>Ga0070741_10014044_pt1 | contig 13962 bp, 11 predicted proteins | sample Coa_R1_4_FD_66440 | JGI IMG/M metagenome (GOLD analysis project Ga0070741, IMG submission 66440) | Surface soil microbial communities from Centralia Pennsylvania, which are recovering from an underground coalmine fire - Coalmine... | ecosystem: Environmental > Terrestrial > Soil > Unclassified ... | reverse complement strand
ACCGGCGTGCGGAGCTCGTGGGACGCATCGGCCATGAACTGCCGCTGCGAGTCGACGGCCGACGCGACGCGCTGCAGCAGGTGGTTGAACGCGCGTCCGAGCTGGCCGATCTCGTCGTCGGCGGTGGGGCACGGGAGCTCCTGACCGAGCGACTGCACCGTGATGCGCTCGGCCTCCTCGCTCATCGCGGTGAGCGGGCGGAGCGCGCGCGACGCGGCCCACCACGCGACGGTCGCGGAGACGAGCAGCGCGAGCGGCGCGCCGATCAGCAGCGACTTGACGAGCACGTGCCGCGCGTGCGTGATGGGATTCTCCGAGGCCGCCACGAGAATCGTGAACGCGCCGCCCGACGACGCGTCGCGGCGCATGTGGAGGCGCCAGGGCAGTCCGTCCTGGACGACGGTGGCGACGAGCGGGCGGCCGTCGAACGGCGGTGCGCTGTCCCGGCGGAACCCGCGCCAGCGCGCGGCGAGCACGCGTCCGCTGGCGTCGATGATCGCGACGGTGCGGTTCGGCGTCGCGAAGCTCTCGCGCGCGTCGCGGGCGGCGCGCGCCAGGTCGCCGCGCTCGCGCAGCTCCTCCTGCATCGTGCCGCCGGCCGCCGAGGCGAGCGCCGCCAGCTCCTGATCGAGCTGCGCGCGGCTGAACCGGTTCTGCAGCCACAGCACGCCGGCGCTGAAGCCGATCAGGACGATCGCGAGGAGCCCGACGTACCACAGCGTCAGGCGCGCGCGGATCGGGAGCGTCATGACGCGGGATCCGGCGTGCACACGAGTTGATACCCCTCCCCGCGCCGCGCGCGGATCATCGACGGCTCGCCGGGCGCATCGAGCTTTCGCCGCAGCCGCTGGACGAAGACGTCGATCACGTTCGACAGCGCGTCGTACGTGTCGTCCCAGACGTGCGCGGCGATGTCGCGCCGGCTGACGACTTCGCCGTGGCGCTCCGCGAGGTACGCGAGCAGGGCGAACTCGCGAGCCGTCAACACGACCGGCGCGCCGCGGACGCACACGCGCCGCGCGGCCAGATCGATGTCGAGCGCGCCGGCGCTCCATCGAGAGGGCGCGACCGGCAGCGTCCGCCGCCGCGCGAGCGCGCGGATCCGCGCGAGCAGCTCGCCGAAGTCGAACGGCTTCGTCAAATAGTCGTCGGCGCCGGTGTCGAGCCCCTCGATGCGCGCCTCGATGCCGTCGCGCGCGGTGAGCATCAGGACGACGTCGTGGCGCCCGGCGGCGCGCAAGGCGCGGCACACGTCGAGGCCGGTGCGCCTCGGCAGCATCACGTCGAGCACGACGATGTCGTAGATCGTGCGCTCGAGGTGGCGCCAGGCGTCGTCGCCGTTGTGCGCGAGGTCGACGGCATACGCGTGCTCGCGCAGCCCTTTCGCGAGCATCCGCGCGGTCGCCGGTTCGTCTTCGACGAGCAGCAGTCGCACGAGCGCGTGGAGCGGATGCAAGAGCTGTGCAACAATGCGGCGCCGCCGTAAAGAACCGTTGATGATCCGGCTTTCGATCGCCGTCGCCGCCGCGATCGCCACCTCGTCGGCGACGCCGGCGATGATGGACGCCGGCCTCCCGGCGCGCGTGCGGGTCGCGGGTCGCGGCCCGATTGCGGAGGGCGGCGCGATCGCCGCGACGCTGGTCGACCCGGTGTCAGACACCGCTGCGGATCGCGGCAACCGCCCAATCGACATCGACGAGCCCGCCCGGCGGCCCCGGCGAGTGGCTGCGTCGGGGTTTCTCGCGATCGGCGCGGCGATCGCGCAGGCGTCCGAGCCGGTGGCGCTCGGCTTCGGCGCGTGGGGGCTCGCGCGCAGCGCGTGGGTCAACGTGCCGCGCACGGGGCGCAACGTGGTCCTGCCCGAGGGTTCTATCGTGCTGCTGGCGGGGACGCGGTCGTCGTGACGCGCGGACGCGCGGCGTCGCACTGCGCCAGCCACTTCGTGGTGTCGGCGTCCGGCTTCACGTCGGCGCGCCGGTAGATCACGCCGCAATCGAGCAGCTTCTGCCCGTGCGTGACCGCTTCGAAGAAGAGCCGGTCGCCCGCGATCTCCGCCACCATGAAGTGGTGCTCGGAGACGCCGACCTCGTCGAAGTCGCTGGCGTGATACCCGTACAGGTTGCGGCCGCCGCCGCCCGACACGAAGTACCGGATGCCGCGCTGCGGGTGGATGCGCTCGTACAGGTGCTCGTGCCCGCTGAACACGACGTCCACCTTGTTGCGCACGAGCGCGTCCTCGAGCGCCGGCCGGATCACATCGCGCGCCTCGGCCGTGTGCTCGCCCGACGAATAGAGCGGGTGATGGAAGAAGCAGATGCGCCACTTGTTGCCGGCGTCCGCGAACACGCCGTCGAGCCACTTGATCTGCGCGGGATCGCCCGGATGGTTGCTGTTCAGCGCGACGAACCGCGCGTTCCCCTCGTCGAACGAATAGCGATCCTGATCCTGCATGTTGAACGGCTTGAAGTGGATCTCGAGGTCGCGGTCGTGGTTGCCGAGCGTGGCGTAGAACAGCATGCCGCGATCGAGCAGCGGCTTGTACGGCTCGAGGAACTCGCCGTTGTAGTCGTCGTGATACAGGTTGTCGCCGAGCATCAGCACGAACGAAAAACGGCGCGCGGTGTTGAAGTAGGTGAGCATCGCCTGCGCGACGTCGCGCTGCGCCGTGTCGCCCGATCCGCTGTCGCCCATCAACGCGAACACGGTGCCGCCGCGGATCGTCGGCATCGCCAGCGGCGCCGCGGAGCCCGCCGGCAGCGGCGTCTCGGCCCGCGTCGGCACGCCCGCCGTCGCCTTGACCGGAAACGCATCCGGCAGGAAGTCGACGACGAGGTCGGCGTCGACGTCGCGGAGGAGCAGGGTGCGATCGGTGAAGTCGTACTCGAGCTGCTTGGGGAGCGGCGGCAGCAGCGCCGCCAGCCGCGGCGGCACGCGCGGCGCCTCGAGACGCTGGTTGATGCGCGGCGCCTCCGGCTTCGCGGGCGTCGTCAACTGCTCCGCCATGTCGTCGAGCAGCAGATCCATCTGCGGCCCGCTGAACGCGTCGGCGATCTGATGCCGCAGCGCGTCGGCGATGGGCGGCTTGAAGATGTCGCCCGGCTTCGCGTTCGCGCGCAGTTTCGTCGCGAGCGCCTGCGCGAGGGTGTTCTCGCGCGTGCGCAGCGCCTGCGCCGCCGCCGGCGTCGACGAGCCCTGGCCCGGCGTGTTCTCCTGCGCCTGCGCCGCCGCCTTTCGATACGGCTGGGTTTCTTCTATGTACGCCTGAAGCTCGGTACGCAGCGGATCGAACGTCGGGTCCGGCTGCGCCGGCGCGACGGTCGGCGGAAGGTTGGGGCCGCAAGCGACGAAAAGCGACAACGAAACGACACAGGCGAGACGTGCGCGGCGCATGACCCGGCTGCAAACGCAAAGCTGATACCATCCCCGCCGTGCAGAAAATTCTGGCCGCCGCAATGGTCGCCGTCACCCTCGGCGTCGTCGCGCACGCGGTGACGCAGCTGCCGTCGGCTGACGGCCAGTTCTGGGACATCCAGGACACGTCGTGGTGGTCGCAGGACAGCGGCGGCATCGCCACCGGCGGCGGCGCGAACCCGTTCGACGGGTTCGGCTATCTCAAGCTGCGCGGCGACGACGCCGCGCCGATGTACCTCCGCGGCTTCGGCCTGGCCCACGACGGCGCCGAGCGCTTCGACTCGATCACGCCGGTCGTCGCCGGCGACATCGCCGTCTCGCGATCGATCTTCGCGCCGAAGGACACGAATTACCTGCGGTACCTCGACACGTTCACGAACCTGTCGGATCGGCCGCGCACGATCGAGGTGGCCTGGGGCGGCGCCGCCGGCGCGTACGACGACGGCGGGCGCGTGACGGTGGCGGCGACGTCGAGCGGCGATCGCACGATCGACGGGCGCGACACCTACGTCGTCGTGATGCAGAACGCCCGCGGCGTCGCCGATCCGATGCGCGGACCATCGGGCCACGGCCCGTCGGCGCATGTGCTGGGCGACAACGCGGGCGGCATGCTGCGCGTCGGGGACATGTACGCCAATCCGTTCGTCGACGCCTATCCGGGCTTCGACCCGTCGCACATCGGGTACGTGTTCCGCGTGACGATGGATCGCGGGCAGACGGCGTCGCTGATGACGTTCGTCGTGAAGGGGTTGAGCGAAACGTACGATCCGCGCGGCGGCGCGCCCGTGCTCTTGACGGATGCCCTCGTCGCGCCGAAGCACCGCGCGCCGTACGCCGGCGCCGACGCGAAGATCCCGCAGCCGGGATCGCAGATCGCCTACGTCACCGACGTCGCGCAGCGTCTCGTCGCCAACCCGGACCTGCGCGGCCTGACACCGCGCCAGCGCGCGACGATCGTCAACTGGAACATGGTGCAGGGCGAGCGCCGGTTCGCGTTGCCGTATTCGGTCGTCGAAGAGACGGCGCCGCGGCTGGAGGAGTGGATGAGCGCCGGGATGGTCACGTCCGAGGACATCGTCCGTGAGTACCTGCAGCGGCTCGCCGTCCACGCGCATCTGCGGACGATGATTGCGCTGAACCCGCGCGCGATCGCCGACGCGCGCGCGCTCGACGCCGAACGCGCGGCGGGACGCGTGCGCAGTCCGCTGCACGGCATTCCGGTCGCCTTCAAGGACAACATCGACGTCCTCGGCCTCGCGACCACCGGCGGGTCGCGCGCGCTCGCGGATCATCGTCCGCGGCTCGACTCGCACATGGCGGCCGGCATGCGCCGCGCCGGCGCGGTCGTCCTCGGGAAGGCGAACCTCGACGAGTTCCCGTTCGGCGACTTCGGCATCAGCACCGTCGGGGGGACGATCGGCAACGCGTACGACGAGACGCTGAGCGTCGCCGGTTCCAGCGGCGGCAGCGCGACCGCCGTGACCGCGAGCTTCGTCACGATCGCGTTCGGGACCGACACGTGCAACTCGCTGTCGAATCCCGCTTCGTTCGCGTCGCTGACCACGATCCGTACGACGCGCGGCCTGACGAGCCGGGCGGGCGTGATGCCGCTCAACACGTTCAACGACGCGGTCGGACCGATCGCGAAATCGGTGCGCGAGCTGGCGCTGGTGCTCGATCGCGTCGCCGGTTCGGATCCCGAGGATCCGGTCACGAAGGATGCCGGCGCGCACGTCTCCGGATCGTTTGCGGCGGCGCTCGTCGCCGGTGCCCTGAAGGGGGCGCGCATCGGCGTCGTCCCGCAGCTGTACGTCGGCGTCACCGGCGAGCGCGAGGCGGCCGATCTGATGACCGCCGTCGTCGGCGAGCTGCGCGCGGCGGGCGCGGCGGTCGTCGAGGTCGCGATTCCGAACCTCGACGCCGAATACCGTGCGGCGCGGGGCAGCGCGCCGGGATCGTTGAAGGCGGGATGGACGGCGTACCTGACGCGCGGCGCCAAGCCGGGCGACGCGGTGACGACGATCGAGGAGCTGCTGGCGTCGGGCAAGCTGGCGCCCGACAGCGCGCGCCGCTTCGAGGATGCGCTGCGCCCGACGCCGAGCGGGGACGAACTGGAGCGCGCGACGGCGGCGTTCTACGCCGGGCGCGATCGGTTCCGCGATCTCTTCGTGCGCGCGATGGACGCGCAGCGGCTCGACGCGCTGGTGTACCCGGCAAACCAGGCGCGGCCGCACACGCACGAAGGCGGACTCGAGCGCTACGGCGGCGAGCCCGGCACGTGTGAAGAAAGCGCAATGACCGGCCTGCCGCAGGTGTCGGTGCCGGCCGGGTTCTTCGGCGGCAGGTACCCGTTCGGCGTGTCGATGCTCGGCCGGATGTGGGCGGATGCGAAGATCCTGTCGCTCGCGTACGCATACGAGCAGGCGACGCACCACCGCCGCCCGCCGGCGCTGCGGTGACGTTCGCGACAAAGGACGCGACGGACCGAACGTCTGGTATGTACAATCTTCCCCTCGTGGCCTTTGTATCCTTCGCGTCCCTTGCGTCCCTTGCGTCCTTCGCGTCCTTTGCGTCCCCCGCGTCGCGTGCGTCCGTGGGGGTGAATCTCGTCACCGTCGCTGCGCTGGCGCAGGCGCCGGTTCTCGTCCAGCCCGGCGCGCCGGGCGAGCCGAGCAAGGTCGTCACGCCGGACCAGGCGACCGATCTGTCGCAGGTGCAGTACACCGGCGCCGACATCAAGTTCATGCAGGGGATGATCGGGCACCACGCGCAGGCGCTCGAGATGGTGGCGCTGCTGCGCACGCGCACGCAGAGCGCCGACATGAAGAAGATGGCCGAGCGCATCCGGATCTCGCAGGAAGACGAGATCAAGATGATGCAGGGATGGCTCGCGCGGCGCGGTCAGCAGGTGCCGACCGGCAAGGAGCATCACATGCACGGCGGCATGCTGATGCCCGGCATGCTCACCGATGACGAGATGAAGCGGCTCGCGGACGAAAAAGGGAAGGCGTTCGACAAGCTGTTCCTCGAATCGATGATCCGTCACCACCAGGGCGCCCTCGCGATGGTGAAGGATCTGTTCGCGACGCCGGGCGCCGGCCAGGACTCGGACATCTTCGCGTTCGCGTCGGATGTCGAAGCGGATCAGAGCGCCGAGATCGCGCGCATGGCCGCGATGCGGGAGGAGTTGGAGCGATGAAGCCTGTCGTCGTCAGAATGCTGTGCGCCGCGGCCTGGGCCGTCTGCGTGGTCGCCACGGTGCGCACGCAGCAGATCCCGGCGGTGCCGGCGAAGAACGATCCGCGCGTCGGCCTCAAGGCCGGGTACATGGACGCGGGAGAGGCCGCGAAGAACCTGCAGAAGGTCGCGACGCTGCCCAAGCCCGAAGGGTTCTACGACAAGGAGAACCCCGCGGGGGCGCCGACCCCGCCCGAGCGCGATCCGAACCTGCCGCCGCCGCCTCCGCCCGATCCGAACACGCCGCCCGATCCGCGCTTCGCGAACATGCTCGGCTTCGCGAATTCGGATCTCGCGTTTACCGGCACGCACGCCGTGATGGGCAACTTCCACGGCTTCAACACCTACGACGTCGAGAACGGCCAGCGGCCGAAGCTGCTCGCGTCGGTCGTGTGCCCCGGCGGTCAGGGCGACGTGTCGGTGCACGGCAACCTCCTGTTCATGTCGGTCGAGCAGACGCGCGGCCGCATCGACTGCGGCGTACAGGGCGTGCAGGACAAGGTCAGCGCCGAGCGCTTCCGCGGCGTGCGCATCTTCGACATCAGCGATCTGAACAAGCCGCGCCAGGTCGCGGCGATCCAGACGTGCCGCGGCTCGCACACGCACACGCTCGTCCCCGATCCGAAGGATCCGGGCACGCTGTACGTCTACGGGTCCGGCACCAGCTCCGTCCGATCGGCCGAAGAGCTCGCCGGCTGCTCGGGCCTGAAGCCCGACGAGGATCCGAACACCTCGCTCTTCAGCATCGACGTGATCAAGGTGCCGCTCGCGCATCCCGATCAGGCGGCGATCGTCAATCGTCCGCGCATCTTCGCGGATTTGACGTCGGGCAAGATCGCCGGCCTGTGGTCGGGCGGCGATCACGGCAACGGCACGCAGAAGACGTCGGAAACGAACCAGTGCCACGACATCACCGTGTACCCGGAAGTCGGGCTGGCCGCCGGCGCCTGCTCGGGCAACGGCCTGCTGCTGGACATCTCGGATCCGGTGCACCCGAAGCGGCTCGATTTCGCGACCGACAAGAACTTCGCCTACTGGCACTCGGCGACGTTCAACAACGACGGCACCAAAGTGATCTTCACCGACGAATGGGGCGGCGGCACGCGCCCGCGGTGCCGCGCGACCGATCCGCCGACGTGGGGCGCCGACGCGATCTTCGACATCACGCCGGACAGGAAGCTGGCGTTCAAGGGGTACTTCAAGATGCCGGCGCCGCAGTCCGAGCAGGAGAACTGCGTGGCGCACAACGGATCGCTCGTGCCGGTGCCGGGCCGCGACATCATGGTGCAGGCGTGGTACCAGGGCGGCGTGTCGGTGTTCGACTTCACCGACTCGACGCGGCCCGTCGAAATCGCCTACTTCGATCGCGGGCCGATCGACGCGAAGAACCTGGTCACCGGCGGCTACTGGTCGGCGTACTACTACAACGGCTACATCTACGGATCCGAGATCGCCCGCGGCATCGACGTGTTCAAGCTCGTGCCGAGCGAGTACCTGTCGCAGAGCGAAATCGACGCCGCGGCGCTCGTCGGCCCCGGCGAAGTGAACATCCAGGAGCAGCAGCGCGTCAACTGGCCGGCCGCCTCCGTCGTCGCCAAGGCGTATCTCGATCAGCTGAACCGCACGCGCGCGTTGTCGGCCGACCGCGCCCGCGCCGTGCGCGCCGCGCTCGATCGCGCCGACGATGCGGGCGCCGGCGCGGCGGCGGCGGGCGAGCTGGAGGCGCTGGCCGCGCAGCTCGAACGCGACGCGCGGACCAAGAGCGGCGTCGACGCGAAACGGCTGCAGGCGCTGGCGACGACGATCAAAGGCCGCGCGACGAAGCTGCGATCATGACGCGCCGCAGTGGCAGGTCGGCTGGCCGATTGGCCAGCCTCGTCTCTTTTCTCTGCGTGATCCCCGTCGTGCCTTCCGTGCCCGTCGTGCCGTTTGTGTCCTTTGTGTCCTTTGTGTCCTTTGTGATTCCCTCCGCGCAGAGCGCCCCCGACGTCACGGGCGAATGGGACGCGTCGTACGTGACGCCCCTCGGGCCGCAGGAGCTGAAGATCTACCTGCAGCAGGAGGGACCGCGCATCACCGGGCACACGACGTCCGAATTCGGCGAGTTCCAGGTCCGCGGGACGATCAACGGCAGCGACGTGAAGTTCTCGTGGTCGGAAGTCGACGGCGGGAAGACGGTGACGGTCAGCGTCACCGCGAAGATTGAGGGGGACAAGATCACCGGCACCGCATCGGTCGGCGAGCGCGGCTCGGGCGCGTTCAACGCCGAGCGCACCGCCAGCCACTGAATGCGGAGAACATGGCCCTGCGCATTCACCTGATGACGATCGAGCCCTGCAGCGACTTGACTTCGAAGTTGTCGTGATCGTGGAAGCCGCAGGTCCGGGCCGTCACCAGATTCCCCGACTGGCGGCTCTGGCCGGACGTCAGGAAGCCCACCTGGTTCAGTTCCGGACAATCGGTGTGCTCGGGATGCGGGTCCGACGTCATGTTGTGGCTGCGCGCGTCGTTGTTCACGAACGTCACCTGCGTGCCGAGCGACACGGTGAGCGTCGAGGGGCAGACGGTGTTGTTCGCGATGACGAACGTCTTGCCGTCGGTGCCGCACGTCTGCGACGTCGAGCCGCCGCCCGTCGGGCTGCCCGGCGACGCCGCGCTGCTCCCGCCGCACGCCGCCATCGCACACAGCCATCCGATCGCGACCGCGGCCCGCAGCGCCGGCGTGCTCCGTGCAGCCTGTTTCACCTGCCCACCTGCCCCTCTCCTTAGACCGCCGCGCGGGCGGCGGGTTACATCTACGATTCGAGCCTGTATTTCGCGAGGTAGTACGACAGCGCGCGCTGGCTGATGCCCATCAGCTCCGCCGCGTCCTTCTTGACGCCGCCCGAGCTCTCGAGCGCGCGGCGGATCGTTTCGCGCTCGACCCACTCGATGTTCTGCCGCAGCTTCAGCGAGGGGAGGCCGCTCGCCTGCGGCGCCGCCGCGCCGAGGACCGACACCGCCTTCGCCGCGATGACCGGCCCCTGCGACAGCACCACCGCGCGCTCGATCGTGTTCTCGAGCTCGCGCACGTTGCCGGGCCAGTCGTACTGCTGCAGGCCGGCGAGGACGCCCTCGTCGATCTTGTCGATGCGCCGCCCGGTCCGCTGCGCGTGCTTCTGCACGAAGTGATCGACGAGCGCCGGGATGTCCTCGCGGCGCTCGCGCAGCGGCGGAATCTCGATCGGGATGACGTTCAGCCGGTAGAACAGATCCTCCTGGAACTTGCCGTCCGCCACCATCTGCCGCAGGTTGCGGTTCGTCGCGGCGATGACGCGCAGATCGATCTTCTCGGTCCGCTCCGACCCGAGCGGCTCGATCTCGCGCTCCTGCAGCACGCGCAGCAGCTTCGCCTGCAGCGTCGGGTTCATCGTCCCGATTTCGTCGAGGAAGATCGAGCCGCCGTCGGCGAGCGCGAACTTGCCCTTCTTGTTCGTCGTCGCGCCGGTGAACGCGCCGCGCACGTGGCCGAAGAGCTCCGACTCGAGCAGCGTCTCGGGGATCGCCGCGCAGTTCACCTTGATCAGCGGCATGTCGCGCTGCGCGCTGCGGTCGTGGATGGCGCGCGCGACCAGCTCCTTGCCCGTCCCCGTTTCGCCGGTGATGAGGACCGTGCTCTTGGTCGACGCCACCATCTCCGCGCGGCGGATCACCTCCTCCATCGCCCGGCTGCGGCCGATGATGCCGTAGTGGTCGAACTGCTCGTCGCGCTCGCTGACGAGATACCGGTACTCGGTCCGCAGCCGCTGATGCTCCAGCGCCCGCCGCACGACGACGAGCAGCTCGTCGATCTCGAAGGGCTTCTGCAGGTAGTCCAGCGCGCCGAGCTTCATCGCCTCGAGCGCGCTCTCGACGGTCGCGTGTGCCGTCATCATCAGGATCTGCGGGCGTTCGCTCTCGGCCGTCGATCCCGTGAGGTCGCGGATCAGCTCGATGCCGGTCACTTCCGGCATCACGTTGTCGACGATCAGCACGTCGACCGCGCGCTCGTTCAGCAGCCGGCGCGCCTGGCGCGCGCTCGTGGCCTCGGCCACCTCGTGCCCGGCGTCGCGCAGCGCGCGTCCGAGCGTCTTCAGGATCTTTTCCTCGTCGTCGACGAGCAGGATGGAACCGCGGTGCAGGCTCATGTGTTCGGGAGGTCCACGCGAATCTCGGTGCCGCGGCCGGGGATGCTCGACACCGCGATCGTGCCGCCGAGCCCCTCCACGATGTTCTTGGCGATCGGCAGGCCGAGCCCGGTGCCGCCGCGCTTGGTGGTGAAGTACGGATCGAACACGCGCCCGAGATCTTCGGCGCTGATCCCGACGCCGCAGTCGGCGATCGCGATCTGGATGCGGTCCACGTCGATGCGCGTCGACAGCCGCACCGGCTGGCCGTTGCCGTTCGTCGCGTGCCGCGCGTTGACGAGCATGTTGACGAGCGCGATGCGGAGCCGCTCGTGGTCCGCGGAGATCGTGCCGATCGCCGGATCGAGCTGTGTGTCGATCGCCGGGCCGGAGCCGGACGCCATCGCCGCGGCGACCGATTCGCGGCAGAGCGCGTTGACGTCCACCGGCGTCAGCTCGAAGCGGATCGGGCGCGCGAAGTCGAGGACCTCGTTGACGATGCGGTTGAGGCGCGCGACCTCTTCGTCGATGTCGTGGACCGCCTCGCGCAGCGCCTGCGGCGTCACCTCGGGCTGCCGGAGGCCGTGCAGCGACGCCTTGATGATCATCAGCGGATTGCGGACCTCGTGCGCGATCACCGTCGACAGGCGCCCGAGCGACGTCAGGCGCTCCTTCTGCGACATCTCGCGCTGGAACCGCGCGATGGAGTCGGTGAGCGCGTTGAACGTCGACGCCAGCAGCCGCGCGTCCTCGTCGTCCCAGCGCCCCTGCTGCAGCGAGATCTTGCGCGTCAGGTCGCCGGTGGCCGACATCTCGCGCATCACGTCGGCGATGTTGGCGAGCGGCTGCGCGATCGTCCGCGCGACCGCGAAGCTGAGCGCCATGGCGAGGAGGACGGCGAGGACGCCGGTGATCGCGAACCCGGTGTGGATGGACGACAGCGATCGGAGCTGGTCGGTCCGCGACCGCAGGATCAGCGCGACCGGACCCGCCTGGCCGGCGTGGAGCGGCTGGCCGTCGGCCGCCGTCACCGCCACGGCCGTCGCGCCGCTCGTCAGCAGCCGGGGCAGCGCTTCGTATTCGTCCTGGCCGAGCACCAGCCGCGTCGGCCGGAAGCCGCGCAGCTGCGCGGCGAGGACGGTGTCGGCGTCGCGCGGCAGCGTCGACGCGAGGATGCGGCCGTCCATCCCGAAGGCGAGGTCGCTGCCGGTAATCTTCTTCAGCTGCGCGGCGAACGCGTCGTCGAGGAGGAAGCCGGCGCTGAGCGTGCCGAGGATCTCCTCGCGCGGCCGGTCGAGCGTGACCGGGACGGTGACGATCTGCAGGATCCCGTTCGGCTGCGCCAGCAGGCTCGAGGTGTCGCGGCCGCCGAGCGCGTCGCGGATCGCCGGCTGCTCGACCGCCACCGGCGGCGGCGCGAGCCGCGTGGAATAGAGCGTCTGGCCGCGCCGGTTCGTGACGAGCAGCAGGTTCGCGTGCAGCTGCGAGCGATAGCCGCGGGCGATGTCCTCGACCGTCAGCGGATCGTTGGTGTCGATTGCCGCCTTCAGCTTCGGCAGGTCGGCGATGAGCCGCGCCATCACGGTGAAGTTCTGCGAGCGCTCGTCGCGCAGCTGATCGATCTGCGCCGCGGTGGCGAGCATCTCGCGCTCGAGCGTCCGCTCGGCTTCGGCGGTCACGCGCACGTTGACCAGCGCGATCGCCATCGCGATGCACACGACCGCGAGCAGCGCGCCCGCGAGGAAGATGCGGCTCCTGAGCGAGGAGAGCAGCCTCATTTGATCGCGAAGTCGAGCTCCGCGGCGCCGCCGTCGGGAACGGTGATCGGGCGCGGCTCCGCGGACGCCCCCTCGTGCCACGCGACGACGTTGTAGGTGCCGGGCGGGACGTTGTCGATGTGGTAGCGGCCCTCTTCGTCGCTGACGGCGAAGTACGGATGGTTGAACACGAGGATGTAGGCGTTCATGTGCGAGTGGATCTCGCAGAACACGCGCACGATGCCGGGCTTGTCGAAGGTGACGCGCTTCGATTCGCCCGCGGCGTAGCGTCCGAGGTCGAAGCGCTTGGTCTTCGAGAGCGAAAACACGTTGTGATAGAACCGGTCCGAGTTGGGGAAGTCGACGGTCGTCCCCGTCGTGATCGCGAGCAGGTGGGGCACGAACGTCTCGTTGCGCTGATCCATCACGGCGTGGCCGCTCTCCTGCGCGTCGAACGCGCCGCGCGGCGCCGCCTCGAGATACACGACCGAACGGAGCAGATCGGGCACGTCGCGCGGCGCGCCCGAGCCGAGGTCCGCGACATTCGGCCGCCGCTCGACCGGCTGCGGCGGGCGCCGCAGCTCCACGCGGCCGCGAATGGCGCCGTTGCGTGCCGCGCGAGGGGCGGAGATGGTGAGGAGGCCGAGGACGCAGAGAGAAATCGGCCTCAGAGACGCAGACACGCTGACGGCCCTTTGTACGAGGCTCGCGCCGAGTCTCCGAGCCTCCGAGGCATTCTTCCTGTGTCCTCTAGAATCGGACGCGCCGCGCGCGGGGGCCGAGACGGTGAGGAGGCCGAGGAGGCCGAGGACGCGGAGAGAAATCAGCCTCAGAGACGCAGAGACGCTGAGAGCTCGTTGTACAAGGCTCGCGCTGAGTCTCCGAGTCTCCGAGGCGTTCTTTCTTTGTCCTCTAGAACCGTGCGCGCCGCGCGCAGGGGCCGAGACGGTGAGGACGCCGAGGACGCGGAAAAAAATCAGCGTCAGAGACGCAGAGACGCTGAGAGCTCGTTGTACAAGGCTCGCGCTGAGTCTCCGAGTCTCCGAGGCGTTCTTCCTGTGTCCTCTAGAACCGTGCGCGCCGCGCGCAGGGGCCGAGACGGTGAGGACGCCGAGGACGCAGAGAGAAATCAGCCTCAGAGACGCAGAGACGCTGAGAGCTCGTTGTACAAGGCTCGCGCTGAGTCTCCGAGTCTCCGAGGCATTCTTCCTCTGTGTGCTCTGACTCACTCGGCGTCCTCTAGAACCGTACACGAAGTGAAACGCCACCACGCGTCCGCGAATGCGCCCCGTTCGCGCCGCGCACGGAGCCGAGACGGCGCGGAGGCCGAGGACGCGGAAAGAAATCAGCCGCAGAGACGCGGAGAGCTGAGAACTCTTTGTACGAGGCTCGCGCTGAGTCTCCGGGGTCTG
>Ga0070741_10014042_pt1 | contig 13964 bp, 12 predicted proteins | sample Coa_R1_4_FD_66440 | JGI IMG/M metagenome (GOLD analysis project Ga0070741, IMG submission 66440) | Surface soil microbial communities from Centralia Pennsylvania, which are recovering from an underground coalmine fire - Coalmine... | ecosystem: Environmental > Terrestrial > Soil > Unclassified ... | reverse complement strand
ACGCTCCTGAGGAACGCTCCTGAGGAACGCTCCTGAGGAACGCTCCTGAGGAACGCTCCTGAGGAACGCTGAGGAAAGAGCGACCACCTATGGCAGAGATCCGGCCCTTTCGCGGCCTGCGCTTCGATCCCACCCGAGTACATCTGGGAACGGTCGTCTGCCCGCCCTTCGACGTGATCAGCCCGGAGGAGCAGCAGGCGCTACACGCCCGCGACCCCCACAACGTGGTGCGGCTCGAGCTTAGCCTTGGTGCCACCGATCTCAGCGCCCCGGACAATCGCTATGCCCGCGCGGCCGCCACCCTTGACCGCTGGCAGCGGGAGGGGATCCTCGTGCGTGACGAGCAGCCGGCCATCTACCTCTATGAGCACCAGTTCCAGCATGCCGGCCGGCCGGCGACCCGCCGCGGCCTCCTCGTCGCCGGCCGTCTCCACGACTGGTCGGAAGGCCAGGTGCTGCCCCACGAGCGCACCCGAGAGGGCCCCAAGCAGGACCGGCTGGCGCTCCTCCGCGCCACGCGCGTCAATACCAGCCCTCTGTGGCTGCTCTATGATGACTCCGACCGCGCCGTCGCCACCGCCCTGGCCGAGGTCTGGACCACACCACCCCTGGCCGTCGCCGAGACCCCCGGGGAGCGCCATCTGCTCCGCATGGTCACCGATCCCGCAGCGCTCCGCCGCCTGGTGGAGGCATTTGCCTCCCGCCCGCTCTTCATCGCCGATGGCCACCACCGCTACGAGACGGCACTCTTCTTCCGCGATGAGCAGCGCCGCGCCACGCTCGCGCGCGGCGAGTCACTCGATCCGGAGGCTGGCTACGAGTTCGCGCTGATGCTCCTCGTGGCACTCGATGATCCGGGACTGGTAATTCTTCCCAATCACCGGCTGGTGCGCCGGCTGGGCCGGAGCCCACTCGCCCTGCGCCACGACCTGGAGCGCTGGTTCGTGCTCCGGCCGATCGAGCTACCCGCCTCGGGCCCTGCCGGCATACCGGCGGCAGGTGACAGCGATGAGGCCATTGGGCAGGCTATCGAGCAGGCCCTGGCGCATGCGCCCGCCCCAGACGCCGCCGGCGATGGCGCGGCGCACCGCTTCGGCTTCTACGATGGCACCGCCGCCTGGCTGCTCTGGCCGCGTGCTGATGTCGACTGGCGCGCCGAGCTGCCGCCAGATCACACCGCAGCCTGGAAAGAGCTCGACGTCGCCATACTGGACGCCCTCGTGATCCGCGACGTCTGCGGCATCCGCGCCGAGGCCGAGGCCGCGCACGCCGGCGCCACCAGCCACGCCGCCGAGGACCGTCTGGCCTACGTTGCGAGCGCGGCCGAGGCGGTGCGCGCCGTGCGCCATGGCGAGGCCGAAGCCGCCTTTCTGCTGCGCGCCACTCGCCTCGACCAGCTCTGCGCCGTGGCACTCGCCGGCGACCGCATGCCGCCGAAGTCCACCTTCCTCGTCCCCAAGCCGGTCACTGGCCTGGTGCTGCACCCCCTCGACGGCCGCCGGCCACGACCCTAAAGCCGGGCTACAGCGGGCGAGCGGTCGGGTGAGCGGTTCCCCTCCCCTTGTCGACGGTGACGGCCCTCCGGCGCGTGCTACACTTCGACGGCGCCGGCCGCAAGCGCGGCGGCACGCGGTGCCGGACGACCGCAGGCACAGATGGGTGTAATTATCGCCGTCGCCAACCAGAAGGGCGGAGTCGGCAAGACCACGACGGCCGCTAACTTGGGCGCGTCGCTGGCACACCGTGGCCGAAAGGTGCTGCTCGTCGACATGGACCCGCAGGGCAACCTCACGGCAGCCTTCGGCCAGGCCACCCACGAGGGGCCCACGATTGCCGATTCGCTCCTCGATCGCAAGGTGCCGCTCCCCATCATCACCGTGCAGGAGCCGGGTGGCGCCTCGCTCGACCTCGTCCCCGCCACGCTGGCCCTGGCCAGCGCCGAGGCCGCGCTCATGAACAAGCTGGGGCGTGAGCTCCGCCTGCGCGACCAGCTCGGCACCGTGGCCGATCGCTATGAGTTCGTGCTCATCGATACCCCGCCCTCGCTTGGGCTGCTGACCATCAACGCGCTCGTCGCCGCCCACAAGGTGATCATCCCCACCGAAGCGCGCTTCTTCTCACTGCAGGGCCTGCAGATGCTCCAGGAGAGCATCGAGGAGATTCTCTATCTCAATCCACGACTCGAGGTGCTGGGCATCGTGCTCTCCAAGTACGACCGGCGCCTCAAGGAGGAGCGCACTGTCTCCAGCTACCTGCGCGAGCACTGGGGAGATCTGGTCTTCAAGACCGAGATCGCCTCTAACAGCAAGATCCTTGAGGCGGCATCGGTCGGCGTCAGCATTTTCGCCTATCATGGAGCCGAGCGTGCCGTTGGCGCCTACCGCGAGCTGGCCGACGAGGTGGCATCCCGTGTCTGAGCGCAAGCTGGCCGACGAGGCGTGCGGTGCCCCATCGAGCTACCACTGGCAGAAGGGAGCATCCCGTGTCTGAGCGCAAGCTGGCCGATGAGGGAGCATCCCATGTCTGAGCGCGAACTCCCCGAATTCCAGCAGCGAGGCGAGCCGCGGGCTGGGGATCCTGGCGCCGGCCCGCCGGGCGGGCGCAAGGGACGGGGCGGCTTCAACCCGCTGCGTCTGGGAGAGGTACAGCGCCCGGCTGCCGTCATTCCCAAGATCATCGGCAGCGGCTCTTTGCTGCGCTCGGCCGGGCCGCCAGAGCCAGCCGCACTCGTCCCCCCGGCCTCCCCCGCCCGCCGCGCGCTGCTCGAGGAGCGCCCGCGCGCCGAGCCGCGCGGCTTCACCGAGGTCCGCATCGTCGGCGTCGGCGGCGGCGGCAGCAACGCCGTCAACCGCATGATCGAGGCCGGCGTCACCGGCGTCGAGTTCGTGGTTATCAATACCGATCCCCAGGCGCTCGAGCAATCAGCCGCGCGCAACCGGCTGCGGATCGGCCTGCCGGGCGCGCGCCGCCTTGGCGCCGGCGGTGACCCATCCGTCGGCCGGCGGGCCGCCGAGGAGAGCGCCGATGCCATTGCCGACCTGATCGCCGGCGCCGACATGGTCTTCATCACCGCCGGCATGGGCGGCGGCACCGGCACCGGTGCCGCCCCGGTCGTCGCCGAGATCGCCCGCCGGCAGAAGGCGCTCACCGTCGGCGTCGTCACGCTCCCCTTTGGCTTCGAGGGCGCCCAGCGCCGGCGCCTGGCTGAGCAGGGCGTAGCCGCGCTGCGCGCCGCCGTCGACGCCCTCATCGTCATCCCCAACGACCGCCTCCTCGGCCTGGCCGAACGCACGACAACGATCGTCGAGGCGTTTCGGCGCGCCGACGACATGCTGCGCCACGGCGTGCAGGGCATCGCCGACCTGGTCACCGTCACGGGGCTTATCAACCTGGACTTCGCCGACGTGCGCAGCGTGATGGAGAACGCGGGCAGCGCCCTCATGGCCATCGGCGAAGGCAACGGCGAGTTTCGGGCCCGCCTGGCCGCCGAGGCGGTGGTGGCCAGCCCGCTGCTCGAGCACTCAATCGAAGGCGCGCGCGGCATCCTGCTCAACATCACCGGCGGCCCCGACCTCACGCTGCATGAGGTCAATGAGGTGGCGCAGTTCGTCACGCAGGCCGCCGCGCCGGACGCGAACATCATCTTTGGCGCCGTGATCCATCCGCGGCCGGAGGTGGGCCTGCGGGTGACGCTCATTGCCACCGGCATGCCCGAGGCGCCCCGCCGCGCCGCCCGTGATGTGGCCGCCGCGCCGGCTGGCCCTTCTGCCCGGCCATCCGCGCCGCCGGCGCGCGAGTGGGAGCGCAGCGGCTGGCCGGCCAGCGGGAGGCAGGATGAGCGCCGCGGCACGCCGGAGCCGCCGCGCGACCCCACCCGCGAGGCACGGCGCGAGCCGCTGCCGCTGCCGGACGACGCCGATCCGCTCGATATTCCTCCATTCCTGCGGCGGGCGCGGTAGCGCAACCATGGAGCCGCCCGCCACAGCGCCGCCGGTGGAGTATCACCCCTCTCAGAGCTATCGCATCGCGCTCATCCCCGGCGATAACATCGGCCCGGAGGTCACTGCCGAGGCGCGCAAGGTGCTCGAAGCTGCGGCGCGCCGCTTCGGCCTGTTGCTCGCCTTCGAAACCTTCCCCTGGGGCGCGCAGCACTACCTCGATACCGGCGCGGTCATGCCGGAAGACGGGCTGGAGCGCCTGCGCCGCTTCGACGCCATCTACCTGGGCGCCATGGGCGACCCCGCCCGGCTGCCGGACCGCGTCCTGTCGTGGGGCTTCACCCAGCGGGTGCGCAAGCGCTTCCGCCAGTACGTCAACCTCAGGCCGGTACGCCTGTGGCCTGGGGTGCGCTCGCCGCTGGCGGCACCGGGCGAGATCGACCTGGTGGTGGTACGGGAGAACGCGGAAGGCGAGTACACCAACATCGGCGGCGCACTCTACATGGAGCAGCCGGAGGAGCTGGCCATCCAGACCAGCGTGTACACGCGCCAGGGGATCGAGCGCGTGGTGCGCTACGCTTTCGACCTGGCACGCCGCCGCCGGCGGCATGTGACGTCCATCAGTAAGGCCAACGCTCTCCCGTTCGGCATGGCGCTGTGGGACCGCATCTTCGCCGAGGTGGCGGAGCGCTATCCCGACGTCGAGACACGGCGCCTGAACGTCGACGCAGCGGCGATGTTCCTCATCCACCGGCCATCGGAGGTCGATGTGCTCGTCTGTGCCAACCTCTTCGGCGATATCCTCTCGGATGAGGCCGCCGCCATCGCCGGCGGCATCGGCCTGGCCCCCGGCGCCAACATCAATCCTGAAGGCGACTATCCCAGCATGTTCGAGCCTATCCACGGCTCGGCACCAGACATCGCCGGCCGGGGCATGGCCAATCCGATCGCGGCCGTGCTCGCCGCCGCCCTGCTGCTCCGACACCTCGGTGCGACTGCGGCCGATACGCGCACAACGCACGCCGCGCAGGCGATCGAAGCGGCCGTCGGTGCGGTGCTGCGTCGGGGTGCCGTGCGCACCCCCGACCTGGGTGGGCACAGCACCACACGCGAGGTCGGCGATGCTATCTGCGCGGCGCTGGCTGGCTGAAGGAGCACTGGAAGCGGGAACAGCGCAGCTAATTGGCCCAGCCGCATCGAGCGGTGCCCCTCTTGGGCTGAGCGAGACGAGGCTGAAGGGAAGCTGAAGGAGAGAAAGGAGCTTGCTCGAGGCATGGAGCTTTCACGATTCTCGGTCTGCTCGATCGCGCTGCGTCGCCGGCCAGTGGATGAGGCGCTGAGTGTCATCGCTGATGCTGGCTTCTCCAAGGTCGATCTGCTGGGCGCGGAGCCCCACTTTCCGCCGGATCCTTCTGAGGAGCAGCTTATCGCCATCGAGCAGGCGGCGCGGCGAGCCGGGCTAGCCATCGCCAACCTTGGCACCTACTACGGCCGCTCGCTGCCGGGCACGCCCGAGGAGACACGCGCGGAGCTGGCCATCGCCCGGCGCGGGATGCAGGCGGCGGTACGCCTCGGCGCACGCTCGCTGCGCATCCACCCCGGCAAGGATCGCAGCCATGAGACTGGCTTCGCGCTGGTCCCGTTCTTCCAGCAGATCGCCCAGGAGGCCGAGCGCCTGGGACTCTTTGCCGGCATCGAGACGCACGGCGGCCTCTCCTCCGATGCGCCGGCCATGGTCGAGCTCTGCCGGGCCGTGGGCTCCAGCCACTTCGGCGTGCTCTTCGACCCCTGCAACTGCGCCCACAATGGCGTGGATTACAAGCAGGCGTGGGAGGTCTTCAAAGCGCACGTCGTGCACGTGCACCTCAAAGATGGCCGCCACGCACCCGACGGAAGGTGGGAGCGGGTGCACCTCGGCGAAGGGGAGATCGATCTTCCGTGGCTGGTACGTGCCCTCGACGCCGCCGGCTACCAGGGCGACCTCGCGCTCGAGTACGAGATCGGCGATCTCGAGCCGCCCGAGACCGGCCTGGTGCGCTGGCGCCGCTACTGCGAGCGACTCTAATCCCACGCTGCCCGAGCCTGTATCCTCTGCCGTTGGAGCACTAGTATGCGTTACCTCATGTTCACCAAGCACCTCCAGTCCATGTCGATCGTCGAGGCCGGAAAGGTCATCAAGTCGCTCGGGTTCGATGGCGTCGAGCTCACCGTGCGCCCCAATGGCCATATCCTGCCCCAGCACGTCGATGAGGAGCTGCCTCGCGCCGTCGATGCCCTCAAGGCCCTTGGCCTCGAGGTCCCCGCTCTCGTGGTCGAGATCCACAATCTCCGGGAGGAGTATTCGGAGAAGGTCTGCCGCGCCGCCGGACGCGTTGGCGCCCGCGAGCTCCGCACCTCCAGCCATCGCTACCAGGGGTTCGGCACCATCCGCGAGCAGCTCGCGCAGGCACGCCGCGACGCCAAGGACCTCGAGACGCTCGGCCGCGAGTACGGCGTCCGCCTCGATATCCACGCCCATTCCGGCGACTTCCTCAGCAGCCAGGGGGCGCTGCTGGCCAGCGTCATCGACGACACCGACCCACGCTACGTCGGTGTCTCCCTCGACCTCGGCCACCTTACAGTCGAAGGCGGCAAGTCCGGCTGGAAGCAGAGCATCGATCTGCTCCAGAACCGCATCGGCATTCTCGCCGTCAAGAGCTTCGGCTGGTTCCACGAGCCCGACCCCAAGGCCGGCGAGCCTGTCTGGATTCCCAAGCTCGTGCCGCTCGAGGAAGGCAACGTGCGCTGGAGACAGGCCTTCCAGCTCCTGCGCCAGGTGGGGTGGGACGCCGACGGGCGCGCGCTCGTCTCGCTGCACAGCGAGTATCAGGGCGCTGGCAGTTGGCGTAGCCTCGATGTGCCCGAGCTGATCGAGCAGACCCGCCGCGACTTCGCCTGGCTCACCACGCAGGCTCAGCGCGCCACCTAAGCGGCGCCGCCGGAGCAGCGGGCGCGTGAGGGCGTCTCCCCGCCAAGGTGGGCCGGGCGGAGTCCATCACGCCGGCCCAGTGCCACCTCTCATCGGTGAGGGGAGTAGTATTGTTTGTGTAGAGAGCGCGCCGTCCAGCGGCCGGTGCCACCGGGCAGGCCGACGCCTCGCACCAAACGGCGCCTCATATCAAAGGCGAAGATCAGAGGGGAGGCAGAAGGAGCAATGGCTCAATCGATGCGTCGACGCTTTGACGAGCGGCTGCTCACCCACCATCCGGCCGGCAAGCTCTGCCTCGATATCTGCCTCGCCAACGGCTGGCAGCCCGAGAGTGCTGACGTGCTGCGCCTCGTCAAGCTCTGGGACGAGGTGCGCCAGGGCCGCCGCAGCGAGGTGCCCCTTTCGCGCCGGCACATCGAGTTCGCCCGTTGGCTCGTCGCCCACGGCCGCCTCAACGAAGGCGGCGGCGCGAGCTAGCGGCGCGCCCCCTCGTCTCCACCATGCGAGCGCGAGCTACTCGGCGCCGCACCATCGGCGCCAGCACTCGCACCACCAGCACCTGCACCACGATCGCTGCTGGCACCGCCCCAGGAGTAACCATCAGCACAATGCATGCCGGCTGCGACGAGCCGGCGCATTGCCGATTGCAGCGAGATCGACCGGCGGCAGCGACCTGAGCAACGCGATGTCGGCTGCGACGAGCCGGTGCACAGCCAGCGGCCCCTGGCTTGCGATCCATGCCAGCATCATCTGAGCGTGCACCCTGGACCGACGTGCTTACATGTGCACGAGGCCCCTGGCTTGCGATCCATGCCAGCATAATGTGAGTGAGGGCCCAATGCAGCAGCTCAGCAAGCTCAGGTGGCTCTTGCGCCCCAGAGTGCTTATTCCCGCCATCATCATCGGCGGGCTGGTGGTCGCGCTCTTTGGCTTCGCCGACCTCCACCAGGTGGCCCGCCTGACCGTCGGCTTCCAGCGCAGCTACCTGCTCTTCTTCTTCCTGCTAATGCTGGCCTACACCACCATCCGTGGCGCACAATGGCTCGTGCTGATGCATGCCCTGGCCGTGCCGGCCACACTGCGGGCCCAGATCTTCGCCTTCCTCGGCGGCGAGGTCACCAAGTACATGCCTATCGGCAACTACTTTCAGGGCTATCTGCTCCAGGAGGCCAGCGGCGCCGACTTCGCGCGCACCTCGGCCGCTTCCACTCTCATCGTCCTGATCGAGGTCGCCATCTCGCTGGCTGCGCTGGTCATCATTGGCATCAATGGCTGGGACTGGCTGCGCCCCGTCATCGTGATCGGTCTGGCCGTCTTCTCCTTCATTGCCTGGAGCGTCGCCAGGCTCCACGACTCGCTGCGGCTGCCCCCCTGGTTCGCCGAGCATGCCTGGTATCGCGCCGCCCGCAAGGAGTTCGATCAGTTCTGCGAAGGGGCCGCCGACCTGCTCGATCCCGCCGTGCTCGCCAAGGTCGTCCCGTTGGGCGCCGCCTATACCCTGTGCGCCGGTGGGGCGCTCTACGTCGTCGTGCTCGGCCTCGGCGTCCAGCATCTCTCCTTCTGGCAGGCGCTGGCTGCCTACTACTTCAGCCTGGCCTTCACCTTGATCGTCCCCGTGCCGATCGACCTCGGTGCCTTCGAAGCTAGCGGCATCGGCGCCCTGATCACCATGGGCGTCGACCGCAATGCGGCCGTGAGTATCGTGCTCATCAACCGTGCGCTCGGCATCGGCTACTCGATCGTCGTTGCCCTGGCCGCGTTCATCGTGCTGCGTGATGAGCTACGCGCCGCCCTGGGCTCTCGCCAGGAGAAGCGCGGCGCGGCGCCCCCACCGGCCACGGTGGTCGAGGCAACCGAGGCAGCGAGCTAATGGCTGTGCAGGAGGGCCACTTCCCTGCATTCCAGGGTATCGATGCCCTGTATAGCCCGCGCCGCACCATCCTCGACAAGATTCTGGTCGATGCCGCCCGCGCTGCGGGAGCCGAGGGGCGTGAAGGGTTCTTCGTGCCGCTTGATATGCTGAGGAAGAAGCGCTGGTCCTTCGCAGTGCTCGAGCGCTCGTAGGCGGCAAGATGCCGTAGCGCTGTGGATCGGCTGAGGAGCAGGAGTTACGCGGTCCCAGGTTGGACTCGCAGGACGCGCTCAGGAGTGACTGCGTACGTCCTGCCAGGAAGAGGTGCTGGTCCTTTGCAGGCACCAACGGAGCGCAGGGCACCGCTGGCGCAGGAACACCTGATCAGCCACCTCGGGGCGAGACGGGTTGCCCTCGCCGCCGCGGCCCTGCTCATGGACCTCACTAGCCTCGCCGTGCGCCGGCTGCCTCCCGCCGCGCGCGAGCGGCTGGCCGGCGCGGCGGCAGTGCCGTGGCTCTGGCTGTGGAGGCGCCGCCTGCCGGTGATCGCGCAGAACTTCGCCGTCGTGCTTGGCCAGGCGCCGGCCGGCACCGGCCCGCTGGACCCGCAGGCCTATGCGCTGGCCCGCGAGAGCCTGCGCAGCTACGCCCGCATGGCCATCGACTTTCTCGTCGTGCGCACGATGCAGGAGTCTGAGGTGCTGGCCTGGGTGCAGCCGGTGGGCGTACAGCACCTGCAGGAGGCGCTCGGCGACCGCAAAGGAGTCATCTTCGTCCTGCCTCACCTTGGGAGCTGGGATGTCGCCGCCGCCTTCGCTCACGCCTATGGCTGCCGCCTGACGATCGTCGTCGAGCGCGGCTGGATGGCCGAGCTTGCTGCCGGCTCCCGCCTGGCCCGCGGTGCCACCCTCGTTCCCCGCGAAGGCTCACTCCGGGCGCTCTTCCGCGCCCTCGCGCGCCAGGAGATCGTCGTTCTCCTCACCGACGTGATCGGCCCCGGCGTCGCCACCATCGAGGTGCCCTTCTTTGGCCGGCCGGCCCCGTTTCCCATTGGCCCGGCACGCCTGTCCCAGCGCACCGGCGCGCCCATCCTCGTCATTTCGTGCGTACGCCTGCCCGATGGCCGCTATCGAATCGAAGCCCAGCCACCGCTGCGCCCCGATCCCGCACTCCCGCCGAGCGAGGCAGTCTACCGCCTCACCGCTGCCATTGCCGCCGGCTTCGAGCGCGCCATCGCCACCGCTCCGGCCCAGTGGTACCCCTTCCACCCCATCTGGCCAGACCGCGCCGCGGGTGTCTTTGACGGTGGTGACCGCCATGTGTAAGGTAAAGCTACGAATTCCGATGATCCTCTGGACCAAATGCCGCCGTGGACCAAATGCCCCCGCCGGCTGCCCCAGCCCGCGGGTCGCGCGCTCAGAACCGCGTTGAGGGTCATGTTGAGGGAACGGTCCTATGCTGAGCCCATGGCAGAAGGGCATGCCCTCGCTCCCCCGCGCCATACCCTATCAGTGGTCCGCTGGTACCCCTGGACGCCCTCACTGCCCGCCCGCTAGCCATCTTGGACAAGCCATGCGAAGGAGTCCTTCAATGCTTGGCCTCGATCCCGCTCGTCCCCAGTGCTCGCGCCGCGCCCTGCTGACGAGAGCCGGCCCCGTCGTCGGCGCCATGATCACCGCTGCCTGTGGCGCCGCCGGCACCGCGCCACCGAGCACGAAGACCCTCTCAGACGCTCCCGTCACCATCGAGTTCTACAAGCGCGGGACGCTCCAGGACGCCGACGTGAACATCATGCTCCAGGAGTGGTACGAGAGGCATCCCACCTGGAAGGTCAACCTCACCCAGGGGAAGAACGACTTGGAGGCGCTCACGCCGGCCATCGCGGGCGGTGAGAAGATCGACGTCCTCGGCTGGTACCAGACCGTGCGCGGCCTCATTGCCAGTACCGGCATCCCGCTACCCCTCGAAGACTACGTCAAGCGTGACAAGTACGACGTCAGCCGCTTCAGCGCCAAGGAGCTTGACCTTGTCGGCCGCTACCGCGGGAAGCTCTACGCCCTCTACTACGCCTGGGGCGGCAATCTCACGGCCATGTACTACAACCGCGCGCTCTTCCAGCAGGCCGGCGTCCCCGAGCCGCCGGCCGACTGGAGCAAAGCCTGGACGTGGGAGCAGTTCCGCGAAGCGCTTCACAAATTGACCATCAAGCAGGGCACGACCACGACCCAGGTTGGCATCACCGATTACGGCGACCCTATCACCTCCCTGCTGGTCCTTTCCGACGCCAAGTGGATCTCGGATGACTGGAAGAAGATCGATCCCAGCGCGCCGGAGCTGCTGCAGACGCTCGAGCGCTGGGCGGAGATCACGGCCAAGGATGGCAGCGCCTTCGTCTCTCCCGGTGTCGATCTCGGCACAAAGAGCACCCTTGAGGCATTCATGACCGGCCGCGCGGCCATCCACAACGTCTGCTGCGGTCCCGCCAGCCCCGCGATGAAGTTCCGGGACGCCGGCATGGATTGGGGCTTCATGCCCACTCCCAAGATGAAGTACGCCGCCCCGGATGTTCAGTCCAACCTGGTGCTGCTGACCAAGCTCGGCGAGCACCCGGACCATGGCTGGGAGCTGACCAAGTACCTCATCGAGAACAACCGCTGGGGCGCCCGCGAAGGCCGCCTGCCGCCGTTCGTGGAGGATGCCCAGAAGTGGGTGAAGGAGACCTTCACCGATATGCCCAACGCGCGCCTGGAGCTGGTGTGGGAGAGCATCAAGTTCGCTCGCCCCGTGGACAAGATCAAGTACCACCCGGCCGGAGACGAGCTCTATGGCGTGATCAAGCCGGTCCTGGCGGATATCTGGGCCGGCCGCGCCACCGTTCGCGCCGCTCTCCCGCCAATGCAATCGCAGCTTCAGGCCATCCTCGACCGCACCCCCATGCCGGAGTAGCCTGAAGCAGACCAGCGGCTCGCGCCGGCGATCAATTCTGCGACGTTATCAGCATTCAAGGCAATGCAGCCCGTGCGCAGAGCCCACCACGCCGGCTCACGCCGCCGCGCGCTGCACGGCCGCGCCGGCCCGCTTCCGGCGCCGGATCGCCTCCTCGAAGGCTGCAAGCGCCTCCCTGGCCATGACCGTCGCGTTGTACCGCTGCAGGAACGCGCGCCGCTCCTGCGCCCCCAGGCGCCGCCGCCGCTCAGGCTGCTCGTAGAGCAGGCGCAGCCGCGCGGCCAGCGCGCCGGTATCGTTCTTCGGATAGAGCGTCGCCGTCTCGCCAGCATAGGCCATCAGCTCGGGCGCGGCCCCGGTTGCCGGCGCGACGACCGGCACGCCAGCGGCAAAGCCCTCGGTGTACACCATGCCGAACGGCTCGGTGCGAATGAAGCCCAGCGCCAGCGCGCTGCTCGCCCGCAGCAGCGCCACCTTGTCCAGCGGATCGGGGAGCGTGCCGATGAGGCTTACCCGATCCGTCAGATCCAGGAAGCGGACCTTCTGGCGCAGCACGTCCAGGTACGCTGAGCCGGCCACCGCGTTTCCCGCAATCCACAGCCGCGCCGGAATACCCTGGTCGCGCAGGATCGCCACCGCATGGAGCGGCAGGTCGGTCCCTTTCTCCACGTCGATACGCGAGTAGCAGGTGACGATGAACGGCGCGTCCGGCGCAAAGAGATTGTCGGGCGGGCCGCCGGGGCCCCACAGGCCATGCGGGCCGCGGTCGCGCGGCGCCAGCCGACGCTCAATTGCCTCCATCCGCCCCACTGCCTCGCCGTAGTCCATCTCCCAGCCTTCGTCAAGCGCCACGCCATACGGAATCACGCGCGCCGGCACGCTATCGCCGGCCAGCGCCGCCACCGGCGCCACGTTCGCCCCCAGGTTCTCATGCGAGCCGGAGATGATCAGGTCCACCCGCTGCCGGGCCGCACGCAGCGCCGGAATCAGCGGTACGCCGCGGCGCAGCACAATCTCAAACCCCTGCGCGCCGGCTACCAGCGGAATCCCTCGATCGCGCGTCCGCGCCATCAAGGGCACCAGCGTCAGATCGCACGCATACTCGATCTCCGGCTGGAACCAGTCGCGGATCTCCTCGATCCGCCGCAGATCTTCCTCGTCGGTGTGCAGCAGCAGGCGCGTCAGCAGCGGCGCTTCGGCTGCGCCGCCGCTCAGCCTGGCGTCGAGCGCAATGGCCATGCTCCGTGCCAGCCCGGTGACCGCCTCGCGCGCCGGACCAATCCACGGCGGCGGAGCGAAGAGCGCCACGCCGGCGCGCGCCACCGGCCAGAGCGCCTTGCGCATCACCGGCGGCCCGTCGAACACGTAGCGCGCCACGTCGGCCACCACCTCGTAGCGAAAGACGTACTCGTCTGCCGCTCGCTCCACCCGCCCGGGCCTCGCCCGCCCGTTGCTCGCCGCCGCCCGCAAGATCCGCACGTTCCCGCCTGATTTCCGGCGCCCTGCCTGCGACGCCGGACACGCCCCCCAGCGCACGCGCTCGCTCCGGAAGCTATCGAGCGCAATGTCGGCCCCCACCGCAATCACCGCCACCTCGTGCCCCTGCCGCTCCCACTCGCGGCAGAGGAGCGCCGTCTGAATCGCCAAGCCCCCCATCCACTTCTGGCCACTCAGCATGACGAGAATCCTCATGGTGCTGCCGTCCTGCTCCTCTCTCGCACTTTGGATCATTTGGATCACGGCTCGCGTGGCCACGCGCCGGCCACGCCCCCGCCGGTGCTGGCCCGCAGCGCCCACTCGCACTCGCAGACCAAACGCCGGCAGCGGCCCTCAGTCCGCCGTATTCCGGTCGTACAGCAGGCGATACCAGAGCGCCACGCGCCGTACGGCCGGGCCGTTCGTCGCGTCGTCGGGCAGCGGCGCCGTGAGGCGGCGCAGCAAGACGATCAGGGAGAGCAGCGCCGGGGCACAGCGCGCGTGCGCGCCGCGCCGCCGGCAGGCGAGTGGGAAGAGCAGCACTCCCAGCAGAACCCCTAGTGGCACCGACTTGCTGCGCCGCCCCCGCGGCGCGCTCACCACCGTGCAACTTCGGTGCCAGCGGCTCCGCTTGCCCTCCTTGCTTGCTGGCCGCCTCCAAGGCATCTTCCCACCTGCCTCGCCGGCCGGCCGCTCACCCTGTGTCCGCTCCTCTGCCTCGCCGGCCGGCCGCTCACCCTGTGTCCGCTCCTCTGCCTCGCCGGCCGGCCGCTCACCCTGTGTC
>Ga0070741_10014041_pt1 | contig 13964 bp, 15 predicted proteins | sample Coa_R1_4_FD_66440 | JGI IMG/M metagenome (GOLD analysis project Ga0070741, IMG submission 66440) | Surface soil microbial communities from Centralia Pennsylvania, which are recovering from an underground coalmine fire - Coalmine... | ecosystem: Environmental > Terrestrial > Soil > Unclassified ... | reverse complement strand
GTGCTGGGGCAACCCATCGCAGCAGCGGATGTTCGCGTCGGTCCAGTCGTACGGGCCTGCGCTCGAGGTGCTGAACCGCGTCGACGCCGACGTGATCACGTTCGAGATGAAGAGCTCGGGGATGATGGACCTCGACGCGATCGGGCGCACGATCACCGGCAAGAAGGTGGCGATCGGCGTGATCGACCACCACACGCTGCAGGTCGAGTCGCCGGACGAGGTGGCCGACCTCGTGCGGCGCGCGCTCGAGCACATCCCGGTCGAGCGGCTGGTGCTGAGCTCCGACTGCGGCATGGGCCGCGAGGGGATGAGCCGCAGGCACGCGTTCTACAAGATGGTGTCGCTGGTGCAGGGGGCAAACATCGTCCGGCGCGAGCTCGGGCTTCCCGAGGCGCCGTGCCTGGCGGCCGAGCCGGGCTACTCGCTCGTCCGTGGCGGCTGAGGCTCCCTCCTCCGGCTCCGGCGGCCTCGCCGTCGGCTTCGTCGGCCTCGGGCGGATGGGCCAGGGGATGGCCCGCAACATCCTCGGCGCCGGCCTCGACCTCGTCGTGTGGAACCGCACGGCGGAGAAGGCGCAGGAGCTCGTCGACGCCGGCGCCCGGCTCGCCGGCTCGCTCGCCGAGGCGTGCGCGGGGCGGGACGCGGTGGTGACGATGGTCGCGGACGACGCGGCGCTCCTCGATGTGATCGAGCAGCCGGGCGGGATCGGCGACTCGCTCGAGCCGGGCGCCGTCCACGTCGCGATGGGGACGCACGGCGTGCGAGGCATCGCCTCCGCCACCGAGGCGCACGAGAGGCGCGGGCAGGCGTTCGTCGCCGCGCCCGTCTTCGGCCGGCCCGACGTCGCCGCCGCCGGCGAGCTGACGGTCGTTCCGGCCGGTCCCGCGGACGCCGTCGAGCGCTGCCGCCCGATCTTCGACGCCGTCGGTCGCCGCACGATCCTCGGCGGCGCCGCGCCGGTCGGCGCGGCGGCCGTGAAGCTCGCCAACAACTTCGTCCTCGGCTGCGCGATCGAGGCGATGGCCGAGGCGTTCGCGCTGCTGCGGTGCTACGGCGAGGACCCGGCGACGCTGTACGAGGTGATGACGCAGGGGCTCTTCGCCGGCTCGCCCTCGTACGCCGCCTACGGGAAGATGATGGTCGAGGGGCGCTACGAGCCCGGGTTCACCGTCCGGCTGGCGTTGAAGGACGTCGACCTGATGCTCGAGGCGGCGCGCGGCGTCGACCTCCCGCTGCCCTCGGCGGAGGTCTACCGCGACAGCCTCGACGGTCTCGCCGCGCGCGGGGACGCCGAGCTCGACTGGGCTGCGATCTTCGAGGAGCGGCTGCGGCGCAGGGGCGCCGGGTGAGCGTCGGCGGGCCTCGCAGCGGCAGCGAGCGGGGCGACCTGCTCACGCCGCTCGGCCCGCTTCCCACCGCGCCCGAGGCCCTCTACCCGGCGATCGGCGCGCGCCTGCGGGCCCACCGGCAGCGGCAGGGGATCAGCCTCCGCCAGCTCGCCCGCCGCGTCGGCATGTCTCCGGGCGGCCTCTCGCAGCTCGAGACGGGCAAGTCCGCCTCGATCGGCTCGATCCGGAAGGTCGCCGGCGCGCTCGATCTCTCGCTCGACGAGCTGTTCGGGATCCACGTCGACCGCTCCTGACCCTTCCACGCCGCGAACGGCGTAGGATCGCCCGGTGGCGCGCGCAGCGATCTGCATCTCCCACGCCACGGGCGCCGGCGGCGAGGCCGTCGGCCGCGCCGTCGCGAGCCGGCTCGGGTACCGGTACGTCGACGACGAGGTGATCGAGCGGGCGGCGGAGTGGGCCGACCTCGATCCGGATCTCGTCGCGGACGTCGAGCGCCGGAAGCCGCTCGTCGCACGGATGCTCGCGGTGCTCGGGCAGCAGTCCGTGCCGTCGCTCGTCGCCGTCCCGGAGCCGGCGAGGACGCTGCCGGTCGAGGCCGACCTGCGGTTCCTGATCGTCGACGTCCTCCGTGCTGCCGCCGCCGAGGGGTCGGTGGTGCTCGTCGCGCACGCGGCCTCGTTCGCGCTCGCGGGCGAGGACGTGCTGCGGGTGCTGGTCACGGCCTCGAGCGAGACGAGGGCCGCGCGGCTGGCCGCGGGCGGGCTCGACCGCCGCGCCGCCGAGAAGGAGATCGCCGGCAGCGACGCCGCCCGCGCCGACTACCTCAGCCGCTTCTACGGCGTGAAGCGCGAGCTGCCGACCCACTTCGACCTCGTGGTCAACACCGACGTCCTGACGCCCGAGCAGGCGGCAGACGTCGTCGTCGCCGCGGCGGCGACGGCGTAGCCGCGGCCGTCACCCGGTGCCCGCCGGCGCCGACGGCGGATCGATAGCGGATCGATAGCGGCGCGGTCGAGGCTCGCGGCTGCTCGCCGGGCCAGCCCCGGGCGAGCGAGTCGCCAGCTGCGAAGAGAGGAGGCACGCACTCCATGACCTGATCGGCTCGGAGAATGCCGGACGGCAGACGACGGTCGCCTGCCCGTACACCGTCGCCTACCGGTTCAGCGGCTTCTCGGCGCCGGTCGACGACCCGCCGGTGGTCAACACCGCGAAGGCCGGCCAGGCGATCCCGCTCGAGTGGCACCTCGAGGACGCGGCCGGCGTGCCGGTTTCCGACCCCGCCAGCTTCCTCTCGGTCGGCTCCGGCCCGAGCAACTGCTCCGCCGTGGCGCGGAGGACGCGATCGAGACCTACGCGGGCGGCAGCGGCCTGCAGTACCTGGGCGCCGGCAACTGGCAGTTCAACTGGAAGGTCCCGAAGAGCTACCCGGGCCAGTGCCGCGTGCTCCGCCTCGACCTGGCGGACGGCGCCACGTTGTACACCGCCGTCTTCCAGTTCAGGTAGCCCCACGACGGCGAGGGCCGGCGGCGCCCGGCGCCGGCCCCCAGTCTCGCGACGGGTCAGAAGAGCCCGGTTGTGTTGCCGTTGTCGTCGATGTCGATGTGGTGGGCGGCGGGGTTGGCGGCGAGGCCGGGCATGGTTTGCATGTCGCCGCAGAGGGCGACGAGCCAGCCGGCGCCGGTGTAGGCGCGGAGGTCGCGGATGGTGACGGTGAAGCCGGTGGGGGCGTTTTTGAGGGTGGGGTCGTGGGAGAGGGAGAGGTGGGTTTTGGCCATGCAGATCGGGAGTTTGTCGAGGCCTTGTTTGGTGTAGTGGTCGAGTTTGGCTTGGGCGGGGGGGAGCAGGAAGATGCCGTCGGCGCCGTAGGCGCGGCGGGCGATCGCTTCGATTTTCTTGTCGATGGGGGCGTCGAGGGGGTAGAGGTAGTCGAAGCTGGCGGGTTGTTCGCTGGCGGCGACGACGGCTTCTGCGAGCTGGGCGGCGCCGGCGCCGCCGTCGCTGACGGCGGTGTTGGTTTCGGCGGCGTAGGCGCCGCCTTGGAGCGCGAGTTCTTTGACGAGCGCGATCTCGTCGTCGGTGTCTTGGGGGAAGCGGTTGACGGCGACGACGGGGGTGAGTCCGAACTCGCGGACGATGCCGAGGTGGCGGTGGAGGTTGCGGGCGCCGGTCTCGATCGTCTCGAGGCCGCCGTCTTGGCTGCCGCCGTGGTGTTTCAGCGCTTTCACGGTCGCGACCACGACCACGACCGAGGGGCGCAGGTGGCCGACGCGGCAGACGATGTCGATGAACTTTTCCATGCCCATGTCGGCGCCGAAGCCGGACTCGGTGACGACGAAGTCGCCCATCTTCAACGCGACCCGGTCGGCGACGAGCGAGTTGTTGCCGTGCGCGATGTTCGCGAACGGGCCGCAGTGGACGAGCGCGGGCTGCCCTTCCAGGGTCTGCACCAGGTTCGGCTTCAACGCGTCCTTGAGCAGCACCGTCATCGCGCCCGCCGCTTTCAGCTGCTCGGCGGTGACCGGCTCGCCCTCGTAGGTCTGCCCGACCGTGATCTGGCCCAGCCGCCGCCGCAGATCGCCGAGGTCACGCGCGACCGCGACGATCGCCATCACCTCCGAGGCGGCGGTGATGTCGAACCCGGTCTGGCGGACATAGCCGTTCGTGCGGCCGCCGAGCCCGATCACGATGTCGCGCAACGCCCGGTCGTTCATGTCCATACACCGCCGCCACGACACCGACAACGGATCGAGCCCGAGCCGGTTGCCGTGCAGGATCTGCGCCTCGATCATCGCCGCCAACAAGTTGTTCGCGGCCCCGATCGCGTGGATGTCACCCGTGAAGTGCAGATTCAGGTCCTCCATCGGCACCACCTGCGCATAGCCGGCGCCGGCCGCGCCCCCCTTGATCCCGAACACCGGCCCCAGCGACGCCTCCCGCAAACACAACACCGGCCGCCGACCGATCGCGCCCAACCCCTGCGTCAACGACACCGACGTCGTCGTCTTCCCCTCGCCCGCCGGCGTCGGCGTCACCGCCGTCACACACACCAGCCGCGCGTCCGGCCGCTCCCGCAACCGCTCCACCACCGACAACGCAACCTTCGCCTTGAACCGCCCAAACAACTCAACCTCGTCCTCCAACAACCCCGCCGAAGCAGCCACCTCCACCACCGGACGCAACCGCGCCCCCTGCGCAATCTCCAAACTGCTCAACATCCGCGTCTCGGTCATCGCTCCTCCGGCGCCAAACGGGGCAAGATCGTACGATGCGTGTCGGGGTCGACGTCGGCGGGACCTTCACCGACCTCGTGGCGCTCGTCGACGGCGAGCTGGTCACGGCGAAGGTGCCGACGGTACCGGCCGACCAGTCGCAGGGCGTGGCCGAGGCGCTGGCGGCGGCGGCGATCGAGCCGTCGGCGGTGTCGGTGCTCGCGCACGGAACCACCGTCGCGACGAACGCCCTCCTCGAGCGGACGGGCGCGCGGACAGCGCTCGTCACGACGGAGGGCTTCCGTGACCTGCTCGAGATCGGGCGCCAGAGCCGGCCCTCGCTCTACGACCTGACGCTGCCGCGGCCGGAGCCGCTCGTCCCGCGCCCGCTCCGCTTCACGGTCCGCGAGCGGATGGGGCCGCACGGGGTGCTCGTGCCGCTGGACGAGGAGAGCGTCGCCGAGGCGGTCCGCGGCCTGGCCGCGGCGCGGGTGGAGGCGGTCGCGGTCTGCCTCCTCTTCGGCTTCGCGCACCCCGAGCACGAGGAGCGCGTCGCGGAGGCGATCGCCGTGGTGCTCCCGGACGTGCGCGTGTCGCTCTCGAGCCGCGTGCTGCCGGAGTTCCGGGAGTACGAGCGCGCCGCCACGACCGCGGCCGACGCGTACCTGTCCGGGCGGGTGGAGGAGTACCTGCGCCGCCTGCGGGCGCGGACGCCGGGGCGGCTGCTCGTCATGCAGTCCTCGGGCGGCGTCTCGCCCGAGCCGCGGGCGGCCGCGTGCGTGCTTTCGGGGCCGGCGGCCGGGGTCGTCGGCGCCGCCTTCGTCGCCGCCGCGAGCGGCTTCGCGGACGTGCTGACGATCGACATGGGCGGAACGAGCACCGACGTCGCCGCGGTCGTCGGCGGCGCCGTCGAGACGACGACCGAGTCGGTCGTCGGCGGCGTCCCGATCAAGCTGCCCGCGGTCGCCGTCCACACCGTCGGCGCCGGCGGCGGCTCGATCGCCTGGCTCGACGACGGCGGCGCGCTGCGCGTCGGCCCGCGGTCGGCCGGGGCCGATCCCGGTCCGGCCGCGTACGGCCGCGGCAGCGTCGAGCCGACGGTGACGGACGCGCACGTCGTGCTCGGCCACCTGCCGGACGAGATCGCGGGGATCAGGCTCCGTCGCGAGCTGGCGCTCCGTGCGCTCGAGCGTGTCGGCGGCGACGCGGAGGGCGTGCTCGCGGTCGCGAACGCCGAGATGGCGCGGGCGCTCCGGGTGATCAGCGTCGAGCGCGGGCTCGACCCGCGCGACTTCGCGCTCGTCGCGTTCGGCGGGGCGGGCCCGCTCCACGCGTGCGCGCTCGCGGACGAGCTCGGGATGCGGACGGTGCTCGTGCCGCGCGCCTCCGGCGTGCTCTCGGCGCTCGGGCTCGCGATCGCCGACCTGCGCTGGGACCGCGTCGCCCCCGCGCTCACGGGCTCGTTCGAGGAGCTCGGCGACGGCGAGCGGCTCGTCGACGCGCGCTACCGAGGCCAGTCGTTCGAGCTGACGGTGCCGGCGGACGGCTGGCAGGAGCGGTTCGAGGCCGAGCACGAGCGCCGCTACGGCTTCCGGATGCCCGGCGAGGCGGTCGAGCTCGTCAACCTCCGCGTCGTCGAGACGGCCGCCGGCGAGCGGCCGCGGCTCGGCGGCGGCGCCGAGGCGGAAAGGACGCTCGAGGGGCCGCTGACGGTGGAGCTCCCGCAGTCGACGTGCCTCGTCGCGGCCGGCTGGAGCGGGTCGGTCGACGAGGCGGGAACGCTCGTGCTCCGGCGGCGATGACGGTCGACCCGGTCTCGCTCTCGGTGATGCAGAGCGCGCTCGCCGGCATCGCCGAGGAGATGGGGACGCTGCTCGTCCGCAGCGCGTACTCGTCGAACATCAAGGAGCGGCGGGACTGCTCCGCGGCCGTCTTCGACGCGGGGGGGCGCATGGTCGCCCAGGCGGAGCACATCCCCGTCCACCTCGGCGCGATGCCCGAGGCGGTCGCAGCCGTGATCGCGCGCGAGCCGGCGCCCGGCGACGTCTTCGTCCTCAACGACCCGTTCACCGGCGGCACGCACCTTCCCGACGTGACGCTCGTCACGCCGATCGCGTGGCTGGGACGGATCGTCGGCTACGCGTGCACCCGCGCGCACCACTCGGACGTCGGCGGCTCCACGCCCGGCTCGATGCCCGCCGGCTCGACCGAGATCTGGCAGGAGGGGCTCGTCCTGCCCCCCGTGCGGCTCGGCGACGAGGTGACGGCGATCCTGCTCGCGAACGTGCGCACGCCGGAGATCAGGCGAGCCGACCTGCGCGCCCAGGTCGCTGCAAGCCGGCTCGCCGAGCGCCGCCTCGGCGAGCTGATCGAGCGCCGCGGCCTGGAGGCCGTGACCGCGGCCTTCGACGACGTGATCGCCTACGCCGAGCGCCGGGTGCGCGCCGGCGTGCGGGCGCTCCCGGACGGTCGCTACGAGGCGGCGAGCGAGCTCGAGGGGGACGGCGTCGTCGACGAGGATCTGCCGATCCGGGTCTCGGTCACGATCGACGGCGACGACGTCCTGGTCGACTTCGCCGGCACCGCGCCCGCCTCGCGCGGCAACGTCAACTGTCCGCTCGCGGTCACGCGCTCGGCGTGCGCGTTCGCGCTGAAGGTGCTCGTTCCCGACGCGCCCTCGAACGCCGGGGCGCACGCGCCGCTGACCGTCCGCGCGCCGGCCGGCTGCCTCGTCGACGCCCGGCCGCCGGCGGCCGTCGCCGCCGGCAACGTCGAGACGAGCCAGCGGATCGCCGACACCGTCCTGCTCGCGCTCGCCCAGGCGGCGGAGCTGCCTGCGCAGGGCCAGGGGACGATGAACAACGTGGTCCTCGGCTCGAGCTCGTGGACGTACTACGAGACGATCGGCGGCGGTCAGGGCGCGTCGGCCCGCGGCCCGGGCGACTCGGGCGTCCACGTCGGGATGACGAACACGCTCAACACGCCGGTCGAGGCGCTCGAGCTCGAGCTCCCGCTCCGCGTCGAGCGCTACGAGCTGCTCGAGGGCTCCGGCGGCGCCGGCCGCCACCGCGGGGGCGACGGGCTCGTCCGCGAGCTGCGCGTGCTCGCCGACGCCGAGCTCTCGCTCCTCACCGACCGGCGGCGGCACGCGCCGCTCGGGCGCGCCGGCGGCGGCGACGGCCGCCCGGGCCGCAACATGGTCAACGGCGTCGAGGTGCCGCCGAAGACGACGATCCGCCTGCGGGCGGGCGACGTCGTCCGCGTCGAGACGCCGGGAGGCGGCGGCTGGGGCGTGGAGTGACTTTCGAGCTCCTGCGCAGCCGGAACGGCCGCGCCCTCGTCGAGTCGCACCGTGGCTCGCAGTGCGGCGAGCCCGAGAACTCCTGGCCGGCGATCGAGCTCGCGTACCGCGCTGGCGCCGACCTGATCGAGGTCGACGTCCAGCGCGCTCGCGACGGCAGCCTCTTCCTGCACCACCACTACCGGCTCGACGACGGGCGGCTCGCGCGCGAGCTCGACGCGCGCGAGCTCGGCGACCTCGTGCGGCTCGACGAGCTGCTGCGGTGGGCGGCGCGCGCGGGGCAGGCGCTTTCGCTCGACGTCAAGGACGGGCTGGGTGCCGGGCCGGGCGTCTTCGACGCGGTCGTGGACGCCGTCCGCGAGGCGGGGATCGTCGACGGCGTGCTCGTCCTCGGCTGGAACCACCCGGCGCTTCGCCGCGCCAAGGAGCGCGAGCCGCGGCTCCGGACGCGCGCGCTCCTCCGCGGCCGTCCCGTCGACCTCGCCGACGTGGCCGCCGCCGCCTCCGCCGACTGCCTCTCGCTCTCCTACGACGTCGCCTCGGCCGCCGACGTCGAGCTCCTGCACGCGCACGGCGTCGCCGTCTGCCTCGCCGAGCTGTGGGAGCCGAGCCTCGCCGTCGTCGACGCGCTCGGCGTCGACATCGTCTCCGTCGGCGACCCGAGGGTCCTAGCGAAAGATGGGCCGATCGGCCCATAGCTTCGGCCGGGAGCTGCCGATACCTTCGGTACCGTGCCGGTCGCCGATCCCGAATCTCTGGCCGTCGACATCGACCTGCGGCTGCGCGGCCTCTGGGACCTGATCGCCGAGCTCGCGGGCGAGGAGCGGCTCGACGCGGTGATGGCCCTCGTTCGCGCTGCGTACGGCTTCGGCTACGTCGACGCGATCAAGGAGGTCGACGCGAACGAGCGCGGCAAGCTGTGCCTCGAGCACGGCTTCGCCGTCCCGTAGCGCCGCGGGTCGCTGCTGCGACAATCCCGGCGGTGACGAACCGCCGCATCACGCTCGCCTCGCGGCCCGAGGGCTTCCCGCGGGAGACCGACTTCGCGCTCGTCGAGGCGCCGGTCCCCGAGCCCGGGCCCGGCGAGGTGCTCGTCCGCACGCGCTGGCTGTCGCTCGACCCGTACATGCGCGGGCGGATGTCGACCGTGCGCTCGTACGCCTCGCCCGTCGAGCTCGGCGACGTGATGACGGGCCAGGGCGTCGCCGAGGTCGTCGCCTCGGGCAGCCCGCTCTTCGCCCCCGGCGACCTCGTCGTCGGCCAGACCGGCTGGCAGGAGTACGCCGTGCTCGGCCCGGGCGCGCTCCGCCGCGTCGATCCCGCGCTGCAGCCGCCGTCGCTCGCGCTCCACGCCGTCGGCATGACCGGCCTCACCGCGTACTTCGGGCTCTTCGACGTCTGCCGCCCGGCCCCCGGCGACACCGTCGTCGTCTCGGCGGCCTCCGGCGCGGTCGGGCAGATCGTCGGGCAGCTCGCGAAGCTCGCCGGCTGCCGGACGGTCGGCATCGCCGGCGGCCCCGAGAAGGTCGCCGACCTCGCCGGCTACGGCTACGACGTCGGCATCGACTATCGGGGCGAGGACGTCGGCGCCGCGCTCGGCGCCGCCTGCCCCGGCGGGGTCGACGTGTACTTCGACAACGTCGGCGGCGCGATCACGGACGCCGTCCTGCAGCGGCTCGCCCTCCGCGCGCGCGTCGCGATCTGCGGCCAGATCTCCCAGTACAACCTGTCGCAGCCGGAGCTGACGCCTCGCAGCTTCGTGCCGCTGATCGTCTCCCGCGCCCGGATCGAGGGATTCCTCGTCTCCGACTACTCGCCGCGCTTCGACGAGGCGCTGGCGCGGCTCGCGGCGTGGGTCTCGGAGGGGCGCCTCCGCTACCGCGAGGACGTGACCGACGGGCTCGAGAACGCGCCGCGCGCCTTCATCGGCATGCTTCGCGGCGAGAACCGCGGGAAGACGCTCGTCCGGCTGTAGGCTGGGCGGCACGGCCTCGTCGCGCCCGGGCCTCCCCTCGAACCGGAGCGGCCAGTCCGCTTCTGCTACCGTAACCGGATCGTGCAGTCCGCTTCCAGCCATCGCTGGCTCGTCCTCGTCCTCGTCTGCCTCGCGCAGTTCATGGTCGTGCTCGACGCGACGGTCGTGAACGTCGCGCTGCCCGCGATCCAGACCGACCTGAAGATGGGCCAGACGGAGCTGCAGTGGATCGTGAACGCGTACACGCTCGTCTTCGGCGGCTTCCTGCTCCTCGGCGGCCGTGCCGGCGACCTGATCGGGCGCAAGCGGCTGTTCCTCGCAGGCGTCGTCGTCTTCACGACGGCATCGCTGCTCGACGGCCTCTCGTCGAGCGCGCACATGCTGATCGTCGCCCGCGGGTTCCAGGGGCTCGGCGCCGCGCTCGTCTCGCCGGCGGCTCTCTCGATCGTCACGACGACCTTCGCGGAGGGCGCCGAGCGCGCGAAGGCGCTCGGGGTGTGGAGCGCGATCGCCGTCGGCGGCGGAGCGGTCGGCCTGATCCTCGGCGGCGTGCTCACCGAGTCCTTCTCGTGGCCGTGGATCTTCTTCGTCAACCTGCCCGTCGGCGTGATCACCTTCGCGCTGTCGGCCCGGTACGTCCCGGAGTCGACCGCGGACTACGAGCATCGGCGCTTCGACGTCGCCGGGGCGGTCACGGTCACCGGCGGGCTCGTGGCGCTCGTCTACGCGATCGTCCACGCGGCCGGCTCCGGCTGGACGTCCGCGGGAACGCTCGGCACCGGCGCCGGCGCGCTCGTGCTGCTGGTCGCGTTCGTCGCGATCGAGCGACGGTCGATCGCGCCGCTCGTCCGACTCGACATCTTCACCGTGCCGACGCTGCGCGCGGCGAACGTCGCGCTGCTCGTGATCGGCGGCGGCCTGTTCTCGATGTTCTTCTTCAACTCGCTCTACGTGCAGCGCGTGCTCGGGTGGTCGCCGCTCGAGGCCGGGCTCGCGTTCGTCCCGTTCACGGCCGGCATCATCGCGGGCGCGACCTTCTCCCAGAAGGTGATCGCGCGCCTGGGGCTCCGCGCGCCTGCGGTCGGCGGGACGGTGGTCGCGGCGGCAGCCGTCTCGCTGCTCCTGCTGCTGACGCCGCATAGCTCGTACTTCGCGCTGATACTGCCGAGCATCCTCGTCACGTCCTTCGGCATGGGGGTCGCGTTCGTGCCGTTGACGATGCTCGCCACGACCGGGATCCCGCACGCCGACGCCGGCCTCGCGTCCGGCCTCTTCAACACGTCGCAGCAGATCGGCGGGGCGCTCGGGCTCGCGGTGCTCTCGACGCTCGCCGCCTCGCGCACGGGCTCCCGCACCGGCGCCGACGCGCTCGTCGACGGCTTCCACGTCGCCTACCTCGCGGCGATGCTGCTCGTGCTCGCCGGCGGGCTGGTGCTGATCCTGCTCCTGCGGCGGCGACACCTCGCCGCGGTGCCGACCGGCGAGGCCGTCACCGTTCCGGTGTGACCTCGCACCTCCGCGCCGACGCCGAGCGCAACCGCCTCCGTCTGCTCGACGCGGCGGCGGAGGTGCTCGCCGAGCGCGGCCTGAGCGCGAGCGTCGCCGACATTGCCCGCCGCGCCGGCGTCGGCCAGGGAACGGTCTTCCGGCGCTTCCCGTCGAAGGACGCGCTCGTCGCGGCGACCGTCGTCCACCGCCTCGAGCAGGTGGAGCGCATCGCCGAGGACGCCGCCGCCCGGCCCCCCGGGGAGGGGCTGCCGTACTTCCTCGAGCGCGCGGTCTCGCTCTACCTCCAGGACCGGTGCCTGTACGAGGCGCTCGAGGAGAGCCCACTCCGCGACCCCGCCGTGCGCGCCCAGCACGCCCGCGTCCTCGACGCGATCGAGCGGCTCGTCGAGCGCGCCCGCAAGGCCGGCGCGGTCCGCCCCGACCTCCGCGCGGTCGACATCCCGGTGCTCGCCGTCGGGGTCGCCCACGCCTCCGCGCCCCTGCTCGCGGTCTCGCCGCAGGTCTGGCGCCGGTACCTGCGGATCGCGCTCGACGGCCTGCGCCCGGCCGCCGCGTCGCGGCTGCCGGTGCGCGCGCCGACGCGTGAGGAGCTGGACCGGGCCGCGTGCGGCTCGTCAAGCGCCGGCTCGGCCGTCGCCACTTCGGCTGCGCGTGTGCTTGCGGCGGCCGCGGCCGCTGCGCCCGCGTCTGTGCTCGCGCCGGCCGCCGCCGCGGTCGCGCCAGCCGCCGAGGTCGCAGACGCGCCCGCGCCCGCGCCAGCCGCCGATGCCGCGCGAGCCTGACGACGACGACCGCCCGCCGATCTGCCCAGCCTGCGGCGTGACGATGGGCCTCGTCGTCGACGACGACGGCTCGACCCGCTACGTCTGCCTCGAGTGCGGCTACCCGGAGGGCGACTGGGAGCCGGCCTGACGTCGCGGCTCAGTCGCCGTTTCCAGCCGCGTCTCGGTGCCAGACCCCCGGCCGTGGCCGTTTCGTACAAAAGTCCTGCAAGAGCAAGGAATCCGAGCGGGCGAACGAATCGCTCTTCGGGACAGGTCCGGGGGTCAGACCCCCGGACGTGTCCCGAAGACGAGGGCGGCCTACCGGCCGCCCGCCACGTAGATCACCTGGCCGGTCACGAAGCTCGCGTCCTCGGAGCAGAGGAACGCGGCGACGCCGGCGACGTCTGCGGGCTGGCCGATCCGGCGCAGCGGCGTGTTCTCGATCGCCGACTGCTTGATCGTCTCGAAGTCGACGCCCGTCTTCTCGGAGATGGCGCGCGTCATCCTCGTCTCGATGAAGCCGGGCGCGATGCAGTTGACGTTGATCCCGAACGGCCCGAGCTCGATCGACGCGGTTAGCGTCATCCCCTGGATGCCGGCCTTCGCCGCCGAGTAGTTGAGCTGGCCGCGGTTGCCGCGAGCCGAGACCGAGGAGATCGTCACGATCTTCCCGGACTTCTGCTCGACCATCACCTTCTGCGCCGCCTGAATCGAGAGGAACGTGCCGCGCAGGTGGGTCGTGATCACCGAGTCCCAGTCGTCGTCGCTCAGCCGGAAGATCAGGTTGTCGCGCGTGATCCCGGCGCACGTGATCAGGCAGTCGAGGCCGCCGAGCTCGTCGACCGTCCGGCGGACGGCTCCCTCGACGTCGTCGCGGCTGGTGACGTCGCACGTGAGCTGCAGCGCCTCGCCGCACTCCGCGTCGGTGAAGTCGAGGTCGGTGACGGCGACCTTCGCGCCCTCCGAGGCAAACCGGGTCGCGCAACCGGCGCCGATGCCCCGCGCGCCGCCGGTGATCAGCACAACCTTCCCGTCGAATCTCGTCATGGGTCTACCCTACGGCACCGTGTCCGAGAAGCGCATCGACATCCGCTGGCGCGACTGCGACGCCTACGGGCACGTCAACCAGGCCGTCTACCTCACGTACGCCGAAGAGACGCTCGACCAGTTCTTCCGCGACCGCCTCGGGCTCGCCGCCGGCACGATCTGGGACTACGTCGCGGCGCGGACGACGATCGACTACCGCGACGAGCTCCGCCAGACCGACCTGCAGGCGATCGGGAGCGTCGTCGACGTGCGACTCGGCACCAAGAGCGTGACCGCGCGGATCGAGCTGAGGGCGCCGGACGGGAGGCTCGCAACGGAGATCGAGACCGTCGTGGTCGTGATCGACGGCCGCGGCGGGCCGTCGCGCCCGCTCTCGGACGCCGAGCGCGCGGTGCTGACGGTGTGATCGGCGGGGTCGTGGTGCTCAGGGACCTGATGCAGGCGATGATCCGCGGCGAGGTCGAGCCGCCGCCCGTCGCGCGCCTCCTCGGCCTGCGCGCGGTCTCCGGGGGCGACGGCCAGGCCGTCTTCGAGCTCGACGCCGTCCCCGAGCACGCGAACCCGATGGGCACCGTGCAGGGCGGCATCTTCTGCGTCCTCGCCGACGCGGCGCTCGGCTTCGCGTTCGCGAGCACGCTCGGTGAGAGCGAGTCGTTCACGACCGTCGACCTGAACACGCGGTACCTGCGGCCGATCCGCGAGGGGAGGATGACAGCGACTGCGCGCGTGCTGAACAGGGGCCGGACGCTCGGGCTCGTCGAGTGCGAGGTCGTCGACGAGCAGGGCCGGCTGCTCGCGCACGTCACCTCC
>Ga0070741_10014040_pt1 | contig 13965 bp, 9 predicted proteins | sample Coa_R1_4_FD_66440 | JGI IMG/M metagenome (GOLD analysis project Ga0070741, IMG submission 66440) | Surface soil microbial communities from Centralia Pennsylvania, which are recovering from an underground coalmine fire - Coalmine... | ecosystem: Environmental > Terrestrial > Soil > Unclassified ... | reverse complement strand
CCAGCGCCTTCCATGACCACTGTAGCGACCTCGACCGTTACTCGGCGCACGGTCTTGCCTCCATTGAGGGTAAATAAATAAGTTCCATCGAGCGAGGCTTTGATAGCACTGCGCAGGGCCGAGTTTTTAATAAATGCCTCGGCGGGCAGACCTGTAACGACGTAGAGGCCAAATTCAACATCGGGGATTAAGGTTGCCGCCACCGTCAACAGGCCACGCAGGCTGTACTTACTAGAATAGCGCTGAATGTCACCACGTCCATGATAGACATCAACGGCCTGCTGTAGCGCCAGATCGCCAACAGCGTATGCGGCGTCTTCCTCAAAGAACTGGATAACGTGGACGTTGGACTGATCTACATTGACACCAAGATTGCGAAGGGCGTTTGTATCTACCTTGGCGAAAGCTGTCGGAATACTGAGAGAAACCATTCTTCCATCATCAAGAATAGTTACTCCGCCAATATCAGCATTCCCAAAATCATGACCATAAGGATACCATCGCATAAGATAAGATCCTTCTCCTCTTAAATTTGCATAGGCAACTACTTAAAAAAATGCTTCTTCAATAGAAGAACGATTCAGTTGAGTCCTGGTATCGTTCGCTTGATATCAGTACTAATATTTATAAATGGCTGAAGCAATCTGCCTCTTTTGGCTATTGACCTTTTGTTCACCATATCTTACGCTTGAGTCAAGATACAACAGAAAACATAGTGAAAGAAGGTATTACGCTTGTCAACCATCGAGACTCGTCCTATTCGTGCAACAGAAACCTATGATCTGCGTCAACGTATCCTCAGACCTCATCAGCCTCTCAGCGCATGCGCCTTCCCTTACGATACAGCCTCGGGCGCGCTGCACATCGGTAGTTTTTTGAACGGGCAACTGATCGGCATCGGCTCAATTGTACCTGAGCCTCGCAAAAATGCCACGCAGCCGATCAGCTGGCGTATTCGCGGCATGGCCGTTCAGGAAGACACACGAGGAAGCGGCGTGGGCAGCACCATCCTTCAGACGCTCATTGAGTACGCTCGCACACAGCCATTGCCTGCAGAAATCTGGTGCTATGGCCGAGCCCACGTCAAAGGCTTTTACGAGCGTTTTGGCTTTGTACAGGAAGGCGACCTTTTTGAGTTGCCTGAGGCTGGTTCGCTTCTGCTGATGATCAAAACGCTGCGTGCCAACCGCTAAGCATTCCTTTCTAACACATAGCCAGTCTGTTTGATTTTCCATAACGTATCCGTTATAATAAAATCGTGAAAGTAGTATGCTGTTGACAACAGAGAAGCCCTAGAAGATTAGAAGATAGGTTTTTATGGTTACTCGTGAGATCGCCTGGCGATTGGTTGTGACTCAGAAAAACGGCTAGTCCGCTGCTTACAAGTTCAAGTTCGCGTCGTTTGTAAGCAGCAGGACGGACGCATCCTCACCCCTTACGGCTTAGCTTGGTACTGTGCAATACCAGCATCCTCAGCCGCCCGTTGAGCATGCCCTCCTGCGATAATTTCTTCGATACTGTGAGGAGAGTATGCTATGCCTATGCCCCATCGCACCCAGATGCAAGTGATTAAGCGCCGCCTAATTGGTAAGGAAGGTTCTGAGCGCGTGCGCGAGTTGCGCACTATTCTTAACGAACTCCCCGGTTATCGCAATGGTCCGTACGCCGACCTGAGAAAATGGGTGCAAGACCAGATCGCGGAGACCCATACACGTTCCCATACGGTACATCGCGATTCTATCGCTGTACGACGTGAAGGTGTCGCCCAGGTAGCACTGGTGGGCGCTCCCAATGCAGGAAAATCCTCACTTCTACACGCTCTATCGCATGTACAGATCGAGGTTGGCGATTACGCGTTCACTACTTTACGTCCAGTACCCGCCTTAACGCGCATTGGAGGTGCACTGGTTCAACTCGTGGAAATTCCTGGGCTGATCCAGGGTGCCAATGAGGATCGCGGTGGCGGACGCGCTCTATTAGGGGTTTTGCGCGGGGCCGATGCGATAGTATATTGCCAGGATGTACGCGCCCCCTATGAAGAGCTGGCAGAGGTACGCGCAGAAGTGGCAGCGGCAGGCATTGGTTTGCCATCGATACTGGCCGCGACAAAGATGGATGATGCAGGAGAGAACGATCTGGAACGCTTGCGAGCTGCCGTTCCAGAGATGACAGTGGTGGGTGTTTCGACTATTGATGATGAAAGTCTCACAGCATTCAAGAACGAAGTATGGAAGCTCACGGGCTTACTGCGTGTCTATCTGAGACATGATAGGAGCGTTGATGATGAGCCGTTAGCCGTCAAACCGGGAACTACGATAACAGACGTGGCAATGCGCATTCACAAGGATATGGGCGCGAACTGCCGCAAAGCACGCATCTGGGGACCATCAGCTCGCTTTGACGGTCAACAAGTAGGAAGAGATCATCTTGTGCAGGATAGCGATATCGTCGAAATTATCCTCTAAATAAGAAAGGTTGCTACAGGGATGTCTGAGATCACTGAAAACATTTTTGAATATACCGAATCCAACAGGCGCGCATGGAATGCAATCGCGCAGGTGCGTCACTCGCAACAGCCTGACGCTGAGTTCTTCGTGAAAGGGAACTCGACGCTTGATGCGCGCGAATTGCAAGCAGCAGGAGATGTGAGAGAGCGCCGCCTGCTCCATCTCCAGTGCTCTACCGGGGAAGATACGCTTTCCTGGACGGTTGCGGGCGCGGATGCAACAGGTGTAGATATCAGCGATGAGCAGATCAAGCTGGCTCAGCAGAAAGCAACAGATGCCGGTCTCCCTACGCATTTTATCGCGGCTGATGTCTATGCACTGCCGACTGAGCTGCAAGCGGGAGACTTCGATTATGTCTACACAGGCAAAGGTGTCATGGTCTGGCTGCCAGATCTTACAAAGTGGGCTCAGGTGGTTGCGGCAGCTTTAAAACCGGGAGGAATGTTCTTGTTGTTCGAGGAGCATCCGATTGCATCCTGTCTCTGGATCACCGATGGCAAGCTCCATCTAGAGAGTGATTACTTTGGGAGAGATAAGCCGGAGTTGTCGAGCGGGTGGCGGCATTTTCAGGGAGGAGAGGAGGCAAAGGAAACGAAGGTCGAATTTTCCTGGCCACTGGGCGATATTGTGACCGCGCTGGCCCAGGCTGGTCTACGCATTGAACGGCTGGAGGAGTTTCCGGCGGAACGTGGATGGCGCTTCAGGGAAGACATTGACGAGTTGCAATGGTTGCCCGGAAAATTTTTGCTGATTGCCCGCAAAGATAGATAGCGAAGATAGCATATCTGGTAGCGATATTCTACAATAGAAGTAGAATATCGCTATGAAGAGGATGCCCATGAGTCAGATCAACGAAACACAAAGCAATCAGCTTCCATCCACAGGGACACCCACACAACGCTCCCTAAAGGATATGCCTAAGAGATGGGCGCCATTAATTGGAGCATTTGCACTTGGCTTACTCTACGCATTATTGCCAGAATACGTCACAATAGGCCCAAGTTGGCTTCCCCTGGCCCTCATATCAATCATCCTGATACCAGTTATCCTGATTATCTATGTACGCCGCCATCGACCGGTGCCTATCGTGCCGATACGTGTTTTGCTTTTCATCATGTTAGGCGTAGTAACCCTGGCATTAGCTATCGGGGTTGCCTTGATGCTCAAGACATTACCGGGCAGAACTCAAGCACAATCAATACAGTTGCTGCGCACGGCGGGACTGCTATGGACATCTAACATACTGGTATTCGGGTTATGGTACTGGGAAATCGATGGAGGAGGCCCACATAAACGCTTTATGGCAGGACACCCGGCGGCAGATTTTATGTTTCCACAACAGGTAGACGGTAATACCAGTGGTTGGGAGCCACACTTTTTCGATTACCTCTTTGTCGCCTTCACCGCCGCAACAGCCTTCAGCCCAACCGATACTTATCCATTGACATGGAAAGCAAAGGCGTTAATGATGATAGAAGGTATAATTGCGCTTGTCATCAGCGTCATACTGGTGGGACGAGCAATTAACATTCTCGGGCAATGAGAAAGAGCTCCACAAAGCGCGCTCTGCATATCTTATCGCCCGCAAGGGCACTACGCGATCTGTGCTAGCACAGATCGCGTAGTGCCCTTGCGGGCGATCGGCCCTGAGGAGTTACTCGATACTAGCCTTCTGAAGGACGATACGTTACATCTTGCATTTCCTGACTTGCAGGCAATATAACACTACTCCTGGCGGGTGTGGTGCGAGCTACTTCACGACCAGCTTTAAAGACATGCAGGCGAGGGGCAATGAGACGCAGGGCTTCAAAGGCAGAAGGAGCATCAAGAATGAGGAAGTCAGCAGGCTTGCCTTCCGCGATCCCATAGCTGTCTTGAATACGCAGTGTCTTTGCAGCGTTCATGGTGATCAGGTCGAGCACGTCGTTGATTTCTTCGTAGCCGCTCATATGACAGAGGAAGAGAGCGAGTTGGGCAGCAGCAAGCATGTCGCCTCGGCCCAGAGGAAACCAGGGATCCATGATTGAGTCATGACCAAGAGCGACATTGACACCTCCAGCCAGCAATTCTTTGACGCGGGTAATCCCACGCCGCTTAGGATAGGTATCGAAGCGACCCTGCAAGACAACGTTATCAAAAGGATTGGCGACGACGTTGACCTGGGCACGCGCCAGCAAACGGATGAGCTTGAAGGCATAGGCATTGTCATAGGAGTGCATGGCGGTGCAATGACTGGCGGTGACGCGCCCCTGCCAACCCTGCTGGATGGTATCGGCGGCCATGACTTCGGTGAAACGCGAGTGGGGATCATCGGTTTCATCGCAGTGACAGTCAATATCACGGTTGAATTCTTTCGCCAGGGAAAAGACGTAATGGACATCCTCGACGCCCATTTCCTGTGTCCATTCGTAATGGGGAATACCCCCAACGAGATCACAGCCCAGTTCCAGCGCCTTACGCATCAAATCGCGCCCATCAGGGAAAGAGAGAATGCCATCCTGGGGGAAAGCAACCAGTTGTAGATTGCAGATAGGGCGTACTTCCTCGCGTACCTCCAGCAGCGCACGTAGAGCAGTTAGATTGGGATCACACACATCAACGTGGCTGCGAATATGCAATGTCCCCTGCGCAACCTCCCAACGAATCTCTTCAAGGGCACGTCGCTTCACATCCTCGTGCGTCAAGGTTGGTTTGCGCTCGCTCCAGATCTGAATGCCTTCGAGCAAGGTTCCCGAGGTATTGTAGCGTGGCTGACCTACGGTAAGCACGGCATCAAGATGTACGTGCGCATCGATGAAGGGAGGTACAACCAGGCGACCAGCCGCATCAATCTCACGTGCGGCCTGCTCCGAGGAGAGATCAGCGGTAATGCTGGCAAAACGATCATTCTGAACGGCAATATCAACGAGCCCCTGACGACGATGGAGTTGTGCATGGCGGATTATTAGATCAAACATGTTTGTCTTCTCCTGCTACTACTAATTCTCCTATTAATATACTGACACTCTAACAGAAAACACAATGTTCAGGCCCTACCCTTTGCGCTGACGCACAAAGGGTAGGGCCTGAACATTGTGTTTTCTGTTAGAGCACAAGAGTTAGCGTTCTGTATTTCTCAATTCGATAGGACGCAAGATGAGGTAAGCCACGGCAGCGAACACAATGCCTAACTCAAAGCCGATGTCCATCTTACTAATCAGGCCAGCTATCAAGCCAACATAGCGTTCCTGAGATGCACCGAGCGCCACGCCGATCAGGCCTATCGCCATAGAGACGATAGCAGCCCAACCGATGGGAAGTTTGCTACTCGTATTCCAGTCGCCTACATTGTATGTGCCGTGCCGGAAGACGAAATGCTCCAGAACAAGAATAATCGCCCAGGGACCAAGCCAGTAGGCAATGATGAAGAGGAAGCTCTGAAGCGTCAGAGCAAAGTTAGCGCTGGCAGGCAACGCAATGAGCACATAAACAACTGCACCAATGAGCGTCCAGACAGCACGATTGACGCGCTGGAAGGGGCGACCAAGCACCTGCATGGAGAGCCCAAGACTATAATCATTGGGAACATTGTTGGCAATTGTACTGAGAGCAAGCAATACGAGAACAGCGATGCCGATACCCCCTAGAGGACCGACAGCAGCAGATAGCAGATCACCCACATTGCCTCCGCCTGATGCAAATTTACCAGCCCAGGCAGGGACCGATGTCAGAGCAACGCCCAGGGTTTCCAAAAGTACACAGGGTACAAAGACGCCAAGGAAAGTGAGCCAGAAGACGCGAGAGGCAGGAGTCTCCTCTGGTTGATTCACGTTATAATCAGCAGCGTAGGAACTCCAACCGGTAGCGAAGCCGTAGACAGCGCCACCAAAGGTGATTAAAGATACGATTTCGGCGAGGTTAAACGCGGGAGTAGGCACAGCCTTGAAGTTAGACGCAGAGCCAATAAACAGAACCACAAACAGGATAGCCATGGGTATCCAGGCATAACGCTCGTAGCGATGAATATACCTGTATCCATAGATACTAACCAGGGTTGTCAGGACGGCGATAATCAGAATACCGCCCCAGGAAGGAATAGCTCCATGACTCAACGAAGCCACTAACTGGCCACCAATAATGACATTGACGGCAGACCAACCAATACACGCTGCAACATTGAAGAGCGCCATAATGATACTGCCAATCCAGCCAAAAGAGAAGCGTGAAATGGTCATCTGACGCAGACCTAACTTAGGTCCAAGCGTGGAGAAAAAGGCAACAGGTAATACGCCGAGAGCATTAAAGATAATGATGATAGCAAAGCTATCCCAAAACCCAAGTTGCAGGAAGGGAACAGCGATAGCTCCCACACCGACCGTTGAGATAACGAGATTGGCCGAGAGCCACATCGTAAAATTGTCGAAAATACGAACGTGGGTGCGCGTCTCAGGAGAGACACGTTCAATACCGTGCGTCTCAAGACCTTTTTCTTCGGGGATAGCAACCGTATCGATGGTATCTGAAGACATGAGTGATACCTCCTTGCGAGGGCAGTGTACAAAAAGACGCTGCTCAATGAGAGGGCAGCGTTTACGACATTGTACACGGAGACAAACAAGCTAATTAGATTATATCAGACGGAAAGGCAATACCGCCAACCAAATCAAAGCAGTAAATTATGGCTATGTCGAGGGTAGGAACATTAGCGCCAATCAAATCAAATCCAGAAAGCCCTAGACGTAGCCGCAGAAAATGGGTACAATATTGGATATGTAGTTATAGGCAAAGTATCCATAATTTTGCAGAGATGGGCGACCAGTGTCGTGACGCTCAGGCGTTTGATGCTGGTCGCCCGTTCCCAATTTGTGGCGCTCTTACGTTATCTCAATTTAGACCAGGAGGTTGCATGTCTTTCAAGGCAAGTACCGATCATCAGCTTCCTGCCAGTTCCTCCGAGGAGGAGGAGCAGGCAATAGAACAGCTTCGTAAAGAGAATAGCGAACTGCGTACCGAACTCGCTATGCGAACACAGGAAAACGCCCTGCTCAATGAAGTGATCTCGACCGTCGGCTCAACGTTGAGGCTTGATGAAGTGTTACGTCACCTTGTGGACACCGTAGTCCGCGCTACTTCCTGCCACATTGCCCTTATCTATCTCTATGATAAAGAGAAAGAGCGCCTCGTGCTTGCCAGCACAAACGAGCAATACTGGCATCTAGTAGGAAAAATCACATTGTCCCTGGGCGAAGGCATCGCGGGCTGGGTAGCATTGCACCGGAAACCTGTCTTCCTCATAGACGAGGCTCTGGAAGATCCACGCTTCCGCTACTTTCCAGAGTTAGAGGAGGAAAAGTTTCAATCATTCATGACTGTGCCAATCATCGCCAAGGACAGGCATCTGGTTGGCGTCATTACGCTTCAGGCGGTGGCCCCTCATGAATTCAGAGATGAAGACCGCATGTTTATTAGCAATACTGCCGCGCTGGTGGCAAGTGCGATAGAAAATGCCCAGCTTTACGAAAACACACAGCGCAAATTGAGCATTCTTACCTCGCTCTCCGTGCTGAGCCAGACCATCAGTTCCGGGCTATACCTCGATGATATGCTGCGTTCGCTGGCAACATTGACAGTACAAATCATGGAAGTTGACCAATGCGTGATCATGCTGATGGACCAGGTACGCGAACGAGATTTAGAGCATCCACGACAGTCGAGAAGGTTGACCGTTCGAGCGGCAGCCCCCAATCTGAACGACCGGGTACATTTGATGCCGATTGATGTAGATCGCCATACGCTTGAACGCTTACGAGACAGCAATGAATTGGTGATCCATACAAGCAGCGGGAAGAATAGTGTAGAAAACGAGAGTGCAGAGAGCGCGATTGAACGTTTGGACCCGCTAAAAGACTCACAGTATAGAGCTTTGATTTCAGCGCCGTTGATTGCGGGCACCGAGCAACTCGGTTTGATGAACTGCTATTGCAGCAAATCCCGGCGCTTCTCAGCAGAAGATCAGACCTTACTCACAACCATTGCTAACCAGGCCGCAATAGCGATTAAAAACAGCTACCTGGTCAACCAGCTAGCACAAAAGAATCTGGTCAAAGGCTTCTTTGATGATCTTATGCAGGGCACGACGGATTCAGAGGATTCGCTCAGGCAGCGTGCACACTTCCTGGGTTGCGACCTGACGCGACCACACGCCGTCGTCATGCTTGAGATTGCCCACGTGGACGTACACAGGGATGAGATGCTACCTGCGCACAAAGCCATCAAGAAAGAGCGCATGCCCACCACTTCCCAGACGACAGAATCGGGTAGTTTCACACAAAGTACGCCACTGCAGGCAGCTTACAAGCGCATGGGTGGCGTGGTACGCAGGCGCATTCAGGATAGTCATCCGGGCTCGGTCTTCAACGAACACGAAAACCTGCTGACGTGCATCATACCATTGAGCAAAGATCCAACAGGGACACGACTGAAAACCTGGATGCACGATCTGGCCCAACAGATGCGCAGCGAATACGAGGTATACCTATCCATAGGGATCGGGAACGCGTGCCAGCATGTCAGTGATTACCGGAGGGGATTTGCAGAAGCGAACGAGGCTTTGCAAATGGGACAGAACCTGCAGGCATACAAGATCAACGAGGCCAGACGACAACCCATCGTCACACATTTCAATGACCTGGGAGTCTACCGCTATCTCTACAAAATTGCCCACATGGACGACCTGCGCGACGTATACCAGGACCAAATTGCACGCATCGATAGCTATGATCGACGCAAAAACACCGATTTGTTGGATACCCTGGAAACCTATTTGGAATGCGCGGGGAACCTGACAAAAACCTCAGATCGGCTATTCGTGCATCGCAATACGCTCATTCAACGTCTGGAGCGCTTGCAATCATTGTGCGATATCGATCTGGGAGAGAGAAGCAACTGGTTGACGCTGCAGGTTGCCATTAAAGTGTACAAACTGCGAAATAGCAGCGGATAAACAGTTCCATAAAAAATCGCGCCAGCCACCGATGACTGGCGCGATTTTTTTATTGCGCTGCTACTTAGTGGAGGAGAGCGGGACTGATGCTCTCCACAGCCTCATCCGTGGGCTGCACCTCGCTATCGCTAGAGCGACTACCGCGCAAGGGGATCTCCTTCAGGAAGAAGACCGCGATCAGACCGATAACCATCAGGCCTACGCTCAGGATGAAGACGTTGTTAATGCCCTGAGCCAACCCGACCTTGACAGCATCGATCAAGGTATGGTAGACAGCGAGACCTTGTGCACCAGTCGCTGCGAATTGCTGCTGTATCTTCACCTGTGTATCAGGCGAGAGCAGGATATTTGGATTGTCGAAAACGCTCAATCTGCTGGCTGGAATTGCCTGCTTGATCGTGACAGGAAGCGCGTTATGGAACGCAGGCAGGTAGGCAGCAGTCATCACCGAACCCATCGCAGCCAGAGCAATCGTACCGGCAATGGAGCGGAAGAAGGTAAGGGCCGCTGTGGCCTGGCCAATCTTCTTTGGCAGAGCATTCTGTACAATCAAGCTATACAACGACATACCGAAGCCCATCCCAAGTCCCAGGACCAGCATCGCAATCAGGACATCGCCATTGCCAGAATTGACATTCAGGCGCAGCAACAGCAATGTACCGAGCAAGCTGACAACCATACCTACAATCGCAATCCACTTATATTTACCAAGCCGCGAAACCAACTGCCCGGAGACGACACTACCGACCACCGAAGTCAACATTAAGGGTGTGAGGACAAGACCGCTATTAGTGGCTGACGTACCAACAACACCCTGAATGAAGAGCGGAATGAAGAAGATGCTGCCAAACAGGGCCATACCAAAGACAACAGTAGCAATCGTCGAGATGGTAAAGATGCGGTTTTTAAAGAGGCTGGGCTCGATAATGGGCTGCCCACCACGACGCTCTAGCATGGCTTCGTAGAAGACAAAGGCAACGAGCGCAACTACAGCAACGGCAAAGAGACCGAGAATTTGTGGCGAGAGCCAGGCATACTGCGAGCCAGCCCAGGTAAAGCCAAGCAGCAGAGGTACAGAACCAATGATCAGCAAGGCAGACCCGATATAATCAATCGAGATGCGCACATTCTTGCTACGCAAACCGGGCATCAGGAAAATTAGCACGAGCATAGCAGCAATGCCGATAGGAAGATTCACATAGAAGACCCAGCGCCAGGTCGTGTTATCGGTGATCCAACCACCAACCAGTGGGCCAACGATAGAAGAGAGGCCCCAGACAGCACCTGTAATGCCCTGCCACTTGCCTCGCTCCCGTGGTGTAAACAGGTCACCGACAATAGCAATAGCAATCGGCATCAGCGCACCAGCCCCAAGCCCCTGAAAGGCCCGGAAGAGAATCAACTGGTTCATCGAGTGAGAAGCACCCGACAAGGCAGAGCCAATCAGAAAGATCACCACACCAAACAGGAAGATGGGCTTACGGCCAAACAGATCAGAGAGTTTTCCATAAATGGGCACCATTACCGTCGAAGTAAGCAGGTAGGCAGTAGAAACCCAGGTGTAACGGTCAAAGCCTTGCAAATCGGCGATGACTCGCGGCATAGCCGTCGAAACAATCGTCTGGTCAAGCGAAGCAAGCAACATGACCATTAAGACACCGATCATCGTTAATAACGTCTCGCGTGGCGAGTAGTGCGGAGCCTCAATATCTTGTGAATTTAGCTTTGAATCTAGATTTTTTGATATATTGCGTTTTTCTAACGGCAAATCGCCTGTATTAGATCCGCGTATGATTGTTGCCATAATAGATTTTTTTTATCCTCTCAATATTATTCATTGTGGTTTATTCCGACACCGCTAAAGTAGATGCGCACCAGGTAGGCGGCTAACTCAGCGGGAGCCATACCATCTCCCACGATGAGGCGCTCATAGCTTCTTGGCGAGAGCAAACCAAAAAACGCACTGACCATGACATTGGTAGGAATGGAGGTATCAAGTTCGCCAGAAGCTTTGCCTTCTTCCAGCACAGCGGTAATGCGAGCGGCAACTCCCTCCCAGAGTTCCCTCATATAGTTTCCCTTCTCAGCAAAGAGCCGCCGTAGATCAATAGTATGCTGAATATTGTAGAGCAGTTGCGTGCGCTTGCTGAAAAAGCCACTATACATAAAGCGCAGAAACGCCTCCAGCTTAGCACGGACGGTCGTTTCCGAAGCCAGCGTAGCTTCAACTGCCTGTGAGAACTGCTGATGATCGCGCACAAAAATGGCAACAACCAGATCCTCCTTACTGGGAAAGTGGCGATAAATCGTGCCTTTGGCAACACCGACGCGGGCAGCGATCTCATCCATTGAGGTTTCATGGTATCCCTTTTCCAATAAGACTTCCTCAGCTACCTGGAGAATGAGCGCTTCACGCTCCTGATGCTGCTTCTCCTTGAGAGAAAGATGGGGACGCGAAGTTTGTGATTGCATCATTTCACCTCTTGCATGAACATTTCTAACTCGGTTATTTTTTGACACACCCGTCTATTCATTGACTTCAAAATATTTTTCGTGACTTTATAGTCAATATTTTACGCCGAAGTCAGAGAATTGTCAAGGGGTCAAAAAATCAAAAGGTGAGAGCAGAGAAAAACTCACAAAACCCGCTGTTTGATGAGCGCCGAGTTTTGTGCCTTTTCTTTGATATACTCTGCATGGAGTAAAAGTGGATTTAGTGCGTTTATCGTAGCTTCGACTATTATGGCAAATTCTGAATTTCCGAGTGAATAGTACTTATCCGAATGGATAGTACTTAAAGGTCATATAGTAGACTAAAATGGGTAAAAATTGACAAGCCTCATCCTGGGCGGTATAGTAAACATTCGAAAAAAAGGAGTATGATCATGCTTACAGAGAACAACCTCCCAGCCCCTCGCAGCCCTGTACCCAAACTTACTCCCCTGCTGAGTGGGAGCAAAAAGGATTGGGTCTTTGCCACTCTTCTTTTTTTGATCACTTGCGTGGTCACGGTGACGTATTATTTGAACCATCCTGCACCAGAGGTATATCCAGATTCCCTTGAATATATTGCCCTGGCACATCATATCCAGGCTACCGGACAGGTGCTCGACCCACATCGGCTGCCAGGTTTTCCCCTGTTAATCGCTCTTATTTTTTCGTTGTCAGGTAGGGATAACCTTGTCGGCGTTCAGATTGCAAATGCTATTCTTTTTGTCTGGAGTGTGATGGAACTCTACCTGATCACGCTCCTCCTCTTTGAAAATACTCCTATTGCTTTTCTGGTTGGCTTATTGATAGGCACAAATGCAGTGATGTTGTCATTTATTAAGCCCATTGCATCTGAAGCTCTGGCGCTCTGGTTCCTGGTGACAATGGCACTTGCAACCCTGCGTTTTTTGCAGACGTACCATAAACGCTATCTCTGGCTCGCGGCATGCTATATGCTCGGTCTCTTTTTCACCCGTGCCGAATGGATCTATGTCCCGCTTCCTTTTATGTTGTTCCTGCTCTTTTGCGCCTGGTGCCAGAAGCAGCCGCTACGCCCGATCCTATTACACTCGCTTGCTGCCTTCGCCGTGCTCTATGCGATTTTAGGTGGCTATATCTATGCTAACTATAAGGTGAATCAGGTAGCCAGTATTACGGATATTCAGAGCATCAACGAACTTGGTAAGGTGCTCCAATACAATATGCAAAATGATGCCGCCCCCCAATATGCCTCGCTTGCCCACCTGGTTGATACCTTTCATGCTCATGGAAACTTGAATCCCTATGATTTGCTTGCCCAGCACCCGGAGCTCAAAAATAACCATTACACGACCCTGGGAGCATATTGCCAATCAATTATCGTACATGACTTTCCGCAGTTTATAATCAAGACGCTTATTCTGACGGTCCATACCATCCCGGATTTCTATCTGGAGTCGAAGGTGAACCCCAACGGCCTCCTTGCTCTCCCGCTCACTTTGCTCCAGAATGTCTATCATCTGTTATATAAAGCGAATATTTTGTATCTATTGAGCATTCTGCCCTGGCTGGTCCTTATCGTGAGGAAACGCTCGAATTCCTTGTACATGGTGCAAGCCTCAGCCCTGCTGATCCTGCTTTCTGCGTGCGGGATCTTGTTCTCGACTCTGGGAGGCTACGATAGTTATCCCCGCTTCCATGCCCCCCTCAATCCCTTTCTGATCATTCTCATCTGGGGCAGCGCCATGCTTGCTCTGCGCTATCTGGCTTCGCAGACCGGACGACAGACGGTCCTGGCTTTTTTCCAGCGTTCACGCCAGCAGTCGTCTATTGCTTCCCAGCAGCCTCCAACTCATTCTCAGTTAGCATTAGCGATGCCTGCAACACAATCTTTCTCTACTTCTCAGCCATTGGCAATGCCTGCGACACGATCTTTCTCTACTTCTCAGCCATTGGCGATGCCTTCGACACGATCTTTCTCTACTTCTCAGCCATTGGCGATGCCTT
>Ga0070741_10014039_pt1 | contig 13966 bp, 9 predicted proteins | sample Coa_R1_4_FD_66440 | JGI IMG/M metagenome (GOLD analysis project Ga0070741, IMG submission 66440) | Surface soil microbial communities from Centralia Pennsylvania, which are recovering from an underground coalmine fire - Coalmine... | ecosystem: Environmental > Terrestrial > Soil > Unclassified ... | reverse complement strand
TATAGGGCATGACGATATAGGTGAGTACGGTCCCATTGGGTAATTCTTGCTTGCCGTAATCGTGGACAGACAAAATATGGGGATGATGTAATGCCGCCGCAGCCTTCGCCTCCTGCTCAAAGCGTTGCACATAGGCTTTATCCTGTTGATTGTGCGCAGGCAGCGCCTTGACCGCAACCTGACGGTTCAGGCGCTGGTCCTCACAAAGCCAGACCTCGCCCATGCCGCCGCGTCCCAGCCGCCGCAGCACACGGTAGCGTCCAAGCGTTTCTATCTGGACCTGCGGGAGAATCTCTTGCCCATTCATAGGTATATATCCACCTTCTATACCTCTACAGACGAGGGTCAGACCAAAAGAAAGAGGGTCAATAGCACAAAAATACTTAGATAAGACTATACCACTTTTTGCCTTATTTACTATTCCCAGTGACCCAAAAAGGTGATGCAATAGCGGTTGCTGACCCCGCGTCTTGCACGATGCCACGGAAGCCTCTTTTTTGACCTTAGGACTGCAAGCACCGTCGCAACCAGAAAAAAAGGGTGACGACTGACGAGCAACGTAGATATTTCACCAGTAGGAAGAGCTACATGAAAGCTCAATCTTTGAGTACACCGCTGTAGAAGGTGCATGCATCACCTGGGCACACTGTGAAGATGCTTGCTTGGAACTTGCGCACCTGGAGTTGGCCAACCTTGAAGATACGCGTCTTGAAGGAGCAAGTCTGCGACGAGCACATTTGGAAGGTGCCGATCTGCGCTTTGCTTTTTTTGATGGAGCCTCTAATCTGAACTATGCATGTATGAGCAATGAGAAGTTGGGCTACGCTTCAGTGGGTGATACCAACTGGGGAAGTGTGAATCTCTCGATGATCGACTGGGGCCAGATACAGATGCTAGGCGACGAGCAGAGGGCGAAGAGCGCCAAAGCAGATGATTTGCAGATCCTCCTTTTACGCCCATGTCCTCGGCTGGTCCAGCCGCGATCCACGTGAAACCGCGGCGACTCAGCCGAGTTCTTGGGCCAGCCCGATGAGAAGTCCTTCAGGTCCGCGGATGTAGCAGAGCCGATATACGTCTTGGTACTGGACCACTTCGCTGCTGACAAGCTCTGCGCCGTACTGGCGGAGCCGGGCGAGCGTATCGTCGATGTCGTCGACGGCAAACATGACGCGTAGGTAGCCCAGAGCGTTCACTGGAGCGTTTCGGTGATCAGAGGCCACAGGAGGCGTGATAAATCGCGAGAGCTCCAGCCGGCTATGGCCGTCTGGCGTGCGCATCATGGCGATCTCAACGCGCTGGTCGCCCAGTCCAGTGACGCGTCCCGCCCACTCGCCTTCTACCATGGCTCGCCCTTCGAGCTCAAGGCCGAGCTCAGCGAAAAAAGAGATAGCAGCATCGAGGGATTCCACCACGATGCCGACGTTGTCCATTCGTTTAAGCGCCATGCGTCCATTCTATAATGTGTCGTCCGTTCTGTCAACGAGTGCAGACCAGGGCGCTGGTCCAGCGTCACGCTCTCGCCAGCGTTTCATGGTGAAACACTGGCGACGAACTGAGACGACGTATCGCCGTTTTGACGCATATCACTGCCTCATTTTGGCGAGTTGCCACGATCTTGAGCAGGAATTCGACTCTTCACTCAGGGCAAGAGGGCGCTCAGGGCACACAGCATGTATTGGTTGCAAAGATTGGTGTCTTCTTCCCGTTGCTATCATGGTAAATGACGAGATTGCCATCACTTTGCAAATCCATCTCGGAACCTCGTTTAAAAAGGAGGAAACCTGCACTCACCAGGAGCCTTAGGGAAATTGCCCTCATGTCAATGCGACATCTTCACCCTTGGGAGCGACCTGTCGAGTTGACGCGTGAGCTGATACACCACTTCCAGCGCAGGGGTGGGCACATCCCTCCTACGACCCATCTCGATCACCGAACCGACTAACGCCTCGACTTCCAGCGGACGGCCAGCCTCCACGTCCTGAAGCATGGAAGTTCGGTGATTGCCGACGCGGGCTGCACCCTCCAGGCGGCGATCGACGCCGATGTCAGGGTGGAGGCCATACGCCCTTCCCACGGCCTCCACCTCCAACATCAGCCTGCGGATAAGGTCTCGGCACCCCTCGTCGGAGAGGAAGTCGCTCAGCGTTGCCCGAGTCAACGCGCTGACGGGGTTCAGGGTAGCATTGCCGATCAGCTTCAACCAGATCTCCTGGCGCAGGCGTGTCTGCACTGGTGCCTTGAGCCCTGCCTGCACCAGGGCAGAAGAGAGCGAACGAACTCTGTCCGTCCGGGTACCGTCCAACTCGCCCAAAGAGAAACGGCTCCCCTCGACGTGCCGCACAACTCCTGGCTCCACGAGGGTAGTCGCTGGATAGACCACACAGCCCAGGACTCGCTCGGCAGGAAAACTGGACGCGATCACACCACCCGGATCCACGGACTCGAGGGGGGCGTCGTCAGAGCCGAGAAAGAACCACCAGGGGACGCCGTTTTGAGCGAAGACGAATGTGCTTTGCTTCCCAGCCACCGACGCAAGAGCCGGGGCCAGGCCAGAAAGGCTGTGCGCCTTGAGCGTTACGAAGACCGTTTCGGCGGAGGCGATGGCATCCAACTGGTCAGTGCAGGCGGCATGGATCGTAAAGGACGTGTCGTCCGCCTCCAGGACCCTCAAGCCCCGCTCTTGCATGGCCGCCAGGTGTGGCCCTCGGGCAACCAGGGTGACCTCGAAGCCAGCTCGGGCAAGGCAAGCACCCAGATAACTCCCAGTGGCACCAGCGCCCACGATGGCGAACCTCACGGTTCACCTCTCTGTTCTAAGAAGGCCGATGCCACGTGCCGCCGCTGGATCTTGCCTGTACTGGTGCGGGGGATCGCGTCAACGAAGAAAAACTGGCGCGGAATCTTGAAGTCGGCAAGGTACTGGCTGCAGAAGTCGGCAAGGTCCCGCTTCTCCACCTCTCCCTTCAGCACGACTGCTGCTGCCACCTCTTCACCCCACGTTTTGTGCGGAATGCCGAAGGTGACCGCCTCGGCAACTGCCGGGTGACGCTCCAGAATCTCGTCGATCTCCCGAGGGGCGATCTTCTCCCCTCCCCGATTAATCAGCTCCTTGATCCTGCCAGCAAGTGTGAGGTAGCCGTCATGAGAGAGGGTCCCCTGGTCGCCAGTTCGGAACCAGTCACCACAGAAGGCCGCGTCCGTGGCCGCAGGGTTGGCCTCGTATCCGTCCATCACGTTGGGTCCACGCACTGCTACTTCGCCCGCTGCACCGACAGGAAGGAAATCGCAGTGCTCGCCAAGGATCGCAATCTCAACACCTGTGCCGATGCCGACCGACCCCGGAAGCCTTCTGCCGGGCGGCAGCGGGTTGGAGGCCATCTGGTGCGAAGCCTCGGTCATGCCGTACGCTTCGAGCACCGGTACGTCGAGCAGGTCTTCGAGTTCGCCCATGAGCTGAGGCGAAAGCTGGGAACTGCATGATCGGGCGAAGCGGAGAGAGGTTGCTGGCGCATGCTTGCTGTGGGCCGCTCGATTCACGATCAGTTGGTGTATGGTTGGTACAGCGGAATACCATGTCACGCGATGCTCACCGAGCAGTCCCCAAAACTCGAAAGGGTTGAAGCGTTGGGGCACGATCACTGTACCGCCCGATCCGAGCGCGGCGAGAGTCGATGCTACCAAACCATGAACGTGGAAGAGTGGCATTACACAGAGCGAAACATCATCCTCTGTCAGCCCATAAGAAGGGATGATGTTGGCGACTGAAGCGGCAAGGTTGCGGTGTCGAAGTGGGACCATCTTGGGTCGACTGGTCGTGCCACTGGTGTGGAGGACCAGTGCCACGTCGTCATCCCTCGGTTCGCTCAAGGTGACGCGTTGCGATGGAGTGTGTGACACAGTAGAGAGTCGCAATGTGGCACCTTCGTCGAAACCAGCCTCGATGACCGTCCCTCCCTCTGGCAGCGCCGAACGCGCTTGCGGGAAGCCACCTGGAGGCACGAGCAGGATGCGAGCCCGCGTGTCCTGCAAGTAGAAGGCGAACTCCTCCCGCTTATAACTCGGGTTAAGCGGTGCAGCAGTTCCAGCGACAGCAGCCGCGAGGAAGAGCACGATGGCCTCAGCCGAGTTTGGGTAGACCATCGCCACTCTCTCGCCGGACCTGACGCCGCAGGACGAGAGATGTTCGGCAGCTCGCGTGACCTCGTCCCGCAGTTGGCGATATGTTAACGTGGGACCGGACTGGGCTGCTATAGCCACGTGCTGGTCGTGACCGGCGTTCAGGACGTCGAGCAGGGTCGTCATAGGTGTTCTTCGTCCTCTCCTGGTATATCCGTTTGCAAATGCTGAGCAAAAATTCACTCTTTGCGCGAATATCTGAAAGAAATATAACACATACTTCCCCCTGTCTGTCAAATCGAAATGCAATCGCTAAGTTTCGACACATCTGAGGGATTACGGATGGATCTCTTCCAGGGCCACCAGGTGTCCCGTTCCATTCAACGTTCCCAGATCAATGTCAGCGACGCAGCGCACTTTGACATAGTTGAGCGTTAATGTTCCTTCAACGTGGACCACTCCTGTAGCCTGCTCAAAAGAAGCCTGGCTCACATCTGTCGCACTTTTATCCACGCGTACTCCTAAATCAGTCCCTCCGCGCGTGCCAGTGAATTTGATAAAGACATATCCCATGTCTTCAACACGCCTGCGGAATTCTTCCAGTGAAGGCTTCGGACCACCCACCGCCACCGGATGATCCCCTTGAGAAAGACGTTCCACCAAATCATCCATGATGAAAAACTCCTGTCAACACTCTTTATCGATAGATTGTTGTCTTGCTACTTCTTCCATGCGTTTCCGTAGGCTCAGGGGCCGCATATCCGTCCAGACTTCTTTAATATAAGCCAGGCACTCGGGCTTGAGCCCACTTTTGCCTACATCGTTCCACCCAGGAGGATTCTCGCGATCAGCAGGCCAGATCGAATATTGTTCCTCGTGGTTGACGACGACCTTATACACTGTCTTATCTTCCTCTTCATCCCCGGGCATACTTTTGCCTCCTTTCCATTTGAAATGAAACAACAGCATAAACAGTAAAAAATAGCTTGTAGAAAAATCATGATCACTTCCATGTTCCTCCCCAGGCTCCATCACTCTATCACGCTAGATTTTCGCGAGACTCTACCAGAGATACGCCTACGGCAGCGAAGTAGCGAGGCGCTCTCTAGCTTTCAAGTTCTGCCAAGGGCCGCGCCTCACGCACAGCGGCGTTGCCCCAAGTCAGCAGTGTAAGCAGCAGAAAGCCCGTCGTGGCCACAATCACCGTCGTGAGAACCCCGAAATTTTGCAAGAGGATGCCGGTCAAGGCAAAGCCAAGGGGCATAAAGCCAAAGGCAAGCAAGCGAAAAACACTGTTGACGCGCCCCTGCATTTCATCGGGGATCAGAGCTAAACGATAGCTAAATTGCACCACATTGTAGATAGGGATGACAATGTAGAGGCTGGCCGTGATAGCCCCAAGCAGCAGGGAGTTAGGAATGATAATATAGAGCGGCCATAGGAGCGTCAATAGAAGGCAGGAGCCGATGATTACCAGCCCGAAGGAGAAGCGTCTTTGCACTACGCCCCCTAAGAGTGACCCGAGGACGGTGCCAATACCTGCAATCGCAAAGATCACACCAATCATAGCTGGGGATGCCCCTTGATGCTGGGCAATGACCACAACAACAAGCACAATGCCGGCCGAGAATAAATTGATGCCGCCAGTAAGAAAGGCCATATAGCGGATGAGAGGCTGCCTCCAGAGCCAGATCAGGCCCTCGCTTATCTCCTGACGCAGCCGCAACGGCGTCGCAACACGTTCTCCCTGGAAGGCAGTCCTGATAAACAGGAGCGAGAATACCGATGCTGCGTAAGAAATAGCATCCGCGAGGAAAGGGAAAAGCTGGCCTATACTGTAAAATAAGCCACCGAGCGAGGGACTAATGAGCACTGATAGACCATAGGTGACCTCGCTCTGGGCGGTCGCGGCTGGCAACTGTTCTTTGGCAACCACTCTAGGCAGACAGGCTGTCTCCGCGATATTGAAGAAGGTGAAAAACGATCCTTCGATCAGCGAGACAAGGTAGATCTGTAGGAGACTCGACTGCCCGAAGAGCAGAAAAGCAAGTGGAATGCTGGCTATATTGATCATGCGCACAGTATCGCAGATGACCATCACACGCTTGCGATCCCAGCGGTCGATCAAGGCTCCGGCAGGCAAGCTCAAGATGATATAGGGGAGTGAATTAAACGCTCCGGCTATGCCCGCCGCCAGCGGCGAGGCTGTTAAGGCCAGTACAAGCAGGGGGAAGGCAAACTGCGAGATGCCAGAGCCGACTAAAGAGATCGTTTGCCCTCCCCAGAGCAAGAGATAGTCGCGATTGCGCAGCAGAGGTACAACCCTGACGGCCTCTTCGGGCTGCTGCACGTTGTCATCTGCGGATGAATACATCATGTTTCCCTTTCTAAATGAAGGTTAGTCAGAATAAGCACACTCCCAATAAGAGAGATTCAATTATCCAATAAGGCCAATAGCTGTGAAAGCGGCTGGTGTGAGGCGCTACCTATCAAGCTGAGCAGACGCTGGAAACGCTCAGTCAAGCGAGCGATGGTTTCCTTGCGAAATAGTTCGGCATTATATTCGCATATCCCACGCAGCCCCTGCTCAGTGTCAAAGACGACCATAACCAGATCGTATTGCTCCGCCTCACTTCCCACACGCAGCGGTTGCAGCGAGACGCCAGCCATCTCCTCCGCCTTCATCAAGGTCTTTTCGTTCTGGATTACCAACACGACCCGAAATACCGGGTCCTGTTGTAAATCTCTGCCGGGATCGATCTCCCACATGACACGTTCAAATAAGAGTTCCTGGTGGGCATAAACACCCATGGCACTTTTCCTGATTCGGCCTAATATCTGCAAAAAATTGGGATCGCCCGCCAGATTCAGTCGCAATCCAGCCATATACCCAAAGAGGCCGATCATCTCCCCCACTTCCGGGGACTGACGGTTAGAGATGCCGAAGCCAATCAAAAAATCAAGCTGGCCGGTATAGGAGTGGAGCAGCATCCCAAAGACTGCCATCATGGTCATAAAGGTTGTCACCTTCTCCTGCTGATTGAGTCTTTTGATGGTCGCGCTAATGGGCTCAGCAATAGGGAAAGGATAATCAACGCCGCGAAAGCGCTTATGAGCCGCGTTCGGGAAATCAGCAGGGAGCCGCAGCGTGGTCACCCCCTCAAGCTGCCGCCGCCAGAAGGCGATATACTCCTCCCATACGGGGGACTGGAGACGCTCACGTTGCCAGAGCGCGACATCAGCGTACTGGACTGGCGGGGGAACGAGTGGGACGACCTCTCCAGCATCAAAAGCGCTGTAGAGGGTTGCAAGTTCGTGGAAGAGGATGACAAACGAGCGACCATCAGCAATGATATGGCTCACCACTATTACCAGGATATGCCTCTCTGCAGCAAATCGTAGGAGCCTGATGCGGAAGAGCGGACCTTGCTCTACAACAAAGGGGCAACGCGCCTCTTCTATTGCCAGCTGAATGGCCTCTGACTCCTGCTTCTCCAGGGGGATGTGTTCCCAGCCTTCTACCGAGATGGGGATAGAGAATCCGGGAGCAATTTTTTGTATCAAGCGCCCGTCTTGCTCTACAAATGTGGTGCGCAAGACCTCGTGGCGCTCCACGATTTCCTGAAAGCTCCACCATAGGATGTTTACGTTCAGCTTCCCTATGAGCCACACGGCTGCCGGGGTATTATCCTGCTTATCCAGATACCACTCCTGGCCGAAGGAAAGTGGTAACATGGCGCTCTCCGCAGCACGCGGAATGATCCACTGCGCCCCGGCCGCCTGCTTATGTCCTCCTTGCGTCCACTTCTGAAGGAGAGCCTGTTTCGCCAGGGGAAGATTGGCTTTGCGCCTGGAAAGATCGTCTGATGCACACATGTCCTACCTCGCACTATATCATTCGCGCTGAAATGAGGCCCGATTAGCCTCTCCACGCGTTCTATATCACATAATTCCGGGTTGCTTACGTGTACGACTGAGATAGATGGCTAATGCTCGGATAGTTGGATACTCAAATAGCTCGACGACAGTAAGCTGCTGCCCCAATACCTGCCTGATGCGGTTATGTACCTGCACTAACAGTAGCGAGTGGCCTCCCAGTTCAAAGAAATTGTCCTGTACACCCACCTGCTCCAGTTGTAAGACCTGCTGCCAGATCTGGCACAACTGATCCTCTAAAGAGCTCTGCGGTGCCTGGTAATGGGTAACAAGTTGAGGCCGATCGCTCGTAGGTGCGGGAAGTGCCCGCCGGTCCCGTTTGCCGTTAGCGGTAAGAGGGATGGCAGTGAGCCAGACAAAGTGAGAGGGGAGGCACTGCGGCGGCAAACGCCCGGCTAGAAAGAGGTGCAGGTCTGAGGAGGAAGGCGCTATCCGTTCCTGCTGAGCCGCGACTAGATAAGCGACCAGGCGCTTATCGTCGGGAAGATCTTCACGCGCCACGACCAGGGCCTCGCGCACCGCAGGATGGGTGAGTAAGATCGCCTCTATCTCTCCCGGCTCAATACGGAAGCCACGTATCTTCACCTGCTGGTCTAGTCTCCCCAGATACTCGATGGTTCCATCAGCCCGGTAGCGAGCCAGATCCCCGGTTCTGTAGAGCCGCAACCCGGCGTTGCCGCTAAAGGGATCGGGGAGGAACTTTTCCGCTGTCAGGTCAGGACGCCCCATGTATCCGCGCGCGACGCCAGCGCCGCCGATATAGAGCTCACCGGCTACCCCAATGGGAACAGGATTAAGGCGCGCGTCCAGAATATAGGTCTGGGTATGAGCAATAGGTCTGCCAAGCGGAGGAGCTTCTTCAACGGTGTGAATCCTTTGGAGCGTAGACCAGATCGTCGTCTCAGTAGGCCCATACATATTCCAGAGCTCTGCGCTCTTTGAGAGGAGCGCCTGGGCCAATTCTTTTGACCATGCTTCTCCACCACACAGAATTCTTAAATTGTCCGCGCCAGGCCAGCCCGCCTCCAGAAGTACACGCCAGGTAACAGGCGTGGCCTGCATTATAGTAACCGCGTTCAAGAGCAGTTGCTCACGCAGTTTGATCCCATCTGCAACGATTTCCCCACTTGCCAGCACCACACAAGCCCCCACAAGCAGAGGAAGATAGAGTTCGAGCCCGGCGATATCAAACGAGGGAGTGGTCACCGCGAGGAGTTTATCAGTGCTCTGGATGCCTGGCTGCTGACACATCGCCTGTAAGAAGTTGACAAGCATGCTGTGCGCAATTTGAACTCCCTTTGGCTTCCCCGTCGAGCCAGAGGTGTAGATTGTATAGGCAAGCTGAGCGGCATGGAAAGGTCTGGAGGGGTTCTGGTCATCTCGCTGGCGGAGAAGCGGCCAGTCACGATCCAGGTAGATGCACTGCATCTCTTCAGCGCCTGCCATGTGAGTTGGCAGACGTCGTTCAGTGAGCAAAACTGTAACCTGGGCATCGTGCCGCATAAAGGCCAGCCGTTCAGCGGGATAGGTTGGGTCCAGAGGTACATAGGCTCCTCCAGCCTTCAGAACGGCTAGCAACGCCACCACCAGGTTGATGCCGCGCGGCAGACAGATGCCCACTGATCTCTCGGAGCCGATCCCTAGCTCGTTCAGGTAGGTTGCGAGCTGATTGGCGCTGCGGTTCAACGCGCGATAACTGATGGTTTTCTCCTCACAGACAAGCGCAACTGCATCGGGGGTGCGCTCTACCTGGGCTTCGATCAGTTGAGACAAGTTCAACACAGCGGGCAGGGGCCAGCACGTTTGATTCCATTGTCTGACGATCAGATCTTGCTCCGCAGGCGAGAGCAGAGAGACGGCCGCGATAGGCAGCATCGGATTGCTCAGTACCTGATCCAGTATGTTCCGCAAATGCACCGCCATGCGCTCAATCGTAGCCGCTCGAAACAGAGCGGTGTTGTATTCGATATCGCCGACGATGCCCTCTCCCGTCTCGGCCAGGGCCAACGTTAAATCAACCTGGGCAGTTCCACTCGGCAACTTCAATTGCTGCCAGCGCAAACCGGCAGCTTCTTGTGAGGATATTACAGTATTCTGAAAGCTAAACATCACCTGAAATATAGGACTATAGCCCAGATGCCTCTCAGGCTGGACAAACTCAACAAGTTTTTCAAAAGGCAGCGCCTGATGAGCATATGCCTGTAAGGTTGTCTCACGCACCTGTTTGAGGAGTTCGCTAAACGTGAGATGCTCTGAGAAATTTGCCCGTAATACCAGTGTATTCACAAAAAGGCCGATGAGTGCTTCAGTGTCTATATGCGTACGGCCAGCAACCGGAACGCCCACCAGCACATTGCTCTGCAGGCTATAACGGTGAAGCAGAATGAAGAAAGCGGCTAGCAGGATCATAAAATGGGTGTAGCCCTCCTGCTGGCTCAACGTTTGTATGCTTGTGAACAGCGCTGGTTCCAGGTCAAAGGAGACCTGCGCCCCCTGGAAGGTCTGGAGTGCTGGACGCGGATAGTCGGTTGGTAGTTCAAGCATAGGGGAGACGCCGCTCAGTTGCTGCCTCCAGTAGACAGCAAGTTCCTCCAGCTCCCGGCCCTGGAGCTGTTGGCGCTGCCAGAGCGCAAAATCAGCATACTGGATGGGCAGCGCAGCGAGAGGAGAGGGGCGCCTCTCGCTGAACGCTGCATAAAGCGTTGCTAGCTCACGCACAATAATATTGAGTGACCAGCCATCCGCGATACTATGATGCATTGTAAGAAGCAAAATATGCTCTTCATGTGTCAGGCACAGCAGCCTGACGCGCAGCAGTGGTCCTTGGTCCAATCGAAAAGGGGTGTGCAGCTCAGCCTGGGCCAGCTGGACTACCTCCGCAATGGACGATAACTCCACCACGTCATGGAAGCAGAGAGAAGTATCGACAGTGGCAATGACTTGAACTGGCCTATCCTCGACGCTAACAAAGTGGGTACGTAATATTTCGTGACGGCGTACCATTTCCTGCAGGCTTTCCCGTAGGGTGATATGATTGAGCTTTCCATGAATACCGATGGCTAGCAGTAGCTGATGAGCCGGATTTGCTGGTTCCAACTGATCTAAGAACCAGAACCGCTGTTGCGCAAAAGACAGCGGCGGCGTCTCCTGGCTAGTCCGCTGCGGGATCGCCAGGGGCCTGGAGGCGGCAGTGGTCTTCTTACGACTCCATTTCTCCAGGAGCGCTCGCTTTTCTGGCGTTAAGCTGGCTTTGCGTTGCGAGAGATGGCTAGAGCCGTCCATCATCATCTCCTGTCCCGGCCACAAAGGCGGCTAGCTCTTCCTCCGACATATTCTCTAACTTTTCGACCAACAACTCTTCGATGGCTGCCGCCAGCCTGGCAATCGTCGTATATTCAAAGATAGTGCGTATCGAGAGCTCTATAGGGAATAGCGCTACTATGCGCGAGCGAAGCTGCGCAGCGATCAGAGAGTGGCCACCCAGGCTGAAGAACTCATCATGAATGCCAATCTGCTCAATACCCAGCGCCTCCTGCCAGATGGCGGCAAGCTGGGCCTCAATGTCATTGGTCGGAGCTACATAAGCATTGAGCAGAGCCGGGCGCGGGTGGTAGCTTGCTTCTACCTGCGGCTCAGGTTCAAGGGGAACCTCGGCTGATCTCTCAGCAGCTAGCTGATCAGTTATATGCGCAATCGACCGTTCTGGTCGTGGTTCAACCCAGTAGCGTTTGCCTTCAAACGGGTAAGTTGGCAGCGAAACCCTGCGCCGAGGACGAGAGCTATATACCTCATGCCAGTTAAGTTCCGCCCCTAGCAACCAGAGCTTGCCTATGGTCTGGCGCAAAAAAGCCAGATCCGACTGCTGCTCCTGAGGGTGCCGCAGCGAGGCGAGTACAGCCCTGCTCGCGCTGCTATCCTGCCTCATCGCCAGAGTTCCGAGCGTCTGGCCAGGGCCAATCTCTAACAACAGAGCAGTCACATCTTGTAAAAGCGTCTGTAGACCGGCTGCAAAGCGCACCGTCCGTCGTAAATGGGCAGACCAGTAGGAGGGATCTGTGGCCTCTTGAGGTGCAATCCAGTTACCCGTTACGTTGGAGATATAGGGAAGCTCAGGGGCATGCAGCGAGATCCCAGCTACAGCGTGCGTAAATTCGTCAAGGATAGGGTCCATCATCGCGGAGTGAAAGGCATGCGAGGTATGGAGACGCCGCGACTCGATCCCCTGCTGCGTCAATCTCTGCTCCAGGGCCGCTATCTCCTCCAGAGGGCCCGAGACTACTACCAAAGACGGCGCATTGACAGCGGCCAGAGACAGATGCCGGTTCAGCAGGGGGGTGATTTGATCCTCAGACAGCATCACGCTGAGCATGGAACCGCTCGGCAGGCGCTGCATCAATCTTCCTCGCAGTGCAACCAGAGCCAGACCATCCTCCAAAGAGAAGACCTTCGCAAGACAGGCAGCAACATACTCGCCGATGCTATGCCCTAGCAGAGCATACGGCTCGATACCCCAACTCATCCAGAGCCTGGCGAGGGCATACTCGATCATAAAGAGAGCTGGCTGAGCTACCTCCGTCTGGCTCAGCAGTTGCTGCATAGTGCTCATATCCTCTGGTGCGGTAGGATAGAGAACCTTACGCAGATCAAGCTGTAAATAAGGCTGTAGGACTGTAGAGCAGTAGTCAATGTGTGCACGGAATGTGGCCTCAGTCTGGTAGAGTTCCTGAGCCATGGTGACGTATTGTGAACCCTGGCCTGGAAAGAGAAAGACGATCGGGCAGCTCTTTCCATCTGATACATGCGTATATACATTGGCCGCATCTACCTTCTGGAGGGCATTGATGGCATCCTCTCTTCGTTGGCAAACAAGCATTCGCCGGTAGTTAAAGGCCGCCCGCCCTACCTGCAAGGTATAGGCTACATCCGCCAGATGTACATCTGGTCGCTTCTTCAGATACGTGCAGAGATTGGTTGTAATCTGTTCCAGAGCGGAAGCGCTCTTTGCCGAGAGGGTTAAAAGCTGCCAGGAGTCATCGGGCGGCGGCGCTGATAAGACAGGAGCCTCCTCGACAATGACATGCGCGTTCGTGCCGCCGATGCCAAAGGAGCTCACTCCTGCCCTGCGTGGCAGCCGCTCGGCCCGCCATGGCGTAAGATGGGCATTCACATGAAATGGGCTACTGGCGAAATCGATCCTGGGATTAGGTTGCTCAAAATGCAAGCTCGGCGGCAGTTCGCAATGCTTGAGCGCCAGGATTGTCTTGATCAGTCCGGCTACACCAGCAGCTGTATCCAGATGCCCAATATTCGTTTTAAGCGAGCCAATCGCGCAGAAGCCCTTAGCATCCGTTTCGCTGCGATAGGCGCGGGTCAGGGCGGCGATCTCAATGGGGTCGCCCATCAGGGTGCCTGTGCCATGCGCCTCCACATAGCTAATCGCTTCCGGTTCCACCCCGGCCATCGCCAGGGCCTCGGAGATGGCTTGAGCCTGGCCTGCAACACTAGGAGCAGTATAGCCAACCTTGGCCGAGCCATCGTTATTGATCGCCGACCCCTTGATAACGGCCAGGATGTTATCGCCATCGGTTATGGACTCATGCAATCGTTTTAAGACGACAATCCCTACGCCATTTCCCGGTACCATACCCTGGGCCTTGCTATCGAAGGCACGGCAATGCCCATCAGGGGAGACAATACTGCCCTCCTGATAGAGATAGCCGACTCTTTGGGGTATGCCCACCGATACGCCGCCAGCCAGAGCTATATCGCATTCGTGGCTTAAGAGGCTCTGGCAGGCGAAGTGAACCGCTACCAATGATGTTGAGCAGGCCGTTTGCACATTGACGCTTGGACCCTGTAAATTTAATTTGTAGGAGACGCGTGTAGTAAGATAATCCTTGTCGTTGCCGATCAT
>Ga0070741_10014038_pt1 | contig 13966 bp, 15 predicted proteins | sample Coa_R1_4_FD_66440 | JGI IMG/M metagenome (GOLD analysis project Ga0070741, IMG submission 66440) | Surface soil microbial communities from Centralia Pennsylvania, which are recovering from an underground coalmine fire - Coalmine... | ecosystem: Environmental > Terrestrial > Soil > Unclassified ... | reverse complement strand
CCAACGTATTTCGCGTGCCGATCACTGTGTCAGCAGCACGACGCAGTCGCCGCGGTGCCAAACGTCTCGGAGTCCGCGAGAACCGCGTAGATCTCCCACTTCTCGGCGGCAGGGCCAGTTACCCACACCTTGTCTTGGGTGGCAAAACAACATGTCGCGCCGAGCTCCTGCTCAGTGAACATGCCTTGCCCAGCGAGTCGGGCGATCTCTTGGTGGACCTTGTCGCTGGATTCGACCTCCACGCCGAGATGATTGATCGTGCCGCCGTGCCCCGGGTTTTGCAGAAGCACAAGTTTCAGCGGTGGCTCTTCGATGGCGAAGTTGGCGTAGCCGTCTTTGATCTTGGCAGGCGCCGTGTTGAACAGCTTCGAGTAAAACGTGATCGCCTCGTCGAGGTCGTCGACATTGAGGGCGAGTTGAACGCGGGACACGACAGCCTCCCTAGCTGTTAGACATATATCAAACTACTGGCAAACACGATGCTGCCAACCTCTTTGATATATGTCAACAAGCCTGGCAAGATTGCCCTGTGCCCAAGACGCTGCCGACGGTCGACATCTCCGCTCCGGTGTGCTGCGTGCCGGTAGCGGCCGGACCACTTGACGACGACGCCGCGTTGGAGATTGCGTTGCGGCTCAAGGCTCTAGCCGATCCTGTCAGGGTCAAGCTTGTGTCGATGTTGTTCAGTTCTTCAGCGGGCGAAGAGTGCAGCATTGATCTGGCGGCGGCAGTGGGGCTGACGGAGTCCACCATCAGCCACCACCTCAGCCAGTTGCGGCGAGCGGGGCTTATCGAATCGGACCGCCGGGGGATGAACGTCTACCACCGCCCACGGCGGGACGCCCTGGTCGCTTTGTGCGCCGTGCTCGACCCAAACTGCTGCCGCTGAACCAGGCACACACACAACGCGTTACGCCGATCTGGGTCTGCCTGCCACCGGGGCGAAGGGAACCGACGGGTCCGCCGGCGCGCTCGGCAAGAGCGGCTGACGCGGTAGCGTCGATTGGGCCGCGTGCCCGCGCCCAAATCGTCTGTTGAGATTAGCGGCTGGCCACTCCCAGCGGCCCCACAGCAAACACCGCGGCGGTCGTTGAACGGTATGCACTTGCGATTCGTCTCCCTAGTGTCGGGGAGCCTTGGAGACGCAATGTGAGCATTCGTGAGCGGGCTGATTGGTCGAGACGCGATCGTTTCCGCGCCCGGCTCTGCGACTACTCGGCACTGACGAAGCCGCGGACCATCCACCTGGTCGTGGGCGCGATCCCCCCAATGTTGCTTGCCGACCGAGGTGTCGTCGCTCCGATACTCATCGTCAATACCCTCACCGGCCTGATACTCATGACCGCGGGCGCAAACACATTGAATTGTGTTGTCGATGCCGACATCGACAAGCTGATGAAGCGCACCGAGGATCGGCCGCTGGCCCGCGGCGTGATTGCAACCGGTCACGCGCTGCTGTTCGGGCTGGCGTTGAGCACCGCGTCGTTCGTGTGGATGTGGTGGGCGACCAACCTGTTGACGGGCCTGCTCGTCGTGGCGACCATCTCGTTCTACGTATTCGTCTATACGTTGTTGATCAAACGGCGCACGTCACACAACGTCGTATGGGGCGGGGTGGCCAACGGCATGCCGGTGCTGATCGGCTGGTCGGCCGTCACAGGCGCAATCGCGTGGCCAGCCCTGCTGACGTTCGCGATCGTCTTCTTCTGGACGCCGCCGCACAGCTGGGCGTTGGCGATGCGTCACGCCGAGGACTATCGCACCGCTGGTGTACCGATGCTGCCGGCAGTGACGACCGAAAACCGGCTCAGCACAAGGATTCTCGTCTTCACCTGGTTGACCGTGGTTGCAACGCTGTTGCTCGCCCTTGCCGCTGGCTGGTTGTACGGCGGGGTGGCGCTGCTGGCGGCGGGCTGGCTTATTGTGGCGGCCCACCAGCTCCGTGCTCGGATGCGTCGCGGTGAAACGGTCGATCCGCTACGGCTGTTTCGCCGGTCGAACATCTACTTGGCCTTGGTGTTCGGTGCACTGGCGGCTGATTCGGTCCTGGCTTTGCCGACGCTGGCGGGGCGCTGAGCACATGATCGTCTCCAGCGCCGACGAGCAGTTGATCTTGGTCGATCGCGACGACAACGAAATCGGCTTTCTGTCCAAGGCCGAGGCGCATCGAGGCCAAGGGAGACTGCATCGCGCGTTCTCATTGTTCGTGTTCAATCCCGCTGGCGAACTGCTGCTGCAGCAGCGCGCGAATGGCAAGCGCCTATGGCCCGGTTATTGGTCCAACACCTGCTGCTCGCATCCCCGGCGCGGCGAGACGATGGACACTGCCATCCGCCGCCGTTTGCGTGAGGAACTCGGGATGGAAGCCAACCTGAAGTTCATGCTCAAGTTCGAGTATCACGCGCAGTACGACGCAGACGGTGCCGAGCACGAACTGTGCTCGGTCTACATCGGTTTCAGTACCGACCAGCCGCGCGCGAACTTTCGCGAGGTCGCCGCCTGGCGCTACCTACTGCCGCAGGCGGTACACAGCGAAATAGCCCGTGCGCCAGAGGTTTTCACCCCATGGTTCAAACTGGCGTGGGCGCGCATTTTGCGAGCTACTGAGCACGTTCCCTGATTACGCTGGCCATGTCGATGGCCTTGATCAACCGGGCCGCGGGCAACTGCGAGAGGGCTGCGGTCATCGAAACGGCAACTGCGGCAAGGATCAGCACTGTGGGCCCAACAGTGAGGTGCAGGTTGAACAGGTCGTTGTTGAACGAGCGCAGGAATAGCCATGCGGCACCGACGCCGGCGGCGAGACCGATCGGCACGGCAAGCAGAGTCGCCGCCACGTTCTCGAATGCGATCGTCGCGGTGAGTCGGCGGGTCGGCACGCCGGCTGCGCGCAGGGTCGCCAGCTCGCCCGTCCGTTCGGCCAGGTTGACCGTCATCGTGACGTAGATGACCGTGAACGCCAGTAGCGCACCGAGCACCAGCATCGCCCCGGCGAACACCCAGAAGATGACGAGGTAGCTGTCGATCTGGCGCTCGAACGCATCGGTGTCGGTGTAGGCGAGCACACCGGGAAGGCCGGTGGCGGCGCCCCGCAATTGACTACGGTCGGCGCCAGGATCAAAGCGCAGCAGATATCCGTTCGGTCCGGTGTCCGTGATCAATTGCGCGACAGCGCTTGTTGCATACACCGCGGTGCCGAGTGGTTCGTCGAGCAGGCCGGCCAGCTGAACCTTGTGGGGAGTGAATCCTGCCGCGAGGACAGTGACGTCGTCGCCGACCCGCACGCCGAGCTTGTCCGCGAGCGCGGCCCCGGCGAGAATTCCCCCCGCGGGCAGCGCCGTGATGTTGCCGTCGAGCGTGCGGAATCCGTGCATGACGGTGGCACGCTGCAGCCCGGTCAGCGAGGTCGGGTACGACTTTCCGTTGGCGGTGACGCTCACCCGCGCGATCGTCGCGGGCTCGACGGTGGCCACGCCGGGAAGCGACTGTAACTGTGCGCCAACGTCGCTCGCGCCGGCGCCGACCAGCACGGTAGCGTCTTGGCGTTGGACCGCGCCGAACTCGACGTCGAGCGCTGCCCGCACGCTGGTCAGCATTCCGGCCGACGCGAGAATCAGGACAAGCGCCAACATTCCGCCGACCATCGTCGCGCCGGTGCGACGTCGGTGACGGAGCAGCGAACGCAGTGCCATACGGGCCGAGACCGGCAGCAGGGTCCACCGCGCCGACAGCCGAGCGAAAGAACCAACGCGAATCGGATGCCCGGGTTCGCCGCGCATCGCGTCGGCGGGTGAGTTACGGACAGCTCCGATCGCGGGTGCGAGCCCCCCGATCACTCCGGCCGCCAGCCCGAGCGCCAAACCTATGCCGGCCGTGGGGATTCGGTGCTCGATCACGGCGTCCGGAAGTCCCAGCAGCGACGCGTAGAGCGAGGTGTACGCGGAGGTTGCAGCTGCCCCCGCAACAACACCGGCAGGCGCAGCGACGGCGGCGACGACGGCGCCGTACCCGACGTAGTGCCGGACGACGGCGCCCCGGCGGGCGCCAAGCGCGAGCAAGGTTCCGATCATGGGTCGTTCGGTGTGGACCAGACGTGCGATCAACACGTACTCGGCGATCGCCGCGGCACTCAGAAACAGCGCGGGAAACCCGATCGCCATGACCCGGAAGCCGTTGAAGTTCTCCTGCAACGAGGCATTGGACGGCTGATCGGCGCGCGTCTCGATTTCCTCGGCGCCAGCAGTGCGCAGCAGGCCGACGATGTTGTCGCGATCGGATCGTGTTGCAACGCTGTTCATTTCAACCAAGACTTGGTTGGGCTTCACGCGACCCGACAATGTCTGTGAGAGTGGTTCGCCTGCGAACACCACAGCGAACGCGTGCGGGTCGCCGAGGACGTCTTGGCGGTTGCGCGCAGGCCAGAGATACTCCGGGGATCGCGCGACACCGCAGACCGTGACATCGCGCCACTGTGTGCCGTCGAACACCCGCAGACGGTTGCCGGTGGCGAGTCCGAACGTGTCGGCGGTATGACGCTCGACGACGACCTCATCGCTGCGTGTCGGATCAGGACGTCGTCCTGCGACGAGGTCAATCTCGTTGATTTCGTGATCGGTTGCCGGGGGCACACCGACCACGCGTCCGACGAGCTTGGTCGTGCCGATGATCATCGGCTGGTCGGCTTGGATCCGTGTCGCGACGGCATCCACGCCCGGGGCATCGCGGACGGCCGCGGCGATCGCGTCCGCATCAGGCTCGGTCGCGGTCAGATCGGCGAAATGCGTTCGGGCGTAGGTGCGGTCGTATGACGCTTGCAGATTGCGAAAGGAGTCGTAGCTAGCGACGAACAGCAGGACGCCGAGCATCACCATCACACCGATCGCGGCGACCTGCGGCAGCCGTCGCCGCAGATCGCGCAGTGCCTTTTTCCGCAGCGCGGGACCGGTCACGGGTCTCACCACCGGATCGTCGAGGCGTCCGCCGGCACGCTGTTGCGATCGGTGGACACGACGGCGCCGTCACGCATCTGAATGATGTGATCGGCGATTTCGGCCGCCGCCTCATTGTGCGTCACCATGACCACGCCGCGCCCTGCACGGCTCACCTCCTGCAGCAGTTCCAGAACTCGACGCCCTGTCGCAATGTCCAGCGCCCCAGCCGGTTCATCGGCTAGCAGCAGGTCGGGGTCTGTGGCCAGCGCGCGTGCGATCGCAACCCGTTGCTGCTCCCCGCCTGAAAGCTGCGGTGGGAAGTGCGCGGCTCGTGCCGACAAGCCAACCGCGGCAAGCAGATTCGGGACGCTTTTGCGGTCTCCACGGTTGGTCAGTTCGATCACCGCTTGCACGTTTTCGGATGCGGTAAGCGTCGGGATCAGGTTGAAGAATTGGAACACGAAACCAATGTGCTCGCGCCGGAACGCGCCGAGATTGCGTGGGTGGCGGCCGGAAATATCTTGTCCGGCAACCATGATCGTGCCACGATCAGCCGACTCGATACCGCCGATGACATTGAGCAGAGTGGTCTTTCCCGACCCGCTCGGACCCAGCACCGCCACCAAGCCGCCCGCGGCGATATCGAGATCGACATCGCGCAGTGCGTGCACCGCTGCGTGGCCGGCACCGTAGGTCTTGTCGACCCCGCGGAGCCGCACCCCGCCGCGCGTGCGTTGGGTCACCTGATCTTCCTGACCCCGGTGTGGATCATGCGGTAATCGCTTTCTTGTTTAGGCCGACGAGCGATGACGAACTGCGAGATGCCGCGCAGCCGCTGGTCGATGTCGGCAAGGCCGGCGGCAGCGAAGAAGGCTGGAACGGTCGTACGGTCGAACATTCGGACCCCGCAGATCGTCGCGCCGAGTTGAAGTCCCGTGCGCAGCATGGACTCCCGACCGTACGTCGTGATGACGGCAATTCGTCCGCCGGGCGCGAGTACTCGCACCATCTCCTGTAGAACACCGAATGGTTCCGGCAGGAGGTGCAGGGCGGCAAAGCAGTACACCAAGTCGAAGGCGTGGTCGTTGAATGGCAGGCTCAGCTCGTCGGCACGCATGTAAACTGCACGGGCGCAGCTGTTCTCGCTCCCAGCGCGCGCCATCATCCGTGCTGAATCATCCAGTCCGATGACGAACCCGTCGCCGCTGAGGTGGCTCGCCACGAAACTGCTGAAATTGCCTGGGCCGCACGCGACGTCGAGCACACGTTGGTCGCCGGTGAAAACCAGTGCGGGAGTGCGCACCGCCGCGACGACTGACGATCGCCAGAGGTGGTCGTGGATCGGTGCCATCGCTGGGCTGCGCACAGCGCGCATCGCACGGCTGCGCCGGACCGCGGCAGAGGGCATGAGTAGGTCGGTGTAGCCGTCGCAACAGCGCATCGAGCGCAGCACATCGTCACGGATCAGTCCGCGCGCCAGCGCCGGCGACCACATCCCGTCGGTGGCGGTCTCCGCCCTGGGCTGGTGGGCGGCCATACATGTGTCACGCAGCGGGGCGCCGATCGGTTCACGGCAGGAGTGTTGAACGCGGTGTAGGTGGCCATCGTTAGGAAAGCAGAGCCGACGATCGGATCGGCGGCCGCACGGAAAGGCGGAAGCGAGATGAAAGGCACGCACCTTCGGCGTCGTTGGCTCGTTGTGATTGCGGCGGCTGCGCTGTTTGCCGGCGCATTCGGCGCAGCGCTGGCACAGTCGGTCGATCCGCCGTCCGTCCCGGCTGTCATCCCGACGCCGCTAGCGGGACCGGTGACGACTACGCCGACGTCAACGACCACCACCGCCCCGGCCGCGCCCCACCACGGAGGCATGTACCCGTACTAGCAACCTGAACCGAGTACCTGCGCGGGCCGTGATCACGATATGAACGCTTTCGAGCCGTGTCGGAATGACCCGTGCGCCACGGTGACGGTCGACCGCGACGGCATCGTCCGTCAATGGGGTGACGCCGTCACCGAAGTCATCGGCTACTCGTCGGACGAAACGCTGGGCCGAAGTCTCAATGTCATCATTCCTCCCGCGCTTCGCAAGCTTCATTGGTGGGGTTTCGATCAAGCGATGAAACGGGGCAGCCTGAACCGCCCGACGCTGACAGTTCCTGCGCTGTGCAGTGACGGGCGAATTGTCGTTGCGCACGCGACTCTTGACTTGCTTCCAGCGGCGGGCGGTGGAACGGACGGTGCAGTGGTCACCATCGTTGGCGTCGCCCCGCGGTGGCAGGGATGGGCGTGGCGGGCTGGCCTCGCGCCGATCAACCTGCTTCGCCGGGTTGCGATGCGAAGGCGCCCCAGCCGCCAGCCGCCGCGCTAATACACGACGATCGGGTGTGACGGTTATGTCTCCGCTAAGAAGTCGTTCCACCGGCCCGGAGGCGGTTGTATTCGTTTGCGTGCGGCGGACCGGCCGTCACGCTTGGCGTCGGTTTGGCGCCGCGCCTGCCGCAGACCCATGATGCGCCGGCCGATATCGCAAAGCTGCTCGATGAGCGCCTGCTCGTCGACGTCGGGTGGTGCGCCGGTCGCCGCGCCTGCAAGCCCGGTAAGAGTGGCGGTGGCTTTGATGACGCCGGTGGTGCCCGCTTCCAACTGCGTAAGTAAGGCCAGTTGGCGTCCGATCAGATCGCCCCAATCCGGCTGGTCCTGCAACACTCGATGAACGCTCGGGTCGAAAACAACGACGGCGGCGAGCGATCGGTTTTTCGCGACAACATTGGCGAAACCCTGCACCATCGCGTCGATTTGGGTGCGCGGCGTGCGCTGGCTTTCCGCATTCTCCACGACGTCGCGAATCTGCTGCAGGATCGGCTCCATCAGTGCGACCAGTAACTGCTCACGCGTGCGGAAGTGGTAGTAGATCGCCGCTTTGGTGAAACCCAGTTCGTCGGCAATCATTTGCAACGACGTACCGGCAAAGCCGTGCTGACTGATGAGCGTCGCGGTGACGTCAAGCAATCTCTGCCGAGTGTCGATCGGGGAGCCAGGCTCTTCCGCCCGCACTGAGGTCATTCGTTACCTCCTAGCCACAAGTAAAGCACGTGCTTGACAATCGGCAAGTTGGGGCTTGACACTCGGCAAGTAATAGCTTTACGCTCGGCAAGCTAGTTACTTTACGTCCGGCTAGCGACCAGGGCTTGACCGGGCGGTTCACGTCGAATGAATCTGGGGATCTCGTGAGCACAGCCACTTCACATCTCACCGCCTACAGCCACTACATCGGACGGGTCGGCGCGCTGGCCGCGGCATTGGGAATCGGGGTGATGGTGGCGACCTCGCCGGGCGTGGCGTCGGCTGATTCGTCGGGGTCGTCGACGTCGCCAGGATCCTCGGCGTCGACGGGCGGCTCGACCGGCAGCGCCGGCAGCACAGGGACGACAGCCGCGGGCACCACGAGCACCGGAACTACATCGTCGACGGGTTCCTCGGCATCCACCCCACCGTCGTCAATAGTGTCGAGCTCGACCACGACCGGTAGTCAAACGTCGTTGACCACCGGAACAACGACGGCGTCGGCGGGCTCGACGTCGTCGACGTCTCAGGTCGGTTCCGGTGTGACGGTCAGTAGTAGCGGCGGCGCGCACACTACGTCGACCGATGCCGGATTGTCGTCCTCGTCGGCACTTGGTTCCGGTACCCAGAGCCCGTCCAGCAGTGTTGCGACTCAAGCGAATTCGAGTGAGTCCGCCGCCTCCAGCCAGGCTGCCGGGTCTTCCGCGGCGAGCACGTCGACGGCGACGACGGGAACGAGTTCGAAGCACTCCACCGCAGCTGTCGAGACGGCGACGTCGTCCGCTTTGACCACTGCATCGACGTCGTCGGCGACCTCAACCGGCGCGGCAGACATTGCTGCGACGCTGGCACAGCCGTCGACGGCGGTCACCCAGTTGAGTGCGACGCCGACCGCGCAGGTGTTGACAGCCGACACCGCAAGCAGCGCACTGGTGACCCCGACGGTGACCACGGCCACCACACCGGTCTCTCCGGTGGCGGCGATCGCTGCTCCGGTGATCGCGGTGGCGAGTTTTCTGAATGGGATTGTCACTAATCTGCTCAACCCGTTCCTGGCGGCGCCGCCGTCCACGCCGGAGCCGTTCACGCCGATGGTGTGGGCGGTGCTGGGGTGGGTTCGGCGCAATGTGTTCAACGAAGCGCCGACGATCTCCTATGACCCGAGTACGACGACGCAGACTGGGCAGACCGTCACCGGCAATATCGGCGCCGTCGATGCCGAGGGTGATCCGTTGACCTACACCGTCACCCAGCAGCCGCTGAACGGCACGGTGACGATCGACCAGGCGACCGGTAACTTCAGCTACACGCCCAACGACATCAATTACGATGCAGCGCAAACGGATTCGTTCACGATCTCCGTTACCGACGGCAAGGCCAATCTCCTGAGCCTGCTCGGACTGCCACACAGCGCGCAGGCAACCATCGGCGTCAGCGTGCTCAGTCCCACCGCCGAGCGCACCATCGTGCCCCTGCCCGCTGGTTTCACAAACGCGTCCATTCCGCGCTTCGCCGCTGACGGACAATCCCTGCTGTTCGCCGCCACACCACCGGGCGCGGCCACAGGCGCGCGCACGGAGATCTATCACGTGAACGTCGACGGCACCGGCCTCTCGTGCCTAACGTGCGGCATTGCGGACCCGACTCCTCTGCGTACTGGCACAACCGCGCCCAGAAACTTGTTCAAACCGGTTCCGTTCGAGGACGGCACGGGCCGGATCCTGATGCAATCCGCCGACCCGGCAACCGGCTCGTACACCAACGTCATCTACGAAAGCGATGCCAGCGGAACACGGCTTGTCCGCGTGCTCACGCCGGCAGGCAAGCCGGGGGTAATCGCCACCGACCCGCAGCGCGAGATGAGGATTTCGCCGGACGGGACGCACGTGCTGTTCAGCCAAATTCAGCTAGTCCCGAATCCGTCGGACCCGCCCGGCTTCCTCACCGCCGTCCCGATCGTGGGCACGTTGACTGCCGGCGTCGATGCGAGCGGCAACAAGGTGTACAACATCACCGATGCGCGGGTGGTCTTGGCGCAGGGCGAGGGCAAGCAATGGACCCACGACGGCAAGGGCGTGATTGTTCAAGGCGGGCTCTACGACGCGGGCAACGTCGATGACGTCGAGGTCGACCTTGCTACCGGCAACGTGACCCGGTTGACGGGCAACCTCGACTACGACGAAGACGCCGATCTGTCCCCGAACAATCAGTGGATAGCGATCGACAGTGGGCGTGAAGAGGACATGCTCACGCCGGTGTCGAGGATCGTGCGGCCGCCGTTCGTGCCGCTGTTGATCCAAGGGTCGGTGTACACGGCCTATGCGGGTACGTCGAATTCGCAAAATGTGACAAACCAGCCGTGGCTGATCGCCGTACAGGACGACCTCAATCGCGAGGACGGCATCCCACTGTTCGCCAACGGCGACGGCTGGGTTGCCCGAAGCATGCCCAGCTGGAATGCCGATGGCACCGAAGTCGCGTTCTGGGAAGCGGACGCGTCAGACCCGACAGGCAACACGTCACGGTTGGTCGTGGACAAGCTGAAGTACACCACCAGCGTCGGCATCGCAGCCGATAAGACGACTCCTGCATTGTCGTCGACCTTGCCCACGCTGGCCAGCAACACGCCGCAGCAGGTGAAGCTGCCCGACCCCGGAACGTATACCGGTGCCGGAGGCGGCACCGCCGTGCTGACCCAAACGACAGATGCGACAACGGGTCACATACTTCGCACCGTCACCTACACCAACTACGTCGACGACGAAGGAATGATCCTCAACGGCACCGAATCAACCGACCAAAGTGCCGCCCAAAACACCATCCACTACATCGGCAATATCCAGGTCACGGGAACCCACACCGGTTCCCTGACAGGGGATGTCACGATCAACAAGTTGACGCGAGTGATAACCCCGACGACCCCCACCTCCCAGATCCAGTCCACCCTGGACGGCGACACGCTCGTTCTCCTGGATCCGGCTCGGATCGCCGCGAGTAGGGCGGCGGTGTAGTCGAACTAGCCGTGTGTCGTCGTCGGCCGAGGCCTGATGAAAACGCCCTCGGCTTCGACGGTCACCCCGTTCGCATCCGCGAGATGACCGATCGCGTATGTCTTTCCACGGTCATGATGATCAACCCAGGCCGTCGCGTGCAGCCGTCCGAGTCGTGTCGGCTGCAGATAGCGGAACGTGATGGTGCCCGTGAACGCCGGCTCACCGGGGCGATGTGCCGTCGCGCCGAGCATGTGATCCAGGATCAGCGCGCACATGCCTCCGTGTACGCATCCGGGCGGACCTTCGTAGGCTGCGCCGAGGTCGACATCGCAACGCGTTGAGCCGGTGGGGTCCTGGTGGATGAGAAGCGGGGGTGCGATCGGGTTGCGCAATCCGACCGCCAGATTGCCCCACGCGAAACTGCGGCCGTCTGTCGTGTGACGGACGCCGAAGGATCCGGGCATGACCTCCCCGCTCAAAAGGCGGGCGGCCTCGTCGATGAGGCCCTGCGCTCGGGTGAGCGTGTCGGTGTCGACTTCGGTGCGGATAGTGGTATCGATGAGACGTCTGACCGATTGGGTGAGTGGTTCGTAAACCGTTTGCGCCCTCTCGAGGTCGTCCACTGTCATGCTCTTCTCCGTCACCCGCGGCTCCTTATCGATAGTCGGACCTACTGTGAACCTCGGCAGCATGACCTTCAATAGGCCATTCCGGTCAGTGGTCCTTCACCAGGGCTCAACGAACACTTCGTTGTTAGCCTTGAGCAATGGGAGTGAAGCCGGGCGGACCCGATCTAGCAGGGACGGGTTGGGCGCTGTTGGGCATGCTGTCCGGCGGTAACGAGCTCTCCGGCTACGACATCAAGAAGTGGTCCAACTGGGTGGTCCGGTTCTTTTATCAGAGCCCTGCGCACAGCCAGATCTATTCAGAACTGCGGAAACTGGAGCGCCTGGGTCTGGTGACCTCGCGGGTCGATCATGACGGCGGCATCCGCAGTCGGCGACTCTACAAGATCACCGACTCGGGCATGGAGGCGATCACGCGCTGGACCAACGAAGCGCCGTATGATCCGCCGATACTCAAGCACAGCGTTTTGATGCGGATCACCATCGGGCACCTGTCGCAGCCTGGAAAGCTGAAAGAGTTGCTCCAAGAACACATCTCGTACTGCGATGCGATGCTCCGTGAAGCAGGTACAGAGGCACGGTGGACGAAACAGCAACCTGCGTGGGCATACGCCAATATCGCTTTGAAATGGGCCGAGCGGTACTACGCATCGGAGCGTGAACTCGCGCTGCAATTAGTCAAAGATCTCGACGAAGCCGAGGCGGTCTTCGCCACGGCGTTCGACGGCAGCGACGGCGAAAGCCCTTGGCCCATGCGCGATTATTGGTATGAAATCGAGAAGCGCGTGAAGGCCGAGGAGGACCGAAACGACTGAGTCACAACCCTTTCGGTCTCAGGCTATCTGAAAGGCGCTGACAGGTGCCGCGTCAGGGTAGACGGCGGGACCGCCCAAGTCGTATGCGGCGTTGAGTGTTCTGATGAAGTCAGGATCGTGTAAGGGATTGTCGGGCATCGAAAGTTGGATGCCTTTGCTGTTGACATCCTTGACCAGAGAGTCGATTGCGCGCTCGATTGTCAGGTCATCGGAGCCGTCCATGTTCTTCTTCAGCTCGTCGTAGTCGGAGAACACCTCCGCGGACCAGTGGACCAGAAACCGCAATTCGTCGGTATGGTGGCGGGCGATCACCTCGTCGCCGTTCTTCAACAGCCACCAGTCGCGGTCGCCGGGGTCACCGGCGAAAACGGTATCGAATGCAAGTCCGACCGGAATCTGTTGCCCAAGCGGGCCATTGGCCTCACCACGGTGCACCATCATTTCGTTCTGCACCACGACGCCGCGGTTGTAGATGGGTGGTGTGACCCGTCGCGGCGCCCGCAGCGGGCCGTCCGGCCAGTACGTGAAGCCGCTGTCCGGGTCCAGCGAGAACCACGTGATGACTTGGGCCATTTTGATCAAGTAATCCCGGAACAGACCAGATTTGCCCATGACACTGGTCAGCCATGTGGGCGCGTTCTCGTGGCGCACGCCCCGAAAGCTGGGAGAGTCCAGATGTCCCGGATCGCGATTGGCGCACGGACCGTTGATGTTGAACAACATCAGCTCCGGCTTGGCGTATTCGGCCTTCCAGTAGCTCTTCGCCAGCTCCAAGAATTTCGCGTTGTAGAAGCAGTCGTGCAGCTCGGGAAACAGCACTGCCCCATAGTTCGCGAGGTATCCGCGAAATGTTGGCGTCAAGAACAGATCCAGCGACGGTTCAAACCCGTCGGGGAAGACCCCGCTCATGGTGGCAATCAGTTCGTCGGCCGACGCGAAGTGCTGCGCCAGGATGAGCTTCCACGGCCCCTTCGTCCGCACCACGTCAAGGAGGCGTTCCCGCTGATCGTCGGTGTAGACGTTGTCGATTTCACGGGGCGGCGACGCCGGCCGCAAGATATCGGACAGCGCGGTGCGATGCTCGTCGGTGAGCATGGTGTCTCCTCCCGTCATCGGCGCCGACCGCGCCACTAACGCAAATTCTGCGGCCCATGTCGTGCTGCCGGATGGCACCTGTCCGGTGATCGGAACATTTGAAATGGCAGCGGATGGGCGAACTTCGCCCGCAGCAGTCCGCCGATCTCGGCGATGGCGAGCCTTCCCCGGGCGACGGCGTCAGAGCGCATCAGAAACCCGTGGTACGCACCGGGATAACGCGTGATCGTGGTTTGCACGCCGGCGTCGCGCAGCCGGGTGGCATAGCGCTCGCCCCAATCGCGGATCGGGTCGCATTCGGCAGTCACGACGATCGCTTGAGGCAACCCAGTGAGGTCGGTGGCGTGTGCAGGAAACCGATAATCGCCGACCGCGCCTGCGAGTTCGTGCATGAACAGAATGTCGTCGCGGGTCAACATCGGCGCATTGGCCAGCAAGGTGAG
>Ga0070741_10014037_pt1 | contig 13967 bp, 10 predicted proteins | sample Coa_R1_4_FD_66440 | JGI IMG/M metagenome (GOLD analysis project Ga0070741, IMG submission 66440) | Surface soil microbial communities from Centralia Pennsylvania, which are recovering from an underground coalmine fire - Coalmine... | ecosystem: Environmental > Terrestrial > Soil > Unclassified ... | reverse complement strand
CCAAGCATGTGCGGCCAGAAAGCCGAGACGCGGAAGTGATCCTGCCATCAATTTCATGTGCGACTCCGGCGAACACGGCTCTGCTTGCCGGCCTGAGACCGAGATTCGCGGACATCGATCCGGCGACCGGAATGCCGACCCTGGCAGCGATCCAGGAACGCTGGAACCCGAACACGCGAGCAGTAGTCTTCATTCATCTGTTTGGACAAACGGCAGAGGTCAAACCCCTAGCAGACTGGTGTCGGGCTCGCGGCATTCTTTTGATCGAGGACCTTGCGCAAGCCTTGGGCGCTTCGTTGCCCGACGGGAGTTCTGCAGGATCGGTTGGCGATCTTGCCATTTATAGTTTCAATCCAACGAAGATATTGGAATGTGGTGGCGGGGCGTTACTGATCCGAAGTCGTCAACTCGTCGAAGCCGTTCTTCAATTGGAAGAATCGGATCCTATTCCCGCGGGGATAAATGAGGCGCAGGCATCGGCCTTAGCGCTCAGCTATCGAAATCTTCATCACTCACTCGTAGCACTATTACGCACCCGCGCCGCCAGCGAGGTTTCCAGTGCATTTCTCAAGCTGCAATCGTCGTATCGTCCTCTCTACCTTCGGTCGATGAAAGATCCCGAGAAGCTAATGCGGGCGTGGACGCAGCTGAATAACGTCCTCGAACATCGATTGCAGAACGCAGAGGAATACGAGCGGAATCTTCAAGAGGGCGACTGGAAGCTACTTGACCAGTGGCGTCAAAGTGGAGTCTGTTGGCGCTATTCTTTGCTGGTCAACTTCCCGCATCAGGTTGTAGATTTCAGTGACGCGGTGCGGCGTGACGGCTTTCATGTGTCAAATCTTTACTGGCCGGTGAATGACTTTTTTCTACCGGGTGATGTGTGTCCGAATGCGGACCATTTTGCTCGGCGGATTATCAATCTTTGGGTCGATAATTCAGTGGATCCCAAATGGGTTCACCGGTGCGCCAGTAGTTTATTGAAGAACCAGCCAAAGACGATGTGAGTCTTGGCTAATTGGCTCATACATGGATCATCCAGAACTCAGCATCGTCATTCCGATCTACAACGAAGAAGTAGTATTGCCCGCGTTGCGCGAGCGACTCTGCTCATTTGCGGAACGGCTCAGTCCGCTGGTGACCGAAATCATCCTGGTTGATGATCATTCGTCTGACCGGTCGCCACAAATGCTTAAACAATTTTGCGAAACGAATCCAATGTTTCGCTATGCGAGATTGGCAAAAAACAGCGGGAGCCATGTGTCGACGCTCGCTGGATTGGCCCAAGCGCGCGGAGAGTGCGCCGTGTTTCTGGCAGCGGACCTGCAAGATCCGCCTGAGTTAATCCCCCGGATGATGGACTTATGGCGACTTGGAAACCATGTAGTCTGGGCCGTTCGTGAGCACCGCGAGGGCGTGTCAAGCCTAGATGTATTTCTGGCTAATACCTTTTACAGGCTGTTAAACCTGCTCGGCGAAGTCAACCTTCCTCCGCGCGGCTCGGATTTCGCGCTGCTGGATCGTAAAGCGATCGATGCACTACTGCAGTCTGCAGGCAGTGATATCAGCCTCGGCGGCGAGATTGCCCGGTTGGGGTTCTCTTCGGAAGAGATCACTTATACGAAAGAGCGCCGCGCGGGAGGAACTTCGAAATGGACCTTCAAGAAAAAGCTTAAGGCGGTTGCTGACGCATTTGTCTCATTCTCCTACGCGCCCTTGCGAGCGATGTCATATCTGGGAATCGCTTGCAGTTTTGTAGGCTTCGCCTATGCCCTGCTTGTGATCGCAATACGATTGAGCACGCGGACTCCGGTCCAGGGTTGGGCATCCCTGATTGTGGTCGTACTTGTATTGGGCGGGCTCCAGATGATGATGCTAGGAGTATTGGGCGAATATCTTTGGCGAACGCTCGAAGCGGCAAGGCATCGGCCTATTTATTTCATTGAGGAGAGTTCCGGGCTGAACCATGTCACTGAAGCACAACCAGAACCGGTGGAGCGCCGCTTTGGGACGTAAGCTCCAACTGCAGACTTTTTTCGTAGGGACTCTCATCGGACTTGGTTGTATCGCACTTCTCATTCGGCAAGTCGACCTGAAGCAGTCATGGAACACCCTTGGACGGCTGAACGGTCCTTTTTTGATAGTTCCTTTTGGAGTATTCTTCGCAAATTTGCCGCTGCGGGCATGGCGCTGGCAGCTTATCTTTCCTCCGACGACCCGGCCGCGCTTTCTGGATTGCCTGATCGTTTTGGGAATCGGGAATATGGCGAATTTTCTACTTCCAGGACGCGCCGGGGATGTAACGAGGTGCGTTCTTCTAGGGGACGGAACAAGCTTAGCCGGAAGCACTCGCGCCCTTGCAACGCTGGCTTTGGAAAAGATATTGGATGGTTTCGCACTGATTGGTATGGTTCTTTTTGCGGCCTGGTCCTTACACCCTCCCCACTGGGTCGTGCAGATGCTCACAGTCGGAATAATCATCTTCGGGACGGCCATAAGCGCAGCGGTGCTCCTGCGACTTAAGGTGAAACCAGTCGCCGAATACCTTAAGCGTATATTTCAATACTTTCGAATTCCATTTCTCGCCGAAAGAATCGCAATGTTGTTGACGTCATTTGCCGAGGGCCTCAGCGCCTCGCAGTCGGCGCCCCGGATGTTGGTTCTGTTCTTTTTAACGGCAGCGATCTGGACAACTGAAGCACTACTGGTGTGGGGTCTGGGGAATGCTTTAGGCCTGATGCTATCTGTGAAATCGGCAGTCGTCGCTTCCGCCGTGCTCGGACTGGGACTCATGATCCCCGCAGCTCCGGGCGGCGTAGGAACATACGAGCTTTTCGGGACCGAGGCATTCCGGCTGACGGGGATGGCTGCGAGCGGCGCCCTCGCTTTAACGGTTGTAATCCATGCGTGGGTTTACGTGGTCAATATCGTCGCAGGAATGTGCCTGCTGACCATGAAGGGCATGAGCATGGCGCAGTTGAGAGGGAAAGTTGCCGGTGGTGGTACGCCGTCCACGGTGCGGCAATCCGGCTAGGTGCTGGCTTGATACAATCGTCGTTCCTTAATCGTTAACTTTTCTTTCTCATGAAGAACAGGCGCGTTCTAATCACGGGTGGGGCAGGACTCATCGGGTCACACATTGCGGATGAACTCGTGAAGCTGGAAGTGCGCGAGATCATCGTCCTCGATAATTTTGCTCGGGGCAGGCTCGAAAATCTTGAGCAAGCGATCGCTAATGGACCAGTTACCATTGTGCGCGGTGATATTCGAGACCGCAAATTACTTGCCGAAGTTATGCAAGGCATCGACATCGTTTTTCATGAGGCCGCCATTCGCATCACGCAGTGCGCCGAGGAGCCGCGCCTGGCGCTTGAGGTGCTGGTTGATGGGACATTCAATGTCGCCGAAGCTGCAGTAACCGCGAAAGTTTCAAAGATGGTAGCTGCGTCATCCGCATCCGTGTATGGCCAGGCCGATGAATTCCCGACGCGAGAACAGCATCACCCATATCACAATCGAACTTTTTATGGAGCTGCCAAGGCCTTCAATGAAGGGATGCTACGCAGTTTCCACGAAATGTATGGCCTCGATTACGTAGCATTACGCTACTTCAATGTGTACGGGCCTCGCATGGATGTTTACGGCGTTTACACGGAGGTTCTGATTCGCTGGATGGAACGCATTGCGGCAGGCAAGGGGCCTATGATCTTCGGCGACGGCAGACAGACAATGGATTTTATCTTTGCCGAAGACATTGCGCGGGCAAACATTGCGGCCTGCGAATCCGACATATCGGACGAAGTGTTCAATGTCGCGAGTGGGTTCGAGACAAGCCTGAATGATCTGGCACATCTGCTTTTGCGGATCATGGGATCCCATGCAAAACCAGAATACGGACCGGAACGGCGGGTAAACGCAGTGCCTCGTAGACTTGCTGACATATCCAAGACAAAACGACTGTTAGCGTTCGAGACAAGAATTTCTTTAGAGGAAGGGCTACGCCTGCTCGTATCCTGGTGGGAAACGGAACGCCAAGCCAAAGAAAAAATTCCGGCTTAACCCTTCCGGAAGAGGTTCTCATCGTAATCGCCTCATGAACGGAACAATCCTCCTTCATGTCGAACGAATTTATTCCGGTGGCCCGTCCCGAACTGGGGCATGAAGAAGTCTCAGCGGCACAGCGCGCGATTCTCTCTGGATGGGTGACCCAAGGGCCGGAAGTTGCCGCGTTCGAAAGCGAGTTCGCGGCGTTCGTCGGCGCAAAGCATGCCTGCGCGGTTTCGAGCGGAACCACTGCTTTGCACCTCGCGCTGCTGGGGGCAGGGGTTCAGCCCGGCGATGAGGTCATCACTGTCAGTCACTCCTACATCGCCACAGCCAATAGCATACGGTACTGCGGCGCTTTGCCCGTGTTCGTTGACATCGAGCCCAGTACTTTTAATATCGACCCGGCGAAAATCGAATCGGCGATTGGAGATCGAACCAAGGCAATTCTCTGTGTGCACCAGATGGGCATGCCTAGCGATCTGAAAGCTATTCTCGATGCAGCCGGCAAGCATGATCTGCCAGTCATCGAAGATGCTGCTTGCGCCGTGGGTAGCGAGGTTCTCTGGAATGGCAAATGGGAGAGAATTGGCAAACCGCACTCTCAGGTGGCGTGCTTCTCCTTCCATCCCCGTAAATTGCTAACCACGGGGGATGGAGGCATGCTGACAACGAATGATCCTGAACTCGATCGCAAGTTCCGTTTGTGGCGGCAGCATTCCATGAGTACCCCGGACACAGTCCGGCATTCGTCTCCAGCGGTGGTGTTCGAATCGTATCCAGAAGTGGGATTCAACTATCGATTGACAGACATACAGGCTGCGGTTGGGCGCGAACAGTTGAAGCGTCTACCGAATGCATTGGCCAAACGGCGCATGCAGGTAGAGACTTATGAAGAGCTTTTGAAGGATGTTCCCGGGCTGTTCGTTCCGCCAGGGCCCCACTGGGCGCGTTCGAACTGGCAAAGTTATTGTGTGCGTCTTCCGGCGGGGAGCGAGCAAAAACGTGTGATGCAGCAGATGCTCGATGAGGGCATTGCCACGCGGCGAGGAATCATGTGTGCTCATCTCGAGCCTGCGTACCAGTCGCCGAAGACCTGGAGATGCGCGGACCAGCAATGCGAACCGGGTGGAGATTGTCCTAACCTCTCAGAGAGTGTGCGAGCGCAGAATGAGTGTGTGATTCTGCCTTTATTCGCCCAGATGACACGAGAACAGCAGGTCAGGGTCGCAGACGCTCTAAAAAGGGCGTGCGGTCATGGGCGCAAATGAATAGCAGCGCGGCACGGGTCCATTCTGAATCTGCATGGGCTGCGCGAATCCCTAAAGCGGTGCTCTGGGTGGTGATATCGCTGACCGCAATCCTATTCGCGGTGCGGGGCCCAGTGCGGTACTTCCGGATTCCAGGGGATTGGAACGACTTCTCGCAAAACTATACCGCCTCGAAACTGTGGCTGAACGGCGAGAGTCCAGCTGACCCAAAAAATTTCGTTGCTCTTTGGAAGCAACAATCTCACAGTCGCTTAGATCTCACGGACATCCGAACACATCTCGCTCCTCCGCTCGGGGGACTGGTGACGATGGCGCCCGTAGCGGCGCTCCCGTGGAACATTGCCAAGCCATTATGGCTTTCACTTTTGTTATTGTCGTTTGGAGCGACTGTCTGGTCGCTCGCACGATTGGTGGGCCGACAGTGGAACGATTCAGTGACCATGATTTTTGTCGCTGCATGTCTGGGGTTTGCTCCATTTCACACTGGGGTCGCCAATGGGAACACTACCGTCCTTGTCATCGGCCTTTGCGCATTGGCGTTGCGGTGGGCTAGCAACGAGAATGATCTGGCCGCTGGAATCGCATTCGGGTTCGCTTGCAGCCTTAAGCCCCAGATTGGGGCCTTCCTGGTCCTTTACTATCTGCTAGGCCGACGTTGGCGCCTGTGCACTATCGCGGTCGGATGGACCGTTGCCCTGAACCTGATTGCCACTCTGTACTTGCGGCTGCGAGGAGTTTCGTGGTTCCACGACTACGTCAACAACGCCCGCGGGTTCGTAACGAACAATAACATCGATAGCTTCACCTCGGAAAATCCCGGACGGTTCTCCCTCATAAATCTGCAGGTTCCCTTCTTCAGTATCACGGGCAGGTCAGGCTCGGCAAATCTGCTGGCATTCGCAATCACAGCCATTCTCGTTTGTGCTTGGGCGTTTTGGATTCTCCGAAAGAGTCGAATACCAGAACTGCTATCCCTCGGAACAGTATCGGCGATCACGCTATTGCCCGTGTACCACCGGTTCTATGACGCAGGGCTATTAGCGATACCGCTTCTTTGGTGCATCGAGCATGTCACAGATGAATCGAAGGGCATCGCTCGATGGGGGCTTTTGCTTATAGTTCCTTTCTTCTTCCCCGGATCCGCGGTTCTGGAACGAATATCATCGAGTGGCCGCCTTCCCGATTTCATCGCGAACTCCCCGCTGTGGACCACTGTCATTTTGCCTCATGAGAATTGGAGCATTCTCCTGTTGTGCCTAGTCTTGCTTTTCGGAATGCGAAATTACGCAGTGCCACCGAATGATTCTCCGGCGACCAGCAACGTGCACTAATCCGGTCATCTGCCGCGCCTCTGGACTACCAGGCGCTCGCATAGTCCCAGGATTTTCTCAACATGAGTTTTCCACGAGAACAGATGAGATCGCTGCGTGGCAGACAATGCCATGCGGCTCATTTGTTCGGGGGAGCCTACGATTTTTGAGATGCAGCCAGCCAACGCTGCGGGAGAAAAGCGATCAAAGTAAACGGCAGCGTCCCCGCAAACTTCACGATGGACGGGGATGTCGGAAGCGATAACCGGAACCCCACTGCTCATCGCCTCCACGAGGGGATGCGCGAATGTCTCAGTATAGGCAGGCGTGACATACAGGTCGGCGCATCGGTAAATCTGATGCAATTCTTCATAAGCAATCGTTCCCAGTTGGACAACCATTTCTGAAACGTTAAGAGCCTTGATCAGTCGCAGGACTGAGTCCGGCCGATAGGGTCCGGGATTCTCGCCAGCGGCCAACTTACTTGTGAGCAAAAGCCTGACCTCGCGATTCGGAAGCGTGTCGCGCAGGATCGGCAGAGCACGAATCAAGGTCTCGAAATTTCGGTAATAGTTGTAATGACTGACAAACAGAAGCCGAAGCGTTCCTTCGGTCGACTTCAGTTTTGTACTCACCTCATCGGGAAGAGGCCTGGTACTCCGTGTAAATTCCTGACGATCGAACCCATGATGGATCGAGATCACTTCGGCGGCTGTCCAGCGTCTGAGTTCAGCGGCAAAAGATTCGCTCGGCGCAACCGTCACATCGGCCCACTGAATTGATTTCTTAGCGAGAAGGGATCGCAGGTATGTATCTGCGAGCATTCCAAACTCATGCCGGCGGCGAAGGTCATGGAAATAATCGTGCGATGTATAAATCGAGTTGCGCGAGAGCAAGACCTGTGGAACCGGTGACCTTCTTGTGGCAAAGTTTCCGGTCGAAAGAAGCACGTCAGCCCCAGAATGGCTAATCAATTGAGGCAGTGTTGATTGTTCGTACAGGAAGCGTCGAGCGGCGGACAAATTCAATTCAATAAACTTGCTATCTGCCGAATGTCCGAATTCTTTCCGGAGCCCAGAAGGCAGCACCACCGTGATCTTGGCTGGGGAGGCCGCAAGCCGCGGGATTACATTCCGAACATAGGTAAGGCCTCCGCCTGCGCTAGCCGCGAGCGCGTTGACGAAGAGATGCATCATGCGACTCGCCGCGGCTGGCGGCTTGGATCGACATTCGTAGCCGACGTCTGCGAAACGGACACGGGCTGACCGAGGAGGTCTGTGAGCTGCGCAGAGTGAACCTTCATAGATTCCGGACCGCGGCGTCGACCGATGTAGCCCACACTTCCGGCGAGTATCCGAGGATCTGGGCAGCGCTGTTAGCCTCCATCTGTTGCCGAAGGTTCACGTCCTGGCCCAAGCGAGTCATCGCGGAACTTAAGCCATCGATGTCCCCGGCTTTTACGCTGAGACCATTCCAATTTTCGCGAACGAGGTCCGCCGCACATCCTGCGGCATTGCTGACGATAACGGGCAAACCACACGCCATGGCCTCGTTCACGACCATTCCCCAAGTATCGGTGTAGGTCGGCAACACAAATGTTTCTGCGAGTCCGTAGAACGCGCCCAATTCATCGCGTTGCACAAAATCCACAACACGAATGGAACCTCCGGTGATTTCGGAAGCCTTCTGCTGCAATTCGCTTTTGCAAGGTCCGTCCCCAACAAACACTAGCCCGATCTGCGAGCGCAAGTCATGACTGATGCGTTGATAGGCGGTCAATAAATCGAAAATACCTTTTTCGCGGACCAAGCGTCCCACAAAAAGATAGTATCGGCTGGGAAGGCCTAACGCATTCCGGAGCTCGCCCGCTTTCTTCCGAGCAACATCAGCCGCTACGCCGAAAAGGCAATTATCTACAGCATTCGGCGCAATAGATATTCGATCCTCCGGGATATTGAGCTTACTCAAATATTCACCCGCTGATTGCCCTGGAACCACGAATCTGTCGCAGCGTCGCAAGAATTGGCGCTTGAGAAATTCGGTCACCAGAAACCCACGGCGTTGGTCTTGCTGGTTGCTTTCCGACCACAACAGGAAAGGGACAGCATGTTTGCGAGCCCAACCAAGCGCCACCCAAGATGCCAAGTAGCTGTATCCGCCGCAGAGGATTACATCTGGCTTGACTTGCGCGAGCGCACTTGCGACGCCGACGTTCAGAAGCGCATTGTAGCGACCGAGGCGCTTTCGCCACGAACGAAGAACCTGAAATGAAAATCGAATCTCCTCTTTGTAAACACGCCATTTGCGCAGGTTCGGATCATTTTCTCCCAGAAAGATAACGTGCAGATTTAAGTCGGGATGCTGCGCAAGTGCATTGAACAATGGAATGCGATACGGCGAAATAATCTCGGTGATGATGATGAGGCGGCGCTTCATCCAGCGCACTCTCGGTAAATGCGAGCGAGATGTTCTGCTTGCTGGGCCAAGGTGAACCGGTCAAGGATGGTGTCCCTGGCGGCAGCGCCGACGTTATTCCTTCCTTGCGGATCGCGGAACATCATGGCTAATAACAAGGACAGTTCTTTCACATTGCCGGCGCCGACCAGGAAGCCATTCTCTCCATGTCGGATGATCTCGGCGATCCCTTGGCCGCGGCAACCTACAGCCGGTTTTGCAGTAGACATCGCTTCTAGATAAACGCATCCCAACCCCTCGTAACTGCTGGGAAGCGCGAAGAGAACGCAGCGCCGCATTGCATCCGCAACCTCCCGCCGGGAGCGGCGTCCCAGGAAGGTCACTTGCTGAGTGAGATTAAGGTCCTGGATAACCTGCTGCAGGTGTGCGAGCTCTGGGCCTTCTCCGATTATTTCCAAAGCCAGGTTTGGAAACTCTGGAGCGATGTCGCCGATAGCACGGATGAGGACTTCGTGCCCTTTGCTGGGTAGCAGATTACCGACACTCAGTACGGTCGTTTTCTGAGACGCTGCCACGCTTCCAGGCGAGAAGAGTTCCGCGTCGACACCGTTATAAACGACCGATGTTCGACAGGCAGCAGGCATTCCTTCCAGAACTCGCTCGCGCACTGCTTCGCTTACACATAGGACCCTCTTCGACCGCTGATAAACAAGCCTGGAGATCCGCCTGCACCATCGGCCCACCCTGCCATTCATTTGCCCTGTCGAAAAAACGTCAAGACCGTGGACCGAAACAACGTAGGGAAACCCGAGTTCGGCATTCAACAGCATTGCCACGTGTCCGGCAGGCAAAGGAGCATGAGCATGGATTAAATCAATCGGCTGCCGACTGTTCAAGTCGCGAATTCTGCCGAGGATCCGCGCAAATGCAAAGAAGCCGGCGCTTGGTAAACCGAAATTAGTCGGCAACGACACGTAACGCAACCATTCGGCTGCGTGGCCAGACTCGGCTGCTCGCAATTGTTTGCGATAGAACGGTTGTAATGCGAAGACGGTGCTGATCACTTTGCTATCCGACAGAGCACGCAGCGGTTCTGCAACGAAGCATCCAGCCCCATCGTCGGACTCGTTGGGATAGAAAGGAGTAAGTGTGAGAACATGAAGCGCGCGTTTTTCTGTGCGCCCTGTCTTGTCCGCAACGGTCACGGTCGGACCCCAGCGCGTGATGCTTCGCGCGTGAAGACCTCTTCCCATTGCCGGGTTATCAGATTCCAATCGAACCTTAGACTGAGCCGCCGTGAAGCCTCTCCCATAGTTTGACGCACTTCGAAATTACGTAGAAGTATTTCAAGGTAATTCAAGAGTTCATCATCGCTTCGCGCCAAGTAGCCGGTCTCGCCATGCACCACAGTCTGAGGGTCGTAGTCGTTTCGAGCCAGAACTGGTAAACCGCAGGCTGCGGCCTCAAGAATTACCTTAGGAGAGCCTTCCCATCGCGAGGGAAAGAGGAAAATGTCCGCTCGACGATATTGCTCTCGCAAGCCCGGACCGAAAAGTCCGCCGGTGAGTTCGCAATTGTGCAGTCGCAATTCATGCACTTGCCTTTGCAGATTGGATGCCTGAGGACCATCTCCGACAATCACGAAGTCGGCCTCGGGATATCGTGCGGCAGCTTCCACTAACAACTGAGGGCCTTTGAATAACCGCAAAGATCCCACGAAAAGCACACGTGGCCTCCCGTTGGCCGGCCGGTCCGCCACGGGTGAAAAAAATCTCGAATCGACGCCAGTCGGGATGATGGCGCTGCACAATCCGTAATGATTTTTCAAGCTAGCCTGAACCGACGGAGAGTTGCTCACCAAGATGTCACTGCGGAGAACGGTCTGCTTCCATAACCGAACCTGCTCTTCTTTGATGGTCTCGTCCTGTGGAGCGTCGCATTGAGATTCGACAGATCCGATTACGACTTTCCGGTCCAACCATTTTCGCCGGAATCGAAGATACATTTTCGAGGAGGGTGAGGGCTTTATGTAAAAAAGGATGTCCTGTCGTCCGAAGACAAACTCCTTGAGGATGGTGGGGGTTTGCCGCCGTTCCGTTAATCGGATGAGCGCGGTTTGTGGACGCGCCGCTAAAGCGGGATGAGGCGTTCCGCAGCAAAACATTGTTACGTGAAATCGCTCTGGATCGAGGCGTGCGATGATGTCCCGAGCATTGGTCATCTGCGAATTGGATTCATTCGCATCCGCAAAGCTGTCCACGAGCAGGCGAATTGGTCTCATCCGTTATATGCGAAGATCAACATGGACCTGCAGGTCGTCATTGCTGGGCTCTTCGGAATAAGCTACAGTCTCGTCGCTGCTTTTGGAAGCCCGGGTAATTCTAGCTGTATGTCCCGCAAGACTGCGCGGAGGCGTAACCTCTGATCGTTCGTCTTACTCGAGCGCATATGTTCGTTGGCAATCTCCAGCATCCGCCGGCGGGTCGCCTTTTCGGCGCCTGGTGAAAGCGCTTGTCTTTCGCCTGCTGCGGATTCAAGATCATAAAGAGACTCAGTTCCATCCTCAAAATGCATTACCAGCTTGAATCGACGTCCCCGTATCGACAAGATTTTCTGGCCATTCCGATTTTGTCGGTGAAACGGGTTGGTACAGCCCTGCACACATTCGGAAATTGCGACTTCATCCACGTCTCCCCCGGAGTGCAATCTGTTCAGCTGACTTTTACCTTTGAACTGAGTCGAGGCAGGTACCTCTAAAGAATCCAAAAGTGTTGGAGCAAGATGAATGAGGCTGAAAGGCGCCATGCCCTGCTCGCGCTTCGTTTCTCCGGGGATTCTTACCAGAAGTGGCACACGAATCAATTCCTCGGCGAGCGCGGAAGGTGCATGATACCGGCCGTCGTGCTCGAGAAACTCCTCGCCATGGTCTGCCGTGAGGGCAAAAATGCATTCGTCCCATCTTTGTGAAGACTGCAACGACTGAACGAGCCGCGCCACTTGTTGATCGACCCAACGAATTCCGGCATCATACAGGCCGATTACCTGGTCCTTATAACCCTTCAATCGGCCTGGTTTCAGATCCGAACGGTTCCAATAAGAATTGAGATATCGCGCACGATACGGCGCGATTGATTGGCTTCCGGTCATCGACGAGAGGGCCGCATCCTTCGGGTAGTAAGGCGCGTGCGGGTCCATCAAATGTAGCCATAGAAAAAAGGGCACATCGCCGAGGGATGACACCCAGTCGATCGCCCGATCGACGAGCACATCGGCCGAGGGAAATCGGCGCAGCGCGTCCAGAGACTCCGGCACCGGAGTAGTACGCTGGCAGTACTCGAAATACAAATCGTCATAAAGGCTTCCGAGAAAACCGGATGCTGGAAGAGCTTTTTGTAGCGCTCGATTTATGCGGCGCCTCCAACCGATTTGGCCTTGCCTGCCCTCCTCTGAGTCTTCAGCAGTTGGCGTAGCGTCATTGAGGAAATCCTGGAACAGATGGAAGCCCTGCTGATATCCGAACCGCGATGAGATGTATGGATTCGACGCACTGAAGCAGGCCGTGGCAAATCCAGCGTCCTGCAGCACGGTTGCGAGAGTTGGCTCACCAGGAGCAATCCCTACGACGTCACGACCCAGGGCGAGCGGGAACCGCGACGCGAGAATCGCGGGAAAGGAATAATAGGTTGGAACTCCGGCCACAATAGCCGCTGGAACCACGATGCTCTCTTGAGCCAAACCGTCCAAAAATGGTGTTGTAGGACGTTGATAGCCCATGAAACCGACATGATCGGCGCGCAAGCAATCCACCGTCACCAGAAGAAGCGATCTTCGTCTGCTCACTGCGGTACCTTTTTGCCGGACAATGAAGACTTTCGGAAAGTCTTCTTTAGAACGTCCACTCGAACTGCGCCATGGCTGCTTTGGAAAACCCCACGTTGCACCAAATCGTAAAGGTCGGCGTCGTGCAGGTAAAGCAAATCGTTATGTCTTGACTCGAGCGCGGTCAGCAATTCATCGAGGTATTTGAGGGTAGGTGTGCGAAAGTCACGCAAACTGGAATGGAAGTTGATCGAATGTATAGAGATGATGGCAGGAAGTCCTTTTGAGAAGCAGTCTTCCGCCGATCGAATGCAATCCTCCAGCGAAAAATTCTCGTTCGTGGCAGGTTCGAATTCTACAGTGCGCACCGTCTGCAGTAATTCATTGCGGTCCAGGTAGGGATAGATGAGCAGCCCGGGTCCATTCTGAGCGACTTTGATTCCGTGCAGCGCCCATGCAGCATTCGTGTCTTCATTCGCCCTATATCCGGGAGCGCATGCAGAACATGGAAGTACGCCAAACATCTTTGCAAAAGCGCCCACCGATTGACCGACGAGTTGTTCTTGCACCTGCTCGGGCAGAAATCGTTCCATGGGAGGATTCTCCGGCCCCCAGTACTCGTAGCCAATCCATGGCATGCGCCAGTGGATATAAGGCGTTCCAGCCTTCCATAGCGTTCTAAGGAGTTCAGCCCGTTCCCCTCCGGCAGTGAGATTGCTGTCGACTTCTCTAACGCAAAAATGTGTAGTTCCGTGCAATGCGGGATGGAATACGCCATCGGCGACTCCAGAGCGATAAGAATCGTACAACGCGGGACGATTCCACCCAGCCGGCAAACCGTCCGCAAGCGATAAAATGTGGATTTTCCGCCAATCCTCGCCTTCCATTTTGCCGAAGTCCAGATTGCCTACTATGAAATTCATTTCCAGGGTTGGAGGACGACCACTCGAGTCCCGATGTTTTCTCAACGTAGCCGCCAAGGCTTCTACATCATCTGCAGTCTCCAGGCTGTACCAGTCGTAGGCACGCTGTCCCACAGAAAGTCCAGCCTGCTGTAACAGATCAAACCCCTCCGCATCTCGTAGGCCGACCCGACCCCAGTCATCGC
>Ga0070741_10014036_pt1 | contig 13967 bp, 7 predicted proteins | sample Coa_R1_4_FD_66440 | JGI IMG/M metagenome (GOLD analysis project Ga0070741, IMG submission 66440) | Surface soil microbial communities from Centralia Pennsylvania, which are recovering from an underground coalmine fire - Coalmine... | ecosystem: Environmental > Terrestrial > Soil > Unclassified ... | reverse complement strand
GAGCCGCCGCTCAGCGAAAGGCCCGCCGCCAAGCAGGAATCGGGCGGACTTCTGAAGCGGTTATTCGGCGGATAACGGCGGCGGTAAAATTAGACATCGCCTGGAATTTGGGAACGAAGACGGCGGATTGACGTTAGTGGTAGCAGCCTTGCGAGGGGGTCATGCGTATCACCCGTGTCCTCTGCGGCCTGTTTCTGACCGCGAGTTTTTGTTTCTCGTTTGTCGCAGCGCGGCCGGCCGAGGCGGCCGGAGAACTGGTGCGCTTCAACGAGGCGCCTCCCGGCACCATCGTCGTCAAAACCCAGCAGCGCCGGCTTTATTATGTTGTCGCGCCCGGTCAGGCGATCCGCTATCCGGTCGGCGTCGGCCGCGCCGGCATGCAGTGGGAAGGCGACACCTACATCACCGGGAAATACGTGCGCCCGGCGTGGTCGCCGCCGGAAATGATCAAGCTTGAGAATCCGGCCGTGCCTGATGTGATTCCGGCGGGGTCGCCGAGCAATCCAATGGGCGCCGCGGCGATGACGCTTGCCGGCGACGAATACGCGATCCACGGCACCAATCAGCCGAGCCTGATCGGCCATTTCGTGTCGCATGGCTGCATTCGCATGTATAACAACGATGTCGTGGATTTGTACGACCGCGTGCAGGTCGGCACGCCGGTGATCGTGACCCGCTAGCGCCTTCAAGGCATCGTCAGCGGTACAGATCCGCCCGCGACGGCGGCAAGCCGGATGGGCCGCGGGCCCGCTTGGAAACCAAGGTCTGGAAAATCCGCAATGTGTTGCGCTCGAAGGCGAGCGAGACGCCGGCAAGATAGGCGAGCCACAGGCGCGTCTTGACGCCGCCGACCTCACGTGCCGCGGCGTCAAAATTGGCGAGCAGGCGATCGTGCCACAGGCGCGTCGTGCGCGCGTAATGCTCGCGCCAGGCCTCGACGTCGTGCACTTCGAAGCCGTGCCGCTCCAGGTTGGCGAGCGACATGCCGATATGATCGAGTTCGCCGCCGGGAAAGATGTAGCGCGCGATCGCCGCCGCTTCCGGCCGATTGCGGCGAAAGCGCCGCTCGTCGCCCTTGGCGGCGCGAGCGATGGCGTGATGCAGATAGAGACCCCTGGGGGTAAGCAGGCGCTGGATAGCCGCGAAATAAGCGCCGTGATGCGCAAGGCCCACGTGCTCGAACATGCCGATGGAGGCTATCTTGTCGAAGCTTCCGTCGAGCCGCGTGTAATCCTTCAGCTCGAGCGTGACGCGATCCCGAAGCCCGAGCCGCGCGACTTTCTCCATGGCATAGGCATATTGATTCTCCGCCAAGGTCACGCCGTGCGCGCGCACGCCGTAATGCTGAGCCGCGTGGCAGATGAGCGCACCCCAGCCGCAGCCGACGTCGAGGAACGACTCGCCGGGTTTCAGCCGCAGCTTGCGGCAGATCATGTCGAGCTTATCGCGCTGGGCCTTGGCGATGTCGTTATGCCATTCGCCGAAATAGGCGCAGCTATAGACCATCTCCGGATCGAGAAAGAGCGCATAGAAATCGTTGGAGACATCGTAGTGATATTCGATATTCGCCTTGTTGGAGCGCTCGCTGCCGCTGCGCGCTTTGTCGCCGCGCACCGCATCCAGCGGCCAGGGGCCGCCGCGCGATACCAACAGAAAATCGAGCAGGCATTTCAGCAAGAGCGATTTATCGAGCTTCGCCTTCAATCCGCGCAGGCCGACTCTCGGGCGTCGCGCCGCAAGATCGAAGAGCGAACCGTTGCGCAGATCGAGGCGGCCGCTCACCCATAAATTGGCCAGCGTGTCGATCTTCGGACGCCGTATCAACGCCGCGACGACGCCCTCGTCGGCAAAAACCATGGCGAAGGCGCCGGCAGCGAGATCGCCGGGAACGGTGCTGCCGTCCCAGAGCACAAAGCCGATATCGAGGCCGAGCTGCTCGCGGGCATGGGCGAGCAGCCGTTTGAAATCATGCAAGCGTTGCGGCGCGCCCAATGGATACCCCTTCCGGCCGACACGCCTGCCTACCGGCTCGGCGAAGGAGTGTCATCCCCCATTGCAAAGAGAAGGCGCCGTCCGTTTTCAGGAGCACCAGGCGTCGCGGCGGCCGCCGCCATAAGGACGGCCGAGGCCGGCCTGAAGCAATGCGGCGGCGACATCCGGCGTCGACAAGGTGGACACGTCGGCATCGACGCGGCCGCCGAATTTGTCGATGGCGACGGCGCTGATTTCGACGCGGCCTTGCTGCAGGATTTTCGCCAGCGCGGCGCGAGCGGCTTCCGCCTTGCTGCGCTCTTCGGCGCAGCGCGCCTTCAGTTCCGGCGTGTCGATCCCGCGCAGCCGCACCCGCGTGGTGATGGCGATGCCCGGCCAGACACCGACGCGCGCTTCGAACGTGTCGCCATCGGTCACCCGCAACACTTCGGCGGGATAGCCACCGTGTCCAGCCGAAGGTGCCGGGACCGGTGACGCGGCTTCCTCTCCGCGCGCGGACGTGACAGCCACCGCGCCGCGCTTGCCGAAGTCGAGATAGGATCCGCCGGCCAATCCAGCCGCGAAAGCGGCGGCCATTAGCCAAAGCGGCAACCGCGGAGCGGACAGATATCCGATTCGAAGGAACATAGTCCTACTATGAAGCTGAGTCGCGCAGTTTGCAAGCCATGCAATCCACAGTTGAGAAGGTGGCGATGCCGCGGCTCCCCGTTGCCCGAACTCGCTTCCCACGCGGCTTTGTGCGAGGGGACGGCATGGCCCCTTCGCCGCTGAAGCGCCGTACCGCGCCGCCCGGCTTCGCCGCACGGCGCATAGCCGCCGAAATCCTGGAAGGCGTGCTGCTTCGCAAGCGCCTGCTCGACGAGCAGCTCGACGCGCGCACCGATTTCGCCGCCTTGGAGGATCGCGACCGCGCTTTGGTGCGACGGTTGTCCGCAACGGTGCTGCGCCGCCTCGGCACTTTGCGGCATCTGCTGTCGCTCTTCCTGCCGCGCGGCCTGCCGGGCCAGGCCCCGCGCGTGGAGACGGCATTGTTGATCGGCGCCGCGCAAATTCTCTGGCTGGAAGTTCCCGATCATGCCGCCGTCGATCTCGCGGTGCGAACGGCACAAGCGGACAAGCGCGCCTTGCATTACGCAGGGCTGATCAACGCGGTGCTGCGGCGGGTCGCGCGCGAGGGCCGGACCCGGCTGGCCGCTTTGGACGCCACGCTCGATACGCCGCCCTGGCTGCTGGCGCGCTGGCAACGCCATTACGGCGCGGAACCCGCGCGGCGCATCGCGCAGGCGAATGCGCAGGAAGCGGCGCTCGATCTCACCGTGAAAGATCATGCGCCGGAATGGGCGGAACGGCTGCAAGGCCGCCTGCTCCCCACTGGAACCGTACGCACGATCGCCGCAGGCCGCGTCGCGGCATTGCCCGGCTTCGCCGAAGGCGCTTGGTGGGTGCAGGATGCGGCGGCGGCTTTGCCGGCGCGGCTGCTTGGCGATGTCCGCGGCCTGCGCGTGGCCGACCTTTGCGCGGCGCCCGGCGGCAAGACCGCGCAACTTGCCCATGCCGGCGCCGACGTCACGGCGGTCGACCGTTCCGAAAGCCGGCTGGCGCGGCTGCGGGAAAATCTGGCGCGGCTTCAATTGCGCGCGGACGCCGTGGCGGCCGATGCGACGCAATGGAGCGCCGCTCCTTTCGACGCCATCCTGCTCGATGCGCCCTGCTCCTCGACCGGAACCATCCGCCGTCATCCCGACATCGTCTGGCTCAAGCGCGAGAGGGACTTGGCAGCGCTATCCGCTCTGCAAAGGCGATTGCTCGACCATGCGCTCGCGCTGCTCAAGCCGGGCGGCACGTTGCTCTATTGCGTCTGTTCGCTCGAGCCGGAGGAGAGCATCGATCAGGTGACGGCGCTGCTCGCGCGCGAGCCTCGCCTGCGGCGCGTCCCCATCGGCCCCGCCGAGGTCGGCGGCCTCGCCGAGCTCCTGACCGCCGAAGGCGATCTGCGCACGCTGCCGTTTCATCTGCCCGATCCCGATCCGCGATTCGCCGGCATGGACGGATTTTACGCCGCCCGGCTGCGCGGATAGCATTTCCCCCATGTTTTCCGGTAATTGGACCATGGCAATTAGCGTCTCGGGGCTTGGCTATGGTATCGAGTTTCGGCGGGACAGCGGGCGCCCGCGGCAGGAACGAGGACGTTGATGGCGCGCGTATCGCTCGCCGAGCGCGCGAAGCTGACCGCGCTTTTATTCCGTGTCGGGCTGCACAAATTGGCTGCCCGCCTCAACGGCCAACCGCTGCTGCGCTGGCGCTACGCGCTGGGTAAGAGCGACCGGCTCATCATCGCCCCGCAGGATCTGCGCACCGCCGACGCCACCCGTGCTGCGGAAATCTATGCCGGCCGTTTTGCCTTCGCCGGCAAGGTCGTGATCTGCGACGGCCACTCGCCCTTCGACATCGCTCCGGCGTCCGACGAATGGGCGGTCGGGGTCTTGAGCTTCGGCTGGTTGCGGCATTTGCGCGCCGCCGATTCCGGCATCACCCGGCAAAACGGCCGCGCGCTGATCGACGAATGGATCTCGCTGCAAGGCTCGTGGCACGTCATTGGCTGGCGCCCCGATATTCTTTCGCGCCGCATCGTCGCCTGGCTCAGTCACTCGCCGATGCTACTCAATGACGCGGACGTGCAATTCTATCGCCGCTTCATCCGCAGCCTGACGCGGCAGGTGCGCTATCTGCGCGGCAATTTCCGCGCGACGCGAGACGGCGCCGCGCGGCTGCAAGCCCTCTTCGCGCTCACTTTCGCCGCGCTGTGCCTCGCCGGCCAGGGGCGGCATCTGCGTAAGACCGTGCGCCTGCTGGTGGCGGAGCTGGACCGGCAGATCCTTCCCGACGGCGGGCATATCAGCCGCAACGCCGACGTATTGAGCGATCTCCTGCTCGACCTGCTGCCGCTGCGGCAGGCATTCTTTTCCCGCAACCTTTCGCCGCCCGCGTCTCTGCTGCGCGCGATCGATCGCATGATGCCGATGCTGCGATTTTTTCGACACGGCGACGGCAACTTTGCGCATTTCAATGGCATGGGCGCGACGCAGCCCGATCTGCTCGCTACCGTCCTCGCCTACGACGACGCGCGTGGCACTCCCGTCGCCAACGCTCCACATTCCGGCTATCAGCGCATCGACGCGTCGGAGGTGGTGCTGCTGATGGATGCCGGGCGGCCGCCGCCGCTCGCGGTGAGTCACGAGGCGCACGCCGGCTGCTTGTCGTTCGAACTATCGGCCAAGGCGCAACGCATCATCGTCAACTGCGGCGTTCCCACCACCAGCCGCGAAACCTGGCGCCAGGTCGCGCGCGCCACCGCGGCGCATTCGACCGTAACCGTCGATGACGCCCCCTCGTGCCGCTTCCTGGAATGGACGCCGCTGCGGCGGCTGCTCGGCGGGGCGCCGATTCTTGCCGGCCCCGCGGAGCTGAGGCTTTCCCGCGACGATCGCGGCGACGCCGTGCTGCTGCAAGCGTCCCATGACGGCTATGCCGCGTCCAACAACGTCATACACCGCCGCTCGCTGATGTTGATGCGCGACGGCAGCCGGCTCGAAGGCGAGGATTCCTTCGAGCCGGCCCGCGGCGAGGCCTTCCGTGCCAAGGACCGCGACGACTTTGCCGTGCGTTTCCATCTGCATCCCACGGTCAAAGCCAACCGCCTTAGCGATGGCCACGGAGTCATGCTGCTGATGCCGGACAAGCAGGTTTGGACCTTCAGCGCCTACGACCGCCCGGTCGAGATTGAGGAAAGCGTATATCTCGCCGGCGCCGATGGCCCGAGGCGCACGGTCCAGATTGTGATATATGGCCGCGCGCGTGACGCCGCGCAGGTGCGCTGGAGCTTCTCCCATGTCGCGCCGTCCGCTCCCAGCGAGCGCGGTGCCCGCGCGCATCAGCCCGAGTTGCCACTGTAATCGGAGTTGCCGAGCCCATGACCGCTTCCCCGCGCCCCATCAAGAGGGCCCTTGTGTCGGTTTCCGACAAGTCCGGCCTCGTCCCTTTCGCCAGGGCGCTCGCCGGACTTGGAGTCGAGCTGCTTTCCACCGGCGGCACCGCCAAGATGCTGACCGAGGCGGGGTTGAAGGTCGTCGACGTTTCCGAGATCACCGGTGTTCCGGAAATGATGGATGGCCGGGTCAAGACGCTGCATCCGAAAATTCACGGCGGGCTGCTCGCCGTCCGCGGCAACAAGGCGCATGCCGCGGCGATGAAGACGCACGGCATCGTACCGATCGATCTCCTCGTCGTCAGCCTTTATCCCTTCGAGGAAACCGTCGCCAAAGGCGCCGGATTCGACGAATGCATCGAGAACATCGACATCGGCGGCCCGGCCATGATCCGCGCCGCCGCCAAGAACCATGCCGACGTCGCCGTTGTGGTCGATGCCGCGGATTACGACGAGCTTCTCGCCGAGCTGAAGGCCAACAACGGCGCGACCGCGCTCGACACCCGTAAAAAGCTCGCCGCCAAGGCCTTTGCGCGCACAGCGGTCTATGACGCCGCCATTGCCAACTGGTTTGCCGAGCAGATGGGCGAATCCGCCCCGGCTTTCCGCGCCGTCGGCGGTAAGCTCGCCGAATCTTTGCGCTACGGCGAAAACCCGCACCAAAGCGCCGCGTTCTACCGCACGCCCGAACAGCGCTTCGGCGTGGCGACGGCGCGGCAGGTGCAAGGCAAGCAGCTTTCCTACAACAATATCAACGATACCGACGCGGCCTATGAATGCGTGGCGGAGTTCGACCCCAAGCGCACGCCCGCGGTCGTGATCGTCAAGCATGCCAATCCATGCGGCGTGGCGGAGGGCGCGACGCTGCTCGAGGCCTACCGCAAGGCGCTTGCCTGCGATCCGACTTCGGCCTTCGGCGGCATCGTCGCGCTCAATGGGACGCTCGACGCGGAAGCGGCGAAGGCGATCACCGAAATCTTCACCGAAGTGATCATCGCCCCGGAGGCCAGCGAGGAAGCCATTCGCATTGTTGGCGCCAAGAAGAACCTGCGTCTGCTGCTGGCCGGCGGGCTGCCCGATCCGCGCGCCGCCGGCCTGACCGCGAAGACCGTAGCCGGCGGCCTCCTGGTGCAGTCGCGCGACAACGCGGTCGTGGACAACATGGTATTGAAAGTCGTGACTCGGCGCGCACCCACCGATGCCGAGCTGCGCGACTTGCGCTTCGCCTTTCGTGTTGCCAAGCACGTGAAGTCGAACACCATCGTCTATGCCAAAAATCTGGCCACGGTGGGCATCGGCGCCGGGCAGATGAGCCGCGTCGATTCCGCGCGCATCGCCGCCCGCAAGGCGGAAGACGCGGCGAAGGAATCGAAGCTTGCGGCGCCTTTGACCAAAGGCTCGGTCGTCGCCTCGGATGCCTTCTTTCCCTTCGCCGACGGATTGTTAGTGGCCATCGAAGCCGGCGCCACCGCGGTGATTCAGCCCGGCGGCTCGGTGCGCGACGACGAGGTGATCAAGGCCGCCGACGACCACGGCATCGCCATGGTATTCACCGCGACGCGGCACTTCCGGCATTGATTATTGTTTCGCCAGATCGCCGAGCATGCTCGCCGCCACCGTGAGCTTCGACAGCGTCAGCCCGGAGCCGGCGATCTCGTGCACGGCGCCGCGGATGCGGTCGACCTCGGCGGCGCGGGGCTTGATCCAGGCCTGCACCGCGGCATCGCCCGCGCCGTCCGCCTGCATCATTGCCGCGGTGATCCGGCGTTCGGCCTCGCCGATGCCGTCGAGCGCGCGATCGAGCGCCAGCCGGTCGAAATAATCGGTCACCGCGATCCCGCGCGCCGTGGCAATGATGCGGCCGAGGCGGAAATAGGATTCGGCGGCGAAATAGGTGGTGGTCACATCCGCGACTTTGCACTCGGTTCGCTTAGCGACCAGGACGATGTCGGGCGCGGCTTTCAGCAACGGCAGATCGGCGATCCGCTGCGCCAGCGATTGCGGCACGCCGCCCTGGACCAGGTCCGCGGCGCGCTTTTGCCGGCGCGCGGCTTCCTCTTGCGGCAGCGCCTCAACCAGCGTGGCGGCGACCTCCTCGATGCCCTGCCGATAATGTTCGATAACGCCGGCCAATCCCTGTTGCAGGTCGACGGTGCGCAAGAACCAGACGAGCCGGTCGAGCAGCAAATCCTCCACCGTGGCATAGAGCTCAAGCTGCAAGGCGCCGTCTATCTTGGCGTCGAGCGCGTTGATCTCGTCGTTCAGCGCCGGCATGCCGTAGCTGTCGCGGACCGCGGCAAAGGCCGCGGCAATATCCGCCGCCGATGCGCCGGTCTGGTCGGCGATGCGCACGACGAGACTCGGACCGCCGCGATTGATCATTGAATTGGCGAGCTGGGTGGCGATGATCTCCCGGCGCAGACGATGCTTCTCCAGCGCATCGGGAAATTGCGCCGACAGCGGCGTCGGGAAGTAGCGCGCGAGCTCTCGGCCGAGATAGGGATCATCGGGCACGCGCGATTCGAGCAATTCCGCGTAAAGCGAGAGCTTGGCATAGGCCATCAGCACCGCGAGCTCCGGCCGCGTGAGAGCCTTGTGCCGCTTGCGCCGCTCGGCCAGTTCGACGGCGTCGGGCAGGAATTCGACCGCGCGGTCGAGCTCGCCGCGCGTTTCCAGAATCTGCATCAGCCGTTCGAGAAAGCCGAGTTCCTCGAGCCTGCGCTTTTCCGAAAGCGACAGCGCCAGCGTTTGCAGATAGTTGTTGCGCAACACCAGCGCTGCAACCTCCTCCGTCATCTCCACCAGCAATGCGTTGCGCGCTTCCAGCGACAGCCGGCCATCGCGCAAGGGCAGGCTCAGGGCGATCTTGATATTCACCTCGACATCGGAGGTATTGACCCCGGCCGAATTGTCGATGGCGTCGGTGTTGAGGCGGATGCCGTGCATCGCCGCCTCCACCCGGCCGCGCTGCGTCATGCCGAGGTTGGCGCCCTCTCCGATCACCTTGCAGCGCAACTCCGCGGCGCGGACGCGAACCGCATCGTTGGCGCGGTCGCCTACGCTGTCGTCGGTTTCGCTTGAGGCACGCACATACGTGCCGATGCCGCCGAACCAGAGAAGATCGACCGGCATCTTGAGAATCGCCTTGATCAACTCCGGCGGCGTCGCTTTGCCCGGCGCCAACTCCAATAACGCGGCGACTTCCTGCGATACCGGGATTTCCTTGGCGCCGCGCGGGAAGACGCCGCCGCCCTTGGAAATCAAGGCCTTGTCATAGTCCTGCCAGCTCGAGCGCGGCAGATCGAATAGCCGCTTGCGCTCGGCAAAGCTCCTTTCGGGATCGGGTGCGGGATCGAGGAAAATGTCTCGGTGATCGAAGGCGGCGACGAGCTTGATGGTGCGTTCGCGCAGCATGCCGTTGCCGAAGACATCGCCGGACATATCGCCGACCCCGGCGACAGTGAACGGCATCGCGCCAATGTCCACGTTCATTTCGCGGAAATGGCGCTTCACCGCTTCCCAGGCGCCGCGCGCGGTGATGCCCATCTTCTTGTGGTCGTAACCCGCCGAGCCTCCGGAAGCGAAAGCATCGCCCAGCCAGAAATGGCGCGCGATCGAAATGGCATTGGCAATATCGGAAAAGGTCGCCGTACCTTTGTCGGCGGCGACCACCAGATAAGGATCGTCGTCGTCGTGGCGCACCACCCTTTCCGGCGGCACCACCTGTTGCATGTCGAGATTGTCGGTGATGTCGAGCAGCGCCGAGATGAAGAGCTTGTAAGCGGCGACGCCTTCCGCCTGGATCGCCTCGCGCGGCCCGCCGGCGGGCATATGCTTCGGCACGAACCCGCCCTTGGCGCCGACCGGCACGATAACGGCGTTCTTCACCTGTTGCGCTTTGACTAGCCCCAATATCTCGGTGCGGAAATCCTGCGGCCGGTCCGACCAGCGGATGCCGCCGCGCGCCACCTTGCCGAAACGCAGATGCACGCCCTCTACGCGCGGCGAATAGACGAAGATTTCATAGAGCGGCCGCGGCAACGGCATATCGTCGAGCTTGCGGCTGTCGAATTTGATCGCAATCACGTCCTTCGGCTGGCCGCGCGTGTCGATCTGATAGAAATTCGTGCGCAGCGCGGCATTCACAGCATTGATGAAGCGCCGCAGGATGCGGTCCTCGTCGAGACTGGCCACCTTTTGCAAAGCGGCTTCGATCGCCGACCTGATTTCGTCCTGGCGCGCCGCGCGGCGCGGCGCCGCGCCGGCCGGATCGAAGCGGGCATGAAACAGGTCGACGATGACAGCGGCGATGGTGGCATGCTTGCGCAGCGTCGCCCACATGTAATCTTGCGAAAATGGAATGCTGATCTGGCGCAGAAACCGCGAGATCGCCCGCAGCAGCACGATGTCGCGCCAAGGCAGGCCCGCGCGCAGCACCAGCGAATTGTAGCCGTCGTCCTCGGCCAAGCCGCCCATGACTTTGAGGAACAGGGCTTCCAGCCGGTCCTTGGCGTCGCCGAGATCGGCTTGGCCGTCGGCGCGCTGCAGCAACATGTCGTGGAACCAGACGCCGGGCTCGCCTTCCCCCGGCTGGATGTGCTCGGTGCGCTCGTCGACGACGCGGAACCCCATGTTTTCCAAAACCGGGACCCGCTCGGACAAGGGAATCGGCCGCGCGCAGCTCCAGACCTTGAGTCCGATCCCGCCGCCATCCGGCGCCGAGCGGATATGGAAATTGACGTCCAGCGGCCGCTCCGACGACAAGCCTTCAATGATCCGGATATCCTCTACCGCGGTCGACGGCCGGCAGACTTCGCGGTAGCCGGCGGAAAAGGCGTCGCGGTAACGTTGGAACAGCGCCTGCGCGCGTTGGGCCTCGAAAGCCTCGGCAAGCGCGTCGGCAAGCCCATCGCTCCAGGTGCGCACGATCTGACCGACTGCGCGCTCGAGCACGGCGCGCTCCGGATTCGGCGCCGCGCCGCCGCTGCGGCCGATGATGTAATGCACGCGCACCAGCGGGCCTTCCGGGAAAAACGGATAATAGGCGGAGACCCGACCGTTATAGGCTCCGGCGAGATATGCGCCGATCTCGGAGCGGATGGCGCTGTCGTAACGCTCGCGCGGCACATAGACGAGGATTGAAACGAAACGGTCGAAGCGGTCCCGCCGCGGCAGCACCCGCAAGCGCGGGCGTTCATCGAGCCGCAGAACGATCAGCGCGAATCGATGCAGCGTGTCTTCATCGATCTGGAACAGCTCGTCGCGCGGGTAGGTTTCCAGCACGTTGACCAGCGCCTTGCCGGAATGGCCGCCAGGGTCGAAACCGGCGCGCCGCAGGACGGCATCGATCTTGCGCCGCAAATAGGGAATGCCGCGCGCCGACCGCGTGTAAGCCGTCGACGTGAACAGGCCGACGATGCGGATTTCACCGACCACGCGACCGTCGGAATCGAAGCGTTTGACGCCGATGTAGTCGAGGTAAACCCGCCGGTGGATGCGCGAGCGCACATTGGCTTTGGTGACGATGAGGACTTTCGGCTCCTGCAGGAAGGCGCGGATTTCCGGCGTCACCAGAACCGGCTCGCCGCCGCGGCGCAGCACCTGCAGCAAGGGATCGCGCAACAGGCCGAGCGCGCTGCCGGACACCGGCTGGAATTCGCAATCCTGATCGGCGCCGGCGAACATATATTCGCGCAGGCCGATGAAGGTAAAGTTGTCGGAAAGCAGCCATTCGAGAAACTGGATCGCTTCCGCGATCTCATCCACCACGATCGGCGGCGGATTCGCCTTCAGCTCGGCGATCACGTCGGCGAGGCGGCCGAGCATGGCGCGCCAATCCTGCACGCAGACGCGCACCTGCGCCAGCACCTGCTCGATCGCCTGCACGATTTCCGCGCGGCGGCTGTCGTCGCCCGGATGATCGAGATGGATATGGATGAAGCTTTCGCGCAGCGCCCCGAGCGCCCCCGGCGCGGCGCTGGCGAAAGCGGCGAGCTCGCCGCCGGCGTCGCGCTCGACGGTAAGCACCGGATGGGCGACGAGGCGGATGCGCAGCCCAAACTCGCCGAGTTCGCCCAGCACCGAATCGACCAGAAAGGGCATGTCGTCGTTGACGATCTCGATGACGGAGACCGGCGGGGCGCCGTTCAGCTCTGCGGCCGCGTCGACGAAGCGGATCTTCGGCGCGCCCGGGCGGCGCGTGGCGAGGAAAGCCCAGGCCTGCCGAGCGAAATCGGCAATCGCTTGCGGCTCATAAGCGGCGAGATCGTCAGCCGCGACCTGGCCGAAGAGCTGATGCACAAAATTTTTCGGAATATGCGGCTCGCGGCCGCGCAATTCATTCGCCGCGCGATCGAGCAGCGCGGCAATGTCCTGTTCTTGTTCAGTGCCGATCGAGCCTTCCGCCGGCATGCCGAGACCTTGCTGGATGGGGAATCACAAAGCGAAGGACGGCCGAGTGTCGCCCATTGGAAGCCTTACGTCGAGATAGGCATGGCTTAGGCTGCCTTTGCGCCCCACCGGGCCGCTCGCTTCGCTCGCGTCCGCCCTCCTGGCAAGGGATATCACTGCGGCAAGGTGCCGTTCTCGCGCAGCACTTCGCCGGCGAGATAGAGCGAGCCGGTGATCAGGATGCGCGGCGGCGGATCGAGCTCGAGCTTGCCGACCGCTGCCATGGCCGCCCCGATGCCGCCGCGGCTCGTCGCCGGCAGGCCGATGGCCCGCGCCGCATCGGCAATGGCATCCGCAGAGAGGCTGTTCTTTTGATTGGCGATGGGGATCGTCATTACCCGGCGCGCGAGCCCGGCGAAATTGCGCAGAAAGCCTTCGCAATCTTTGCTGTTGAGCATCCCGACAATCATGACCAGCGGCCGCGATACCCGCTCCTCGAGGCCGGCAATGGCTTCGGCAATGGCGCGGCCGCCGTCGGGATTGTGGCCGCCGTCAAGCCAGATTTCGCTGCCCGGGGGCGCCAGCGACACCAAGCGGCCTTGCGCCAGGCGTTGCATGCGCGCCGGCCAGTCGGCGGTCACGATGCCTTTCTCGAAAGCCGCGGCCGGCGGCGCGAGTGACGGGATCGCCCGCAGCGCGGCAATGGCGAGGCCCGCATTGTCGAACTGATGGCGGCCGTAAAGCTTCGGCGCGGGTAGATCGAGCAGCCGCTCATCGTCCTGAAACACCAGCCGTCCGCGTTCCTCGGTCGCCATCCAATCCTCACCCGCGATGCGCAGGGGCGCCGAGACCCGCGCCGCCTGCCGCTCGATCGCGGCCAGCGCATCGCGCGGCTGCGGCCCGACGATGACCGGCGCGCCGCGCTTGATGATGCCGGCCTTCTCCGCCGCGATCTGATCGATCTCGGTTCCAAGATATTCGGCATGGTCGCGCGAAATCGGCGTGATCACGCTGGCGAGCGGCCGATCGATGACGTTGGTGGCATCGAGACGGCCGCCAAGCCCCACTTCCAGCAACAGCGCGTCGGCGGGATGGCGTGAGAACAGCAGCAGCCCGGCGGCGGTGGTGATCTCGAAAACGGTGATCGGGCTGCCGGCGTTGACGCGTTCGCATTCCGCCAGGACGTCCAACAATTCCTCATCGGAAACCAAATGCCCGCCACCCGCCGCACCGAGGCGGAAGCGCTCGTTGAAGCGCACAAGATGCGGCGAGGTATAGACATGCACGTGCCGGCCGGCGGCTTCGAGCATCGCGCGCATGAAGGCGATGACCGAACCCTTGCCGTTCGTCCCGGCGACATGGATGACCGGGGGCAGCTTGCGTTCTGGATGGTCGAGCTGGCCGAGAATGCGCCACATCCGATCGAGCGTGAGATCGATCAGCTTGGGATGCAGCGTCAATAGACGCGCGACGATGGCGTCGATGGAATTCATGCCGTCAACGATAAGGCGGAATTTCCGCGCGAGGGGCGTGCCGGTCACGAGCCCGGCGGCGCATCGGGAATCGCCATGGCCGCCGCGGCCGCCGGCGGCGGCGCGGC
>Ga0070741_10014035_pt1 | contig 13968 bp, 11 predicted proteins | sample Coa_R1_4_FD_66440 | JGI IMG/M metagenome (GOLD analysis project Ga0070741, IMG submission 66440) | Surface soil microbial communities from Centralia Pennsylvania, which are recovering from an underground coalmine fire - Coalmine... | ecosystem: Environmental > Terrestrial > Soil > Unclassified ... | reverse complement strand
TTAACAATAGCCATGAGAGAATTTTTTTTGGGTTTGCTTGCATAGATAGATTATAGAGAACCTTGTTGCAAAGTTCAACCTAACAGCTTAATCACCACGCCGACGATAGCCAGTACTACCCCAATAATCCAAAAGCGCATGGTAACTTTGTATGCGGGCCAGCCGATGGCTTCAAAATGATGGTGGACAGGTGTTGAATGAAAAATCTTTTTCTTGCGGATTTTTTTTGAAATGAGTTGAATAATCACTGACCCTACTTCAATCATCAAAAGGCCGGCAATGATTGGCAGCACCAAGACAGAATCGGTCAGAAAAGCTACCACGGCCATGGTGGTGGTGAGGCCGAGAACACCAACCTCGGCCATGTAAAACCTGGCGGGCGGAATGTTAAACCATAAGAAGGCAAACAAAGTTCCGGTAATTACCGCACAGAAAGTAGCCAAGTCAGTTTTTCCTTGGGAAAATGCAATGATAGTAAAAGCGCCGAAGATTGAGGCAAACGATCCTCCTGCTAGTCCGTCGATGCCATCAATAATGCCTCCCGACCAGCACGCTATCATGACTATTACGAATAACGGCACGTACCAGATGCCAATGGAAACGTGTCCGACCAGCGGAATGCTAATAGTATCCCAGCCAAGTTTTGCGTAAAACCAGAAACCTCCGACCAGTCCAATGAGGGTAACTGCCAGCAGGCGTTTGGTAAAGGAAATGCCTCCACCGATATATTTTCCCAGCGAAGAAACCACGAGCAGATCATCTGCAAGCCCTACCAGCGAAGCTATAATGAGGGTAAATAGTGGCAACCAGGTCTGGCTTCGGGATAAAAAGTTAAAATCAACAAACCACGTATTAGGAAACAGCAGCGACAGACCATAAAATAAAAAAACGACAAAGACGGTGGTAATGAAAATGAGAATGCCACCCATCCGGGGCACCTTAGTTTCACGATCTTTGTGAAGGCTGTTAAAGACGACCGCATCTTCTCCGCTGATGGCTTTTGCCCGCGCCTGTTTTTTCCAGAGTTGATGTTTGTATAAAAAATGAATGAGCAGCGGCGACCAGAGGACGGCGATAACGGTGGCAATCGCTGAAATTCCCAATACTTTTATCACTTCAAACGTAAGTGGCGTGATCATTGATAATGGTTGTTAGTCCAGGTTATGAATTTTTGCATTTCTTGAACTCGATCTACAGCTCCCAAAACAATATGGATAAACCGGGTGCTGGAATCTGTGCCTTGCTGGATAATCATAAAACATCCTTTGGCGGCATCAGTATATCCGGTTTTTCCGGCAATTACGCCGTCCTGGTCCAAAAAGACATTCGTAGTTTGAAGTTGATGATGAAAAATTCCGTTGGGCAGGTACAGGTCGTAGGTTTTAGTTCCGGTAATTTGGCGAAACAATGGATATTCTTTATATAAATAAGACGCAATTCGTTCCAGGTCGCTTGCGGTTGAATACGACCCCGAATCCAACCCGGTGCTGTCGGCAAAGTGAGTATTGTCGAGCCCCATTTCTTCAGCTTCCTGATTCATCATACCCACGAATTTTTGGTTTCCAATTACTTCGGAAAGAGCGTAGGCTGCTCGGTTGCTCGATTCGATCAGGGAAATATACAGCAAATCTTTTACGGTAAGAACTTGGCCCTCCTGCAAAACGCCTTGGACGCCTTCTTGCTGCATGGCTGCCGGACTTATGGTTACTAATTGATTCATATCGTAGTACTTTAATACCAGCAACGCAGTCATGAGCTTGGTGAGGCTGGCAATCGGAAGACGTTCCTGGTCATTTTTACTGAATAACACCTCAGTTCCTTTTGAGTCTTCTTTAACCGACAAGAATGCTTTAGCATCAATGCTAAAGTCGCTGATGGCGTCGTTTGGCGAGTTACTTGTTGGGTTGCTGGCGTTGGCAGATTGATTTTGTGTTAGGCTTTGCAATACATCAGATACGCCTGCTCGGGCAGCAAAGGTGAGCAGATTATTTGATTGCATCCATCGCATGCCCAAGAGTACCAGCTCAAATGCCAAAACAAGAGCAACGAGAAGAATGATGATCGTTGCTGTAGTTTGCTTTTCTGGTTGTTTTCCAAAAAAGATCATGCCGATTTCTTTTTGTTTTTTGGTTTTACCGAGTTAGCTGGCGGCTTTTCGGTGGTCTTGGCGTCTACTTTAATATGCAGCTCTTTTAATTGTTTTGGATAAATTTCGCTGGGAGCGTCCATCATTAAATCCCTGCCGTCACCGGTTTTCGGAAAGGCAATCACTTCGCGGATGTTTGGCTCGTTTAGCAGTAAGGCTACAATCCTATCAATGCCAGAACCAATGCCGCCGTGTTGGGGGGCGCCAAACCGATACGCTTGAATCATGTGGCCAAACTGAGCTTGGATTTCTTCTGGTGTATACCCCATAATTGAAAATACTGCCTCGATTGCTTCTGGGGTACTATTGCGAATGCTTCCTCCGCCGATTTCCCATCCGTTAAGCGCAATGTCATACTGGCTGGTCAAAATGTGTTCAATGTTCTTTTTTTCCAGCAAATCCTGCATAAACTCTGGTTTTGGAGCTGAAAAGGGATTATGGGTAAACGTCCATTTACCCTCATCGTCTTTTTCAAAAAATGGAAAATCAATTACCCAGCAAAACGCCAGCAAGTTTGGGTCGTTCTTGTCATTTCGTAAATCAGGTTTGTCAGATTGGTATTTTTCCATAGCTTCTTTATAGTTAAGCCTTGGAAATGGAATTTCTTGGATTTTCTTTTCTGGAAACAGGGTTCGGACTAAGTTAATCAGCAGTCGCTCATATAGCTCCATGAAGTCTTCGCGCTGAATAAAGCTCATTTCAACGTCAATTTGGGTATGCTCGGTTTGTCGATCCCCTCTTGGGTCTTCGTCTCGTAAACATCGGGCAATTTGAAAATATCGTTCTATTCCGGCAACCATCAATAGCTGTTTATATTGTTGCGGGCTTTGGGGAAGGGCGTAAAATTTTCCAGGATGCAAGCGAGACGGCACCACAAAGTCGCGCGATCCTTCTGGAGTTGATTTTGTCAACGTTGGCGTTTCTATTTCAATAAATCCTTCAGTAACAAAAAAATCCCGGACAAATGTTGTCACCTTGTGTCGCATAATAAGATTGTGGCGAAGTCGATCGCGCCGCAAGTCTAAATACCGATATTTCATGCGCACCTCTTCATTGATTTCGTGACCGTTGGTTTCAATGGAAAATGGCAATGTTTCTGCTTTGGCTAACACCGTAAGTGATTCTACTGAAAGCTCAACGCCGCCAGTTGGAATGTTGCTGTTAACCATGTTGTCGGGGCGCTTTACTATTTGTCCCGCCAGTTCAACCACCCATTCGGTTCGCACTTCTTGAACCTGGTCGTATGCATCCTTGTTTGAAGGAATAAAAACACATTGTAGTATTCCGCTCCGGTCGCGCAGATCGATAAAAACAATTTTTCCGTGCGCTCGACGCACATTCACCCAGCCGGCCACTTTCACTTTTTCGCCGATATGTTTTACGGTGTCAGCTACTAAAAATCTCCCTTCCATATTATTTCAGTTTAATTTTTATGAATTTTCGCTTGCCGAATTTTATGACCATGCCGTCATGCAACTCAATTTCTTGTTTCCAGTTGGTAATAGTTACTTTTTGGCCGTGAAACTCAACCTCTACTCCCCCACCTTCCACTACGCGCTTGGCATCATTTTTTGATTCGGCCAAATGCGAATCAAAAAGCAAATCTAAAACCGGATAGTTTGTTTTGCTAGTTTCAAAAACGGGAATATCCAAAGGAGTTTCGTGTCTGCTGAAAATTTTCTCAAAATTTTCAGCTGCGGCCGCGGCCGCTTTTTCGCCGTGGTACATCCGTACAATTTCCTGTGCCAAAACAACTTTTTGATCTCGCGGGTTTTCGAAGGTTGGCTTTGCAATCGTTGTGCAAAGGGTAACGTAGTCGTCAATTAAGTCGTCACGAATAGACATGACTTTGCCAAACATATCATTTGGTTCGTCGGTTAGGTAAATTGCGTTGTCGTAAGTTTTACTCATCTTTCGGCCGTCGGTACACAGCAGCAATTTCATCCCAAGAATATCTTTATCTTTATGATGGTAGATTTTCTGCAAGTCACGCCCGACAAGCATGTTAAACATCTGGTCGTTTCCGGCAATTTCCAGATCCACATTCATGGCAACGGAGTCATATCCCTGCATTAACGGATACATGAATTCGTGTACGCTGATTGGCAAGTTTTCCTTCATTCGCTTTTGAAACATATCGCGCTGGATCATTTGCTGAACAGTAATGTGCGATGATAATTTCAATATATCTTCAAACCGTAACTTTGAAAGCCAGGCGCTGTTGTATGTTATTTTTACCTTTGAAAAATCAAGAATTTTTGCAGCTTGGGTTTTATAGCTCTTAAAGTTTTCTTTGATTTGCTTGTCGGTTAAGGGAACTCGAGTCGTGTCTCTGCCGGAGGGATCTCCAATTTTTGCAGTAAAATCACCGATCAGTAAAATCACTTCATGACCTAAATCCATGAATTCCTTTAGTTTCCACAAAACCACCGCATGTCCTAAATGCAAAAGCGACCCGGTCGGGTCAATGCCAAAGTAAACACGGATCTTTTTGCCCGAGCGCAGTTTTTGCTCCAAATCTTTTCTGACAATCACCTCTTGGACTCCCCGGGTCAAAACTTCGTCAATTTTTTGCTGGTCAGTTACTGCCATATTTGTTGATTATAGTTGCCAGAAACAGAAAAGTAAATGTGGAGATCTTTTCTTTGGCTGAGTTTACAAACTGCAGATCATTGTGGTATAAAACTCTTAGTTCTCTAACATAAGAAAGGATCCATTCATGAAGACGCGGAGGGTGCTTGGAGTCGATTTTGATGATGTTCTGTTTCCGACAGATGGGTTTCTTCGTTTCTGGAACGATAAGTTTGGGACGTCGTTTGTACAAGATCAGTTTACCCATCCTCGATTTCACGAACTTCTCGGTGCACCTGAAGCCGAGGTGCTGCTTTACTTTGAGGCTTGGGTTAATGGCGCTGGAGCGGCCACACAACCATACGATCATGCCATTGAGGTTCTGGTTGAACTACAACGTGACTACGATCTCCATGTGGTTACCTATCGATCAATCGAAATGAAAGACGCTACTCTCGCGTGGATTGACTGGGCGTTCCCCGGGGTATTTTCCGACATGCATTTTTGTAGTAAAAGTCGAAAGCCCGTCAGGGCAAAGAGTGCGGTTTACAAGCAAATCGGCGCAGTAATCATGCTAGAAGACCATCTTGGCGTAGCGTATGAGTTGGCGGAAGCAGGTATTCATGCCTACGTCTTCGACAAACCATGGAATCGGTTTAATCGAGATAATAAGCCTCGGAGTGGCGCAGTGATTCATGTTGAAGATTGGCGCGCCCCGTTATTGAAAACCCTGATCCGCAGACGCTGAGGAGAAATTCTCAAGTGAACATTGACTGTCCGCGCCAAGCGCCCGGACAGTTTTTTTTAAAATTGATCAAAGAGTTTATAAATGTCTCCAGCGCCCATGATGATGAGCACTTCCCCACTTTTAATTTCTTGTTTTACAAAATTTTCAATGTCAGACATAGGTAAATACTGAACGTGTTTTTTGCCAATAGCTTCAACCAGTTTTTGAGAATTTACCGTTGCATTAATTTGCTGTTTTTCGCGACCGGCAACGTCGTAAATATCGGTAATAATAACATGGTCAATGGAAATTTGCTTAAACAGCGTTACAAAATCTTCAAACAAATAGTGGGTGCGCTGATATTGATGAGGCTGAAAAATACACCAGATGGCTTTATTTTTATATTTTTCTCGCGCAGCTACTAAGGTGGCTTTTACTTCGTTAGGGTGATGTCCGTAATCAGAAACTACCGTAACATGCTTATTGTTTACAGTGGACTCCTTTATTTCAAATCGTCGCCACGAACCCTTGTACTCACAGATAGTTTTAAGGGAAACTTCGTCAGGAATCTGCAAAATTCGAGCTACCTCGATCGCAGCTAATCCATTTGAAACATTATGCATGCCGGGAATCTGCATATGCTCGCGCAAGTAGGTGGCTTCTGGTTGTGTTGTTGAATACTGGCGAATCGTAAATGTGGAACTTCCAAATTGAGGCATATTACCATCATCTTGGTTGGCGACCAGAAATCCATCAGCGGGAAGCTTTTCGATGAATTCTCGGAAGGTTTTTTTTACGTTGTCGAAGGTTTTAAAATAATCCAAATGTTCTTTGTCTACGTTTGTTACAACGGTAATTTTTGGTTCGTAGTTTAAAAACGAGCCGTCATATTCACAGGCTTCAATTACCAAATATTTGGATTTTCCCATTCTAAAATTGGTGTCGCCGAATTCTTTTAACTTAGTTCCAACAATGACCGTTGGGTCGAGGCCGGCTTGTTCTAGCACCAGTGCAATCATTGAGGTTGTGGTACTTTTTCCATGAGAGCCGGAAACGGCGATGGTATAGTACTCTTTGGTAAGCTCGCCAAGCGCTTCTGGATAGCTGATGGTTTTTATTCCAAGAGCTTTTGCCTGAGCTAGTTCTGGATTTTGAGTGGGAACGGCAGGACTATGCACCACCAAATCTATGCCAGGGGTAATGTTTTCTTTTTTCTGGCCAATGGCAACGGTTACGCCTTTAGCTCCAAGCATATCGGTAATTTCTGATTGCACTAAATCAGAGCCACTTACATCATGCCCTTTTGCCAAGTAATACTGAGCTAAGGCAGACACTCCAATGCCGCCAATTCCGATAAAATGAATTTTCATGGCTCGTCGTTTGGTTGTTTTGGTTTGCCCCACTGCCACCTGGGACTTTCACCCGTAAGGTAACAGATGAGTATAAGAATGGCAACTGTCACCAACACGGTAACAAAGAATACAACGGTCTCATGGGTGTTTGCTTTTGGATTAAGCGTTGTGGCATCCCAAATAATCGCTCCCAAAAAAGCCAGAATGACCAGCCATCCTTGCCACGTGGCGGGCGTCCATCCCCAACCGTAGAGCTTCCGCTTAAACCAATACTTTTTTGGGTTGTCAGTTATATAGTTGATATATTGCTTAAACATGTTCTTTGAACGCAGCACTTTCTACGACAGTATAAACCGGGCCGCCGCGTTTTAATTCTGATTCCATTACTTCGATAGATTCTACGGTAAACGAAAGTTCGATTGGCCGGTCGATTTCTGGTCGTTCTTCTGGCTCAATGATTCGCCAGGCTGCTGCTTGTACGCGAGCTAAGGTAATATGCGGAGTAAGTGCTCGCGTTTCTGGCGCAAACACTATTTTTTCCAGTAAGGCATCTTCTAAGTCTTGCCTGAGCGCCGATAATTCCTTTGATTTTTCTCCGATTGCCCAAACCATTTTGGGAGGAATCTTGTTGTCTGGGCCATATGAAATTTTGGTAAGTTGCACGTTAAAGCTTGAGTGCCGTTCTGCAACTTGCTTTGCAATTACACATGCGTTTCCCATTTCCTCGTCGCTTACTTCTCCCAAAAACACAAGCGTAATGTGCAAGTTTTCTGGTTCTGTCCACTTGGCGGGAAGTTCTTTGAACTGTTCTTGGTATTGGGCTAGTTGCCGTTTTATTTCATACGGCAGGTTGATGGCAATAAATAATCGATGGCGCTTTTGTCCCGACATTGTCGTGGATCCTCGATGCCGATAAGCCAGCATTGGGAATACCTACTTTTAACACAAATTTCTCATCACTTCACTATTGACAACAAACTTTGGTAATTATATAATGTATCTGTGGTAGTTCTTAAAGCGCAGAAGGGAGTTGTGCAATGAGAAATTTCCGAGTGATCCTAGTTACGAACCGAGGGATCCATGCCTGTACGGTATGGGAACAACACGAAGGTGATGCCAAAGCCTCCGCTGAAGCGGAGGCCAAAGAACTTGGTCTCACTGTCCGCAAGTTTGTTTCCGTTCAGCCTCTGTAACCTCCTCCCTGCCCCCGGCCCGAAGCGCACCCCAGTGCTGCTTCGGGCTTTTTTGTTAAATAAAAAATGCTATAGTAAACCTGATGAAGAACCAAGAACTCGCAGACATTTTCTCAAAAACCATTGATCTCCTGCAAATTGGAAAGACCAGACAAGAGACCGCTTTTAAGGTACAGGCATATCGAAAAAGCATTGCTATTTTGGGTAACTTAACAACGGATATTTCTGATATTTACGCTCAAAAAGGTTTGCAGGGCATTAAAGAACTTGGGATCGGAGAAAAAAATGCCAAAAAGATTGAAGAATATATAAAAAAAGGGAGAATTAAGGATTTTGAAGAGTTGCAGCAGGAAACGGCCATTCAGTCAATCATTACTCACTTTTTTAAATCCAAGGGATTATCCTTGCAAGAATTAAAAGAACATGCTAAAAAAAGAAAGATCATCTACTCGAGGTTTACCAAACCCGCCAAACAACTGCTTGAATTAGCAGGTTCGGTGGAACAAGCAAATAAGGCCATTGACACGGTAGCTGCTTGGGCAAATTCGCGCAAGTTAGACTACACTATTGAAACGGTGTTTAAAAAATGGCTGGAACTGGACCGGCTCAAGCCAAAAGAAATAATAAAAAAACCATTTTATAAAGGAGACCCCATGGTTTGGTCGGAATCCAAGCGCCGATGGTATGTAATTTCACGAGCTGGAGAATGGCTCCTGTTTGCCGATAAAGAATCAACTATTGAGTGGAAAACAATTGAATAATTAATGAATACGAAAGAATAAGGTACGCAGAATTCTCGCGCTCAAAGTATCGATATATTAATGCAAGAATTCTGCATGATTTTATTCGCATCGCTTCATAAAATCACATGCTCACACATACTGATTTAAGAAAAGGTACCCGATTTATTTACGAAGGTCAGCCATGGGAAGTTATTGATGCCCTGTTAGTTAAAATGGCTCAACGACGCCCGGTGGTGCAAACAAAAATTAGAAACCTGATAAACGGATCCGTGCAGGAACGAAACTTCCAGCAGGGAGACGTATTTGAAGAAGCTGAACTGGTTCGAAAAACCATTAAGTTTCTCTATTCAAACAAAGGGCAGTATTTTTTTTGTGAAGAAAACGATCCTTCAAAACGTTTTTTCTTTACGGAAGAGCAATTGGGAAAACAGGCAAAATTCTTCAAGCCAAACTCACTGGTTGAAGGTATTGTTTTTGGCGATAACATGATTAATGTGGTTTCTCCGATTAAGGTGCAGTTGAAGGTAAAAGAAGCGCCTCCTGGAATCAAAGGAGACCGAGCGCAGGGCGGAACCAAAGGAGTCATTTTAGAATCAGGAGCTGAAATACAAGTACCCTTGTTTATTGAAGAAGGTGACGTTATTGAAGTAAATACTGAGCTGGGAGAATACGTAAAACGGGCAAGTTAACTGGAGACAAAAAACGGCCCTATACGCTTTGCGTCGGGCCGTTTTTGTTTACAAGATTACTGGTTAATCTTGAGCAACGTCACGTCGTAAATAAGAGTTGCGTTCTTTGGGATGGTCAAAAATCCGGCTGATCCATAGCCAAGTTCTGGTGGAATGGTGATTTTACGCTCCTCCCCTACTTTCATTCCGGAAACCCCAAGATCAAAACCTTTAATGACCCGGTTTTTTCCTAATGGGAAAGTAAACGGCGCATTTCGGTCGATGCTGGAATCAAATTTTTTCCCGTCAGAAAGTGTTCCCACGTAGTTTACCGTTACATTGTCACCGGCTTTGGCAGCTGGTCCCGATCCCTGTTTAAGCACATCTACGGTTACTCCCTGAACCATGAAGTGAGAAGGCGTAGCGCCTCCGTTTCCCAAGATGCCTGCTCCTTTATTGGAGCCGGTTAAGATCAGGTAGGCACCCAATCCCAGCACAATGAGGACAATGATGATAATAATGATGATATTTCTTCTTGACATAATTAATGTTCCGATAGTACGTCACGCGTTTCGTGCTGTCGGAAAATTACTCAATTTACTGTCGACCTCAACTATTTCTTCTGTTATTGTAACAAAACTAAAAAATAATACACCAGCATGTCTGTGGATTATTCGGTCTGCCATCGGTTAATGGATTTGCTGATGTAATATTCTACGGGAGCATAATCATCGGTAAATATAGGGTAATTGGCAAGATCATAGCGAGCTAGCAAAATATTCTTTTGACCAAGGTTGGCAATGACCGGGTCAGTGTTTTGGGTGATCTGGGGACTGGAAAAGTTGAGCGGAACCGAATTGTTAATTCCTACAAAAATAATATTTTGCGGAGTGGTAAGGTCGCGAGAGGATACGGCAAAAAAATAGCTGTTGGGAAAAGCTTCGCGGAAGGTATGCATTTGTGAGAGTATAAATGAGGGAGTGGCAGGGTTTAAGTCGCCCGCAAAGTTTCCGATAAACATGCCGTTTTGGTTAAGCCGACTTTTTACCAATGAGAAAAATTCTTTGGTTGTCAGGTGAATGGGTATGGAAAAAAAAGAGTAATAGGCATCGCTCACAATGACGTCATAGGTTTTATTGCTTTGAGCCAGCAAGCGGCGTCCGTCTTGCGTGTAGTTAGTCAGCCGGGAGTCATCTTTCAGGTTGAAGTATTGCTTTGCTAGTCCAAGGAGTTCTGGTTCAATTTCAGCAACATCCACGTGCATATTTGGAGCATTGGCTAACAGAGCCTTGGGAATGGAATAGGCTCCCCCGCCGATAACCAAAGCAGTGCTGGCGTTTGGGTTTTCAAGAGTGTAAAGTTTATAGTATTTGCTATAGTCATACACCAAATCAGAAGAATGGAGGTACATGGCAGCTGAGTAGCTTTTATCTTGGAAAAGGAATCGGGTCGGCTGGCCGTTCCACGAACCGTCAGTAATTTGGATGCGTTCATAAATGCCATCGGTTTGATAAACAATAGGAGTTGGATGTGTTTGGGTTTTTGCCCAAAGAAACAAGACTACAGCAAGACACGGGAAAAAAGCTACCAGAAACAACGATTGCGGCAAGGTGGTGCGGTCAAAAAATCCAATGCACCCAATGAGCATGACAGCTATGCCGGTGCCAATCAGTATGGTATGGACGCCAAAAAATGGAATGAGAAAAAATCCTGAAAGCAATGAACCGACAATGCTTCCCAAGGTAGACCAGAAAAATATTTCTCCCGACCGCTGCCCAATGCCATCAGTTTGGCTTGCATAGAGTTTTATGGCGAATGGTGAAAGCAGCCCCATGAAAGCCGCCGGAATAAAAAACAGCAAGATTGAGGTAATGAGGGGGCCTGAGGTAATAGGCAAGAAAAGGCTGAACGTAGGGAGAATGTAGGCGTCCAGAAAATATACCAGCAGCACCAGAATTCCTGATATGGTAACAATTCCGTAGAAGAACTGTCGGTACGGATACCGGTCAGATAATTTTCCTCCGAAAAAATATCCTGCTGATAACGCGGCTAAAATGGTGCCAATGACCGACGAGGTGGTGTAAATAGTATTGCCAAAGTACGGAGCCAAAATACGCGTAGCAATGATTTCAACAATCAAAACTGCCATTCCGGTACAGAACACCGAAAACAATAAAAATGCATTGCGAAACGGTTGGGATGGTATCATGTTGAGTTTACTTTAGAATGGCGGAAACTCACTTGATTTTGGGGGAATTTTTTCACCGCTGCTGCGAAGACTTCTTCCTCCGCCTCCAGGGCCAGCCGTCAGGCTATTAGTAAAGGTGCAGGTAGTGATCCTGTTTTTAAGTACAGTTACGGCGGTAACACCGTTTTGCGTTGTTGAAAATGATTGATCGCAATTGGCAAAATCAAACGTCCAGTCAGCCGGCGGTTTTTCGATAACGGTGTAGTCGGTGCCAGGATCTACTGCTTTGATTCCGCTGGAGCCAAGCGTGCTGATGGTGCTTACGTTAAATACCAGGTTGGTTGTTTTTGCCGTATTGGTTACGTTGAAGCTGAAGGTACCGTCGCCGGCAGTGGTATTTTTGATAATCTTTATGCCCGTTTGTACCGGAGTGCCGTCTTTGGTGTTGCTGAAGGTGCACGTGGTGGTTTGGTTGGCAACGATGCTGACTTGGGTAACTCCGTCAGCGGTTGCCGTTGAGCTGTGGTCACACGAAGCCGAGGAAAGCGTCCAGCCGGTCTTTGCAACTTCACTGATATCATAGTTTCCTGCATCAAATGAAATCGTCCCGCTTGATCCGATGGTGTTGGTGGTTGTGACCGTTATCATCGTCGGAGTCGGACTGACGTCAAACGTAAATGTTCCGTCATCACCGATGGTGTTTTTGACGATGACCAATTTGCCTTGGGGTACGGGAACTACAGAAAATACTTGGGGATTTGAAGTGCCGCCTTTGGGTGGACTATTTATAACGGTTATACTATATTTTTTAATCACGGTGAGATCAGAAGCCAGGATCGAAGCGGTAAGCTGAGTTGCAGAAACATAGGCAGTTGCGCGCGGTGAACCGTTAATATTGACAATAGAGTCAGCGATAAATCCGCTTCCGTTTACGGTCATGCTGAACGCCGGACCTCCTACAGTTGCCGAGGCGGGGTCAATGCTGGTGGTAGTGGGAACCGGATTATTGATGGTTAGCACTACGGTATTTGAAGTGCATCCGCTGGTGCTTACGCAAGGATCCGGGCTGACCACGGTAACGGTATAGGTTCCCGCCGGAGGCACCGGAGCTATAGATGTGGTAAGCTGGGCAGCTGATACAAACGTGGTGGGAACTGCCAATCCCTGGATGATAACGCTTGATGCCGATACAAAATTATTTCCGTTAACGGTGAGGGTAAAGGGAGCATCGGTGGAAAGCTTTGTGCTGGGAGAAATGGTGGTGATCGTCGGAACCGGGTTTGGAATTGCAGTAACCGTAAATACTGCAGTGTTTGACGTCCCTCCGCCGGGAGCGGGATTGGTGACGGTGATGTTGTAAGTTCCGACCGAGGCAAGGTCTGCAGCCAGAATGGTTGCAGTAAGTTGAGTGTCGGATACCACGATAGTGGTTCGAACAGTGCCGTCGAATTTTACTACCGATCCGGATACAAAATTGGTTCCGGTTACCGTGACGGTAAGGTCGGGGCTTCCTACCACTACTGATGAGGGAGATAGGGTGCTAATGGTTGGCACTGGGAATGCCGAAACAGTAAAGATAACGCCGTTAGACGTTCCTCCGCCCGGCGATGAGTTGGCGACGGTAATGGTAAAGCTTCCCACGGTGTCCAGATCTGTTGAAGGCAAATTTGCAATAAGTTGAGTTGCCGAAATAAAGGTGGTGGTTCTGGGAGATCCGTTAACCGCCACTGTCGAACCTGCAACAAAGCCAGCTCCGTTGACAGTAATAGAAATTGCAGGACTGTTTACGGTTACCGCTGACGGAGAAATCGAAGTAATGGATGGAGCAGGATTATTTACCGTGAAGGTAACTCCGCTTGACGTCCCTCCGCCGGGCGCGGGATTGGTGACCGTAATGGTAAATACTCCGGCGGTAGTGAGGCTGGAAGCGGGAATAATAGCAGTTAATCTTGCCGCGGTATTGTACGTGGTAACAAGGGGAGTTCCGTTAAGGTTTACGATGGACTCGGGAATAAACTTGCCGTTTGGAGTATCAAGTTCTATAACATCAATGGTCAAATCCGGGTCGCCGACAGTTGCTGAATTGGGAGACACGATAGTAATAAATGGTACCGGATTATTGATAGTGAGCGTCACGCTGTTTGACGTTCCTCCGCCGGGGGCGGGATTTATAACGGTAACCGAATAGGCTCCCGTGCCAGGTACCGGTGAGATGAGAGTAGTAAGTTGGGTAGCTGATACAAACGTAGTGGGAACGGCCAATCCCTGGATAGTAATGCTTGAACTTGAAACAAAATTCGATCCGTTGACGGTAAGAATAAACGGAGTATCAGTAGAGAATTTGGTATCGGGAGTAATCGTAGTAATCGTGGGAACGGGG
>Ga0070741_10014034_pt1 | contig 13968 bp, 10 predicted proteins | sample Coa_R1_4_FD_66440 | JGI IMG/M metagenome (GOLD analysis project Ga0070741, IMG submission 66440) | Surface soil microbial communities from Centralia Pennsylvania, which are recovering from an underground coalmine fire - Coalmine... | ecosystem: Environmental > Terrestrial > Soil > Unclassified ... | reverse complement strand
CGGTAACGCGGATCGATCGTGGCGCTCGCCGCACTGGCCGCGGGTTCGGATGTGCTCATCCGAAGTGCCGGTGCGGATTCTACCCGTGCGCCGATCGGCGCTCCGCCTCCCTTCTTTTATGTGGAGGCAAAGAACTTGGGAATGGCGTTGGCAAAGCTCGGGCGCAAAGAAACGCGTCGCGAGAGCGATCTCGCTTATCCGCCCCCCCGCCGCTGCCGCGGCGCAGGGGAGGATGAAGGGGCGCGACGCTTGCGCTGCCGCGGCGACAATGGAAAAACACACGCCATGACCGACGACCTGCGCCGCGCCACCCGGGCCCTGATTTCCGTTTCCGACAAGAGCGGAATCGTCGCGTTCGCCCGCGCGCTGTCCGGCCATGGCATCGAGCTCATTTCGACCGGCGGCACCCACAAGGCGCTCGGCGACGCCGGGCTCGCGGTGATCGACGTTGCCGCGCTCACCGGCTTTCCCGAGATGATGGACGGCCGGGTCAAGACGCTGCATCCGGCCGTGCATGGCGGCCTGTTGGCGATGCGCGGCAACGCGCAGCACGTCGAGGCGATGCACGCGCATAACATCCGGCCGATCGATATCCTGGTGGTCAATCTTTATCCGTTCGAGGAGACCGTGGCGCGCGGCGCCGATTTCGCCGCCTGCGTCGAGAACATCGACATCGGCGGGCCGGCCATGATCCGCGCAGCGGCGAAGAACCACGACGACGTCGCAGTGCTGGTCGATGCTGCCGATTACGCGGCGCTGCTCGACGAGCTCACCCGCCACGGCGGCATGACCACCTTGGCGCTGCGCGGCCGTCTTGCCGCGAAGGCGTTTGCGCGCACCGCCGCCTATGACACCGCCATCGCCAACTGGTTCGCCGGCGCTCTGGACGAGGCCGCGCCGGACTATCGCAGCGTCGGCGGGCGGCTGATCGAGCGGCTGCGCTACGGCGAGAACCCGCATCAATCGGCGGCGTTCTACCGCACGCCCGACCTGCGCTTCGGCGTCGCCAGCGCGCGCCAGGCGCAGGGCAAGCAGCTTTCCTACAACAACATCAACGACACCGACGCGGCCTATGAATGCGTCGCCGAGTTCGATCCGGCGCGCACCGCGGCCTGCGCCATCATCAAGCACGCCAATCCGTGCGGTGTCGCCGAGGCCGAAAGTCTGCTCGATGCGTACCGGAAAGCGCTGGTCTGCGATCCGGTGTCGGCCTATGGCGGCATCGTCGCGCTCAACCGCACGCTCGATGCCGAGGCGGCGCGCGCCATCACCGAGATTTTCACCGAAGTCATCATCGCGCCCGATGCGACCGATGAAGCCATTGCGATCGTCGGCGCCAAGAAGAATCTGCGGCTCCTGCTCGCCGGCGGTCTGCCCGATCCGCGCGCGCCGGGACTGACGGCCAAAACCGTTGCCGGCGGCCTTCTGGTGCAAACGCGCGACAACGCCGTCGTCGAGGATATGGATCTGAAACCGGTGACCAGGCGCGCGCCGAGCAACGCCGAGCTGCGCGACCTGCGCTTTGCCTTCCGCGTCGCCAAGCATGTCAAGTCGAACACCATCGTGTACGCCAAGGATTGCGCCACGGTCGGCATCGGCGCCGGGCAGATGAGCCGCGTCGATTCCGCGCGCATCGCCGCCCGCAAGGCCGCCGACGCGGCGCAGGCGGCCGGCTGGCCGGAGCCGGCGACCAAAGGCTCCGTGGTCGCGTCCGACGCGTTCTTCCCATTCGCCGACGGCCTTCTGGTCGCGATCGAGGCCGGCGCCACCGCGGTGATCCAGCCGGGCGGCTCGGTACGCGACGACGAGGTCATCAAGGCCGCCGACCAGCACGGCATCGCCATGGTGTTCACCGGCACGCGGCATTTCCGGCATTGAAGGCGTAGCGAGCGCTACGTGCGGAGTTTCGTTGGGATGATGTACAGCGACAGCGAATACGCAGAGCGTTCCCCTCCCCCTTGCGGGGAGGGGTTAGGGGTGGGGGTCGTGAGGCGATTCACTGCCGTCGACGCTTGCGCCTCGCCTCCCGACCTCCACCCCAACCCTCCCCGCAAGGGGGAGGGAGCGCGCAACGCTTGCCGCACCTCTGTCGATTCGATCTCGCGTATTTTAGATTCTCTTCGCGCCACAAAGCTTGGACTGCTCGCGGTGAGCGCTGCTCTGGCTCTGTGCGCTACGCATGATCGCGCCATGGCGGCCGACAATGGGGGGCTGCCGATATTGTCGGCGTGTCAGCCGGCGACGCAGCCGGTGCTGCCGCAGCGCTGGCGCGCGGTCGGGCTGATGCTGCCGTACTTGCGCGAGCAGCTCGTGGTCGGCGAGTTCGTGCGCGACGGCGCGGCCCACGCGATGCGCGCCACGCTCACCGGCCTGCAATCGGGTACGCTCGATCTGCTCATCACCGACAAGGACACCTATCGGCTGAGCGGGCCGCACGATGCGCCGAACGCCTGCAAGGCGCTCGGCCACAAATACGATCCGCCGCCCGACAGCTGGCTCGACGCCAAATCGAGCTGCGACGGCGAAGCGCCGGTCGGTACCAAAGCGACGCAATGGTGGAAGACCGCGGCGCCGGATGGCCGCGCCGTTTGGCAATGGTACCGCACCGACAACCGGCTGCCGTGGCGCATCATGTTTCCGAGCCGCACTGCCGAGCCGGCGGTGATCGGCGATTATGCGATGACGTACTTCCCGACATTCACGCCGCTTGCCGACACCAATCTCGCCCGCTTGCGCGATTTCTGCGCGGCGAAGGCGCAGCAGGTGACGCCGGCGGAGCTTGCTGCGTCCACCGCGCCGGAGCTGATGGCGATCGGCAGCGACATCGATGCGGCGGAGCGTGAAAAACGCGTGCAAGCGCTCATTCCGGGCCTGAGCCGGCAAGCTTGCCCGGCCATGAGCAATCCGCCGCACTGGCCGAACCAGTTCGTGATGACGGCGATCCTCACGCCGATTCAGTTTCGGTTCACGCCGCTGCCGACCATGCTGTATTACGACTGGGAGGGCGCCGGCACGCTGGTCGGCCAAATGAACGAGTCGCGCACCTTGCCGCCGCGGCTCGAGCTGCAGAGCATACAAACGAGAGGCGTCGGCTACGGCATCGAGCGCCTGCCGAACGGCGTGTTCGCCTGCAAAGCCGCGACACCGGGCGTGGTGCGGCCGAACTGGATGAGCGCCGCGCAATGCGAATGCAGCGGCGTCATCGATCACAATGCCGATTTCGGCGCCAACGAAGTCAGCGTCATCCGCGCCTGTCCGGTGAAGGGCGAGGGGCTCCACGTCAATTGGAGCTGGTACACGACGCAGGGCCGCCCGATTCTGTTCACCGAGCCGGAAGCGATCGGGCTCGGGCTGAACATCGCCGACTATCATCGCTGGCTGCCGGGCGTGAAAATGTCGGCCGACGCGTTTGCGCTGCCGGCGATCTGCACGCCCGAAGCGGTGCGCTTCGGCCTGCCGCCGGTCGGCGATGGCTTGCCGCCGGAGAAGACGGAGAATTGCTCCGATTGCCACACGACGCGGCAATGAGGTCGCATCCGAGCCGGCGCGGCTTCGTCAAAGGCACCGCCGCGGCCGGAGCGGGCCTTGTGCTCGGCTTTCATGTGCCGCTGCCGGACTCAGCGTTCGCACAAAATGATGTGCTTGCACCGAACGCGTTCGTGCGCATCGCGCCCGACAACACCGTCACGATCATCTGCAAGCATCTCGAGTTCGGCCAGGGCATCTACACCGGGCTCGCCACCTTGCTGGCCGAAGAGCTCGATGCCGATTGGGCGCAGATCAGGGTGGAGGCGGCGCCGGCCGATGCCGCGCATTACAACAATTTGTTCTGGGGACCGCTGCAGGGCACCGGCAACAGCTCGTCGATTGCCAACTCGGCCGGCCAGATGCGCCAGGCCGGCGCGATGGCGCGCCTGATGCTGGTGCAGGCCGCGGCCGCGGCATGGAACGTGCCGGCTGACGAGATCGCGGTGCACCAAGGCGTGCTCGCCCATGCGCGCGCGGGCAAGCGCGGCAACTTCGGCGAATTCGCCGCAAGCGCGGCCAAGGTGCCGGTGCCGTGGAGCGTGACGCTCAAACAGCCGACGGCGTTCACGCTGATCGGCAAGCGCGTGCCGCGCCTCGACACGCGCGAGAAGATAAACGGCAGCGCGCAGTATGCGCTCGACGTCAGACGCCCCGGGCTGCTGACCGCGCTGATCGCGCGGCCGCCGCGGTTCGGCGCGCGCATCAAGAGCATCGACGACAGCGCCGCGCGCGCGGTCAAAGGCGTGGTCGAGATCGCCAGCGGCGCCGGCATGGTGGCGGTGATCGGCCGCGGCTACTGGCCGGCCAAAAAGGGTCGCGATGCGCTCAAGATCGAATGGGACGAGACGGCTGCGGAAACGCGCGGCAGCACCGACCTGCTCGCGGCTTATCGCGAGTTGCGCGAAAAACCCGGCACTGTGCTCCGCAACGACGGCGATGCCGAAGCGGCGTTCGCCGGCGCCGCCAAAACCTTCGCCGCCGATTACGAATTTCCCTATCTGGCGCATGCGCCGATGGAGCCGCTGAACTGCACGGTCGAGCTCGCTGCGGACCGCTGCACCATCTGGTCCGGCTCGCAGATACAGACCCTCGACCAGGGCATTGCCGCGCAGATCAGCGGGCTCAAACCCGAGCAGGTCGAGGTGCGCACCTTGTTCGCCGGCGGCAGCTTTGGCCGGCGCGCGGTGCAGACCGTGGTCGCCGAAGCGGTCGCCATCGCCAAGGCGTTCGGCGGCCGCGTGCCGGTGCGGGTCATGTTCAGCCGCGAGGACGATATTGCGGGCGGCTATTACCGGCCGCTGTTCGTGCATCGCCTGCGCGCCGGGCTCGACGGCGCCGGCCGCATCGTCGGCTGGCAGCATCGCATCGTCGGCCAGCCGACGTCGCAAACTTCGGGCAATCGCGATTCCTCGCTCGCCCAAGGCTCGGCGTCGCTGCCCTATGCGATCGCCAACGTGACCGTCGAGGCGCATCCGACCAAGGTCGGCGTGCCGGTCATGTGGTGGCGCTCGGTCGGCGCTTCGCACAGCGGCTATGCGGTCGAAACGTTCATCGATGAACTGGCCGCCGGCGCGAACAAAGATCCGGTGGAGTTTCGTCTGTCGTTGCTGTCGGCGCAGCCGGCCGCCGCTGCCGTGCTGACGCTCGCGGCAGAAAAAGCCGGCTGGGGCCGGCCGCTGCCCGCCGGCCGCTTTCGCGGCATAGCGCTCCAGGAGTGGGTCGGCACCCGGGTGGCGCAGGTTGCGGAGATCAGCCTCGACGGCGGCATGCTGAAAGTCGAGCGCGTGGTCTGCGCGGTCGATTGCGGCACCGCGATCAATCCCGACATCGTCGCGGCGCAGATGGAAGGCGGCATCGCGTTCGGACTTGCCGCCGCGCTACGCGGCGCCATCACGCTGACTGCCGGCAAGGTCGACCAATCGAACTTCCACGATTACCAGCCGCTGCGCATGGCCGACATGCCGCGCGTCGAAGTCCACATCGTGCCGTCGACCCGGCCGCCGAGCGGGGTGGGGGAATCAGGCGTGCCGGCCATCGCGCCCGCCGTCGCCAACGCGCTCTACGCCGCGACCGGCCAGCGTGTCCGTAGCCTGCCGTTTGCCGGGCAGAGCTTCGCGCCGAAGTAAGTTCGCGACATCGGGTATGAGTTACCTTTTCACCGGATCGTCGCCGTTCGGGTTCTGGAACGAGAACGCGGTCTGATAGCCGGGCCTCGCCTGGATGCGCGCCCACCAGTCGGCGACGCGCGGCCGGCGCGCTTCGGAAATCATCTGTGGTCGCGCCAGGACCTCGATGCGGTTGATCATCGGAGCCATAGCGATGTCGGCCAGCGTGAACATGTTTCCGGCGAGCCACGGGCCGCCGGCGAGCGCGCCTTCCATCTGGTCGAGCAAATAATCGAGCTTGGCGTAGGCTTCGTTCTCCTCGTCGGCCGACACGCCGACCTCGACCCTGCGCTTGAGCCGAAGCGCAATCATCGGATTGGGGCAGCGCAGCGCCGCGGCCATCTGCTCCTCTTTCGAGTAGCGCCGGTCCATGCGTTTGGCGTGCCGCGGATTGTGCGAGCAGACGTTGACGTTCCAATGCGCCAGCTCTTCGGAATTGTAGACCCAGAGCCGCATCCGGGAGCGGGCATACGAGTCGTCCGGGCGGAGCGGCATCTGCTGCGGGAATACGTCCTCGAGATATTCCAGGATGATGTTGGATTCGATCAGGATGTTGCCGTCATGATCGAGGGTGGGAACCACAGCCTTGGGATTGAGCGCGGTGTAGGCCGGTTCATAGTTCTCGAATGCAAAGAGATCGATGTGCCGGCTCTCCCAGGGCAGCGCCTTCTCGGCGAGGCACATGCGGACCTTCTGCGAGCACACCGAACTCCAATAATGATAGAGCTTGAGCATTCGTTCTGGTCCCCTTGCTGCGCGGCCCGGATGCGGGCGCATTCAGCCCTTCAGTCCGCCCATCTTGCAAATGTATTTCCACTCATCCGCCGACACCGGCTGCACCGAAAGCCGCGCGTATTTGACCAGCGCCATGGCTTTGAGTTTCGGATCGGCCTTGATGGCGGCAAGCATCACCGGCTGCGGCAGCGGCTCGACGGCGCCGGTGGTGATGGCGACCCACGGCTCGCCCTTGGCGGCGGTCGGATCGGGATAATGCTCGCGCAACACTTCGCCGATGCCGACGACCTGCTTCTCCTTGCCGGTGTGGTAGAAGAAAAATTTTTCGCCCTGCTTCATCTCTTTCAGATGCTTGCGCGCAATAAAATTGCGCACGCCGCTCCACGGCTCGCCTTTCTTGCCGCGCGATACCTGGTCGTTCCAGGAGAACTCTTCCGGCTCGGTCTTCAACAGCCAATACGCCATGATCATTCCTCCGCCCGCAATGGCCGCGTCAGCAGCGATTCGATCGCCTCGTCGACGCTCATCTGTTCGTTCAGCACCGCATCGACCGCGGCCGAGATCGGCATGTCGACGTCGCGCTCGCGCGCCATCTCGAGCAGCACCGGCGCGGTGAACACGCCTTCGGCGAGGCCGCCGTGGATTTCGCCGGGGCGCTGGCCGCGGCCGAGCGCCATGCCGAACGAGAAATTGCGCGATTGCGGGCTCGAGCATGTCAGCAGCAAATCGCCGAGGCCGGACAGACCCATCAGCGTCTCCGGCTTGGCGCCGTAGGCGCGGCCGAAGCGCGCCAGCTCGGCAAAGCCGCGGGTGGTCAGCGCCGCTGCGGCGCTGGCGCCGAGCCCGCGGCCGGCGACGATGCCGGCGGCGATCGCCAGCACGTTCTTGGCGGCGCCGCCGATCTCGACGCCGCGCACGTCGGTCGCGTGATAGGGCCGAAAATTCGCCGAGCCGATGGCGTGAGCAAGCGCGGCGGCGAGCTTGGGGTCGTCCGCGGCGAGCGTGACGGCAGTCGGCAGGCCGCGCGCCACGTCGATGGCGAAGCTCGGCCCGGACAGGATCGCAGGCACGGCTTGCGGCGCGCATGCGGCGAGCACGTCGGTCATGAACCGTTTGTTGCCGCGCTCAATACCCTTGGCGCAGACGATCACAGGCGTATCGGCTGCGACGAGCGGCGCCAGTTTTGTTGCGGCGCTGCGCACCGCCTGCGCCGGAACGACCAGCAGGATCGCTTCGGCGCGCGCCGCCTCGGCCAGATCGGGCGCAATGGCAATCTCATCCGGAATGCGCACGCGCGGGAGAAACAAGCTCTCGCGCTTCTTCGCGAGATTCTCGGCATTCTCCGCATCGTGTTCCCATAGCGTCACCTTGCGCCCGGCGCGCGCGCAGGTCAGCGCCAGCGCTGTGCCCCAGGCGCCGGCGCCGATGACCGCGATGGTGTCGAATGCCATGGTCGGAGCCGCTAGAGCGCTTCGCCGCGCAGCAGCTTCGGCACGTCGCCGAACAGGCCGGCGGCTTCGCGCATGAACAGCCGCTTCAACCCGGGCAGGCGGTCGACCATGCCGAGACCGACGTCGCGGACGAGGCGCAGCACATCGGAGCGGTTGGAGAACAGCCGGTTCAGTCCGTCGGTGGCGAGCCCCATGGTCATCGTATCGAAGCGGCGCCAGCGCTGATAGCGCTCCAGCACTGTGGCGGCGCCGGGATCGAGGCCGAGCCGCGCGGCATCGACGATCACTTCGGCCAAGGCGGCGATGTCTTTAAGTCCCATGTTGAGGCCTTGGCCGGCGATCGGATGGATGACGTGGGCGGCGTCGCCGGCAAGCGCAATGCGCTCGGCGACGAAGGAGCGCGCCACGAAAAAGCCGAGCGGCAGCGCGCGCCGCGCGCCGACCACATCGATCTCGCCGAGATGTAGCTTGAAGCGCCGCTCCAGCTCGTCGTGGAAAGCGGCATCGGGCAGCGCCACGATGCGCTCGGCTTCGCGTGCCTGCTCCGTCCACACGATGGAGGAGCGGCGGCCCTTGAGCGGCAGGATCGCGAACGGGCCGGCGGGCAGAAAATGCTCCTCGGCGCGCCCGTTGTGGTCGCGCTCGTGGCCGACCGTCGTGACGATCGCCGACTGCGGATAATCCCAGCCATGCGTCGCGATGCCGGCCGTCTGGCGGATGGTCGAGCGCGCGCCATCGGCGGCGACCAGCAAGCGCGCGGCCATCGTCGTGCCGTCGGCAAACCGTACGTCGACGTTTTGCGGCTGAGCAGAGAAGCTCGCTACCGCGGTCGCGCGCAAGTCGATGCCAAGCTCGCGCGACTTTGCTTCCAGCGCCGCGACCAGACGGCGATTTTCGATCATGTGGGCGAACGGCTCGCCGGCCTCGATGTCGCCTTCGAAGCTGAGAAACACCGGCCGTACCGCGTCGCTGAGGCGGCTGTCGGTGACCACCATGTCGAGGATCGGCTGCGCTTCTTCGGCCACGTTCGGCCACACGCCGATGGTCTCGAACAGGCGCCGCGCCGCGGCAATGATGGCCGAAGCGCGCGCGTCACCGGCATGGCTTCGCCCCAGCGACGGATCGGCAACCGCAATGCCAAACGTCGGGCCGAGCGCCTGGCGCAATGCGATCGCCAAGGTCAGGCCGGTAAAACCGCCCCCCGCGATCAGCACGTCGGTGTCGCTACGCGTCATGCTCACGTCCCTATCACGTCCTTACATGGCGCTTGCGCGCGTTGCTCGACAGGGGCTTTATCTTAGCACGTTCCATTTCGCTTTGTGCCCTGGAGAGACAATGTCTTCCGCCGTCAAAGGATTGCTGGAAATTCTCGATCTGGAGCCGCTCGAGCTCAATCTGTTCCGCGGGCGTTCGCCGCAGGACCGCTGGCAGCGCGTGTTCGGCGGCCAGGTGATCGGCCAAGCGCTGGTCGCGGCCTGCCGCACGGTTGCGGATGTGGCGCTGCGTCCGCCGCATTCGCTGCACGCTTATTTTCTGCTCGGCGGCGATCCCAAGGTGCCGATCATCTACGAAGTCGATCGCATCCGCGACGGCCGCAGCTTTACGACGCGGCGCGTGGTGGCGATCCAGCACGGCCACGCCATCTTTTCCATGTCGGTGTCGTTTCATCTGCATGAGGAGGGGCTCTCGCATCAGGTGAAGATGCCCAACGTGCCGATGCCAGAAGCGCTGCCGACCGAGGCCGAGATGAAGGAGAAAGTCTGGCCGCTGATGCCCGAGCCGGTGCGCCGCTACTACGAGCGCGAGCGGCCGATCGAGCTGCGGCCGGTCGAACTCGGCCGCTATCTCGGCGAGAAATCCGAGGACGGCCGCTTCCACGTCTGGATCCGCGCCACCGGCAGCTTGCCGGACGTGCCGGCGATTCACCAATGCGTGCTGGCCTACGCGTCCGACATGATGCTGCTCGACTCGGCGCTGATCCCGCACGGTCGCAGCGTGTTCGACAAGGACATCATGGGCGCGAGCCTCGATCATGCGCTGTGGTTTCACCGGCCGTTCCGCGCCGACGAGTGGCTCCTGTACGCGCAGGACAGTCCGAACCTCGCCGGCTCGCGCGGCTTCTCCCGCGGCCTGATCTTCGCCCGCGACGGCACGCTGATCGCCTCGGTGGCGCAGGAGGGTTTGCTGCGCCAGCGGCGGAAGACGGAGTGATCTTTCCCGCTCATTCCCGCGAAAGCGGGAATCCAGGAATACACTCCAACTAACAAACATGTCAGCTGGGTCCCCGCTTTCGCGGGGACGAGCGGTGGGAGCAACTCACGTCGGATTCTCCAAACTAAACGTCTGCGAATCGTCGTCGTAGGCGTAGAGCTCGGCGAAGCGGCCCCAGGCGGTGACGGCGCGCAGGGTGTGCTCGGCGTCCTCGGTCGACATGTGGTCTTCCAGCTCGTCGAGGAAGCGGCTCTTTGGCGCGACGTGATTGGCGCGTTCCTGCAGCACGCGGCGCAGGTGGGCGGCGAGCGGCACGTAGGCAAGGAGCTGGCGCTGGAATAGTTTTTTGCGGTCGTCCATGCCGGCTTCGGCGAACTGCTTGCCGGCATCGGTGAGCTTGATGTCGCCGCCTTCGATCTCGGCGAGATGCAGAAGCTGCAGCGACTCGGCGACCGGAAACAGATCGTCGACCTCCATGTGCAGTTCGTCGCCCAGTACCGGCAGGTCGGCCTTGCCGTTATAGGGCTGGCCGGCGACGGTCTCCATCAGGCCCGACAGCAGGTTGGCGGAGACGCGCGGCAGCACCGTGTTCAGCGTGGCCGTCGCGCCGACCTGCAGCGGCGCCGGTTTGCGCGCCGTCATGGCGACGTAAATCGTCTCGACCAGATCGCGGAATTGCGGATCGAGCCGGTTGCGCGGCTGTCGCAGGTCGACCTTGATATCGTTGATGATGCGCGCCGGATTGGTCGAGAACAACAAGATGCGGTCGCACATCAGCACCGCCTCCTCGATGTTGTGGGTGACGATGATGACGCCCTTGATCGGCAGCTTGCCGTCGCCCCACAACTCGAGGAAGTCGGTGCGCAAGGTCTCGGCGGTCAGCACGTCGAGCGCCGAGAACGGCTCGTCCATGAGCAAAATGTTGGGATCGACCACGAGCGCGCGGGCAAAGCCGACGCGCTGGCGCATGCCGCCGGACAGCTCGCGCGGAAACGCCGACTCGTAACCGTCGAGGCCGATCAGATCGATGGCGGCGAGCGCGCGGCGGCGGATCTCGGCCTCGGGCAGGCCGAGCGCCTCGAGCCCAAGCTGCACGTTTTCCAGAACCGTCAGCCAGGGAAACAGCGCGAACGACTGGAACACCATGCTGACGCCGGGCGGCGGCCCTTCGATGCGGTGACCCAGATAGGTGATGCTGCCGTAGGTCGGTTGCGCCAGCCCGGCGATCAGCCGCAGCAGGGTCGATTTGCCGGAACCGGTGCGGCCCAGAAGCCCGACGATCTCGCCTTGCTGCATGCGGAATTGGATGTGGTCGAGCACCAGATGCTCGCCGCCATCGGCGCGCGGGAACGATTGACAACAATCGGCAATTTCGAGCAGGGCGTCGGACATGGCGTTAGCTCATCCTGTTCGTTTCATCCAAGCCGGAATTTGCGTTCGGCGTAGAAGTAGAGCGGGCGCCAGAACGTCCGGTTGACGACGACGACATAGAAACTCATCACCGCGATGCCGAGCACGATGTGCTGAAAGTTGCCGAGCTCGGTCTCCCGCGCGATGTAGGCGCCGAGCCCGGCGGCCTGCAGGTGCTGGTCGCCCCACGACGCCACCTCGGCGACGATGCTGGCGTTCCACGATCCGCCCGAGGCGGTAATGGCGCCCGTGACATAATAGGGAAAAACCGCAGGCAGCGCGATGCGCCGCCACCACAGCCAGCCGCCGACCCGCAGGTTGGCCGCGACCGCGCGCATCTCCGCGGGGATCGCCGCGGCGCCGGCAATCACATTGAAGAAAATGTACCACTGGGTGCCGAGCACCATCAGCGGGCTCAGCCAGATGTTCGGATCGGCATGCAACGCGACGATCGCCGAGACGACGAGCGGAAACAAAAGGTTGGCCGGAAATGCGGCGAGAAACTGCGCCACCGGCTGAAAGATGCGGGCGGCGCGCGGCCGCGTGCCGATCCACACCCCGATCGGCACCCAGATGACGCTCGCCAGCGCGATCAGCACGATCACACGGATGAGCGTGTAAAGCCCGAGCAGCAGCGTGATGCCGACGTCGGACAGCGTGATGCCCGCGATGGCAAAGCGCACCAGAAGCGCCAATGCGGCCGCTGCGGCAAGAACAATGAGGCCGTTCCAGACCAGTGTGACCCAGCCGCGCTGTTGTGCGCGCTCCGGCTTCGCCGCCGCGCGGTCGAACCAATGCGTCTGCAACGAGCGCCGCCACAGCACCGCGAACGGCTCGGTGGCGCGGTCGACCAGGCGCGAGCGGCGCAGCACGTCGAACACCCAGGAGCGCGGCGGCAGCACGCCGGCCTCCTGCTCGAAGCGGAAACGGTCGGCCCACGCCACCAGCGGCCGAAACAGGAGCTGATCGTAGATCAGGATCACGATCAGCATGGTGCCGATCGCCCACCACACGGCGCGCAGATCGCGATGCTCGATGGCGAGCGCGATGTAAGAGCCGACGCCGGGCAGGGTCACGGTGGTGTTGCCGACGCTGATCGCCTCCGACGCCACCACGAAGAACCAGCTGCCGGACATCGACATCATCATGTTCCAGATCAGCTGCGGCATGGCGAACGGCACGTCGACTCGCCAGAAATGCATCCACGGGTTCAGCCGGAAGGTGCGCGACGCCTCGTTCAGCTCGGCCGGCACGGTGCGCAGCGACTGATAGAAGCTGAACGCCATGTTCCAGGCCTGGCTGGTGAAGATCGCGAAAATGGCGGCGAATTCGGCGCCGAGCACGCGGCCGGGCGCCAGCGCCATGAAGAACACCACCGTGATCGAGATGAAGCCGAGGATCGGCACCGACTGCAGGATGTCGAGCAGCGGCACCAGGAGCCGCTCGGCGCGCTTGTTCTTGGCCGCGAGCGTCGCATAGGTGAAGGTGAAGAGCAGCGACAGCACCATCGCGATCAGCATGCGCAAGGTGGTGCGCGCGGCGTATTCGGGCAGATTGCGCGGATCGAGCGACGGCGGCTGCTTCTGCAATTCGGCGAGCGGCTCGAACAGGTGGCGGCTCGCCTCGCCGAGGAAGACCAGGAGCCCGAGCACCAAGAGCACCGCGAGCACGTCCCAGCGGCTGAACAAGCGGGCCCAGCCACCGACCGAAATGGGGACGAATACCCGCATGCCCTGTGCCTAAATCTCAGTGCTCGATGGTCATCGCAGTGTCGCAAAAGTGGCGGAGCGCCGGCCGAGGATCGCGGCAGGCCGTGACGACATAACATTGTTCCCGCGTCGTTCAACCTTTTATCGGAGCGCTACCCCATAACCCTCATCCTGAGGCGCGAGCCAACGGGTCCGGCCCGAAGTGGCCGGCCCGATGACAAGCTCCGCGAGCCTCGAAGGATGCAGGCCATCCAAATCGGCTTTAGCCGATTTGGACACTACGCCTACCGAAATCGGGCTTACCCGATTTCGGATGCGCCTCGGCCTTCATCCTTCGAGGCCCGCGCTACGCGCGGGCACCTCAGGATGAGGTTTATGGGCAAGGCAAGCGTCCGCGTTCTCGCGATGCGGTGCATCCGAGGTTTTGGGCACGGCACGGGGTAAGACGCCGGGCGGGATCGCGTCACGCCGAAGTTTTGAGACCGGGCGGTAGGACCGGCTTCGGCTCGATCACGCTGGGCGCACGACCGGATCGCGGAATGCGCGATCCGGCAAGCGAATGGCGAATGGCGAATAGCGAATGGAAGTTTTTGGTCTCGTACTCTTTGCTTCTATTCGCTACTCGCCATTCACCACTCGCCAATAAAACAAGGCAGGCGGAACGCCGGCAGACGCCACCCCACCAATCCGCACCATCGGGTGCGGCGCGCGCCCTGCGGGGCGCGCTGCGCCTACCGGCGTTCCACCGCGGTTCTCGTG
>Ga0070741_10014033_pt1 | contig 13969 bp, 12 predicted proteins | sample Coa_R1_4_FD_66440 | JGI IMG/M metagenome (GOLD analysis project Ga0070741, IMG submission 66440) | Surface soil microbial communities from Centralia Pennsylvania, which are recovering from an underground coalmine fire - Coalmine... | ecosystem: Environmental > Terrestrial > Soil > Unclassified ... | reverse complement strand
GGCCTTCCCCCACCGAGCGCCAGCCCGGCCAGGGGCCGGGGGGGCGAGCCACGCGAGCCGGGCGGGAGCGCTCCGCCCGGGGTAGCGCCGCCGCGCCCGGCGGCCCGGTCCCGGGGCGCGCGGCGGGGGGCGGTCCGGCTCCGCCGGCGGCCCCGACGGTGGCGGGCACCGGGGGCGGCGGGGCCTCGGGCCCGCCCGTCGGCCGCGCCTTGCTGCGGCACTGGGGCCGCGCTCGCCCGCTGGTCGCCCCGGGCGGCGCGCGGGACGCCCCCGCCCGCCCGCACGAGCCGGCGCAGCCAGGGCGGGCCGGCGGGGAGCGCGTTGGCCGGGCCGGGGCGCTGGCCCGGACGCGGGGCAACGCCGCCGGGCCGCGGGAGCGCTCCGCCGCGGGCCGCCGCGGCGGGCCGTCCACCGCCCCCACCGGCGGGGGCCGGTCCCCGACCACCGCCGGCCCCCCTTCAGGCCACAGCGCGCGAACTCGGTCGGGGCTCAGCGCCCAGCCGCGGCCAACGGGGGCGGGCGCGCGCATCCCGCCGGGCCAGGCGCGCAAGGGCCGCCGCCAGGCCGCCTTGGCCGGGCGGCGCACCTTCCGGCCCTTACCACGCGGCATTCCCTCGCACGATACGTTCGGGCGCGGGTTTCCGCGGCTCGCCCCCCCCGAGTTCCAGCGCTGTCTCCTCGCCTCGGTGCAGGCCGTCGTCGGGGTGTTGCCGCCCCAGGGGGTGGCGGTGGACGGCAAGACCTCCCGCCGCTCGGCCAAGCGCGCCCGCGGCGCGCACCCGCGGCACCTCGTCAGCGCCTGGGCGACGGCCAGGGGCTGGGGCTGAGGCCACCGCCGTCCAGTCGAACGCGCTCACCGCCCTGCCCCGCTTACTACGCTTGCTGGCCCTGGCGGGCGGCGTGGGCACGGTCGATGCGCGGGGCGGCCCGCGCGCGAGCGCGGCCCCGATCGTGGAACCAGGCGCCGACTCGGTGCGCGCCCTCCAGGGCAATCCGCCGACGCTCCACGCCACGGGGGGGCGCGTTCGCCGCTGCGCCGCGGCAGGGCGTCGAGACCTGCCGGCACTGGGGGCGCGCGGTCCAGTTCCGCGCGGACGCCTCGCGCGGGCGGGTGGGGCACGAGGCCCGGAAGGGCGCCTTCCTCCGCCACCGGGCGCTCAATCTGCTCCGCCAGGCCACCAGCGGGCGTGGCAGTCTCGCCGCCAAGCGCTTCCGCGCCGCCCGCGATCACACCGATCTCCTGCGGCTCTTGGCTGGGCTCGCCCACACGCCCGCCGACGACTGGCCCACTACTGGACCTAATAAGATGCAATCGCCCTACGGATGAGTACGAGTCAACAACCGTGGTGTCGGCCCGCTAGCGCAGGCCCAGCTCGCGCTGCACTTCGCGGAGGAGGGTGAGGTCGGTCGCCTCCATCCAGGACGCGGGCCGGCTCACGTTGGCCAGCTCGCGCTGCAGGTCGGTCTGGCGCTGCATCGCCTCTTCCGAGGCCTCGCCGTTGTCCGGGAAGATCTTCACCAGGATGTCGTACGCTGCGGCGACCGACTCCTGGTCGAGGTCCTGGAAGGCCATCTCTAGCTCGATCGTCTCGGCGCGATTGGCCTTGAGCCAGTGGATCGACTTGAGCAGGCCGCGCAGCAGGCTCTTCACCATCGCCGGCCGCTCCCGCAGCGTCCGCTCGTGGGTCGCCAGCCCCGAGACCAGGTACTCGAGGTAGTCGGAGGCGATGAACAGGACGTGGCGGCCCTCGCCCAGCGCCTTGACGTGGACCGGCGGGGCGAAGAACGCCGCGTCGACCTGGCCGCTGGTGAGGCTGGTCAGCCGCCCGCTGTCCGAGCCGGCGTTGCGGTAGGTGACCTGCGTGGGATCGATGCCTTGCGCCCGGAGAGCGCCCATGATCGCCAGGTACGGCGTCGTGCCGATCTGGCTGACGCCGAGCGTCTTGCCGGCGAGGTCGGCGGGCGTGCGCACCGCTGGCTGCGCCACCACGACGTAGGGGGGCCGCACCGCAGTCCAGGCGATGGCGCGGAGCGGCAGCCCCTGGAAGTAGCCCAGGATCGCCGTATCGGCCTGGGTCATGAAGTCCACGTCACCGGCCTGCAGAGCGGCCACGCCGATGGTGTTGTCGGCGTAGACCATCTCCACCTCGACGCCCTCGGCCACGAAGAAGCCCTTCAGGTTGGCGATCTGGATCGGCATCGTGGTCATGCTCTGGCCGGCGGTGGAGATCTTCACGCGCTCCAGCGCCGGCGCGGTGGGCGGGACGGCCGCGGCCGGGCCGTCCACAGTCGCGCGGGCTGCGGGCGTGACTCCGCCCGGCGCGGTGGCAGCGGGCGGGGCCGCGCAGCCGCTGCAGGCCAGGAGCGCTACGAGCGCTGTGAAGCCGAGCGCCTGCAGATACTGTGGTGCGCGGGCCATATCGTCTCCTCAGGCCGGCAGGATGACCTGGCTATCGACGGCGACCACGCCCTGGCTGACCGGCAGGACGAGCAGCGGGTTGAGATCCAGCGACTCGAATGCCTCCTCCCGGGCGGCCTGCCCGACGGCGACGAGCGCGGCAGCCGCGGCGTCCAGGTCGGCCGGCGGCCGCCCACGGGCCCCCGCCAGCAGCGGGTAGCCGCGGAGCGAGCGCAGCAGCCGGTCGGCGTCGGCGACGGTCAGCGGCGGGAAGCCCAGCGCGACGTCCTGGAGCAGCTCGGCGTAGATGCCGCCCATACCACAGAGGACGACCATGCCCAGGTGTAGGTCCAGGTGCGCGCCGACGATCAGCTCGACGCCGCCGCTCACCATGCGCTGGACGAATAGATCGACCGCCGCTCCGACCGTGGCCTGGCTCGTGCGGACGGCAACGAGGTCGGCGTAGGCGGCGCGTACCGCGCCGTCGCTGCGCAGGTCGAGGCGCAGGCCGCCCACGTCGGACTTGTGCGGCAGGTCCAGCTTCAGCGCCACCGGGTAGCCCAGGCGCCGCGCGGCGGCCACGGCGTCGTCGGCGTCGCGGACGATCGCGCTCGGCGCGGCGGGAATACCCAGGCGCCCGAGGAGCGCCAGGCGCTCGTCCAGCGCCGCGAGGCGTGTCGCGGTCGCGGGAGGGCGCGGGCGGGGCAGCGGGCGGGCCTGGCGCGCGCCCGACTGTCGCTCCCGCTGCAGCGTCCCGTAGTCGACCAGCGCTCGAAGCGCGCGCAGGCCGGGCTCCAGACCGCGCAGGAGCACCAGGTCGGGCGCGGCGGCGGCGCGCTCCCAGGCGGCGTCGACGCCCGCGTCGGTGGCGAACAGGGCGAACAGCGGCCGGGCCGGCGCCGGCAGGTCGGCGGCCCGGCCCGGCAGCGCGTTCAGTAGCTGCTCGTTGGCGTAGGAATGGGCGAACACCAGCGCGTCGAAGCTGCCGCTGCCGGCGAACAGCTCCGCAGTAGCCTTCAGGGCCGGCAGGTGCGGTCCCGACAGGTCGGCTGGGTTCGCCGCCGTGCCCACCGGCAGGATCACCTCGCGCACGGCGTCGGCGACGACCGGCGGCAGCTCCGGTAGCACCAGCCCCTGGCTCGTCGCCGCGTCGGCCACCAGGCAGCCGGTGCCGCCCGACGGACTGATCACGCCGAGGCGCGGCCCCGCCAGCGAGCCCGCCTTCAGAAACGCCTGCGCCATCGCGCACAGCTCCTCCAGGCTCTCGACGAGGACGATCCCGCGGTCGCGGCAGAACGCCTCGGCGACGGCCGTCGACTCGGCGAGCGCGCCGGTGTGCGAGCGAATCGCGCGGCGGCTGGCCTCCGTACGGCCGACCTTGAGCACCAGCAGCGGCTTGCCCAGCGCGACGGCCAGGTCGGCCGCGGCGGCGAAGGCCGCCGGGTTCCGGAACTGCTCGAGGACCGCGCCCACCACGCGGGTGGCCTCGTCGCGCAGGAAGAACTGCAAGTAGTCGGCCGCAGTGAGCGCGATCTCGTTGCCGCTGGAGACGAGATAGGTGAACCCCAGGCCGCGGCGCGCGCCGAAGCGCAGCAGCGCACTCATCAGCGAGCCGCTGTGCGAGACGACAGCAACCCCGCCGGCAGCCGGCGCCGTGGCGAGGCCCGAGACCGCGCCGAAGTAGAGCGCCGCGCGCTGCGGTACCGCGATCGTCCCCTGGCAATTGGGGCCGCAGAGCAGCAGGCCGTGCGCGACCGCGTAGGCGGCCACCTCGGCTTGAAGCTGCCGGCCGCGCTCGCCGCCCGCCGCCCCGGCGAAGCCCGACGAGTTGACGACGGCTGCTGGCACCCCGCGCGCCACGCACTGCTGCAGTACGGGCAGCACCTGGGCGGCCGGCACCGAGATGGCGGCGCACTCGACCGCCTCGGGTAGCGCTTCGACCGAGGGGAAGCAGCGGCGGCCGAACACCTCGTCGCGGCGCGGATTCACCGCGTACAGCGGGCCGTCGAAGCCGAACTCGACGAGGCTCCGTAGGCACTGCCCGCCCAGCGAGCCCTCGGATGCCCCCACGACCGCCACCGACCGCGGCGCCAGCAACGGCCGCAGGTCGCGCCCGCCGCCGTCCGGTTCTGCCATGCTTAACGCCTCCCGCTCGCCGGCGCCGCGGTTGACCGCCGCGCCAACCAGCCGAATCGCCAGCCCGCATTGTAGCCGACCCCGCACGCTTCCCGGGCGGCCCGCGCCTCTACCACGCTGCCAGAGCGACCACGGCCCCCGCCTGGCTTGACACTTCCGGAGATGGGGGCCTAGGATGGGCCGACTGATTCGGTCGCCGCTCGCCACGGCTCACCTGGCGGCGCGCAGCGGAGGCGACGAGCATGCACATGGGCGACGTCCTGCGAATGAACGCGCGCCGCACGCCGCGCAAGGTCGCGATCACCGACGAGCGCGGCTCGACGACCTATGCCGATCTCGAGGCGCGCACCAATAGCCTCGCCAATAGCCTGCTCGCGATCGGCATCCAGCCGCGGACCAACGTGGCCCTGCTCATGGGCAACCGGACCGAGCAGGTGGAGGCGATGTTCGCGCTTGCCAAGCTGGGCGTGGTCGCCGTGCCCATGGACCCGAAGTGGCGCGGCCGTGAGATCGCCGGCGCCTTCGCCTTCTTCGACGTCGCCGGCGCCATCGCGGAGACCAGCGTGGCCGCGGAACTGCAGCGCGCCCTGGACACGCTGCCGGAGTTTTCAGGCCCGGTCGTCTGGGTAGGAGATCCGCCCCCGACGCGAGGACCAAGGCATCACGGTTACGAGGCGCTCGTTGCCGGCGAGCGGTCGACCGAGCCCGGCATCCGAGTCGAGCCGGGCGACCTGTTCCTGCTGATGATCACCTCGGGCACGACCGGCTTCCCGAAGGGCTGCCAGGTCACCCACCAGAAGTACGTCTATTCCTGCCTCAACCACGCCGTCGACCGCAACATGGGGGCCGACGACAAGGAGCTGGTAGCCACCCCGATCTGCTTCAACTCCGGGCGCTCCTCGCTGCTCGGCCACTTGTTCTTCGGCGCGAGCGTCATCCTGCCCGAGCGGTTCGAGCCCGACACCGCGCTGGCCACGATCGAGCGCGAGCAGGTGACCTACCTCGCCATCGCGCCCGTCCAGGCCGATCGCCTGCTCCAGAGCCCTTACCTGGGCCGCTACGACACCTCGTCGCTGCGCTGCCTGCGCAAGGCCGGGTCGCCGTTCCATCGCCGCACGCTGGAGGGGCTCATCGCCCACGTGACGCCCTACGTCTACCAGTCCTACGCCTCCACCGACGCCGGGACGGTCAGCATGCTCGGGCCCGACGAGCAGCTCAGCCACTACGGCAGCTCGGGCCGCCTGATCTGGGCCGCCGAGGCGCTGATCTGCGACGAGCGGGGCCAGCCCTTGCCCCCGGGCGAGGTGGGCGAGATCGTCTGCCGCGGCCCACTGGTCTGCGACGGCTACTACAAGAACCCCGAGGCGAACGCGGCGAGCTTCCGCGACGGCTGGCTGCTGACCGGCGACCTGGGCCGCTTCGACGATGACGGCTACCTGTACGTCGTCGGGCGCCGCAAGCACATGATCAAGAGCGGCAGCATCAGCATCTTTCCGGACGAGGTGCAGAACGTCCTGCAGAGCCACCCCGCGGTCTTCGAGGCGGCAGTGGTCGGCGTGCCCGACGCCGAATGGGGCGAGGCGGTGGTCGCCATGGTGGCGCCGCTGCCCGGCCAGGCGGTCAGCCCGCCGGACCTGATCGCCTACTGCAAGGCGCAGCTAGCCGCCTACAAGGCGCCCAAGCGCGTCGAGCTAGTCGACGCGCTGCCGCACACCGAGCTGGGCAAGATCGCGACCGAAATCGTGCGGTCGCGCTTCCTGGAGCTTCTCGCGCAGCCAGCCCCGGGGCCGGGCGAGCCGCGGCAGCGATAGCGCGCCGTTGGGACCGGGCGTCGGACCCCAGAAAGGCGGAGCATGAGCTACGAGACCCTCCTCTACGAGGTACGCAACCACGTCGCCTACGTGACGCTGAACCGGCCCGAGGTGATGAACGCGATCAGCTACCAGATGACGCGCGAGATCATCGAGCTGAGCGAGCGCGTCGTCGCCGACCCGGACGTGCGCGTCGTGATCCTGACCGGCGCCGGGGAGCGCGCGTTCTGCACCGGCCTCGACCTGAAGGAGCGCGCCGCTACCAGCGACGAGGTGCCGCCGTTCGAGCGCCGGCGGCAGCGGCGCCGCCGGGCGATCGTCTCCCACCACCAGGCCATCGCCGCCATCGACAAGCCGGTCATCGCCGCCATCCGCGGCTACGCCGTCGGCGGGGGGCTGGAGCTGGCCCTCGCCTGCGACCTGCGGATTTGCAGCGACGACGCGCGCCTGGGGATGCTCGAGGTCCGCCGCGGGCGGCTCGGTGGCGCCGGCGGCACCCAGCGCTTGCCCCGCCTGATCGGCAAGGCGCGCGCGCTGGAGATCTGCCTGACCGGCGAGCTGATCGACGCCCAGGAGGCCTACCGCATCGGCCTCGTCAACAAGGTGGTGCCGGCGGCCGAGCTGCTGGCGGGCGCCGAGCGCTACGCCGAGCTGATCACCCGCGGCGCCCCGCTCTCGGTCATCGCGATCAAGGAGGCGATCACCCACGGCCTCGAGCTGCCCCTGGAAGAGGGCCTGCGCCTGGAGGCCGAGCTGGCCCAGATGCTCGGCCAGACCGAGGACCAGAAGGAGGGCGCGCAAGCGTTCGCGGAGAAGCGCGAGCCGGTCTGGAAGGGGCGCTAGTAGATCATCACACGAGGTGCTGTGTTGGCTGCAGCCAACACAGCGCACATCAGCTCTGACAGAGGACGAGCCCAATCCCGCTGGAGGGCATACCATGCTCAACGTGAAGGGCCGCTACGCCATCGTCGGCATCGGCGAGACGGCCGTCGGCAAGCTGCCCGAAATGACAACTCTCAGCCTGACCCTGCAGGCCGTGCACCGGGCGCTGGCCGACGCCGGGCTGGCGCCGAGCGACGTCGACGGCCTGCTCTGCGATCAGCCCAACAACAATCCGCAGCGCTCCTACGCCCTGACCGTCGCCCACGCCGCCGGCCTTCCAGTGACCTACGCGACCGATCTCGCGATGGGTGGGGCCACCCCGGCCGCCTCGGTGGCCCACGCCATCATGGCCATCGAGGCCGGGCTGTGCCACACCGTCGTCTGCGTCCACGCCCAGAAGCAGGCCACGGGGCGACTGGAGCCGCGCCGCGGCGAGCTGCACAACGGCAAGGAAGACTACGAGGAGCCCTTCGGCCTGCTCGGCGCGCCGGCCCAGCACGCCTCGGCGGCGGCCCGCCACATGCACGAGTACGGCACGACCAGCGAGCAGCTCGCGGCCGTGGCCGTGGCCTTCCGCAAGCACGCCTGCCTCAACCCCGCGGCCACCATGCGCACGCCGATCACCGTCGAGGACGTGCTCAACTCCCGCTGGATCGTCAAGCCGTTCCACCTGCTCGACTGCTGCCTGGTCTCCGACGGGGCCGGCGCCGTGGTCGTGACCTCGGCCGAGCGGGCGCGCGACCTGCCCCGCCGCCCGATCTACGTCTGGGGCTTCGGGACCGGCCACCGCCCGGATACCCTCGAAACGCCCACGCTGACCATGCTGGGCGGCGCTCAGTCGTCGGCGGTCGCCTATCGCATGGCCGGCATTGGGCCCGCCGACGTCGACTTTGCCGAGATCTACGACTGCTTCACGGCGATCGCCCTGATCACGCTGGAAGACTACGGCTTCTGCCAGAAGGGCGAGGGCGGCCCGTTCGTGGAGAACGGCCGCATCGAGCTGGGCGGCCAGCTCCCCGTGAACACCCACGGCGGGCTGCTGTCCCAGGGCCACGTCGAAGGCATGCTGCACATCACCGAAGCGGTCAAGCAGCTTCGCGGTGGCGAGGTCGAGCCCGAGCGCCAGGTGCCGAACGCACGCGTGGGGATCGTGAGCGGCCACGGCGCCACCCTGAGCTGCCACGCCACCCTCCTGCTCAGCCACGAGCGATAGCGCCCCGCACGGGCCACTCGAGCCCGAAGCCGCGCCCGCACCGGAGGACAGATGACCGAGTACCGCAAGCCCCTGCCGCGGCCCGACCAGGACTCGCGGCCGTTCTGGGAGAGCTGCCAGGCCCACCAGATGGCGCTCCAGCAGTGCGCGGACTGCGGCCGCTTTCGCTTCCCGCCGCGCCTGGTCTGCCCCCACTGCCTCTCGGAGGCGGCGACCTGGACGCCGGTGAGCGGGGGCGGTCGCGTCTACGTCAGCCTGGTCATGTACCGCCCGCCGACCCCGGCCTGGGAAGGCGACGTGCCCTACAACCTGTCGATGGTCGAGCTGGATGAGGGCGTGCGCCTGTGGAGCAACGTCGTCGGCTGCGATCCCGAGACAGTCCAGATCGGCGATCGGGTGCAGCTCCAGTACGACGACGTGACTCCGGAGTACACCCTGCCTCGCTTCCGGCGCGTCGAGGCCTAACCGTCGGCGGGAGACGCCGTGCTAATGCCGCATCGGGATCAGGTCCGCGTCCGCCTCCACAGAATCTCCACAAGATCTCCATACGCCGTTAGCGGTCGAGTCAACCCTGGACCGCTACGCTGGCGGATATGGACCATGAGCGGGGGGCTCTGATCCAGCAGGTACTCGCACAGTACGCCGTACTGTCCGAGTGTTTTGTCTTGCCCCCGCTGGACGATCCGCACTGGCTGTCGCGACTTCTGAACGCGCTGTCGGCCGCCGAGCTCCGCACCGTGGCCGCCGCCTTCGACCTGCTGGCGCCCGCGGTGTCCCGCGACTAGCGCCACCTCGTGCAGGGTAGCTAGTAGAGCATCACATGTGAGGTGCTGGGTGTTGGCTGCAGCCAACACCCAGCACCTCAGCGCTGACAGAGTACTAGTGCTGCGGGTACGCTGGCGCGAGGACCTGGATTCCTTCCGTGCGCTCGATGTGCCGTGCCAGGAGGAACTTGTTCTCGACGGCCTGGGTCTCGATGCTCTTGAGGCCCGGCCGCACGCCCGGCTCCACCCGCGCGGCAATGAACGACAACTGGTCGCGGTCGAGCGCGGCGGCCACCTCCTGCCGGAACGCCTCGACCGTCTCCACCCAGACGGCGTAGGGCACGCCCGCGCCCCGGGCAATCGCCACCAGGTCGGCGTTCGCGCTGGCGGCGTTGCGTCCGCCGCCGGAGGCCTCGTAGACGCCGTTCACGAACACGCAGTGGATCAGGTTCGGCGGGCGCTGCCAGCCCAGCGTGGGCAGGGACGAGAGGTTCAGGAGCAGGGCCCCGTCGCCGTCGAGCACGAGGATCTTGCGCCTGGGCAGCGTCATCGCCAGCCCAAGGCCAATCGACGAGCACAGGCCCAGCGTGCGGACGCGCAGGTTCGCGTCGCTGGGCCGGACGTTCGACCACTCGAGGGTCACACCGCCGGCGCTACTGACGGCGATGGCGTCCCCCACCAGCGCGGCGATCGACTGCAGGCAATCGTAGCGCTTCACGGCTGCCCTCACTCCCCGAGAATCGGCTTGGTCAGCAGCACGGCCATCGGTCGCGCCGCGTCGGCGGCGAGCACCGCGGCCCCGCTGATCGTCGGCACGACCTGGTGGGCCTCGCGGGGTACCCAGTAGCGGATGTTGAGCGCCTGGAGCACCGGCTCCGTGTACTGGCCAACGGTGGGGAAGAAGCGGTCGTTGAGGTCCCCCGCATAGTAGACGAGCAGGAGCATCGGGATCTCATACATGATCGCGGTGCTCACGAGGGCGTTGGTGGCCACGAACAGCCCACCGTTCTGGATTAACATGGCCGCCCGGCGCCCCCCGTAGAAAGCGCCGGTACAGATGCCAACGCCCTCCTCTTCGCGGCAGACGGTCACGGTGGTGAAGAACGGATCGGCTTCGAGCAGGTCGTGGAGGCGGGCCAGCTTCTGATCCGGCAACACGACGATGAAGTCGACACCTGCCTGCTTCAGCGCCTCGACGACGAGCGCCGGACCCGCAGCCGACGTCCTGTCCACGGCCGCGCTGCTGGTGGAGACCATCGCTCGAACCTCCCTCCCTGTAGGTAACACCGGCTGGCATGCACCAGCCGTCGGCGCTGCACTGACCGACCCGTACGGTCGAAGCGCTACCTGACCTCTCTCGGATCGCCACCTTCGCCCGGCCGCCATCATCACACCCGGGCGGGTCCGTGTCAATCCGACGAACCCCGCCTCGGGTCCGATACCCCCGCCTGTCGGCAGTCCGGCCCCGGCTGACGATGCGCACATCGTGAGCAGACTGTGAGCGCCGGCGCCGAACTGTGAGCGCGGTAGTGAGCGCGGCGGGATACACTCGGCACGCGAGGTGGTGGCTGCTGCCCCGGCCGAGCGCGGACAAGACGTCCATCAGCCAGGACACGGCCACCCAGGTGTGGCTCCAGTCCCGGAGGGCGCCATGGTCGAATACCAGATCGCGGTTTCGAGAGCGGACCATTACGGTCCAGAAGCCGATGAGCAACGCTCACACGCCGGGGTCTGCCGGCGCTTGTCGCCCGGGCGGCAGTACCTCGCGGCGGTGTGCGCCCTGTTCATCCTGACCAGCATCGTGGGCGCGTGCTTCGCCGCCATCCAGATCGCGCGAAGCACCGCTCACGACCCGGCTGGAACCGAGGCCTGCCAGCGCACCTACGTCGCTAGCACTCTCGGTGAGAGCGCTGAGGCCGTGCACGAGATCCTGATCTGCTGGGACGCGGAGTGGAACCTGGGCATTCCATCACCAGCAGACCGCCAGTGAGGGTGCGACTGGGTGTCGGCGGCAGTCCCCGGCGCACCCGTGCGGAGTGGATCGCTTAACGGGTCAGGAGCGTTTGCCTTCAGGCGCGCTCCAGACCGAACTCATCGCCCGCCGATCTGCATCGGCATGATAACGTGGAGGTAGCCGTTGGTCTCGCCAACGGGCTTGATGACGCCGGGGGCGTGCTGGCCGCTGAGCTCCAGGCGGACCTGGGCCGTGTCGAGCGCTTCGAGAGCGTCGCGCAGATAGCGGCCGTTGAAGGCGATCTCCGTCTCTGGGCCTTCCACGCTGGCGTCGATCTCACCGTTGTTGTCGCCCACTTCGGCGGCCGTGGCGGTCACGTTCAGGCGGCCGGGCGTCAGCTCCTCGGAGCCGGGCGCGATCTCCAGCTTGACGATCATCGAGTTGTCGCGCGCGAAGACCGAGGCGGCCCTGGTGGCCCGCAGGAAGTCGCCGGTGTTCAGCACCACGCGCGTCGAGGAGTCGCGGGGGATGATCTTCTGGTAGTCGGGGAACTGACCCTCGATCAGCCGCGAGACGATCTCCGCTTTCGCCGTCTTGAACAGTACCTGGTTCTTGTTCGGCGTGGCCGCGATCTGCACCGGCTCCTCGTCGTCGCCGAGAATGCGCGCTAGCTCGCTCAGCGTCTTCGCCGGCACGATCATCGTCAGCGCTTCGGCCGCAGCCTCGCTCAGCTCGACGCTCCGCACCGCCAGACGAAAGCCGTCGGCCGCCGCGAGCGTCAGCTTGCCGTTGTGCAGCGTCACGAGCGCGCCCGCGAGCACCGGGCGGCTATCGTCAGGCGCAGCGGCGAAAACCACCGATTGGATGCAGTCCTTCAGCAGCGCGGGCGGCAGCGCGTAGCTGGGCGCATCGGCCACCGTCGGGATAGCTGGGAAGTCTTCCGCGTCGATGCCTTTGATGTTGGCGGCAAAGCGGCCGCAGGTCAGGTGCATAGTGTGGCCGCGCGCCGTGAGGGCCATGTCGATACGGTCGTCCGGCAGCGAGGAGACGAAGTCCGCCAGCAGACGCGCCGGTAGGGTCACCGCGCCCTCGTCCTCGATGTGGGCGCCTACCCAGTAGCTGACCGCCAGCTCGAGGTTCGTGGCCGCTAGTTTGAGCTGGCCGCGATCCGTCGCCAGCAGCAGATTGCCCAGCACCGGCAGGGTACTCTTCGAGGGGACCACCCGTCCGACGACGTTCAGCCCCTCCAGCAGGTTCGCCTTCAAGCAGGAGAGCTTCACGGTCGCCACCTCACCTTCGCCCAGGCGGCGCGCCGCGCCACCCTTTTCCTCTGTCTATCCATTGGGCCAGCGCCATCGTCCGGGCCACAACGAGCGACCGGCCCAGCGCTAGCCCTGAGTATAGCAGGGGGCCGAAAGCGCGGGCCGGTCGTTCCAGTTACAACCCTATAACGAGGAAGAGGTCAGGCCTCAGCCGTCGCCGCGGCTCCACACCGACGGAGCCGTCTACTCACCACGCGGCTCCTTCCCAAGCAGCGGAGCCGAAGGCGGCCTACCGCGCCTCGGGAGCCGGTGGCACCTCGATCATCACCAGTTGCGGCCCGAGGCTGCGGACGGCGCTGACAGGGACGGTCAGCGTGCTACCGCCCACGCCGAGGATCCCTCCCTGGTGGACCATCACCTCGGCAATGTGGCCGTCGGAGGGGTCGACTTCCACTTCGGTCAGCGCGCCCCGGCGGGTGCCGCCGACGTCGACGACGCTCAGCTTGAGGAGAGAGCTGAGGGTGGGCAGTTGGGCGAGCGGTTCCTGGGCACTGGCGTCCTGGGCGGCCTGCGTACTCTCGACCGTAATCGCGTCCTCGCCAATGCTCTTGACCTGGTCGAACGGAACCAGCCGGGTTTGGCCGGCCTGCCCGACCGCCAACGCCGCGATCCGGCGCAGCGCCGGGTCCACCATCAGCTCCTCGACGGTGCCCAGCCGCAGACCATCGTTGATGCTGAGAACGGGCATCCCCGCCAGCGCACTCGCCTTCATGGCCTCTCCTCCGCAATGCGGCGGCTACTGAGGATGGCCCATACTGTTGCTCGTCGGGTCACCGTGCCCACCCGTCCGGGCTCGCGTGGGCCGCTACCACCGCGCCGGCGGCGCTCCGTCCCACGCGAGCATTGCCTCGATCATAAAGCAAGGCAGGGGCGGCCAGCACAGTCGGCACCTGCGCGACCCCGATAGGCAGCTCCCCCGGCGCCTGCCGCGAAACCCAGCAATTGGGGGGACGGACGGCCCCCTCACCCCCCGAACCCCCTCTCCCACCTCGGGGAGAGGGGGGGCTACGGCCTAGCGGCCTTTGAAGTCGGGCTTGCGCTTCTCGCGGAAGGCGGCGAGGCCTTCGACGCGGTCCTCGGTGGTGCGGAGCAGGCCGCCGAGGTAGGCTTCGAGCTTGATGCCCTCTTCCAGCGGGGCGTCCAGGCCGCCGTACACAGCGTCGCGCAGGTAGCGGATCGCGAGGGGCGCTTGAGCGGCGAGCCGCTGCGCCAGCCCGCTCGCCGTGTCCGCCAGCTCGCTCCTCGGCACGACCTTGTTCAGCAGGCCCAGGCGATACGCCTCCAGCGCCGACAGGCGGTCGCCGGTCATCAGCAGCTCCAGCGCCCGCGTCACGCCGATCAGGCGCGGCAGTCGCTGGGTGGCGCCGCCGGCGGGGATCGAGCCGAGGTTGATCTCGGGCAGGGCGAACTGGGCGTCGTCGGCGGCCACGCGTAGGTCGCAGCAGAGCGCCAGCTCGCAGCCGCCGCCGAGCGCGAAGCCCTGCACCGC
>Ga0070741_10014032_pt1 | contig 13970 bp, 8 predicted proteins | sample Coa_R1_4_FD_66440 | JGI IMG/M metagenome (GOLD analysis project Ga0070741, IMG submission 66440) | Surface soil microbial communities from Centralia Pennsylvania, which are recovering from an underground coalmine fire - Coalmine... | ecosystem: Environmental > Terrestrial > Soil > Unclassified ... | reverse complement strand
GATCGCCGAACTCCAGAAGGCATCCTGGCCTTCGCGGACGGAGCTGCGCGACTCCACCATCGTCGTCATCGTCGCCACCGTCATCCTCGGGCTTTTCACCAGCATTTGCGATTTTTCCCTTTATCAAGTGGTCGATCTTTTCACCCGCCTGGTGCGCCGCTGACCTCCCGCCATGACCGCCGCTACTTCCGCGCCCGCCGGCGCCCAATGGTTCGCCATCCACACCCTCTCCGGCCAGGAGAGCAAGGTGAAGACCTACATTGAGAAGTTCAAAAAGGCCGAGGAGCTTGACGACTACATCTTCGAGGTCCTGCTCCCGACCGAGATCGTCTCCGAGGTGAAGGCCGGCAAGAAAACCACCAAAGTGCGCAAGCTCTATCCCGGCTACGTCTTCATCCACATGCGCCTTTACGAGGACGGCAAGGTGATCAACAAGCCGTGGTATTTCGTCAAGGAGGTTGCCGGCGTCATCGGCTTCGTCGGCGGCGACAACCCCGCCGCCCTCCGTCAGACCGAGATCGACGAGATCCGCGCCCGCATCGAGGCCGCCAGCGGCAAGGAAGTGCCGAAGGTCCAGTACTCGGTCGGCGAGGAAGTGAAGATCAACGACGGTCCCTTCGCCAACCTCAACGGCCGGATCGACGAGATCGATCCCGAGCGCGGCAAGCTCAAGATTTCCGTCTCCATTTTCGGCCGGTTCACCCCGGTCGAGCTCGAATACTGGCAGGTGCAGCGCCTCACCGAATAGACTCCCACTTTTGGAATTTGGATTTTCGATTCCGGCCAGCCTCGGGCCGCACAAAATCCGACCAATCCAAAATCAATAATCCCACATCCAAAATTTCCCAACATGGCCAAGAAAATCCAAGGCTACATCCGCCTCCAACTTCCCGCCGGCGCCGCCAATCCCGCGCCCCCCGTCGGTCCCGCCCTCGGCGCGCAAGGCGTCAACATCATGGCCTTCTGCAAGGACTTCAACGCCCGGACCAAGGACCAGTCCGGCATGATCCTGCCGGTCGTCATCACCGTCTACACCGACAAGTCCTTTACCTTCATTCTTAAGTCGCCCCCCGCCAGCGTGCTGCTGAAGAAGGCCGCCAATATCGCCAGCGGCTCGGCCAAGCCCAACCAGGACAAGGTCGGCAAGGTCACCCGCAAGCAGCTGCTTGAGATCTACAACATCAAAAAGGCCGATCTCAACGCCAAGTCCGACGAGGCCGGCATCAAGATCATCGCCGGCACCGCCCGCAACATGGGCATCGACGTCGTCAACTGATTTTCACCCGTAACTACAACCACTCACCGCGGGAGTCCCGCCCGGGACGTTCGCACCGCAAGGAGTTATCATGGAAAAAAAGAGCAAACGCTATCGCAGCGCCCAGCAGGTCGCTGACCTGACCAAGGAATACCCGCTCAAGGAAGCGGTGGAAATCCTGGCCAAGTTCCCCAAGGCCAAGTTCGACGAAACCGTCGAGCTCGCCCTCCGTCTCGGCGTCGACGCCACCGCCGGCGACCAGAACGTCCGCGGCACCACGCCCCTGCCCAACGGCTCCGGCAAGAAGGTCCGCGTCCTCGTCTTCACCGACGATCCGAAGAAGGCGATCGACGCCGGCGCCGATTTCGCCGGCCTGCAGGACATGATGCAGAAAATCAACGAGGGCTGGCTCGATTTCGACGTCGCCATCGCCACCACCGAGGCGATGAAGACCGTCCGCACCCTTGCCCGCATCCTCGGCCCCAAGGGCCTGATGCCCAACCCCAAGAGCGGCACCGTGACCGACGATGTCGCCGCCGGGATCAAGGCGGTCAAGGCCGGCCGGGTCGAGTTCAAGATGGACAAGACCGCCAACATCGGCGTCGGGATCGGCAAACGCTCCTTCACCGCCGAGCAGATCCTGGAAAACGCCCAGGCCGTCCTCGAGGCCATCGGCAAGGCCAAGCCCGCCGCCTTCAAGGGCCATTACATCAAAACCGTCGTCATCTCCTCGACGATGAGTCCCGCCGTGCGCATCGCCTCGACGGAATACAGCAAATATTAATCGCGCCTGCCATGAGAGCCGAAAAACAATACCTGATCGCCGAGGTCGAGTCCCACCTCAAGAAGTCGGACTACGTCATCCTCGCCAATTTCACCAAGGTCACCGTGTCCGACGTGGCTGAACTCCGCGCCCGTCTCGCCGCCGAAAAGGCCGAATTCCACGTGGTCAAGAACAGCTCGCTGCGGGTCGCGGCCAAGGCCCTCGGCCTGCCCGAATTCGACAGCTCGCTGATCGGCCCCACCGCCATCGTCGTCGGCGGGAAAAATTCCGCCGGCGTGGCCAAGATCCTCAAGAAGTTCTTCGAGGAAAAGCAGAAGCTCGAGGTCAAGATCGGCGTGATGGACAAGAAGCTCATCAGCGCCGCCGACCTCGCCAGGATCGCCGACCTGCCATCCTTCGAGGCGCTCCGCTCCCAACTCCTCGGCCTGCTTACCCAGAACGCCGCCGCGTTCGTCCGCGTGCTCGACGCCCGGGTCAAGAAAGAGCAGCCCGCCGCCGCCTAAATTTAACCATCAACCGCAATTTTTCCGGCCCGCGGTCCGCCGCGCCGCCGGAAGCAAAACATCCAACGAGCAGGCTAGGGGATACGTCTCTTAAACGCGCAGCACCTCCCGCCGCCGCTAGTCCGCTCAGGAGATCACCATGAGCAACATCACCAAGGAACAAGTCATCGAATGGCTTTCCAGCCAGTCGGTTCTCGAACTCGCCGCCATCGTCAAGGACCTTGAGGCCAAGTGGGGCGTTTCCGCCGCCGCGGCGGTCGCCGTGGCCGCGCCCGGCGCAGCCGCCGGTGCCGGCGCTGGCGCCGCTGCCGCCACCGAACAGACCGAATTCACGGTCGTCCTCGCCGAGTCCGGCGCCAATAAGATCGGCGTGATTAAGGAAGTCCGCGCCATCACCGGTCTCGGCCTGAAGGAAGCCAAGGACCTGGTCGACGGCGCGCCCAAACCCCTCAAGGAAAACGTCGCCAAAGCCGAGGCCGAAGAGATCAAGAAGAAGCTCGAGGCCGCCGGCGCGAAAGTGCAGCTGAAGTGACCCGCTTGGCGTTTTCACCCGCAAACCGTTACCTGTCTTTCGGGACAGGCCGTGCCACGGCGCGGCCTGTCCTTTGCCTTTTTTCAAAATTGTTGTACAGTTCTTGCTTCCGCACGCGCTAGCTACGGGGGCGCGCTTCGTTTTTTCGTTTCACTCCACTCAACCGGGATAATCCATGGCCGACCGCACTCACGCCGAACGTATCAACTTCGGCAAACTCAAAGAAGTCATCGCACCGCCCAACCTCATTGAGATCCAGATCACCTCGTATCTCGACTACCTGCAGAAGGGCGTGCCGGAAAAACAGCGCAAAAATCAGGGGCTCGAGGCCGTCTTCCGCGAGGTTTTTCCGATCGAAAGCTACGACGGCCGCCTCGTCCTCGAGTACGTTTCCTATACCATCGGCGATTCCAAGAACACCGAGCTCGAATGTATCCGTGAAGGCATTACTTATTCCGTTCCCCTCTACGTCAAGCTCCGCCTGCGCGAGGAGGATTTCATCAAGGACGAGGACATCTACATGGGCGAGATCCCGATGGTGACCGAGCGGGGCTCGTTCATCATCAACGGCGCCGAGCGCGTCGTCGTCTCCCAGCTCCACCGGTCGCCCGGCATCGCCTTCGAGGTTGCGCCCCACACCAACGGCAAGCTGCTTCACTCCTTCCGTATCATCCCCGACCGCGGCACCTGGCTGGAGGTGCAGTTCGACAACAACGACCTGCTCTACGTCTATCTCGACCGCCGCCGCCGCCGCCGCAAGTTCCTCATCACCACCTTGCTCCGCGCCATCGGCTACAGCGCCGACGTCGACATCCTCAATCTTTTCTACGAGATCAAGGACCTCAAGGTCTCGAAGGCCCTCGACATGGAGAACGTCTCCACCCTCGTGCTCGTCGAGGACGCGATCGATGCGCAAAAAGGCGTCGTCCTGGCGCGTGCCTTCGAGCCGCTGACCAAGCAGATCGTCCGCACCTTTGAGAAACACGAGATCGCCACCATCCGGGTCATCGACACCGCGGTGGACGAGGGCGCCATTATCCGCGCGCTCAAGAAGGATCCGACCCGCAACGAGGAGGAGGCGCTCAAGGAAATCTACAAGCGCCTCCGTCCCGGCGAGCCGCCCACCACGGCGAACGCCAAGGCCCTGCTCAAGCGCCTCTTCTTCGATCCGAAACGCTACGACCTCGGCCGCGTCGGCCGCTACAAGGTCAACCAGAAGCTCGGCCTCAAGACCGACCTCGACCAGCGCATTCTCGAGAGCGCCGACATCGTCGCCGCCACCAAGTATCTCGTCCGCCTCAAGCGCGGGGAGGGCGTGGTCGACGACATCGATCACCTCGGCTCCCGCCGCGTCCGCACCGTCGGCGAGCTCCTCGCCAACCAGTGCCGCGTCGGCCTTTCCCGCACCGAGCGCCTCGTCCGCGAGCGCATGACGATGTACGACCAGAGCGTCGATTCGATCACCCCGCAGAAGCTGATCAACCCGAAGGCCCTCACCACCGTCATCCGCGATTTCTTCGCCCGCAGCCAGCTCTCGCAGTTCATGGACCAGATCAACCCGCTCGCCGAGGTCACGCACAAGCGCCGCCTCTCCGCGCTCGGGCCCGGCGGTCTCAACCGCGAACGCGCCGGCTTCGAGGTCCGCGACGTGCATCCCTCGCACTACGGGCGCATCTGCCCGATCGAGACGCCCGAAGGCCCGAACATCGGCCTGATCAACTCCCTCTCGACCTATGCCCGTGTCAACGAATTCGGCTTCATCGAGACGCCCTACCGCATCTGCAAGGACGGTCGCGCCACGGAGAAGATCGATTATCTCACCGCCGACCAGGAGGAAGCCAAGGTCATTGCCCAGGCCAACGCCGAAATCGATGAGAAGGGCTACTTCGTCGGCAAGGTCACTGTCCGCAAAGACGGCGAGTTTCTCGAAGTCAGCGCCAGCGAGGTCGACTACATGGACGTCTCGCCCAAGCAGGTCATTTCCATCGCCGCCGGCATGATTCCGTTCCTCGAGCACGACGACGCCAACCGCGCGCTCATGGGTTCGAACATGCAGCGCCAGGGCGTGCCGCTGCTCCAGGCCGAGTCGCCGCTCGTCGGCACCGGCATTGAGGAGCGCGTCGCCCGCGACTCCAAGATCGTCGTCGTCGCCGAGGGCAGTGGGATCGTCGCCTCGGTCGACGCCCGCCGCATCGTCGTGACCAAGGACGGCGACCTGCCGCGCAATTTCGACCGCAGCCCGAAAACCGATTCGAAAAACGACGTCTACGTCTACGAGCTGCGCAAGTTCATGCGCTCCAACGCCGGCACCTGCTTCAATCAAAAGCCGATCGTGGAAAAGGGCCAGAAGGTCAAAGCCGGCCAGATCATCGCCGACGGTCCCTCCACCGACCAGGGCGAGATGGCCCTCGGCCGCAACGTCCTTGTCGCCTTCATGCCGTGGAACGGCTACAACTTCGAGGACGCCATCCTCATCTCTGAAAAGGTGCTGAAGGAGGACATCTTCACCTCGATCCACATCCAGGAATTCGAGGTCACCGCCCGCGACACCAAGCTCGGGCCCGAGGAAATCACCCGCGACATTCCGAACGTCGGCGAAGAGGCGCTTAAAAATCTCGACCACAACGGCGTCATCCGCATCGGCGCCGAGGTCAAGCCCGGCGACATCCTTGTCGGCAAGATCACGCCCAAGTCCGAGACCGAACTCGCGCCCGAGGAAAAGCTCCTCCGCGCCATCTTCGGCGAAAAGGCCGCCGACGTGAAGGACACCTCGCTCGTCGTCCCCTCCGGCGCCGCCGGCATCATCATGGACGTGAAGGTCTCCTCCCGCATCGACAACCAGCAGGAGAAACTTTCGCCCTCCGACCGCCGCCGCCAGGTCAAGCAGATCCAGGAGGAGTACAAGACGCAGATGGACAAGCTGCGCGAAGGCCTCACCGAGGCGCTCTCCAACATCCTCCTCGGCGAAAAAATCCCGCTCGACGTCATCAACGGCGAGTCCGGCGAAATCATCATTCCCGCCAACCGCAAGATCACCAAGACGCTCCTGCGCAAGCTCGCCGCCGTCTCCAAGCACGTGCAGATCGATCCCTCGCCCGTGCGGATCAAGATCATGGAGATCATCGGCTCCTACCAGGGCAAGTTCGACGAGCTCGAGGGCGACCGCGAGCGCAAGATCGCGGCGATCGAGTCCGGCGAGGACACCGGCAACGGCGCGATCAAGCAGGTCAAGGTCTACGTCGCGACCAAGCAGAAGCTCGAGGTCGGCGACAAGATGGCCGGGCGCCACGGCAACAAGGGCGTCGTGGCCAAGATCGTGCCGGAGGAAGACATGCCCTTCCTCCCCGACGGCACCCCGGTTGAGATCTGTCTCAACCCGCTCGGTGTGCCCTCGCGCATGAATGTCGGCCAGGTGCTTGAAACCCACCTCGGCTGGGCCTGCAAAAAGCTCGGCATCAAAATCGCCACGCCCGTCTTCGACGGCGTGCCCGAAAAGAGGGTCCGCGACTACCTCAAGGAGGCCAAGCTGCCGTCCTCGGGCAAGAGCACGCTCTATGACGGACGCACCGGCGAGAAAATCGACCAGGAGGTCGTCGTCGGCTACATCTACATGATGAAGCTCAACCACCTCGTGTCGCACAAGATCCACGCCCGCGCGGTCGGTCCGTACTCGCTCGTCACCCAGCAGCCGCTCGGCGGCAAGGCCCAGTACGGCGGCCAGCGCTTCGGCGAAATGGAGGTCTGGGCCCTCGAGGCCTACGGCGCCGCCCACACCCTGCAGGAGCTGCTCACCGTCAAGTCCGACGACGTCAACGGCCGGACCAAGATCTACGAATCGCTGGTCAAGGGTGACAACACCCTGGTGGCCGGCACGCCCGAGTCGTTCAATGTATTGATAAAAGAAATACAATCGCTCGGCCTCGACATCAAACTCAACAAGCGCGACGCGCTCGGCTTCGGCTCCTGAGCGCCGCTTGACCGTTTTATCAAATTAAAGACCGGGAAAAACACATGATCCAACCCACTGAAACCGCCGCCACCGCGCGCGACGAGGCCCGCTCCGCCCTCGGCATCGAGGAAAACGCCTTCGACTGCGTCTCCATCACCGTCGCTTCGCCCGATATCATCCGCAAATGGTCGAAGGGCGAGGTCAAGAATCCCGAGACCATCAATTACCGCACCTTCAAGCCCGAGCCGGGCGGCCTGTTCTGCCAGAAAATCTTCGGCCCGGTCCGCGACTACGAATGCGCCTGCGGCAAGTACAAACGCATCAAGTACAAGGACGTGGTCTGCGATCGTTGCGGCGTCGAGGTCACCGTCGCCCGCGTCCGCCGCGAGCGGATGGGCCACATCGAACTCGCCGTTCCCGTCGCCCACATCTGGTTCCTCAAGTCGATGCCCAGCCGGCTCGGCCTGCTCCTCGACATGACCGCCCGTTCGCTCGAGCGCGTCATTTACTACGAGAATTTCATGGTCATCGATCCGGGCAAGACCCCGCTCGAGCCGCGCCAGCTTCTCACCGACGTCGAGTACCGCCAGGCGCTGGACGAATACGGCCACGACTCCTTCACCGCCAAGATGGGCGCCGAGGCCGTGCGCGATGCGCTGACCAAGATGGACATGGATTCGACCGTGACCGAGCTGCAGGAGCAGATGCGCGCCACCAAGTCGAAGCAGATCAAGAAAAAGCTCTCCAAGCGCCTCAAGGTCATCCAGGGCTTCATTCATTCTAAATCCCGGCCCGAGTGGATGGTGCTGGAAGTGCTGCCCGTCATCCCGCCGGACCTGCGCCCGCTCGTCCCGCTCGAGGGCGGCCGCTTTGCCACCTCCGACCTCAATGACCTCTACCGCCGCGTCATCAACCGCAACAACCGCCTGCGGAACCTGATGCAGTTGAAGACGCCCGACGTCATCATTCACAACGAAAAGCGCATGCTCCAGGAGGCGGTCGACGCCCTCTTCGACAACGGCCGCCACGGCCGCCCCGTCACCGGCGCCGGCAACCGCCCGCTCAAGTCGCTTTCCGACATGCTCAAGGGCAAGCAGGGCCGCTTCCGCCAGAACTTGCTCGGCAAGCGCGTCGATTATTCCGGCCGCTCCGTCATCGTCATCGGCCCCGAGCTCAAGCTCAATCAGTGCGGTCTGCCCAAGAAGATGGCCCTCGTCCTCTTCGAGCCGTTCATCATCCGCCGCCTGAAGGAACTCGGCTTCGTCCACACCGTCCGCGGCGCGCGCAAGATGATCGAGAAAAAATCGCCCGAGGTCTGGGATATCCTGGAGGAGGTGACCAAGGGCCATCCGGTGCTGCTCAACCGCGCACCGACGCTCCACCGCCTCTCCATTCAGGCCTTCGAGCCCGTCCTCATCGAGGGCGAGGCCATCCGCATCCATCCGCTCGTCTGCACCGCCTACAACGCCGACTTTGACGGCGACCAGATGGCCGTGCACGTGCCGCTTTCCCTCGAGGCGATCATGGAGTGCAAGCTCCTCATGATGGCGACGAACAACATCTTCTCGCCCTCCTCCGGCAAGCCCATCCTCACGCCCTCGCAGGATATCGTCCTCGGCGCCTATTATCTCACCATCGAGCCGCGCAAGAAGCCGGCCAAGGGCGAACGCGTGCCGCTCCTCAGCGGTCTGCAGGAGGTCCTCTACGCCAAGGCCGACGGCGCGCTCAAGGTCCACGACTGGGTCGAGATCCCCAATCCCGACTTCGGCCGCGACACCGTCTTTGGCAACAAGGACCGCAAGGTCGTCCGCACCACCGTCGGCCGCGTCATCTTCAACCAGATCTGGCCCGCCGGTCTCGGCTTCATCAACTTTGCCGTGGCGAAATCGAAGCTCGGCGACCTCATTCTCAACACCTACAAGGTCGCGGGCGACGCCATCACCGTCGAGACCCTGGACAAGCTGAAGGAACTCGGCTTCCAGACCGCCTTCCAGGCCGGCATTTCCATCGGCATCGACGACATGATCATTCCCGAGACGAAGAAGGAAATCGTCTCCGACTCCCGCAAGAAGATCGCCGAGGTCGAAGGCCAGTTCAACAAGGGCATCATCACCGACGGCGAACGTTACAACAAGGTCGTCGACATCTGGACCAACGCCACCGACCGCATCGCCAAGGAGGTCTTCTCCAAGCTCGAGGCCAACGAAGGCAAAAACGAGGTCAATCCCGTCTACATCATGATGGACTCGGGCGCGCGCGGCAACAAGCAGCAGGTGCGCCAGCTCTGCGGCACCCGCGGCCTGATGGCCAAGCCCTCCGGCGAAATCATTGAGCGGCCGATTCTCTCGTCCTTCCGCGAGGGCCTGACCGTGCTCGAATACTTCATCTCCACCCACGGCGCCCGCAAGGGCCTGGCCGACACCGCCCTCAAGACCGCCGACGCCGGCTACCTCACGCGCAAACTCTGCGACGTGGCCATGGACGTCGTCATCGGCGAGGACGATTGCGCCACCCGCGACGGCATCTGGAAAAAGGCCATTTTCGAGGGTGACGACGAAATCGTCGGCCTGCGCGAGCGCATCATCGGACGCTGCTCGAGCGACGACATCTACAATCCGTTGAACCCCTCCGAACTGCTCGTCGGCTCCGGCGACCTCATCACCGAGGAAATCGCCCGCAAGATCGAGGATTCCGGCCTCGAGCGCGTCAAAGTCATGTCGCCGCTCACCTCGACCAGCCCCCTCGGCATCGACGCCAAGAGCTACGGCATCAATCCCGCCACCAACCGGCTCGCCAAGATCGGCGACTCCGTCGGCATCATCGCCGCCCAGTCGATCGGCGAGCCCGGCACCCAGCTGACCATGCGCACCTTCCATATCGGCGGTGTCGCCTCCGGCGGATTCAAGACGCCCGAAATCCGCGTCCGGGCCAGCGGCATCGTGCGCTATCGCGGCCTCCGCCTCGTCGAGACCGCCGACGGCGGCCACATCGTCCTCAACAAGACCGGCTCCATCCAGATCGTCGACGCCGAGGAAAAGGAGCTTGAGACCTACAACATCGTGGTCGGCTCGTTCCTCCACGTGGGTGACGGCGAGAAGATTGAAAAAGCCGAGATTCTCGCCCAGTGGGATCCCTACAACGTGCCCGTGCTCTCGGAAAAGGGCGGCACGCTCGCGTTCAAGGACATGATCCCCGGCGTGACGGTGAAGCGCGAGCTGGACGAATCCAGCGGCCGCATCGCCACCGTCGTCATCGAGCATAAGGAGGATCTCAATCCCCAGATCGAAGTCCGCGACGAAAAGGGCAAGCCGCTCGCCGCCTATTCCATTCCCGTCGGCGCTCAGATCGCCGTCAACGAAGAGGATATCATCCAGCCCGGCGCCCTCCTTGCCAAGACGCCCCGCCAGGCCTCCAAGACCAAGGACATCACCGGCGGTCTGCCGCGCGTGGCCGAGCTCTTTGAAGCGCGCCGCCCCAAGGAGGCGGCCGAGATGGCCCGCATCGACGGCATCGTTTCCTTCGAGGGCACCGTCCGCGGCAAGCGCAAGCTGGTGGTCAAGAACGAGGAGACCGCCCAGGAAGAGGAGCACCTCATTCCCACCGGCAAGCACATCATCGTCCAGCCGGGCGACGTCGTGCACAAGGGGCAGCACCTCACCGAAGGCGCCGCCGACCCGCACGAAATCCTGGAAATCCTCGGACCGGCCGCGCTCTACGAATTCCTCATCGGCCAGGTCCAGGAGGTCTACCGTCTCCAGGGCGTGACGATCAACGACAAGCACATCGAGATCATCATCCGCCAGATGCTCCGCAAAGTCCGCATCACCGATCCGGGCGACAGCGAGTATTTCTGGGGCGAGCAGGTGGATCGTGCGGCCTTCCTGGCCGACAACAAGCGCCTCGACGAAGCCGGCGGCAAGCCGGCCGAGGCCGAGCCGATCCTGCTCGGCATCACCAAGGCCTCGCTCGAAACGGAAAGCTTCATCTCCGCCGCGTCCTTCCAGGAAACCACCCGGGTGCTGACCGACGCCGCCACCCTCGGCAAGGTCGACCTGCTCAAAGGGTTTAAGGAAAACGTCATCATGGGCCATCTCATTCCGGCCGGTACCGGGCTGCCAGCGCATCGCAAGTTGCGCATCAGCCTTCCTTTCGGTGCCGATGTCCCCGCCGAGGAGCCGGCGAAGGCCACTGAGGCCAGCTGAAGACGTTGATAATCCCTTCTTATCCGAGCCGCGGCCTACGGGCCGCGGCTTTTTTTCGTTTCCGACAAGGCGAAATTTTTCTTGTCTCCGCGGCCGCTTTGTTCGATAGTCTTCATCCCTCCCGCCAAAAACCACTCGTCGAGCCTAGCTCCGTGTGGTTTATCGCCCGGCCTGCAAGGCCGGGCGATTTTTTTGGTCATCTGCGCCCGTTCTCCGGCGGCCCGAAAAGGGAAATTTGTCCGAATGAAAAATTGGCCTTGAACTCCCCCGCCACGGTGTGTTCTTCTTCACTTTTTCCCATTTTGATCACGCGCTGACGGCCCCGGCCGCTGAGCGCTTTTCCCCCGGACGTTGGGCCAAACCCAAACGCCGGAAAAATATCACTTTTTTCCAAAATGTTCTTGCTGACATTTTGGAGCAAGGTAGCGTCTGCCTCTTTTCCCAAATTCTCTCACTTCGTTATGCCGACCATCAACCAACTCGTGCGCAAAGGCCGCCGCAAGGTAGCCGCCAAGTCGAAATCTCCGGCTCTGGCAGGCAACCCCTTCCGCCGCGGCGTCTGCGTGCAAGTCATGACCCGCACGCCCAAAAAGCCCAATTCCGCGATCCGCAAGGTCGCCAAGGTGCGTCTGACCAACGGCAACGAAGTCATTTCCTACATTCCCGATGAAGGCCATAACCTGCAGGAGCACTCCATCGTGCTCGTGCGCGGCGGCCGCGTGAAGGATCTGCCCGGCGTCCGCTACCATATCGTCCGCGGCACCCTCGACGCCACCGGCGTCGAAAAGCGCCGTCGCAGCCGTTCCAAGTACGGCGTCAAGCGTCCGAAGAAGGACGCGGCCAAGAAATAATTTTCGCGAGGAGGAGTTTTATCCATGTCCCGTCGTCACAGAGCCGAGAAACGCGTCGCCCAGCCCGACATCCGCTACAGCAGCCCGCTGGTGGCCCATCTCATCAACGTCATCATGCAGCGCGGCAAGAAAAGCCTCGCCCAGCGCATTGTCTACGGCGCCTTCGAGAAGGTCAGCGAAAAGCTGCAGAAGGGCGATCCGGTCGATCTCTTGATCGGCGCGCTGGAAAACGCCCGCCCCCGCCTCGAGGTCAAGAGCCGCCGCGTCGGCGGCGCCACCTACCAGGTGCCGGTGGAAATTTCGTTCGAGCGTCAGGAAAGCCTCGCGCTGCGCTGGATCGTCCAGGCCGCCGGCAGCCGCAAGGGCACGCCCATGCAGGAGGCCCTCGCCGCTGAGATTGTCGACGCCTACAACAACACCGGCACGGTGGTGAAGAAAAAAGAAGACACCCACAAGATGGCCCAGGCCAACCGCGCCTTCGCCCATCTCCGCTGGTAAGCAGGAACCGCCATGTCCACCGCCGCCGCTCCCGCCATCACTGTCGTCACCGACAAGGCCAAGGTTTCCCCGGTCAATTCCAAGGACCGGCCGTTCCCGCTCGAATGGACGCGCAACATCGGCATCGCCGCCCACATCGACGCCGGCAAGACCACCACGACCGAGCGCATCCTCTTTTATTCCGGCGCCGTCCACAAGATGGGCGACGTCGACGACGGCAATACCACCACCGACTGGATGGAACAGGAGCGCGAGCGCGGCATCACCATCACCGCCGCCGCCATCTCCTGCGCCTGGAACGCCTCCTGCGGCCCGTGGAAGGGGATCAAGCAACGTATCAATATTATTGATACACCGGGGCACGTCGATTTCACCGCCGAGGTCGAGCGCTCCCTCCGTGTCCTCGACGGCGCCATCGCCGTGTTCGACGCCGTCGCCGGCGTCCAGCCCCAGTCCGAGACCGTCTGGCGCCAGGCCAACAAGTACCGCGTCCCGCGCATCGCCTTCATCAACAAGATGGACCGCGTCGGCGCCAACTTTCACCGCGCCGTCGACGACATCCGCAACAAGCTCAAGGGCAACCCCCATCCGCTCTTCTTGCCCATCGGCGCCGAGGAGAATTTCACCGGCCTGATCGACCTCGTGCAGATGGTCGCCTACATCTTCCCCCCCGAGGACAAGGATCCGCTCGGCCTCAATCCCGTCACGGCCGAGATCCCCGCCGACCGGCTTGCCGAGGCCAAGGAATACCGCGAAAAACTCATCGAGGCGGTCGCCGATTTCGATGACGTCATCGCGGAAAAGTACCTCGGCGGCGAGGCCATCGCCACCAACGAGCTCATGCTCGCCATCCGCAAGGCCACGATTTCCCTCAATTTCTGCGGCGTCGTTCCCGGCTCGGCCTTCAAGAAAAAAGGCGTCCAGCGCCTGCTCGACTGCGTGGTCAATTACCTGCCCAGCCCGATCGACGTCCCCCCGATGAAGGGGCAGGACAGCGACGGCCATGAGACCGCCGCGGTGGTCGATGACAAGGGCAAGCTCGCCGGCCTGGCCTTCAAGCTCTGGACCGACCCGTTCGTCGGCAAGATCGTCTTCTTCCGTATTTACACCGGCACGCTGCCCCGGGGCATGTCGCTCTACAATCCCCGCACCCGCCGCACCGAGCGCGTCTCCCGCCTCGTGCTCATGCGGGCGATGGACCGCGAGGAAATCGACATGGCGTATTCGGGCGACATCTGCGCCCTCGTCGGGGTGAAGGACGTCATCACCGGCGATACGCTCTGTGACGAGAACTTCGACATCCGGCTCGAGCCCCCGTCATTTCCCGAGCCCGTCATCTCCATGTCGATCGAGCCGAATTCCAAGGCCGACCAGGAGAAAATGGGCACCGCGCTCC
>Ga0070741_10014031_pt1 | contig 13970 bp, 13 predicted proteins | sample Coa_R1_4_FD_66440 | JGI IMG/M metagenome (GOLD analysis project Ga0070741, IMG submission 66440) | Surface soil microbial communities from Centralia Pennsylvania, which are recovering from an underground coalmine fire - Coalmine... | ecosystem: Environmental > Terrestrial > Soil > Unclassified ... | reverse complement strand
GAGTACGCGTTGAAGATCCAGAGGATGCGGTGGCCTTTCTGCAGGGTTCCGGAGAGCGGCAAGGTGAAGGTGAAAAGCTGGTTGGTGCCGCTGCCGGTCTGGGTGAAGGATTGCGTCCCGAGCTGGACCTTCGCACCCGTGCCGGGATCGGAGTCGTAGAAGTACACGTCCATCTTGAGCTGCGGTCCGCTGCTCTTGGTCACGTAGAAGCTGGTGGTGATGTTTCCGGAGAAGCTCACGTCGGTCGTGGTCGGCGGATCCTGGAAAAAGCGCACCGCTTCCACCGGCGTGGTGGTGGCATTGAAGCCGATCGTCGCTGCCGTGCCGCTCGTGGGTGCGGTCGTTGTCGCGATCCGGCGCACGCCGCCATCGGCGCCCGTGCCGACATTGATGGTGTCGGCGTGGTAGTAGTAGGTGCTGCACGCGTTCCCGGTGATCCCGACCTGCGACGAGGCGCTGACGGGCGAGCCCGGGTTGCCGGTCCACTGCAGCGATGCGCTGTTCATCGCCGGATTGGCAACGTTGAACGGATTGGCAGCGCTTGCCGTCACGGTGACGCTGCCGCTTGCTCCCGCGCTCACATTGCCCACATTCCACGTCACCGTGCCGCCGCTGTTCGCACACGAGGCGCCGCCGGTGCAGGACGCGAAGGTGAATCCGGCCGGCAAGGCATCGGTGATGGTCACGCCAGTGGCATTCGCGGTGCCGTAATTGGTGTACGCGAGCGTCCACGTCACCGAGCCGCCCGGCGCGACCTGGCTCGCGCTCGCGTTCTTGGCAAGCGTGAACGCCGGGCTCGTGGCACCCGGCGTGGTGACCGCAATGGTCGACGACGCGCTTTTCGTGACCGGCGTACCCGCGGGGTCGTTGCCGGATATCGTGGCGCTGTTCGCAAGCGAGGTCCCGGCATAGCCGTTGTTCACCGTCACCGTCAGGCTGACGGATCCACTCGCGCCGGGCGCGATCGCACCAATCGTCCAGGTCACCGTGCCCGATGCGTTCCCGCAGGACGTGCCCCCAGTGCACGCCACATAGGTGACGCCGGCCGGCAGCGCATCGGTGATCACGGCGCTGCTCACCGGCACCGTCGCGTCGTTCGAATAGGAAAGCGTGTAGACGAGCTGGGTGGCGCCATCGGGCGCGATGGCGTAGGTGCTCGGCGTCTTGGCGAGCGACAGGCGCGCCGCATCGACCGCGATCGCGACGGGTGCGCTCGTGAGCGTTCCGAATGATGTCGTCGCTGTGGCGGCGTTGTTGTAGTTGCCGGATACCGCAGGCGCGCTGGTGCGGAACGTGAGCGTCTGGCTGCTCCCGCTCGCCAGGCTCAGCGCGGGCGCGAAGGTCCACGCGATCGCACCGGTCGCCCCATTCACAGGCGAGGTCGAAGGCGAGAGCGTGCCGCCGGTCGTGGCGCTGTAGGTGAAGCCCGCCGGCAGCGTGTCGTCGATGCGGCTCAACGTGATCGAGCTGTTGAGCGGATTGGCGATGGTCAAGGTGAAATCGACGGCGCTGCCCGGCGTCGCGTTGGCGACATTCGCGGTTTTCACGATCGTCGGTGCGAGCCCGCATGCATTGAGCGCAACGCCGACCAGGGCGGTTTGAGTGCCCGTGACGCTCGGGTTGCTCCACCAGTTCTCGGTGGCACTCGGCGTCATCACCGGCGAATGCGGCGGCAATGAGACGTAGTCGACGCCGCCGACGCGAATGCGGTTCTGGGCGTCACCGGTCACGTAGGAAAACGTGCGATTGTCCACACCCGTGGGCGTCACGCCGTCGTCGACCATGGCGTTGTCGTCGAGCGCCTGCACGCCGATGAGGTACTGACCCCTGGCGAGCGCCGTCGCATCCCAGCTCGCCGTCCAGGTGTTCAACGACCCGGGCTTCAAGGTCGCAGCGGCGGCAAAGGTCCACGCATTGCCATCGTCGGCGATGCCGTTGCCGTTCGCATCGTAGTAGTAATAGAACCGCACGGCTTTCACCGAGGGCACGACCGCACCATTGACCACGGCGAGGGTGTCCTGCACCGTCGCGGTCAATGCATACGTCCCGGGACACGTGCTCGGAGCGGTTGCGGACACGCTCGACACGATCGGCTGCGCATACGGCGCAGCCTGGTCGAAGGAGATGTAATCGCCGAACGGCCCCGGCTTTCCCGCCGCGCCGATCCAGCTGCGGTTGATCGCGCAATCCTTCTGGAACGGATTGTTGAGGCTGTTCGCGGTGCAGAACAGCATCGAGATCGGCGTGCTGCGGGTGATCTTCGGGCCGCCCAGGCTCGACGCATCGAGCAGCTTCACCGGGATCTGGTAGTCGATGAAGTACTCGTTGCAGGGACTCGTCGTGATCACTTTGGAACGCGTGGTGCCGTAGTCCCACGTCGTCTCCGCGGCGCCCAGCGGCCAATTGGCCACCGGGGTGACGCTGCCCTGGAAATTGAGGATCCTGCCGCTGACCGGGTCGACGAACGCCGTCGGGTTATGTGCGATCAGCTTGACGTTGCCGGCATCGCCGATGTAATCGAGCGACTGGGTCGGCAGCTTGCTCCAGATGCCTGCAATGCGATCGATGGCGGTGGCCGGAGCGCCCGAGGACCCGTCGAGATGCGCCGCGAGATCGACGAAGCCGTCGCCGTTGACGTCGAACAGCACCGTCCATAGCGCGGAATTCCACGGATCCGATGCGCCATAGCTCCCGGCGGAGGGTCCCGTGGCATAGGTGTTGGCGATCTGCTCGACACGCCAGCGGAACATGATCACGTCCTGGCTGCCGTCCACGGCGGCACCCTGGCGCAACGCGTAATAGATGCTGGGCTTCGCCTTGTCGGTGCACGACGAGGCGATGTTCACGTAGTTCTGCGGCGCGGTGCCGCCGTTGGACGGATCCTGCGTGCGCGGGTCGCCCACGCCCTGCTGGAACCGGGTGTACGGCAGCCAGTCGCCGCAGCTCGCGCCGCAATTCTTCGGATCGGCCGGCTCGTTCGGCCACGCGACCGGCGGGAAATGCACCGCCGACGAGCCCCAGTATGGCGGATAAGGATCGGCGATCGTGGCTTGCGCGAGCAGTGCGCAGACCGCGATCAGCAACGTACGAAGAATTCCCTGCGCGCGCTGGTGCATCCGTTTGGCGTCCCGTGAAAAGCGTGACTAAACGGGTGCAGTTGGCGACGAGCTCGACCCTCCCCCGCTTGTTAGGTTGTCCTGCACAGCAAGAGGCGTGCCCACCGCGTCGCCTGTTCGCGCAGGGTCATTCCCACCGTGCCGTTTCATAGGCGAAAGAGCGACACGCTGCGACCATGCGCCGCGGTTGTGAGATACCTCATGTGCACCGTTGGCGCGCGGGGAGCGCGCAAAGGTGACGAAAAGCGGCGCGCGCTCAGCGCGGCGGCATCAGCGGCTCGCAGCGTGGCTCACCGACCTCGAACACGCCGAGCTTGCGATGCACCGGTGACTCGTCGGCGACGATGACGTAGAGCGGCTTGTCCGAGGACGCATTGGCGAGCGTCACGTGCGCGAAGCCGGGCGCGCAGAAGGTGTCGGCGGTATCGAATACGAATTCGGTGCCGTTCACCACCGCACGACCGCGTCCGTCCACGACGTGCACGACCTGCGCCGGCGACATGCGCCGCAGGTGCTGCTCCTCGCCGGGGCGCAGCTCGAGGGCGCTGAACGCAATGGTGTTGAGGCAATCGCCGCCCGTTTCCGGATTGACGTAGGCGACCTCCACGAGCTGGTCGCGGGGCGCGTTGCGAGCGAGATCGTCGAGCGCGGTGCGCGTGCGCGCCCATTCGTAGCGCAGCTGCGGATAGCGCGCGCTGGTGCGCTCGCCGGCGATGCGAGGCACCACGCTTCCTGCGCCATAGGTCGCCGGCGCGCGCGGGTCGCCTTGCGGGCCGCCCGCCACCACGTACGACACGTCGAGCGACACCATGAGCGGAATGTCGAGCACGTCGAGCCAGACGAACGGGCCGGCGCCTTCGTGCCGATGCTCGTGCCACAACCCGGTGGGCGTCAACACGAGATCGCCATGGTGCATGGGGCATCTCTCGCCGCCGACGATGGTGCACGCGCCGCTACCCTCGACCACGACGCGCGCGGCATTGGGCGTGTGCCGGTGATTGGGCGCGAGCTCGCCGGGCAGCACGAGCTGCATGCCGAGATAGATGACGCTCGAGGCCTGCAGGTTGTCGAGGCCGCGTCCGGGATTGGCGAGCACCAGCACGCGCCGCTCGGCCTTGTCCATCGGGGTGAGCTCGCCCGCTTGCAGCAGCAGCGGACGAATCGACTGCCACGACCACAGCGTGGGACGGGTGCTCGTTTTCGATGCGCCGGGCGGGATGAGCGAACGCAGGCTCGGCCACAACGGCACGAGATTGGCCGCGCGCAACGCGCTCACGTATTCGGTCGGGAGTTCCTCGAGAGTGCCCAGGGCTTCCATGACATCACTCGCTGCCAAAACGACAGTGTAATTTTACGCGGCCGTGCTACGGCGCCGGATTGGGAAAGCGCGCCTGCACGGCAGCGATGCCAGCAACAGTGTCGGCATCGAGCTCGGTTTGGGCGGCCGCGATGTCTTCCTCGAGCTGCTCGATCGTGGTCGCGCCGACGAGCAAGGCGCCGAGATACCAGCGACTCGCGACATAACCCAGCGCGAGTTGCACCAGGCTCAATCCTCGTTGCGCCGCCAGTGCGGCATAGGCCTCCACGGCTTGCGGCACGATCGCATTGCGAAACCGCAGCCCGGTGTCGTCGAACAGGATGAAGCGGCCATCGGGCGGGCGCGCGCCGCCTCGATACTTGCCCGACAGGATGCCGGCGGCGAGCGGGCTGTAGGCAAGGAGCGACATGTTCTCGCGAAAGAGCACTTCGGCGAGATCGCCGTCGACGTTGCGCGACAGCAGACTGTAGCTGTTTTGCACCGTCACCGGTGGCGGCGCATGCAGCTCGCGGGCGGCGGCGCGAAAGGCGCACAGGCCCCACGACGTTTCGTTGGACACGCCCCAGTAGCGGATCTTCCCCGCCTTCACCATCGCCGCCATGCCTTCGACCTGCTCGTGGATGGAAGGACCCTCGCGCTCCTTGGCCGGATCGAATTCGACGTTGCCGAAATTCGGGACATTGCGCTGCGGCCAGTGGATCTGATAGAGATCGATGTAGTCGGTGCGCAGCCGTTGCAGGCTCGTATCCACCGCTTCGGCGATGGTCTCGCGCATCACGTCGGTGCGCCCGCCGCGAATCCACGGTCGCCGGCCGGGACCGGCGATCTTGGTCGCGACGATGACGCGATCGCGCGGATTTTTCGCGAGCCAGGTGCCGAGATAGCTTTCGGTGCGCCCCTGCGTCGAAGGCTGCGGCGGGATCGGATACATTTCCGCCGTGTCGATGAAGTTGACGCCGTGCGCCAGCGCGGCATCGAGCTGCGCGTGCGCCTCGGCTTCGCTGTTCTGCTGGCCCCACGTCATGGTGCCGAGGCAAACGCGCGATACGTTGAGATCCGTCCCGGGCAGGGTTCGATAGCGCACGTGCAATCCTCCGTCAGTCGCCGAGGTCGGGAATGAGGCGCACCGAGAGCACGCCCTTGATCGCGGCGATCGCCTGGATCACCGTACCATCGACCTCGCTGTCGACATCGACCAGCGTATACGCCATCTCGCCGCGCGACTTGTTGACCATGTTGTGGATGTTGAGCCCCGCGCGCGCCATGGTCGAGGAGATCTGGCCGAGCATGTTGGGCACGTTGGCATTGGCGATGCCCACGCGATAGGACGACTCGCGCGCCATCTCGACATCGGGAAAGTTGACGGCGTTGCGGATGGTGCCATGCTCGAGATAATCGCGCACCTCGTCGACGACCATGAGCGCGCAGTTCTCCTCGGCCTGGGCCGTCGAAGCGCCAAGATGCGGCAATGCGACGATCCGAGGCTCGCGCGCAAACGATGCGTCGGGGAAATCGCATACGTAGCTGCGCAGGCGGCCGCCCCGCACCGCGTCGCGCACGGCGTCGCGATCGACGATCGCATCGCGCGCGAAGTTGAGCAGCACGGCGTCGTGGGGCAGGTGCGACAACGCGCGCGAGTCGATGAGATGACGCGTCGCCGGTGCGAGCGGAACGTGCAGCGTGACGAACTGCGAGGCGCCGAGCAATTCCTCGAGGGTGCCGACGCGGTGCACGCACGCCGGAATCCGGTGCGCGGCATCGCTCTTGAGGTACGGGTCGAACCCGAGCACCCGCATGCCGAGCTTGGCCGCGCCCTCGGCAACCAGACCGCCGATCGCCCCCAGCCCGATCACGCCCAGCGTGCGCGAGGCGATCTCCACGCCGGCGAAGCGCGACTTCGACGATTCGATGCGTGATTCGAGATCATCGCCTTCGAGCTCGGCGACGAAGGAGAGCGCGGGCACGACGTTGCGCGCTGCCATCACGATCATCCCAAGCACGAGCTCGCACACGGCGTTCGCGTTGCCGCCGGGCGCATTGAACACGGGGATCCCGCGCGCCGACATCTCGTCCACCGGAATGTTGTTGGTGCCTACCCCGGCGCGACCGATCGCCTTGACGGTCGGCGGCAGAACGAGCGAATGGAGATCGGCCGAGCGCACGATGATCGCATCGGCATCATCGAGGGATGCACTCGATTCGTAGCGGCCCGGCGGCAGGCGCTCGAGGGCGCGCGCGGAGATCCGGTTGAGGGTGCGTATGCGGTATGTCATCGAGGACCTTCCGTGTCGCGGAAGGCCCTCGTTTTAGCACAGCCGGCTTACGCCGCAGCGCGCGGCGCGCGCGCGGCTGCCGGGGCACCCGCGGCAGCGGCCGGCCGCTCCAGCTGCTTCACGTCGCCCGATAGCTCGCCACCGTCCTCGACCACGAGACTGCCGTAGCGTATGGTGCCGCTCACGCGGCCGGTGCCATGCACGACGAGACGCGTGCGTGCGGTGATCTCGCCGGTGAAGTCGCCGTGGATTTCGGCGATGTCGATCAAGGCCGTGCCCTTGAGCGTGCCCGGCTTCTCGATCTGCATCACCTTGCTGTGCACCGTCGCCTCGACCTGGCCTTCGATCACGACGTTGTCGCAGTCGGAGATCTCGACGCCCTTCAACTTGATGTTCACGCCGACGTGGAGCTTGCTGCCGGGGACCGCACCGGACTCGGCGCTCGGCTGCGCGGACGGGGTCGCAACCGGTGCAGGTGCGGCAGCAGGTGCGGCGACGGGCTGGGGCGCGGGCTCGGCGCGCTGCGCGGCCGGTGCGGGCTGGGGATTGCGCAGCGAAGCCGGCGCGTTCGAAGCGTTCGCGCCAGACGGGGGCTCGTAGAGCGCCGGCTTGAGCGCGAATTTTCCGGCTTCCTTGGGATCTGCGGGCGCGCCGTCCCGACGGTTGAAATTGAGCATGGGCTCTCTCCTGGCTGATGGGGGGAATGCCATGGGATTCGACGCCAGGTGGCGGCGCGCCATGACATTGTCATATTCCCCCAAGCCGCCGGGGAGCGCAAGCATTTTCATGCTGCCCGCAGCCAGGACACGGCAAAGAGCCCTGCTCCCGGCCGCGAGCGCGCGCAGTGCCGCGTTACTCGATCCGAAAGCCGATCTTGAGCGTCACCTGGTAATGCGCCACCGCGTTGCCCTGGATATGGCCGCGGCTCTCGATGACCTGGAACCAGTCCATGTTCTTGATCGTCTGGGAAGCCTTGGCGATCGCGTTGCGGATCGCATCGTCGGTGCTCGTTGCCGACGAGCCGACGAGCTCGATCAGCTTGTAGGTGTTGGCGGACATGACGCTCTCCTCGGTGCGCGCGTGACGGCAACGCGACGTTACCGCACGCGGCCGACGCGCGTCAAAGACATTCGTTGTTTGGTCGCGGAACGGATCTTGCGTCGACGATAGCCTCCGGCATGGCCCGTAGAACCCAACGAGGATTTGGCATGAACGCACTGACCCGGCTGTCTCCCAGCATTACCAAGATGATCCGCGCCGATCATACGGCGGTGATCGCAACATTCCACAAGTACGAGGTCAATGCCTCGTCGGGCACCAAGCGGGCACTCGTGAATACCGTTTGCACGGCACTGGAAATTCATGCACAGCTCGAGGAGGAAATCTTCTATCCCGAGATGCGCGCGCTCGACACCAGGGAAGTCGCGCGCAGCGTGCCCGAGCACGACGAGATGCGGCGGCTGATCGGCGTGCTCCGCGCCATGGATGCCGCGGAAGCCGCGTTCGACGAGACTTTCATGAATCTGATGCGCGATGTGCTGAATCACGCCGCGCACGAGGAGACGGTGCTGCTGCCGGATGCGGAGCGCGCGCTGTCGGCGGAGCGGCTGTCCGAGCTCGGCGCGCAGATGACCCGGCGACGCATGGAGCTCATGGCCCCGCGCGCCGGCGAGATCGCCGTCAACGCGGCACGCTCGCATTCCGGAGCGCTCATCGCCGGCGCGGGCGTGCTCGCCCTGGGCGCCTTCGTCGCGGCGCGTGCGGTGAAACAGCAACGCACGATGCGCACCTGATGTGACGTGATCGAAGCCGCGCCGGGTAAACCTTACCGTGGCGCGCAACTTCTACGCGAGAGGAGGTTTCATGAGAACGAGCAGCGGTTTGGCCCTCGCAGCATTGGCACTTGCCATGACCGGCGCTGCGGCGGCGCAGCGCATCGAGATCAGCAGCCCCTCGATCGGGACGGTGGTCGTCACACCGCCCGTCATCAACGACAACGCCACGCGCACCGGCGCGCGTGCGAGTGCCCGTGGCCGCACCGGCGTCGACCTGGGGGTGAAGCGCCGCGCGGATGGGTCGCTCTACGACCCGCTCGACCCGAACCAGAATCCCGCGGCAGCGACAGCGAGCACGACGGCGAATGGGCCGAATGCAGGCGCCGCCCCGAGTGCCGCCGCGCCGGCAGCGAATGCCAACATGAACGCCGCCGGGGGCGCGCTCCCAGGCACGGCTGGCGCAGCCAATGGCGGCGTGCCCTTCGGCAATGCACCCGCCCCGGGCACCGGCAGCGGCTTCTCGAGCTACAACCCCGCGGCAACGGGCGCAAGCAATGTCGATTCGAATCCGGGCGCGGCGAATGCACTCAACGGCAGCGGCAGCGGCTTCACCAATCCCGGAACCGCCTCCGGTGCAGCCTCGGGTGGGGCTGGGGCGCGCGGCCGCTGACACGCGATGGGCGCGGGCGGCGGCTGTCTAGCCGGCAGGCTTCGCGCGCATCGGCTTCAACGCCTCGGCCCAGCGGTAGAGCTCGTTCAGCATCACTTTCGCAGCGTCTTCCTGCGCGGCAGCGGGCTCGAACGCGCCCGTCTCCTTGTTGAAGCTGTTCGCCACGAACGGGAAGTTCACCGCTTCCACGATCGGCATCATCTTCAAGCCGGTCACGATGAGCTTCGTCATCTGCACCGAACGCGTGCCGCCCGACACGCCTCCATAGCTCACGAAGGCCACGGGCTTGTAGCCCCACTCGTGCACGAGGTAATCCAGCGCGTTGACCAGCGAAGGCGGCGGGGCGTAGTTGTACTCGGGGGTCACGAACACGTACGCGTCGGCGCGAGCGATCCGCGCGCTCCAGGCCTTGGTGTGATCGTGCTTGTACTCGCGCAGGCGCGGATGCTTGGGCTCGTCGAAGAGCGGCAGCTTCACGTGCGCGAGGTCGATGAGCTCGATGTCGAACTTGCCGTGTGCGCGCGCGATGCGCTCGAACCAGTGCCCGACATGAACCCCGACACGCGCTTCCCGCGTGCTCCCGATGATGATCTCGAGGTGCATGAGTCTCCCTGATGTCGTGGTGCTTCCGGCCTGGTGTCAGGCAGCCGGAGAGATGTTGAGGTAGGCCCGGGTGTCCTCGAAGAAATGCGGTCCCGCGTCGGAGCGCACCGCTGTGCCGACCCCTTCCGTGGTGAGGACCTCGAGCAACAGCGCACTCGCCACGCCGCCATCGATGATGTGCACGGAGCGCACGCCCTCGCGCACGGCGTCGAGCGCGGCGCGAAGCCGCGGCGCGAGATCGTCGCCCAGCCGGTTGCCCGCGAGCAGCGCCTGCGCTTCGCTCGCCGTCAGGATGTACGCAAGGCGCCCGTCCGCTCCCGGGATGCCGGCCACGTTGGTCATCAGGATGAGCTTCTCGGCCTCGAGCTCGCGCGCGATGCGGCCTGCCAGGACATCCGAGTTGATGTGGTACGCGGTGCCGTCGACATCGACGCCGATCGGCATGATCACCGGCACGAACTGGCGCGACAACAGTAGCCGCACGAGCGAGAGATCGATGCTCTCGACTTCGCCGACGAAGCCGGGATCGACGGCCGCGTCGCCCTCGGCCAGCGTCAGCTTGCGGGCGTGAATGAAACGGCCGTCCTGGCCGTCGAGACCGACGGCGCGACTGCCATGGCGATTGATGAGCCCGGTGAGCTCCTGGTTGAGCTCCTCGAGCACCATCTCGACGACGTTCAACGTGCTTTCGTCGGTGATGCGCACGCCGCCCGACCGGCGCGGCGTCATGCCCATCTGCTGCATCAGTCGATCGATGTGCCAGCCGCCGCCGTGCACCACGATGGGCTGCATGCCGACCAGGCGCAGCAATGCGACGTCGCGCGCGAATCCGGCCTTGAGCTCGGGATCGATCATCGCGCGTCCGCCGAAACGGATCACGAGCGTCTTGCCGTGATAGGCGCGGATGAACGGCAGCGCTTCCGAGAGGATGCGTGCCTTCGCAATGGGTGTCATCGAGAAACGAGGCGGATCGCGGGCGATTATACGATCCGCCTCGTTCAGGACACTTTCAATGCACCGAGCGCGGAATTTCCTGTGATGGCGCCGTGCCGGCTTCCTCGTCCGACATGACCAGGCGCTGCGCGCCGGCGGTGGAAGGCGTGCCATCGGCGCCCAGCAACGGCGTGTCCGACGCGCCGCTGGTACGATCGTCGTGACGCGGTGCGGAGACTTCCGGCGACAGCGTGGCGCGCGTCGGGGTCCCGTCGGCGCCTATGCCAGGCGCCATGCCGTGCTCCTCGCGCCCGGCGCCGAGCTGGCCCGAGATCAATTCCTGCGCGGTGTCGACGAGCCACCGCTCGAGCGGCTCATTGGTGACCACGCGCGCCGCCACGCCCAGGCCTGCGCTCGCCAGCAGCAACCCGGACGTGTTGCGCTTCGCGAGTCCGTAGAGTGCGAGCACGCCGCCGCCGACGAGCGCCGCCAGCCGCATCGTCGGTGTCCATGCTTGCGGGCCTGCATTGCGCAGTCGCGCCCTGCCTTCGCCCTGCAGGCTCGGCACGCGATCGCCCGCGTCGTGCACATCGAGATGATTGTCGACGCCGGTCACCCCGGGGATGGCGCGCACCGTCGCCAGCAATTCCGGGAGCTCGTGGCGCAGGATCGGTCCGCTCACCACGACCGTCGTGCCATTCGCACCGACCTGGATCGCATGCGGATGCGAAACACAGCGGCCCATGGCGGAGCGCACGCGCTCGATCAGGCGCAGCTCGTCGACGCTCTCGTCGTCGCGGCGCGTCATGCGCTGCTGCAGACGGGCATTGAGGCCGTGCAGGCGCTGACGCGTGTCGCGCGTGGCCTGGTTGGCCAGACGCACGGTGTCGTTGGCGAAGCGCTGCACCTTGTCGCGCGTGATCGCGCGGCGCCGCCGGCCGCGATCGGGATCGAGCATGTACATCGCGACAGCACCCACTGCGACTCCCTGCAGCAGACGCGTGAGTGCGCTCGTGTGGTCTGGCATGTTGCCTCCTCGTGCTGGTGTTGCGCGTTTAGGGGTTGTTGCCGGTGTAGATCGCCCAGGCGCTGTTGAACTCGGATGCGTTGAGCCGGCCGTCGCGGTTCATGTCGGCCTGGGCGAAGGCGCTCTCGAATCCGGCGAGCTGCGCTACGTCCTGCCGCGTGACGTAGCCCTTGTTGTCCGGATCGAGCTTGTGGAACGCCGAGATGGCGAGCTCGGCCTTGTTGGGCACGACGCCGTGCGGCATCGGCTGTACGATGGGCCCGTTCGTCGTTGTGGCCGGGGTCGTGCCGGACGTGCCCTGCGCGAACGCGGTGGCCGATGCGAGCGCGGCTGCGAGGAAAACGCCGCTCAATGCGGCCGGTGTGCGATGGATCATGAAAACCTCCTTGGAAAGCCTGCCGAATTCCAAAGCGGCCGGCGCGAGCGCGCATCCGGCCGCTGCCCGATGGGGATTGGACGGTGCGATCGGGGAGCGGTTCCGGTCGTTTGATGGATGGCCGCTGGCAGGGCCCTCCCCGGAGTGCCACAATCGTCCTACCCTCCGCCCCCCACCTGCTGCCACCATGCACGCGAAACCGTGGTTCGGCGCGCTCGCGATCGCGCTCAGCGCCTGGATGTCCTGCGTCCATGCCGACTCGCCTCCCGAGCGCGCGGCGCCGTTCGTCGCAACGCCGACTGGCATCGTCGACGATATGCTCATGCTCGCGGGTGTGGGACCGAGCGATTACGTCGTCGATCTCGGTTCCGGTGACGGTCGTCTCGTGATCACCGCCGTCGCGAAATATCACGCCCGCGGCGGGTTCGGGGTCGACATCGATCCCGCGCTCGTGAAGCTCGCCAACGACAATGCGGCCAAAGCCGGCGTCGCCGATCGCGTGCGATTCTACGAGCGCGACCTGTTCGCGACGGACGTGAAGGACGCCACGGTCGTGACCTTGTATCTGCTGCCGACGGTGATGGGCAAGGTCGAAACCAAGCTGCGCGCCGAGCTCAAACCTGGCGCACGCGTGGTCACGCACGACTATTCCTTCCCGACCTGGAAGCCCACGCGCCATGTCGAGCTCGAGTCGCTCGACAAGGTCAGGATCACGGGCCAGACGTATACGCTGCTGTGGCTCTATACCGTGCCGGCGTCAGCGCCACGCTGAAACGCGCGCTCGATCAGGTGCGTCGCGCCGCTTTCGTGCGGCGGCTCGCCACCTTCGGCGATCGGGCGCCTCCCCGCACTGCCGGCGCGGGCATGGGCTTCGCGTGCTGGCCGCGTCCCGCGCTCGACGCCACGGGCGCTGCGAATTCCTCCGCGAGGGCATCGTCGCCCAGCGGTTGCACACGCGCGGTCTTCGCTTCGAGCACGCCGACGAACGCCCGGAAGATGTCGGTCTCGGTGATGATGCCGACCACACGCTGACGCGCATCGATCACGGGCAGGCCGCCGATCGCATTCCTCGCCATGAGGGTCGCAGCGTGGGTGATCGGCGCGTCATCGCGCACGCAGACCACCTGCGTATGCATGATGTCGGCGATGTCGACGGTGGTCGCGGGATATTGCAAGGCGGCGAGCAGGAGATCGCGCTCGGCAACGATGCCGAGCACGTTTTCGTCGCTGCCCACCACGGGCAGGTGATGGATGGCGTGTTCCTGCATCACGGCGAGCGCGGTGCGAAAGTCGCTGTCGAGGCGCAGCGTCAGCGGATGCGGGGTCATGTGGGTGCGTACGATCATGGCGGGACGTGTAGGGTCGGAGCGAAAGCGCGGATCACGCGCATTGTCGCGCGAGCCGGCGCTCGCGTCACTGCGTCAGCGCGTCACGGCGCAGGCTGCTGCGCCACCTCGTTGAGCACCGCCGCCACGGTCTCGGGTGCGCAGGGCTTTTGCAGCACCTTGAACCCCTCGGCGACCGCGCGTTGCAGCTCCGCAGTGTAGCCGGTCACGAGCACGACCGGCAGGCCGGGGCGCTCGCTTCGTATGATGCGCGCGAGATCGAGGCCGTTGCGCTCGCCCGGCATGCTGACGTCGCTCAACACCACGTCGACTGCCGTCTCCTGCAGCCGGTGCAACGCCTCGTCGGCGCTGGCGGCGGTCTTGACGTCGAAGCCGAACGATGCCAGCACGGGCGAGGTCGCCGCCATCAGGTCGACGTTGTCATCGACCAGCAGCACGCGCAACCCCGGCGCAGGGTGCGCAACGCGGGCCGTATGCGCGTCGTGCGCGCCGCCATGCCGTTGGCTTGCCGGCAGCAGCAATGAAACCGTGGT
>Ga0070741_10014029_pt1 | contig 13970 bp, 17 predicted proteins | sample Coa_R1_4_FD_66440 | JGI IMG/M metagenome (GOLD analysis project Ga0070741, IMG submission 66440) | Surface soil microbial communities from Centralia Pennsylvania, which are recovering from an underground coalmine fire - Coalmine... | ecosystem: Environmental > Terrestrial > Soil > Unclassified ... | reverse complement strand
CTCGTCCAGGCGGTCAAGGACCCGATGAAGACGAAGGGCGCCCGGCTGACCACGGAGATCTCGCTGCCCGGCCGCTTCGTCGTCTACGTTCCGAGCGGCGAGGGTCTCGGCGTTTCGCGCCGCCTCGAGGAGGACGAGCGCACGCGCCTCCGCGACATCGTCAAGGCGATCGCGCCGAAGGAGGGCGGCGTGATCGTCCGCACCGCCGCCGAGGGCGCGTCCGCGGACGACGTTCGCCTCGACCTCGAGTTCCTGATGAAGCTCTGGAAGCAGATCCAGGCCCGCGCGACGGAGGCGAAAGCGCCGGCGCTCGTCTTCCAGGAGGCGGAGCTGCCGCTTCGGGTCACCCGCGACCTGTTCACCGGCGACTTCGAGCGCGCGCTCGTCGACGACGACCGGACGCTGAAGCGCATCCAGGGCTACCTGAAGAAGACCTCCCCGCACATGGCCGAGCGCGTGTCCCGCTACCGCGAGAAGACGCCGCTCTTCGAGGCCTACGGCGTCGACGCGGAGATCCGCTCGACCCTGTCGCGCCGCGTCGATCTCCCCTCGGGTGGCTACCTGATCTTCGACTACGCCGAGGCGTTCACAGTCATCGACGTCAACACCGGCCGCTTCGTCGGCTCGCGCTCGCGCTCGTCGGGTCAGCGGCTCGAGGACACGGTGACGAAGAACAACCTCGAGGCGGTCAAGGAGGTCGTCCGCCAGCTGCGGCTCCGCGACATCGGCGGGATCATCGTCATCGACTTCATCGACATGGCGAACCCGAAGAACCGGGAGACGGTCGAGCAGGCGCTCCAGCAGGAGCTCGAGCGCGACCGGACGAAGACGTACGTCGTCGAGATCTCGCCGCTCGGGCTCGTCGAGATGACGCGCCAGAACGTCACCGACGGCCCGCGCGAGATCCTCACGCGCAAGTGCCCCACCTGTCACGGCGAGGGCGTCGTCGTCTCCGAGCAGACCGCGGTCGTCGACGCCGAGCGCCGCCTGCGCGCGCTCGCCGCGTCGAAGCCGCGGACGAAGGCGTTCAAGGTCGAGCTGAACGAGCACGTCGCCGAGCTCCTGATCGGGCCGGGCGCGACGCGACTCGAGGAGATCGAGGCGCAGACGAGGCGACGCTTCTACGTCGAAGGCAAGGCGGGCGTGCCGCACGACCACTTCGTCGTCCTCGACGAGGGGACGCTCGAGAAGCTCGCGCCGGCGGACGCGCCGCTCAGCGAGGGCCAGACGCTCGAGGTCAAGCTCGTCGAGGTCGGCCGGCACGTCGCCGCCGCGGGGGTCGCGAAGCTCGACGGCTGGAACGTGAACGTCGGCGACGCGGCCAAGCTCGTCGGGAAGAAGGTCAACGTCCGCGTCGCGCGCGTGCTCGACGGCACCGCCTACGCGGTCCTGACCGACGGCCTGCCCGAGCCGCCGCCGATTCCGATCACGGCCGAGGCCCAGGCCGAGAAGCCGACCCGTGCCTCGCGCGCGAAGAAGGCCGAGGAGCCCGCCCCGGAGGCGATCGCCGAGGAGCCCGCGGCGGCCGAGGAGGTCGTCGCGGAGGAGACGGCGGAGGCGGCCGAGGAGCAGGCGCCCCCGAAGAAGAAGACGCGCCGCGGCTCCCGCGGCGGCCGCGGCCGCAAGAAGACGCCGGCGCTCGAGCAGGGACAGACCCCGGCGGGGTCTGTCCCTGAACCGACGGCTGAGGAGGAGGTCCCGGCCGAGGGCGCGCCCGCGAAGAAGAAGACGCGCCGCGGCTCGCGCGGCGGGCGCGGACGGAAGAAGCCGGCAGCGGCCGTCGCCGCCGAGACGAACGGCGCCGGCGAGGCGAGGGCGGTCGAGCCACCGCGTCCGACCATCCACGTGCCCGCCCCGGAGGCCGTCAGCCAGAACGGCGGCGACGCGGCGGAGGCGCCGCCGCGCCCGAGGACGCGCCGCGGCTCGCGCGGCGGCCGGCGTCGCCGCAAGCCGACGGCCGCGACGGCGACCGAGCAGACGGCCTCAGACGAGAGCTAGGCCGAGAGCTCGTCGTCGTTCGCCGGCGGCGTGTCGTCGATCGGCGTCCCGAGCAGGTCGGAAACGACGGCGCGAAGCGGCATCTGGCTACAATGCCGATCCGGCGCGGACGACGCGCCGCTTTCTATGACCTACGCGATCGTCAAGCTCGGCGGCAAGCAGTACCGCGTCCAGGAGGGCGAGCGCCTGCTCGTCGACCGGCTCCCGGTCGACGAGAACAAGACCTTCCATCCGGAGGTGCTGTTCCTCGGGGGGGACGGTCGGGCCGAGCTCTCGCCAAAGGGGGTGCAGGTGACCGCGAAGGTGCTCGGGCACGAGCGCGGCGAGAAGATCCGGATCGGCAAGTACAAGAAGCGCACCGGCTACCGGCGCCACAACGGCTTCCGGGCGTCGCTCTCGCGGATCGAGATCGAGTCGATCGGGAAGAAGGCCGCCCGCGCAGGTGTCGCGAAGACCGAGGCGACGGAGGGCAAGCCGAAGCGGGCGGCGAAGCCGAAGGCCGCGGCAGCGGCGGCGAAGGAGCCCACGGCGAAGAAGACGACGACGAAGAAGAAGGCGGAGTAGCGATGGCTCACAAGAAGGGGCTTGGCTCCTCGCGCAACGGGCGCGACTCGAACCCGAAGATGCTCGGCGTGAAGATCTTCGCCGGCCAGGACGTGAAGGCCGGGATGATCCTCGTCCGCCAGCGCGGCACGCGCTTCCGGCCCGGCCCCGGCGCGGGCATCGGCCGTGACGACACGATCTTCGCCACCCAGGACGGCAAGGTCGAGTTCCGCTCGAGCGGCGAGCGCCGTACGGTCTCGGTCCTCGACGCCGGCTAGCTCGGCGCGTGCCGATCGCGGCGCGCCTCGCGGCGATCCCGCGGTTCCGCGCGTTCCCCGGCGCCTCAGCCGGAGCGGATCCTCGAGCTCCCCGACTTCGAGGACTCGGGTTCGACGTCGTGCACTTCGAGCTCGGCGACGGCGTGACCGGCGAGGTCGCGTACGGCCACACCGGCAACTTCATGTGACCGTGACTCCCTCGCGGTCGAGGGCGTCGACGAGGGCGGGACCTCGGCTGCCGCCATCGGCGCACGCGGGGTGCGATCCTGACGTGACCCATGTTCCACGATCGGGCGCGCATCCACGTCCAGGCAGGCCGCGGCGGCGACGGCGGGCTCAGCTTCCGCCGCGAGAAGTTCGTCCCCAGGGGCGGGCCCGACGGCGGCGACGGCGGGCGCGGGGGAGACGTCGTGCTGATCGCGGACGCGGACCTGCGCGACCTCTCGTCCCTGGGGGCCAAGCGTTCGTTCAAGGCCGGGCGAGGCGAGCCCGGGCGTGGCGCGGGAAAGCACGGCGCCGACGGTGCGGACGTCGAGCTGCACGTCCCGATCGGAACGCAGGTGTTCGCGGAGGACCAGATCGTCGCCGACCTCGTCGCTCCGGACGCGCGGGTGGTCGTCGCGCGAGGCGGCGCCGGCGGGCGCGGCAACCGTCACTTCGCCACGCCGACGCGGCAGGTGCCGAGGTTCGCCGAGACCGGCTTGCCGGGCGAGGAGGCCGACCTGGAGCTGCGGCTGAAGCTGCTCGCCGACGCGGCGCTCGTCGGTCTTCCGAACGCGGGCAAGTCGTCGCTCCTGCGCCGCATCTCGAACGCGCGGCCGAAGGTCGCGGACTACCCGTTCACGACGCTCCAGCCCGTCCTCGGCACGGTCGACTCGCCGGACGGCCGTCAGCTGACCGTGGCGGACGTCCCCGGCCTGATCGAGGGCGCCAGCCGCGGCGTCGGGCTCGGGCACGAGTTCCTCGCCCACCTCGAGCGGGCGCGGTTGCTGCTGCACGTGATCGACGTGGCGGCCGGCGACGTCGACCGGCAGTTCGAGCAGGTCGACCACGAGCTCGCCGAGTACGGTGCTGGCCTCGCCGAGCGGCGGCAAGCGGTCGTCCTGAACAAGGTCGACCTGCTTCCCGAGCCGCCGCCGTTCCAGCTCGACGACGAACGCGTGGTCGGGATCTTCCACGTCTCCGCAGTGACCGGCGCCGGAATCGCGGAGCTGAAGCGCAGGCTGTTCGAGCTCTGCGCGCCGGCGCCGCCGCCCGAAGTCGACCCGGAGGGGCTGGCCGAGTTCCTCGTCTACCGGCCGCAGCCTCGGGCCGCGAGTTTCCGGATCCTCCGGACCGACCGCGGCTTCCGCGTCCTCGGCACTCCGCCGGCGCCGGACGAGCTCGAGACCGCGCTCCGCGCGGCCGGTGCCAGGGCCGGGAGCGAGGTCGAGGTCGGTGGCGAGACCGTGGTGCTCGATTGACGGGCCTGCTCGGCGGCGCGTTCGACCCGCCGCACGTCGGCCACGTCGCGCTCGCCGATGCGGCCGAGCACCGGCTCGGCCTGAGCGAGCTCGTGGTCGTCGTCGTCGCCGAGCCCGGCCACAAGGACGTGCACTGCCCGGTCGAGACGCGGTTCGCGCTGGCGCAGGCTGCGTTCCCCGGGCGACCCGTCGAGATCGATCGCCATGCGCGGACCGTCGACATGCTCCGCGAGAGGCGCTGGCCCGATCCGGTCTTCTTGATCGGCGCGGACGAGTTCGCCGACTTCCCGAGCTGGAAGGAGCCGGACGTCGTCCTCGAGCTCGCCCGGCTCGGCGTCGCCAGCCGCCCCGGCTACCCGCGCGAGCGGCTGGAGGAGGTCCTCGCCGGGCTCGGGCACCCCGAGCGGGTGCTGTTCTTCGAGCTCGAGCCCGTGCCCGTTTCCTCGAGCGAGATCAGGGAAAAGGTCGCGCGCGGCGAGTCGATCGCAGGCCTCGTCCCCCCGGCCGTGGCCGCCGAGATCGCCGGTCGCGGCCTGTACCGCGGCTAGACTGGCTCCCGTCCACTGACACGGAGCACTGACCGACTGACACCCCTCGAGCAAGCACGGCAGATCGCCGCTCTCGCCCAGGAGAAGCTGGCCAAGGACGTCGTCATCCTGGACATGACGCCCGTCTGCACCTACACCGACTACTTCGTGATCTGCACGGGCCAGAACCCGCGCCAGACGAAGGCGATCTACGACGAGGTACACGCGGCCCTGAAGCGCGACTCGCGGACGCTGCCCGTATCGGTCGACGGCGTCGACGAGGCGAGGTGGATCGTCGCCGACTACCTCGACGTGGTCCTGCACGTCTTCACGCCCGACGCGCGCGACTACTACGCGCTCGAGGATCTCTGGGGCGACGTGCCGTTCGTCTCGGTCGAGGCCGTCTCGGTCTAGTTGTCCACTTCGGCAACTAGACTGGTCGTGTGCTGAGCACCGATCGGGAGGGGCCCATTGCCGTCCGTCCGGAATGTGTGTTGACCGTGCCGCGATTCAGCTGCGCGTCGCGCCGTCTCGGAACAATCGGCGCAAGGGAATCAACTGGGCCGAGGACTACGAGTTCGGCGCTAGACTGGCCAGCCCAGGGGCCGTAGCTCAGTTGGGAGAGCGACTGGCTGGCAGCCAGTAGGGCACGGGTTCGAGTCCCGTCGGCTCCACTGAAAGCCGCTCCACGGAGCGGCTTTTCTCGTAGCGCCGCCGAGGCGCAATGTGCGAAAAATCTCCGGCGGCATGACGACCGGGACCGCAATCGCGATCGGCCTCGCCGCGGTGTCCACGACCGCGACGAGCGTCGCCTACCTGCGCGAGCACGACGCCGCCGCGAAGCTGCCGCCGCTCTCCCTGCGGCGACCGCTGCGGGCCGCGCGGCTCCTCGCCTCCAACCGGCTCTGGATGACCGCGTTCGTGCTGGAGACGACCGGCTTCTGCCTGTACGCGGCGGCGCTCGGGCTCGCCTCGCTGGCGCTCGTCCAGAGCATCGCAGCCGGTGGGATCGGGGTCCTCGCGTACGTCACCGCACGCGTATCCGGCCGCCGCCTCGGCCGCCGCGAGCTCGCCGGAGTGACCCTCTCGTTTCTCGGTCTGCTGACGCTCGCAATCTCGCTGGCCGGCGGCGCCGAGGAGGGAGGTCAGGGCGAGCTCCACTGGATCCTGGTCTGGCTCGGCGCCAGCGGCGGGGTTGCCCTGCTCGTTCTCGTGCTGCGCGGCGTCGGTCCGACGCGTGCCGCCGCCTCCGGCGTGGCGGGCGGCCTCTTCTTCTCGATCGGCGACATCTCGACGAAGATCGCGACGGAGGGGGGTCCGCGAGTCGCATTCGTGCTCCCGCTCGTGCTCGGCTACCTGCTCGGGACCTTGCTGCTCCAGGTCGGATACCAGTCCGGCGAGGCGCTGACGGTGGCGGGGATCGCGACGCTGCTGACGAACGCGCTGCCGATCGCCGCCGGGACGATCGTCCTCGACGAGCCTGTCCCGAGCGGGGCGTATGGAGGGCTGCGCGTGCTCGCTTTCGCGGCGGTCACCGCCGGCGGCTTCTTTCTGGCGCGGCCGAGGACGAGCTAGCGGCGCGCCCTGCTCCGCGAGCGGCCGCGCGACTGCCGGCGGCTCGATGCCCGACGAGTCGAGTCGCGCCGCTGCCGCGGCCTGCCGTGCGCCTCGAGGCTCGCGCGCAGCGCGGCGATCAGATCCGGCGCCTCCTCCGGCTCGACTTCCGGGACGGCGTGGATCTCCTCGCCCTTCCGCTTCCGCCGGATCACCTCGAGCAGGCGCTCCGTGTAGGTGTCCGAGTACTGCTTCGGGTCGAAGGAGCCCTTGAACCTGTCGATCAGCGTCGCCGCCATCTCCAGCTCTTCGGTGCTCACCCGTGCGCGCGCCGGCCTGATGTCCGAGGGCGGCCGGACCTCGTCGTGGAAGTACATGCGCTCGAGCGTGATCACCCCGTCGCGGATCCGAAGGCACGCGAGGTACTCGCGCTCGCGCATCACGAACGTCCCGATCGCAGCGAGCTCGGCCTCTTCCATCGCCCGGACGAGCAGCGTGTACACCTTCTCGGCCCCCTCCTGCGGGGCCAGGTAGTACGAGCGCTCGAAGTAGATCGGGTCGATCTCCTCGATCGGCACGAACTGCTCGATGTCGAACGCGTGCCCGCCCTCGGCCTCTGCCGCCTCGAAGTCCTCGTCCTCGAGGTACACGTACTCGCCGTTCTCCAGCTCGTACGCCTTGACGATCTCGGACTCGGGCACCTCCCTGCCCTCCAGCTTGCAGACCTTCTCGTAGCCGATGGGCGACTCGTCCTTTCGGTGCACCAGGTTGAAGTGGAGCTTGTGCTCCGAGACCGCCGCGAACATTCGCACCGGGATCGAGACGAGCCCGAACGAGACCGTCCCCGACCAGATCGCGCGTGGCATGGGCACCTTGTGCCCGACCCGGTCACCTCCTAACCCGTACCCGGCCGCGGGGAGAGGTCGTTCTCAGGGCATGACCGGCATCTCGATCGAGGAGCGCTCCGACGCCGACTCGGAGGCGCTGACGGTGCAGAGCTGGCGACGCGAGCAGTTCGGGCGCCTGGGGTTCGATCCCGCCCTCGCTCGCGTGCTCGCCGCATCGGCGGCCGACCTCGGCCTGGCACGGCGGCTGCGGGCGTCCGGCTGCCCGGTGGCGCTCGCCTTCCGCATCCTTGCCTGAGCCCACGTCGGCGTCACGCGGCTACGCTTGGCCGCGATGGCAGCGCGGGCTCCGTCCGGGCGGATGCGTGTGAAGCGGGTGCCGGAGCGCGGCGCGTACGACCGGGGCCAGGTCGACGCAATCCTCGACGCGGGGCTCGTCTGTCATCTCGGCTTCGTCCACGACGGCCATCCGATCGTCATCCCGACCCTCTACGCGCGGGTCGGAGACGGGGTCTACGTGCACGGTTCCTCGGCGAGCCGGATGCTGCGCACGTTGCAGGGCGGGGTGGACGCGTGTCTGACCGTAACAATCGTCGACGGTCTCGTCCTCGCTCGCTCGATCTTCCACCACTCGGTCAACTACCGCTCCGTCGTGGTTCTCGGGCGCGCGAGCGAGGTGACCGATCCCGACGAGAAGGTCGGCGCGCTCGAGGCGTTCGGCGAGCGGATCCTGCCCGGCTGGTGGGCGGAGGTCCGGCCGCCGACCCGCCTCGAGCTGAAGGCGACGTCGATTCTGCGCCTGCCGCTCGACGAGGCGTCGGCGAAGCTGCGGACAGGTCCTCCCACCGACGACGAGGAGGACTACGACCTCCCCGTGTGGGCGGGGGTGATCCCGCTTGCGCTCCGGGCCGGCGAGCCGCAGCCCGATCCTCGGCTCGCGTTCGACCTGCCTGCGCCGCGGGTTCCGCCGCGCTACGACGGCTCGCCCTGCGGCCAAACCGGCCAATAGCGCATCCGCCCGGGACGCGCTAGAACCCGCGCTCGGGTGTTGCAGTTTCGTTTCGCTCGCGTTACACGCGCGTCACGCCTCCCCAGGTACGGTTGTCGGAAATGGCAACAACACGAGGAGGTGTCCATGTTCACCGAGCTGAAGGAGGAGCTGCTCGAGCTGCGCGTCACGGAGAAGGGCTACCGCAACGCCCTGTATGCCGCGACCACGCCGGGCACCGGCAGCTCCAGCACCGGCTCGTCTTCGAGCCTGACCTGCTGCAAGCTCTGCTGGTAGCGGCTGCGGACGCGAGGTGCGGGACGTGAACTCGGTTCCGACGCTCCCGTACCTCGCGCCCTGGTACCGGGTCGTCTGCCAGCCCGGCAAGGTCGTGCTCGAGTACGGCGACCGCGTCGTCTGCCTGGAAGGCGGCGCCGCCGAGCGGCTCGTTCCCGCTTTGCTGCCGCTCCTCGACGGGACGCGGACCGTCGACGAGGTCGTCGCCGTGCTCGGAGCACCCGTGCGGCCTGCGATCGAGTGCGTGCTCCAGGAGCTGTGTGAGCAGGGCCTGCTCGAAGCGGGGCCGCCGCCCTCGCTCGACCTGCCTTCCCCGTCGGTCGGTGCCGCCGAGCTGCTCGCAGCGCTGCGCCCTGCCACGCAGACGATCGCGGACACCGCGGCCGCCGTCGCCGAATGCTCGGTCGCTCTCGTCGGGACCGGCGCCGCCGCGCACGAGGTCGCAAGGCTGCTGCGGGTCGCGGGCGCCGGCGTGGAGTGGCGGGACGAGCTCGCGGGCAGCTTCGACCTCGCGGTCTGCGCGCCCGGACCGGCCGAGCTGCCGCGCTTGTCGGAGTGGAACGAGCAAGCGCTCGAGCGGAGCCAGCCCTGGCTGCAGGTGCTCCCCTTCAACGGTCGCTTCGGCGCGGTCGGGCCGCTCTACCTGCCGGGCGACACCGGTTGCTACGAGTGCTTCCGCCGCCGGCGCGCCGCTAGCCTCGGCGCCCTCGCCGAGCTCGAGGTGCTCGAGGCTGCGCCAGGGTCGTATCCCAGCGCGCCCGCGATCGAGGCGGTGCTCGGCGGTCTGGCGGCGCAGCTCGCCCTGCACTGGCTCGTGCTCGGCGACCACTACGTGCCCGCGGCGTTCTACGCCCTCGAGCTGCTTCCGACGCTGAGCCTCGGCGTGCATCACCTCCATCGCGTCCCGCGCTGCGAGGCGTGCTCGGGTGTGGCCGACGTCGCGGCGCCGCTGCCGTGGTTCAAGGAGGTTCCGGTTGCCGGCGTCGGTTGAGCTCCTTCCGGTGTTGCCGACGGCGCTCTCCGAGACGCTTCCGCGGCTGCGCTCGTTCGTCTCCCCGCTGACAGGGGTCGTCCGGCTGGTCTCGGCGACGCTCGCCGCGCCCGACGAACACCGCCTGGTCAGCATCGGGTGCGAGCTCGCCGACGGCCGCCCGACGATCGGAATCTCGCTCGAGTCGTACACGGGGAGCGAGCACTCGTCGGCGGACGCCGCCGAGGCGGCGGCGATCGGCGAGGCGCTCGAGCGCTACGCGGGCTCCTACGTGCCCGCCGAGCGAGTCGTGGTCGCGTCTGCCGCCGAGCTCGGCGAGGAGGCGGTCGACCCGGAGCGGTTCGCGCTCTTCTCCGCCGACCAACATCGGCGTCCCGCCTTTCCCTTCGGGCCGTTCCGCCGTGACACGCCCGTCGGCTGGGTCGACGGCTTCTCCCTTCCCGACGGTCGTCCCGCCTACCTGCCCGCCCAGCTCGTCTTCATGCCCTGGGAGCGTCGCCTCGGACGAGAGGTGCGGATCGGCCACGCGACGAGCAGCGGGCTCGCGTGTGCAGCGACGCTCGAAGAGGCGACGCTGACCGGTCTGCTCGAGCTGGTCGAACGCGACGCGTTCATGCTCGTCTGGCACAACCGCCTGTCCCTTCCGCTGCTCGACTGGAGCGGCGACGACGCGATCGCCCGCATCGATCGCCGGTACTTCGCACCGACGCGACTCCGGTACTCGGCCGTCGACCTGAGCGTCTTCCTCGACGTGCCGACCGTGCTCGGCGTCGTCCACGGGCCGGCCGGCTCGCTCGGCGCGCTCGGGGTGGGCGCGGCGGGCGCGACGCGCATCGAGGTCGCGTGGCGGAAGGCACTCGCCGAGGCGTTCTCCGTCCGCCGTTGGGTCCGTGACCGTGCGCTCGAGGAGCCCGATCGCCTCGGGCGGCCCTCGGCCGCGATCCAGTCGTTCGACGACCATACGCTCTACTACGCCGAGGAGCAGCGCGCGGCGCGGGCGGCGTTCATGGACAGCTCGCCGGAGAGGCGCGACACGCGCGACGTCGCCCCGGTCGAGGGCGAGAACGTGCTCGACCAGATCACCGCGATCTGCGGGCGGCTCGAGCGCCACGGCACGTCGGCCTACGCCGTCGACGTCACGAGCCCCGACGTCGCCGCGGCGGGCCTTCGCGTCGTGCACGTCCTGGCCCCCGAGCTCTGTGCACTCGACGTGGTCGAAGGCGCGCGCTTCCTCGGCGGCCGGCGCCTCTACGAGGCGGCCTTCGCCGCCGGGCTGGTCCCGCGCCCCCTGGACGCCTCAGAGCTGAACCCCGACCCGCACCCGTTCCCGTGACCGAGCCGGCGATCGTCCCGCGCCAGACCGCCCGCTGGCTCGAGGTCGTGTACGGCGGGCGCCCCGATCCGCTCGACCCGGCGGAGTGGTATCACGAGGCGTCGAAGGTGTCGCCGACGCAGATCGGCCGGCAGGTCGCCGGTGCGGCCCGGCTGGACGCGACCCCCGACCTCCAGCTCAGCATGACGCGGGCGGTGCGGAGGTTGCCCCTCCCCCGGCGCGAGCTTCCGCGGCCCCGTCGGCCGGAGCTCCCGCTTTGGCAGGCGATCTCCGAGCGCCGCTCCGGGCGTCGATTTGCCGAGGAACCGGTCGCCGCCTGCGACCTCGCCGCGCTGCTGCATGCAGCCTACGGCGTCACCCAGTCCCCGGATCCGGACGACCGACTCCGGGTGCTCCCGCTGCGCGCCGTTCCCTCCGGTGGCGCGCTGTACCCCCTCGAGCTCTACGTGGCCGCGCTGCGGGTCGAGGGTCTCCCGCCGGGTCTCTACCACTTCGATCCGCTCAAGGCCTCGCTCGGCGTCGCCCGCGACTCGCTGAGCGCGGGCGAGGTCGCCGCGCTCTCCACGTATCCGGAGATCGTCTCGGCGAGCGCCGCCGTGATCTTCGTCGCGGCGGTCTTCGGGCGAACACGGTTCAAGTACGGGCTGCGCGGCTACCGCTTCGCGCTCCTGGAGGCGGGCCACGTCGGCCAGAACGTCGTCCTCACGGCGACGGCGCTCGGTCTCGGCGCCGTCCCGCTCGGCGGCTACTACGACCGGCTCACAGACGAGTTCCTCGAGCTCGACGGCGTCAACGAGTCGACGCTGTACACGCTGGCGGTCGGGAGCAGACCGAGTGGGTGAGGTCGCACTTGCGTCCGGCCCCCTGTGCGGGGCAGCGCTGTTCGTCGCGCTGGCCGGCGGCCGCCTGCCACGCGCATGGGTTCCGGCGCCTCGCCGCGCCTTCGTGCTCCGCTGGCTCGGCCTCGGCGGCCGGGCAGCGCTGGAGGAGCTCGTGTGGCGTGGCCTCGTGCTCGGCGCGCTGGCGCTCGCGGTCGGGCCGATCTGGGCGTTGCTCCTCTCCGCCGCCGCATTCGCGGCCTGGCACGCGCCCGGACTCGGCGGCCGCTCGGCCGTCCACGTCGTCACCGGCCTCGGCTTCGGGCTCTCCTACCTCGTCGGTGGGGTGGCGGCAGCCGTGCTCGCGCACTGCATCTACAACGTGCTCGTCGACTGGGCGGTCCACGCTCCCCGGCCCGGCTCGTGATCGCGGCGGCGCTGAAGGGTGCGACGAAGCGCTTCGGCGACACGCTTGCGCTCGACGGCATCGACCTCGCGGTCGAGGCGGGCGAGACGGTCGCGCTGCTCGGCCCGAACGGCGCCGGGAAGACGACGGCCCTGTCGCTCCTGCTCGGCCTGCGCCGACCCGACTCGGGCCGCGCCGAGATCTTCGGCGTCGATCCGCGCGGGGCCGGCGCCCGCGTTGCGGTCGGCGTCACCCCGCAGGAGGCGGGCTTTCCGCCGACGCTTCGTGTGCGCGAGATCGTCGACCTCGTTCGCGCCCACTTCCCCTCACCGGCGCCGACCGACGAGCTGCTCGACCGCTTCGAGCTCGCCGGAGTCGCGCGCAGGCAGGCCGGCGGCCTGTCCGGCGGCGAGCGCCGCCGGCTCGCGGTCGCGCTCGCCTTCGCCGGTGAGCCCGCGGCGCTCTTCCTCGACGAGCCGACTGCCGGCCTCGACGTGGAGTCGCGTCGCGCTGTGTGGGCCGAGATCGACCGGTACTGCGTCGACGGCGGGACCGTGCTGCTCACCACGCACCACCTCGAGGAGGCGGAGCGTCTGGCGACCAGGGTCGTCCTGCTCGCCCGCGGCAGCGTCGTCGCCGAAGGCACCGCTGCCGAGCTCGCCGACCGCGCGCGCGCGTCCGGTCTCGAGGACGCGGTCCTGACGCTGACGAAGGCGCACGGATGAGGCTCCTTCTGCTCCACGCCCGCGCGTCGACGGTCGAGCTCCTCCGCTACCCGACCTTCAGCGTGCCGACCCTCGCCTTCCCGGCGCTCTTCTTCGTGCTCTTCGTTGCGCCACGGTCCGATCGCGACGCCGACCCGACGCTCCTGCTCGCCGGGTTCGCCGGGTTCGCCGTCCTCGGCGTCTCCTTCTTTCAGTTCGGGGTCGGGATCGCCGCCGAGCGCGAATCGCCGTGGGAGCGCTTCCTCCGGACGCTGCCGGTCCGACTGCGCGTGCGGCTCGCCGCGCGTGTCGCCTCGGGGGCGGTGTTCGGGCTCGTATCGGCGGCCCTCGTCGCCGGCACGGCGGTCGCGACCACCGATGCCTCGCTTCCAATGCTCCGCTGGGTCGCGCTGGCGGCGGCGCTCGCGGTCGGGGCGGTGCCGTTCGCGCTGCTCGGGATCGCGCTCGGCTACTGGTCGTCGCCGCGCAGCGCGTTGCCGACCGCGAACGTGCTCTACCTCGTTCTCGCCTTCCTCGGCGCGCTGTGGACGACACCGGAGCACCTTCCGGGGTCGGTCGCCCGGTTGTCTCCGCTCGTCCCCACCCGCCAGTTCGGGAACGTGCTCTGGGGCGCTGCGGAGGGCCACCTCTGGCGGCCCGTCGACTGGTCGCTGCTCGCGGCCTGGTCGGTCGTCTTCGCCGGCCTTGCGGCGTGGGGTTACCGCCGCGACGAGGGCAGGAGGTACCGATGACCGCGTAAACTCTCGCGCATGACCTGGGAGCTGATCTGGATGTTGGTCATCCTGAAGATCCCGGTGGTCTACCTTTGCCTGGTGGTCTGGTGGGCGGTGCGCGCGAAGCCGGAGCCGCTCGAGCCGGCGCTGCGGCCGGTCGCCCGCGAGCCGGATCCGCGGCCCGGCTGGCGCTTCACCCGCGTCCCGCCGCGCCGGCCGCGGCGCGGACCGCACGGCTCGCCGGGCCGGGGCTACGTGCGCGTCGCCAGAGCGAGGGCGGCGCAGTGAGCAGCGCCTACGAGGCAGAGAACCGCCGCGACGGGCTGGAGACCCTCGCCGGGCTGATGGCGGCGACCGCGATCTTCCTTGCCCTTCTGGGCGCGACCAACTTCGACCTGAGCATCTCCGGAACCCATCTGGAGATGCGCCCCGTCCGGATCGGGGTCGCGGCCGTCGTGCTTGCGCTCGTCGCCGCGGGGATCGGCGGCCGG
>Ga0070741_10014027_pt1 | contig 13972 bp, 10 predicted proteins | sample Coa_R1_4_FD_66440 | JGI IMG/M metagenome (GOLD analysis project Ga0070741, IMG submission 66440) | Surface soil microbial communities from Centralia Pennsylvania, which are recovering from an underground coalmine fire - Coalmine... | ecosystem: Environmental > Terrestrial > Soil > Unclassified ... | reverse complement strand
CGCGCAGCACGTCCCAGTAGGTGACGCCGACGACCTTGTCGATGTCCTTGCCACCCTTGGGCCCGGTACCGGTGAGCACCAGCTTGCGGACAAGCTCGGGATGCTTGACCACCAGGGCTTGGGCGACCATGCCGCCGAGGGAGAAGGAGAAGACGTCGATCGTGTCGAACCCGAGCGCCTTGATGAAGGTGTAGGCGTCGTCTGCCATCGCCTCGACGCTGTCTGGCACCTTCCCCGTGGAGGCACCGACGCCGCGGTTGTCGAAGGCGATGACGTGCCGACCCTTGGCGACGGGATCGATGATGCGCGGGTCCCAGTTGTCCAGAGTCCCGGCGAGGTGGACGAAGAAGATGACCGGGATGCCGCCCTTCGGCCCCAGCTCGCGATAGGCGTAGGTGACGCCGCCAGCGGTGATGGTGCGCGTCGGGGCACGGATGTAGGAGGTGACTACGGCTTCATTCGGGGTGTGGTTGACGCTCATGATGGCTTCTCCTTGCGTGTGTCTTGCCGCCCGCCGTGGGGCTCGCCCCGCCTGGCGAATCCGAGTAGACTCAATGATGAGTGCACTCAGGAATCTTGTCAAGCGAGGACGCTGCTCAGGTCTCGGCCATCTGCCGATGTCGTGCTCGGGACTGATCCGTCGTGCGCCAGCGGCAGGAGTACCCTTCGTCCAGCTACTGACGAGGGCGGCATCCGAGACGCAGTTGAAGTGCTTGCGCGGTGAACAGCGGATGCGTGTGGAGGGGATTTCAGTGCGAGTCCAGGCGTTGAGAGCTGTTGCGCTCGCGGTGATCGTCGCAGGGCTGTCTGCGGGGGCGGTGCCGGCGTCGTCAGCCGCCGCCGGAAAGTCTGCCGGGCCAGACTCAACCGCCGGAACCACCTGGTATGTGGATCTAACCGCGCAGAACTGCTCGGATTCTGGGCCGGGTACCTTGGCGACGCCGCTGTGCACCTTGCAGGCCGGGGCAGACGCCGCAGCGCCCGGCGACACGGTCGCGATCGCAGCGTCAGTCGAAGGTGTCAGCCAGCCCTACGAGACAGTGACCGTGCACCACTCGGGTACCGCGACGGCACCGATCACCTTCGAACCGTACGGCGGGCCGTACTTCGGCTGGGCGGGCGGCAACGCTCAAGGCGGTTTCTCGTTCGTCCTGGACTCCGTCAGCAACATCGTCATCCGCGGCAACGTCGGCACCGGCGGGACCGCGGTGTCGATCAACAACTCGACCGGCATAGTCATCCAGGATGCGGTGATCTGGACGGACACGGACAACGCCGTCGGGGTGAAGGTGACCGGCTCCAGTTCGGTGACGATCGAGCGCTCGCAGTTGGGCGGGACCACGCCGACCAGCCAAGCGGTGTACCTCGGCCCGGGGAGCGTCGGCGTCGTGCGCGACAACGTCTTCCCGCAGACCGGCTATGGCATCGTGGCGGACGATACCGCGGCCGGCACGTCGATCGTGGCGAACACGATCGACGAGGCGTGCGGGCCCACCATCGAGGTGACCGGCAGTGACGCGCACGCCGACGTCGAGAACAACGTCGTGGAGAACCTCTACTTGAATCCCAGCGAGAACATCTCGTGCAGCCTGGGCGGGGTGCCGCGCGGGATCGAGATCGACGCCGGCACCGCTACCGGGGTGACGGAGAACTACAACACGGTCGCCAACGACAAGGGTCTGACACCTCCGTACGTCTGGAACGGCGTCTACTACAAGACCCTCGCCGCGTATCAGGCCGCGAGCGGTCAAGGCGCCTCAGACATCGTCGAGTCCACCATCGCCTTCGGGTTCATCACACTGCCGAACGACCCGGGCGTGATCGGCGTGGCCAACCCCTCGGCACCGGGCCAGCCAGCCGTGGACTACTACGGCGAGAGCCCGGTCGGCGCGACACCGGACCGCGGGGCCATCCAGTACCAGACCGCCACCACGCAGACGCTGGAGGTCACCGGCGTGCGCGCGCAAACCGTCAGCGCAGACCTTGACCTGCACGGCATTCCGTGGGGCACGTCGGCCAGCGTGACCTTCGACTGGGGCGACGGCGCGACTTTCACCGCGCCGGACCAGTCCTCGGCCGACGCGTTCCTCGACTATCGCAGGTACTATCAGGGCACGCACACGTACAAGCAGGCCGGCACCTACACCGTGACCGCGACGCTGACGGACGGCGCCGGAACATTCACGCAAACCGAGACGATCACGACCGGTGGCAGCACATACGTCCCGGTGACGCCGAGCCGTGTGCTCGACACGCGCTACGGTACCGGCGCACCCAAGGCCGCAGTGGGCCCGGGCAGCACGGTGAGCCTCAACGTGGTCAACGGTGTCTCTGGCGCTCCGGCAACAGGCATGATCACGGCGGTCGTGCTGAACGTGACGGTGACTGCGCCCACGACCGGCGGCTACATCACCGCATACCCCGCGGGCAGGACGCGGCCGACCTCGTCGGTGCTGGACTTCGCGGGCGGCGAAACCGTGGCGAACCTGGTGACCCTGCGCACCGGCACGAACGGCCAGATCAACCTCTACAACGGTTCGGGCGGCACGGCGCAGTTGATCGCGGACGTCGAGGGCTACTACGTGACCGGTCCTTCGGCCAGCGGCTATATCCCGGTGACCCCGCAACGCCTGCTCGACACCCGCCAGGGCATCGGCGCCGCGAAGCACTCCCTGGGCGCGTCCGGCACCCTGGCGCTGACCGTGTCCGGCGTCGGTCCGGTGCCTGCCTCGGGAGTGACGGCGGTCGCGCTCAACATCACGGAGACCGCACCGACCACCAGCGGATACCTGACCGTCTGGCCGGACGGGGTGGCCAAGCCGCTCGCGTCGAACCTCGACTTCGCAGCGAACGACACGGTGCCCAACCTGGTCATCGTCGCGGTCCCGCCTGACGGCAAGATCGACATCTACAACGGTTCGGGCGGCTCCGTGCAGGTCTTGGCCGACGTTGAGGGCTATTACACGAGCAGCGGCGATGCGTTCGTGCCCCTGAACCCCGTGCGGGACCTCGATACCCGCGTACCGATCGGTGCGCTGACCCCCGGCGCGAGTCAGGTCACGAATTGGACCGACACGGTGCCCGCCTTCCGTTACTCGGAGGCGCTGGTCGCGAACCTGACCGCGACGCAGCCCGCCACGGGCGGATACGTCACCGCATACCCGGCCGCCGCCGTGCGGCCGACGGCGTCGAACCTGGACTTCGCCAGCGGCCAGACCGTCGCCAACCTCGTCATGGTGGGAACCGCGCAGGGCACTCCCGCGGGTGTCGGCCTGTACAACGGCTCGGGCGGCACGGTCGAACTGGTCGGCGACCTGTTCGGATACTTCTCGTAGCACAGATCGCAACTGATTCACCGTGGATCCCACGGCTCGGGCCGGACGCTCAGAAGGGCGCCCGGCCCGAGCGCTCTTATACCAGACGTGCCCCCTCCCACCACGGGCCAACAACCCGTCAGGTGGTGTAAACCAACGGGAGAGGAACGGGGAATATGCAGCTCAACCGCCTGGTTGGATGTCCAACCTCGGTAGGGCGGGTGGGACTCGAACCCACGACCCAAGGATTATGAGTCTGCATCCTGATATGCTAACCCGTATTTGTAGGTGCCGACTTGCGCCATTTTGTCCGTCTTCACCCGATCTCCAGTCCCGAATCTGTCGCTCGGCGCCGCCGAATACCGTCCCCGCCCCTCCCACCTCCCTCCCACATCGCACGACCCGATCCGTTCGTGATCCCTCCCACAATCGCGCGATTGTGGGAGGGATCATGGAAGCCGCGTCAATGCTCTGACCGACTACGTTCACGTTCGCTGCCGGGTGGTGGCCGCAGCCATCACGGGAGCTTCTTGACCTCTTGGCCAGTCAGGGTCGTCCCGAAGGTCACCGCGCGGGCGATCTCGCCGTTGAAGTACGAGCCGAGTGCACCGCCGGCCTGATTTGCACCCAGGACGAACGGACCGTTGACCGTCGCCGCGCCGCTGACGTGCACGCTGTCCGCGCGGACACCATTGACATAGAGCACGAGACTGCCGACCGAAACGTTGTACGTCAGCACCACATGCGCCCAGGTCCCTGCGGTCCAGGACGCCGCAGTGTCCTGTGCGTAGGTCGGGGCAGTGGTCCCGGCCGTGTTGATCCCGAAATGCCAAGTCCCGTCTGCTGCGGCGGACAGGAAGACTGAGGAATCCTCAGTGCCTTCCTGCGCGAGTACGGTGCCGGGTCCCGACGGCTTCACCCACGCGCCGAGCGTGAATGACGATCCTGCCGCGACCGCCGCGCCTGAAGAAGAATCCTGTGGATTGGTCTGCAGGTATCCGCTCGCGCCGTCGAACCGGACCGCGGCACCGAACCGCGAATCCGCCACCCAGGTCGCACCCGCATTCGCGTTCCGTAGCGTGTGAGCGGTGTCGCTGCCGCTGTCGAAGGCCTGGCTCGCGGAGCCGGAGGCCAGATCGTTCAGTTCCCACTCGTGTGCAGGCGTGACCAGGAACTGCCGAGCGCCCTTCGTCAGCTTGGCCCCGGAGGCCTTGATCTTCGCCGTGTACGGGACAGCCGTCGCCGTTGCCGGGTCGACCGCCCACAGGTCCGGGATGCCGTCGCCGTTGAAGTCCGCGGCCTGCAACTCCAGAGCCGCGCCCCGGTTCCAGGTCGATGGCCCAGCGCCCGACGCGATCACGTGCTGCGTGTAGTTCAGCGTCGTGTAGTTGCTCCACACCCCGTCGTTCGCCGCGTCGTTCGCGGTGACGTCGGTCCACAGCACCAGCTCGCCGGTCGCCGGGTTCCACAGGTACATGTCGACATCGCCGTTAGCCAGCGGGTAGCCGACCAACTTCCACGCGTCCCAGTCGAACGCCCCGTCCGGTGACGGCGTGTTGCTGAGCAGGGTGCAGTCGCCGAAAGCGCACAATGCGCCCCCAAAATCCCCGTCGCTCGAATAGCCAGCGGTAGCGGCCGTCGGGGCGAGCAGCAACTGGTTGTCGATCACAGCGATCACGTCGGGGAACCCGGTGTTGGTCTGGGTGAGGTGCCCGGCATCGACCAGTTCGGTCGGGTTGCCACCCTGCGCGTCGCTCAGCGAGCCACTCGAGAGGAGATTGACACCGCTCAGGCTGATTGCATTGCGCACGATGTCACTGTCACCGTTGCCACAGAAAACGTATCCACCGCCAGCGTCGGCAGTCGGCGCCGTCGGCGGGAAGTACGCCAACGTCGCGGTGTTTCCGGTGCCGCACCAGTTCCCGAGGACGACCTCGGCGCCGGTAAAACCGACTGGACTGAGTCCCGCGCCCAGGGCATTGACCGAGAGATTCTCCGCGTTCCCGGAAACGGTGCCACTGGCGCCTCCCTTTGCGAACCACAGGCCGTTCGCCAGCGCGTCACCGGCCTTCAACGGGGCGGCAACGAGGTCGGGCGTGCCGTCGCCGTCGTAATCTCCAAAGGTCTGCGAGGTACCGAGGTTGACGGGGTCCTGGGCGTCGACATACTGCTGCGTTGTGGGGCTGACCTGATTGCCCGCATCGACCGCGTTCACCGTCAAGGTGCCGACCTCATCGTTCACCGCAATCGTGATCGTGGCGACGCCGGTGGTCGCGTCGAAGCTGTTGCCGTTGCCCGGGTCCGCGGCGGTGACGTGCTGCGGACTGCCCTGATCGAACGGATAGGAGACCTCATATTCGGTCGGCACGCTGGTGTCCGCGGGGTTCGGGCTGAGCGTGAACGAGCAAACCGTTCCCATCGCAAGCTTCGGCGGCCCGCCGGTCGGCGGCGGGCACGCGTGAGTTCCAGCCGGAGGATTGGCAGTCACCGAGATGACCGGCGCACCGGGACCAGCGTCAGCCGAAACGCCAGCCGGCGCGGCAATCTGCCCGCCGAGCACCACCGCGGTAACCGCAGCAGTGACTAGCCCGCGGGCGCCGCCGGACTTGTGTGGCACCGCGGCGGCCCGAATCCGGCGCACCACAGACTTCGATCCTTGAAACAACGAAAGACTCCCCCACTGGATCGCAGCCCCCGCTTCCGCAGCACGCCGGACGGCGGGTGACCAAGCGGCTGGACGGCCCCCCGCTCGCCGAAAAGAGTAGCCGCCGTCTGATATTCGAGCCAGCGATATTGATCGCCTGCAGCGGACGGCGGTGACTCATTGTCGTGTCCGGTGCGCCGCACGGTCGCGGACCCCGGCCACGACCGCCGACGCAGCCACCCCGCCGTCACACCGATCATCCATGAAGGGTGCGGCGAATACCGTGCGGGCTCCAAGCCTACGGGCAACCGCACCGTCCACAGCCGGTCAGCGCTGCCGCCCACCGGCAAGGGCGGGCACGCCGCCGCCGCAGCAGCGGCCGCCGGAGGCGAGTTCTTCGCTCAGACGGCTGCGCCGGCCTGGCGGGCCAGGCCGGCGCAGCTGACGTCTGCGGGATCAGATCACGTAGGAGTAGTTGGAGCTGATGGCGAACGTGCAGATCTGTGGGTCGATGATGCCGGGGGTTGCCCCGTGCATGGAGTGGTAGCCGCCGTAGGAGCGGTCCGAGGTGCAGCGCACGAATCCCCACTTGGGGCTCAGGCCGCCGAAGCTGCTGCAGTCCGCGGTGGAGCCGCGCGTGTCTCCGAACCAGTGAGAGACGCCGACGTCGGCGTGCACGCCGTCGTTGCACCAGGCGATGGCCCGGTAGTACTCCGGTCCGGTTCCATCGCACCAGCCGTGGAAAGCGGTCGAGGTGTTGCTGCCGCTGCAGACGTTGTTCGAGTCGTTGGGCGTGACGGCGGCGGAAGCCGGCGCGGCGGCGACCGTCGCGCCCAGCGTGACCGCCGCGGCGGCGAACGCCAACGCGACGCCCTTGCGTGATCTGTTCATTGCATCCCCTTCATGCAGTTCGAATGCTGCGTCGCGCGCACCACACCGGTCGGATCCGGGCTCTCACTCACCACGCGACGCACGGCAGTAGCCTTGCCGGGGAAGGCTGCAATGCGGCTGCATCTCGATGGCACCGTGTGCGAGGGAAGCACGCCGTTCCCGCTCGGGGAAACGGGGGAAGGATGAAGGCAGGGGTTCTGGGGTCCCTGTTCGTGCTCGATGGCACGGGAAGACGGATCAGGCTTCCGACTCGGCTGCGAACGCTGCTCGCCGCGCTGCTGGTGCACGCCAACCGGCCGGTAGCAGTGGACGAACTCGCCGAGCTCGTGTGGGACGGCGCGCCGCCGGCACAGGCGGTGCGCACGACACGCTCGTACGTGGTGCGGCTGCGCCACGCGCTGGACGACGCAGGATCGGACCGAATCGTCACCAGCGACTGCGGCTATCTCTGCCAGGTCGGCCAGGACGAGTTGGACGTGTTGCGGTTCGAGGCATGGTGCGGCCAGGCCGACGCGGCGATTCGCGGCGGTCAGTGGCGCCAGGCTTCGGACGCGGCCGCGGCGGCGCGGGAGTTGTGGCGTGGGACGCCTCTGGGGGACGTTCCCTCGCAGGGTCTGCGGGACGAGTTCGTGCCCCGGATCGAGCAACTGCGCCTCCAGGTGCTCGAACACGGTGCCGAGGCCGACCTGCGTATCGGGCGGCACGAAGTACTGGTGCCGGGTTTGCGAGAGTTGACTGCGGCCCATCCGCTCAGAGAGCGGTTCCACGCCCAGTTGATCGCCGCGCTGGCACGCAGCGGGCGGCGCGCCGAGGCGCTGGAAGCGTACCGGCGGGCGCGCAGCGTGCTGGTCGAGGAGCTGGGCGTCGAGCCCGGGCCGGAGCTGCGGCGGCTGCACGAGCGGATCCTGGCTGGAGACGGCGCGTCGACTCCCTTCGCCGCGGGCACGGGCGGGCCATCACCGCGCCAACTGCCGGCGACGACACGATATTTCACCGGCCGCGAGGCCGAACTGGACCTGCTGACCAGCCGAGCCTTCGATACGGGTGACAGCGTCGCGGGCGCGGTGACGATCTCGGTGATCAGCGGCACTGCGGGGATCGGCAAGACGGCGCTCGCCGTGCACTGGGCGCAGCTGCACGCCGACCGGTTCCCCGACGGGCAACTGTTCGTCAATCTGCGTGGTTTCGATCCCTCGGCTGCGCCGATGGCGTCGGCCGAGGCTGTGCGCCACTTTCTGATCGCGCTCGGCGTGCCGCCGGAGCGAATCTCGCCGGACCCGGAAGAACGGGTGGCGCTCTATCGCTCCCGGCTCGTCGGCCGACGCATGCTGATCGTGCTGGACAACGCCCGCGACGCCGAGCAGGTCCGGCCGTTGCTTCCGGGCTCGCTCGGCTGCCTGGTCCTGGTCACCAGCCGCAACCAGCTCGGCGGCCTGGTCGCCCTCGACGGCGCGCTGCCCCTCACCCTCGACCTTCTCACCCGGGATGAGGCTCGCGACCTCCTGATCGCCCGCCTCGGCCGGCGAAGCGCGGCCGAGGGAAAGCGGTCGGCCGACGAACTGGTCGACCTGTGCGCCCGCCTTCCGCTCGCGCTGAGCATCGCGGCCGCCCAGGCCTCCTTGCATCCAGCGCGTTCGCTCTCCGAACTCATCGACGGGCTGTGTGACGTTCGCCGGCGCCTCGACACGCTCTCCGTCGGCGAGGATGCGGCTGACGTGAGGACGGTGTTCTCCTGGTCATATCAGAGACTCGATTCAAAAACAGCCCGCGTGTTTCGGCTCCTGGGGATTCATCCCGGCCCGGATATCAGCCTGCCGGCCGCCGCGAGCCTCACCGCCCTCGATCTTGAGGACGCCCGTCGCATACTGGACGAACTGACACGTGCGCACATGCTCACCGAGCACCTTCCGTCCCGCTACACCTTCCACGACCTGCTGCGCGCCTACGCGTCCGAACAAGCCGAGATCAGCGATCCGGAGGCCGAACGGCAGAGCGCTCTCCAGCGTGTGTGCGAGTTCTACATTCACACCGCCTACGCGGCCGACTATCGGCTGCACCCCCACCGCCCGGTCCTAGAACTCGACCCGCCGTCGCCCGGCGTCCTGCTCGACGCCGAGCAGCCGTCCGACGTGTCGAGCGCGCTGGCTTGGTTCGACGGCGAACACCAGAACCTGCTCGCCGCTCAGCGGGCCGCCGCGGCACAGCGTCTGCATCTGGCCGTGTGGCAGTTGGCCTGGACCCTGAGCACTTTCCATGTCCGGCGAGGTCACCGTCACGACGAGTTGGCGACGTGGCGGATCGCCCTGGAATCGACCGCCCACCTGCCTGACCCCGTCGCCGACGTCCGTGCCCACCGGCTCTTCGGCCGCGCGCACACCGAACTGGACCGCCACCAGGAGGCCGTCGAGCAACTGCACGAAGCCCTGACCCTGGCCGACCGCACCGGGATAGCCTGCGAACAGGCGCTCACCCACCGCACGTTGGCCATGGCCTGGGAGCGCCAAGGAGACTTCCGCCAGGCGCTGCACCACGCCGCCCGTGCCCTGCTCCTGCTGCGCACCGCGGACGAGCCCGTATGGGAGGCCGGCACACTCAACCAGATGGGCTTATACGCCACGCGCCTGGCCGACTACGACGCAGCCCGCGCGCACTGCCAAGCCGCCCTTGCCATATACGAACGCCATGACGATCCCACCGGCATCGCGGAGACCGTGCTGTGCCTCGGCCACATCGAGCACCACACCGGCCGCCACCACGAGGCGATCGGCCACTACGGGCAGGCGCTCGCCAGGTTCCGCGCCATCGGCAACGTCTATCAGGCTACAGATATACTCGGCTGCCTCGGTCACCCCTGCGCCGCCCTCGGGCAGCGCGACCGGGCCCGCGACTGCTGGCAGCAAGCCGTAGAGCTGTATCGGCAGCAAGGACGCACCCAGGACGCTGAGCTGGTCCAATGCCAACTGGACGCCCTCTGACTGCCACCTGCCCAGCGCGCGTACCTGAGATGCGGCAGGTGCGCATCGCCGTCCGACCACTGCGCGCCTGGACGCCTGCCTGCGAGTGCACCGAGAAGGAAGCGAGGCGACGCCATGCCCGAGCCGACGCGGCTTGAAAGGCGAATACAGCACGACTTTCCGGCGGCTGGTTCCGCGCACGGGATCATCACCGCGCTCGACCGGCTCCCCGAGGAGGCGGGATACGGCGAGGAGCATTTCCGCACCGGCCGCATCAGGGCCGCGATCGTTCTTCTGGCCGGTGGCGACCTCTCCCGCTTCCGCGGTGCGGTCGAGCTCGCCAAATCCGACTGGCGCGACCTGCTCGTCGCCGCAGGGCTCGCCCACGCAGACTGGCCCGCCCGGCTCGACGAAGCGCTCGGACCCGAAGACGCGTCGCGGGGCGAGTAGCCGATCGCAGCGGCGAGCGCATTCTGCCGCACGGCGGTAATTTCGTAGTCGCGCAACCATGCCTCCGGCCATGCTGGGCCGTGGAGGTGGCCGATGGTCATGCGGATGCGGTGGGACAGGCCTGCGACGGTCGAGCGCAGCGGGCTGACCGGAGATCCGGACATCCCCAACCCGCCACGGCAGCGCGGGCCGCGCGATCCCAGGGCGATGCTTTCCTCCATAGCCGGGGCGCTGCGCGGAATGCCGAGAATCGTCCGCCTCGTGTGGGACGCGAGCCCGGCGATGACGGCCGGCCTGTGCGCGACGACGATTGTCGGCGGGCTGAGCCCGGTCGCGACGGCATGGATGTCCCGGTTGCTGATCAATACGGTCGTGCAGGGGATCACCCGGCACGGGGCCCGGGTCACCATCCCGCTCCCCTGGGGCGGGCACACGCCGCAGCTGGGCGTCGCCGCGGCATTGATCGCGCTGTCCGCGACGCAGTTCCTCATCTATCTGGTCAACGCGGTGACCTCCGGTCCTCCTGGACGCACACGAACGCCATCATGGAGCGCTGGGTGCGCACCTGCCGTCGCGAACTGCTCAACCGCACCCTAATTTGGAACCACGTCCACCTGCTACGCACGCTGCGCGAATTCGAATCGCACTACAACGAGCATCGCCCACACCGCGCACTACGCCAGGCCGCACCACTGCGACCCACACCCGAACCGATCACCGAACAAGCCAGAATCATCCACCTCGATGTACGAAGACACGACCGCCTCGACGGAATCCTGCACGAGTACGACCACGCCGCCTGACCAGCACGGACGAATAATCGGCACCTACAGGTCCGCACTTCGTCCGGTGTCCTATAGCCGAGTGAGGAGTGCAGCCGACGCTGGTTGTAGGTCTTGATCCAGTTCTCGATGTCTCGTCGTGCCGTAGCGCGATCGCGCCAGCTGTCGGTGCCAATCTCGGCCTTGATCGTCGCGAAGAACGACTCCGCGGCCGCCCCGTCGAGACAGGATCCGGTGCGGCTGGTGCTTTGCCGGATGCCGCGTCGCCGCAGCGCACTCCGATATACCTTCGCATGGTATTGGCTGACTTCCACGATCCGTGTGCATGATCGCGTTACCCGCAACCAGCCCGGTCCGGTGCGCGGCACCGATCGCGTCTACCGCGAGACCGGCGCGCATATGGGGCGCGAGCGCGTATCCGATCACCTCCCTGCTACAAAGATCCACAACAGTCGCAAGATACAGCCATCCCTCGTTCGTCACGAAGCAGCTGATGTCACCGATCAACTTCAGGCTCGGCATCGGCGCGGCGAACTGCCGCCGAATCAGATCCGGAACCGTAGCAGCAGCCGCATCCGCCCTGGTCAGGTTGCAACGTCTGCGCCGGGTGACAGCGGCGACGCCGTTCTCCCGCATCAGCCGGCCTACGATGCGCCTTCCCACCGGGACGCCGCGGCGTTGCAGCTCACGCGCGATGCGAAGCACACCGTAGGCAGGGTGCGTCGTGTGTACCTCGAAGATCAGCGCGGTCAGCCGCCGCTCGTCGTGCTGTCGATCGCGGCGCCTACGGAGACCGCGCACCCAAGCGCGGTAATTGGCGCCATCGGTAACCAGGACCCGACACAGCAACTTGACGCTGAACCGGTCACGCCGCTCGTGGATGAACGCAAAGCGCTCCCGCGTCGGCGCATGGTGCGCCAACGGCTCCGCCGCTTCGCGCAGGACTTGGTTCTCGCAGCGCAGATTCCGGTTTTCGCGCAAGCTACGACGCAACTCCTCACGCGCCTGCGCGAGCGCAACGACAAGATCATCACGTGTTGGTCGACGGGGCATGACGGCACCCTTCCGTGCCCGCGCCGCAAGCGGAGATCACTTAATCGAACCGTGCCACAACGCCGACTGAAACGTGGCCACTCCACCAAGCAAAAGGAGGTGCCGGAACGTGCCGACTCCAAGAGCCGCCCGATCAGCGTGGCGACCCGCGCCCCGGTCCAGCGCTGGTCCTGATCCCAGCCGTAGAGCGCGGAACCCGCTTCCAAAGCTGCGGACACCCGTTCCAACTGCCGCCGATTCACGTAGCACGGCGAGCCGCTCGGTCCTTTGGAGGCCAGCGCACCAGTACCGCTGGCCGACCAGGCGCGCCGCCACCGGTCGGCAGAGTCACGCGCGACCCGCGGCGGTTCGACACCGACCGCGACCAGCTCCTCCGCCTCAAGGGGCAGCCGCTCGTGCTCTTCGCGCTGCGCCGCGCTCATCCTACCGGCATCCGGATACCTCATATGGATCACGTAACTGCCACGACAGAGCCCTGTCAGCATGGAGAACCCTGGCGAAATCCTGAACCTTCTAGATCAGTACGCCTGACGCGCCGATGTTAATTTCTCCCTCACATCCATGAGGGCAAAGCCGAGGAGATTCAAGCCCCGCCACTGCGACGGCCGGCGTGAGCGGTTATTGTCGGCAGCTAAGCCAATACCCCAAATCTGGTCTTCTGGACTAGCCTCCACAAGAACACGACCCGTTGTCGAAGTCAAATACAAAAGCAATTCCGGATTCTGGGCAAACTTGGCCGTATTCCCGTCGACGACGACGCGATAGCGACTCGCCTTCCAAACCTCCTCATCAAATCCCCGAACGGCCCGCCCTAAGGCCTTTGCCTCTCTCGGAGATTCAGCTGCAAGAATGCGTGACGCGGCTGACTCGTCTCCGAATAGTCGCGCTTTACTGACCATCATGAAGTGTTCGGCTGTTCGATACGTAAGCTCATCGACCGTGAACGGCGCAGGCCACCATTGACTCATGCACGCCGTGCCGATACTGCCGTTACGGCGCTGTTGATGACCCCAGAAGAACAAGAACTCAGGGAGGTCACCGTGCAGCTCGAGCCGACATAGATCGCGGATGCAGCAGGGTCGAGATATATTGGTCATGTTAATAGCGTGGCACACCGGGTGTGGGTGGTGAGGATGAGAAGAATGGACCAAAAATCTTTTCCAGACGGTTTTCGTATCCCCACGCAGCCATAAGAATGTCATTGGGTGACCGTGTGTGCTCGGCCTCGCCCAACATCTGCGTGAAGAGAAACCAGAGCTTACCTGTCAGCTTCCGGGGAACCGTATCCGAGTCACCTATTTCGACAGCCAAATAATCTACCAACTCATACAGCCTTATAATGGCGTCGGAATCGACTTCTTTAGAGGCCCGCAACTTCAAGAGGATATCGGTAGTCAAGGCGTCGAGACGCGCCTCAAGCTCAACATTCTGCGTCATTTCACAAACCCCATGATCGCCTCCTGGGGGATCCGCTGGAAAACCGAAACTTCCTGCTGCCACACTGAGTAATAATAGGGCAGTCCATCCTCGCCTGGCAGACGTGGGTAGATCTTCCAGCCCTCCGCAGTAACCGATGGTACAAGATCCAGGTTAATCGCCACGACACCGAGTTTGTTCCCCGACTCGTTAAACCCCTCTGCCACACTGCGATCCCATGACGTCGAGATCCACGGGTCGTTATCCCACGACGTGCGTGACGAACCTCTCACAATGTGTTCAGCAAGCGACCACTCACCGTCAGGGTTCTTGGCCACGATGCCCTCACCGCGTGCCATCGTCTCGACATCCCGCGGATTCAGAGGGCAATAAGTGAGTCTTATGCCGTTTTAGCGTCATCAGATTGTGCGGAGTTGCGGGTATTCGGCAGATCGGCGGGCTTGGAGG
>Ga0070741_10014026_pt1 | contig 13973 bp, 9 predicted proteins | sample Coa_R1_4_FD_66440 | JGI IMG/M metagenome (GOLD analysis project Ga0070741, IMG submission 66440) | Surface soil microbial communities from Centralia Pennsylvania, which are recovering from an underground coalmine fire - Coalmine... | ecosystem: Environmental > Terrestrial > Soil > Unclassified ... | reverse complement strand
GGTCCCCGGCACTCGGACCATCGAGATCGCATTATCGGTACTGCCCGGTTTCTGGTTCTCGAATGGAACTAAAATGCCGCGGTCGTCCGGCAGGCCCTCGATCGCGGAATCGTCGGAAAAGATCTGTGGCCACGTTTGGTCGTAGAGCATATCGCCGGTCACGTTGATCGCTTGCCCCCAGACCATGGTCGAATCGAACGGATCGGCCGCGCGGATCCGCGTCGCCATAATATCCTGCCCAAATCCGGTGACACTCGTCACTTCCCAGGCCAGCATCACTTCCTGGCCATCGCGGCGCATGGAGATATGGGTCGCATTCGCGGTATAGCAGGAACCGCAGTTTTCCTGAAAGACCTGAAACCCGTGCAGACCCCAATACGCATTTCCGCCGGAACTGAAATGATTGGCCCGGACCGCAATGGGAAGTACGGAACCATCTTCCCAGGCGATATAACATCCTCCGTTACCGTCGTCGCAGATCGCCGGGCGACGCTGACCGCCGCCGCCGGTATCGGCGATCGTACCGGAATTGCCAAAGCTCGCTCCGCCGCCGGAGAGACGATTGAAATAAATATCGGGTTGACGCTGGGACTTCGGATCGCGGTAATCTTCCCACGCCACAAAAGCGCCGCCGCGGCCATCGGAGCAGATCGCCGCATTGATCTGATTTCGAGTTCCCGTGGAGACGGCGAACCCGGCAGCGCCGCCGGCAAGAGAACCGTCGGCCATGATATGCTGGCCATACAGATCGATCCCGTTGGAAGTCGAGGAATTGCGCGCGTCCTGCCAGACGACATACGCTCCGCCATTTCCATCGGAAGCGACGATGGGATTCGTCTGTGCGGCGTTCGTGCTCGGCGCCGCAAGCCGAACTCCGTTCATCGTCCACACCGGATGGCCGGAATAGTCGAGGCGCTGCGCATAGATATTCGTGGTGCCGCCGTTGCGCGTGTCCTGCCACGCGATAATTGCGCCGTTAGCGCCGTCGGAGCACATTGCCGGCATGGTGTGCTGGCTCCCGGCCAGCGTACAGACCGGAGTATTGCGAGTGGAATCGGAATACCATTGGGCTCGCAGCGGCGCACACACCGCGGCGAGCATGCCGCAGATCAAAAGGGATCGGGAAAACATTCCTTGATAACATCGTTACGCGAAATAACGATGCCAAAAAATAGATTTCCCTTTTTATTCGTGGATAAACTGCCGCTCGAGGACCGTCGTCCCGGTCTTGATACGAACGACGTACGTACCCGGCGTTAGACCCGCTGCATTCCATTCATAAGCGCCTTCGATATGGAACCGATCGACTTCGCGGCCAAGAACGTCGAAGATCGAGACCTCGGCGGACGGAGCACCTTGTAGTTCGAAGAGCGCCGAGCCGCTTACAGGATTAGGAAGAATGCTTACCGAGACCGGAGCCATGCCGTTCGCCGTCACTCCCGCCGTCGCTCCGAGCGCGAAGGAATAGGATGCCGTTGTGTTTCCGACCGTATCCGAGGCCTGGATCGAAAAACTCGCCGGCTGCGTCGTATCGAATTGTGTTACAGTAACATCGAAGCTCTTCGCACCGGGCTTCAGCGTGGAGAGCTGCGGGCTGAAATTGACGTTCATGGGACTGGCCGCCTGCACCGAAAGCAGTCCGCGGTCCCAGGCGCGATTGTCCCGGAAATGAAGAATGAATCCGTTCGGGATCGAATCCCACGTGACGGCGGGGGCGAGCGTATCGGCGATCGTGCAGTAGGTCACCGTTTCCATTTTATTATTGCCGGAGACGTCCTTGATATTGACCGACGCAAAACCATTCTGCATCGAATCGATCACGCAGACGCCAAATTGAGCGGAGGCCGCTCCAGGCGTAAAGCTCGAACCGGAAAACTTCATATTGGTGAGCGTCATTGCTGCGATGGAAGCAATGCCCGAGGCAAATTCACCGGTGTCCTTCGCGAGAATTTCGGTGCACCGCGCATTGCATGGCATCTTCACGCTATCGACGCTTCCTTCTGTCGAAAGGACCGATGTAATCGGTGGGCTCAGATCGATCGTGCTCGCCGGGTAGCCGTCGCCAACGATAAGCTGCGCATAGATATCGGCATTGCCATTTCGGAAATCGGTCCAGGCGGCAATCGCGCCGTTATCGCGCGCAACCAGCGTGACCTGTTTAGCATTCCATGGGTGACTACCCGAATCGCCAGAAATTGCGAGCCCCCACTTGCTCGATGTACCGGGCGTTGGGAAATACTTCCGCCCATTCCGGTCGATCCGCTGTGCAAAGATCATCGTATCTTGCCCATCCCAGGCATCGTTCCAAACGGCGAGGATGCCGGTACGTGTTGGGTCCGGATCGACAAGTTTCACTGATTTCATTCCCATTTGACCATTCGGCTTTTGTTCGACGAACCATGGTCCGTTGCCGGCGGGAGGCAAAAGAGTGCCGCCGTCTCCTTCGATCCTGCGCATTGCAACATCGAAGTCCGAAGCAGAACCTGGCTGTGTAAAAATGAACGGGATGACGGCGCCTCGCGCACCGAGTACACTCGAGTCGTCGCTAAAAATTCGAGGATTCATCTGGTCCGTAATTCCATCTGCGGATACTTCGATCGCACGGGCCCATTCGAACACCGTATCGGTGAGCGAATTATTTCTCATTCGCTGTGCATAGACCTCCTGATGTCCCGTGCTGGAGTTTGTGACTTCCCACGTTAACATCAACTCATTGCTATCTCGGTTGATCGAAACATTTTTCGACGGATTGGAAGTGTTTTCGCTCGCGTAGATCAGAAAGCCGGGATTGGGCGCCGGGTCCCAAAGCTGGACACCGTTCGAGTCGATATGGGTCGCATAAATTCCATTCGGATTGCTCGCATTACTTGTCCAGGCAAGGAAGCACCCGCCCAGGCCATCGTTCGTCAGGACCGGGCCTGTTTGTTTATTTTGGAACGTATCGACGGGCAAGCCGAGGAGCGATTGCACATAATAAGAATAGGTTCCCTCGCCCGGATACGACTTAAGGTCCAGTTGCGTATCGCTTGTTACGGCGGCAATACTGAAGGACCCTTTCCCGACAATGGTCAGGGAAAGATTGATCATATATGGCTTAAAATGCGCGGCGGAATCGTGGAAGTAGGTGATATACTTTGGATGACTATGCGTCCCGATATTGATCGTGGTAATCGTTCCCTTCGTACCGGTCGTTGCAAGCCCGAATTTGACTCCATTACGCCATAAGCGGTTCATCCAGATATCCGGGCGGGACCCGGTAATGTTCGTGCGGTTATCTTCCCATGCCACGTACGCGCCGCCACGGCCATCGTCGCAGATCGTCGGATTGTTGCAGCCGTTAATTCCAATGGCGACTGGAAGGGCGCTATCCGGATAGGCGAGTGTACCATTGGAGAGAATATGCTGTGCAAAAAGGCAGGTCCCGAATTGGACCGCGAAGCGAGCATCCGACCAAACGATATAGGCCCCACCGCTGTCATCGGAAGTAATAATGGGCATCGTTTGCGGACTTGCACTGCCGGTCTGGGTGCAGACTTTTACGCCATTCCTTTTCCATGTCGCTCGGCCGCTGGCATCGAGGTGCTGGGCGTAAATTTGGAAAACGCCATTGCGGCCGTCTTCCCAGGCGAAGATCGCGCCTTCGGCGCCATCGGTGCAGCCTTTGGGATAATCCTGCTGTCCGACCGTATCGCAGACCACCGTATTCGTCGTCGAATCGGAGGCCCATTGGGCAGTCGCGAGCGGGGCGCTAAGCAGGAGCGCGGCAGTCGCTAAAACAGATGAAAGGAATAAGCGGGAAGAACAGAACATCATGGTACGAATAAAGGAAAGTGGGGTACGTCGCATGAATAAAGGAATGTGGGGTACGTCGTTTGTGGATTTCAGACTCGCCGACACACTAAATTCTTATTGTGAAGCGAAGAGCAATCCGGAAATGGTGAAACTCCGAAGTTATCACTTCATAACAAAGAATTCATATACTATTATTCCTCCAGAAAAGCTCGCATGAATTCGAATGATTTATGAATGAATGTGTTTTCGAAGCGTCCTTTTTTCAAAAATCTTATGGAATTCCACCGTTCAGAAGGCAGCCAATTTTCACGAGATATTCGCCGCCTCGATTTTAGCGAGGTCTGTAGCCTTCGGGACTGGCTCGATCGCTACATACGTCTCGAGTTCGAAGACCGGCGCTCTACGGACAGCAAACAACTTTTCCCGATGCTGGTCCGCTCGAACCGTGAATATGAAGGGGATCTGGGCGTTTTTGTGCGCGACGCCGAATAACCTCGTTGCCGATTCTGAATAATCCCGGGGCCGGAGCAGAATAACCTCGGGGCCGGAGCAGAATAACCTCGGGGCCGAAGCAGAATAATCTCACGGCTTACGGAACTGCACGGGCTTCCACTCGAGGAAGAGCGGCTTGCATTTATTTCGTTGGTATTTTCCGGTGCTCGTTACCGGAATATCATTCCCAAAGACCACCGCCTTGGGCGTTTTCGAAAACGGCAGCCGTTCGCGGCAATACGCGAGCACTTCCGCTTCCGTCAGCACGGCCCCTTCGACCGGCTGGACGTAGGCGCCGACCTCCTCGCCATAAAAATCGTTCTCGAACCCGACGGCGATCGCGGCCTTTACGTTGGGACACCGAGCGAGGACTTCGTCGATCTCCAGCGGGGAAATATTCACTCCGCCGCGAATAATAAGTTCCTTGAGGCGTCCCGTAATAAAAAAAAAGGTCCTGCCGCGTTCGTCCCGTTCGTAAAAGCCCTCGTCGCCGGAACGAAACCATCCGTATCGGAACGTCTTTTCATTCGCTTCCTCGTTCTCGTAATAGTATTTCATGACGTTCTCGCCGCGGACCGCGATCTCGCCTTTTTCCCCGGCCGCAAGTTCGTTCCCGTTCTCGTCGGCGATCATCATGTCGTTCTGCGGGATCGGGACGCCGATCGAAGGATAGCCAAAGTCCCGCATCCAATGGCGATGCTCTTCCGGAGTCAGGTCGATGGGAAGGAAACACGAATAGCAGGTCGTTTCGCTGAGTCCGTAACCATGGACGATCGGAATGCCGAACATCTCCTCGAACTGCGCGCCGAGTTCGACCGTGAGCGGTCCGGCCCCGCAGATGAGGTGCCTTAGAGTGGCGAACGCCGAGTGGCGAGTGGCGAGGGGTGAATCGCCACTCGCCATTTTGCGATCCTTATAATACTCTATGAGAAAAGCAAGCAACGTCGGCACGACACTGACGACATTCACTCTCTCCTTTGCTATTCTTTCAAAAAAATGTTCCGACTGGAATTTCTGGTTGAGCACGACCGTGCCTCCGAAATACATCGGCGTCACGAGCGTCACAATGGTTCCGTTGACATGGTGGATCGGAAGGACGCACATCATCCGCTGGCGGTTCGTCATCGCGTGCCAGTCGGTAATGCCCCTGGCATCGGCCAGAAGGTTATGTTGGGTCAGGACGACGCCCTTCGGATTTCCCGTGGTGCCGCTGGTATAGACGATCAGGGCTTCGTCTTCGATCGTCACGGCTTCTTCGCTCGAGAACATAGCAGAAGCATTGCGCAGCTCGTCCTCGAATCGTTTGCTGCAGGATATGACCCGTAGGTCGGAGGCGAGCGATTTTACGATCGGAGAGATTCGCTCTTCATAGTCTTTTCTCAAAAAAGCCAGTTTTGCGCGGCTGTTTTCGAGAATAAAACGAATGCGGTGATCGTCTTCCGAGAGGCTTACGGGCACGATGCACGCGCCCATGAGCCAGGCGGCAAAATACTGGATGACCGTATCGGAATGATTGTGGCTGATCGTCGCAACCCGATCGCCGCGGCGCACGCCGTGACGGTGCAACACATTGGCGCATTTCCCGACGAGCGTAAAAAAATCCTTGTACGAAAATTCGCTCCGCGCGCCGGCCAGATCGTAAAAAATCAGATAGGGTTTGGTATCGTATTGGCGCGCCTGCTTAAAGAGTAACTCGCCGATGTTCCGATACTCCGGGACAGCCCTGGATGGCTGTCCCGCGGCGGGGGCGGCGCCGGTCCTGCGCGCCTGTTCAATTTTTTTTAGGATTGCTTCCGATAGCATGGCGAAAGCAACCGCATAGCACCGGAAATATATTCCCGGTGCCATACAAAATCGGAGCGATTATTTGACCACGATCATTTCGCGCCGGAGCACGGCATCGCCAGCCTGCAAAACATATTGATAGCTCCCGCTTGCAAGCTGCTTCGTGTCGATCATGAGCATGTGGAAACCGGAACTCATATTTTCATCGGTCGGCGTCTGGACGATCACGCCCGTCGAATTATAGATACGGAGCGTGACGTGCTCCGGCTTATCGAGCGTGAAGTGGACCATCGCTTCCTCCATCGCTGGATTGGGATAGACGGGTTCCATAATGACATTTGTCTGGGAGGGAATTTCGACTCCAGCCGCAACAGCCGTAAAGGAGCTATGCATAGTAGAAGCGTGCACGGTGCAAAGGAATGTGTAGGTACCAGCGGAAGGAACTACATATTTTTCGTCGCTACCGCCCGGCGGCATTCCACTCGAGGCTCCGTCATCGACAACGGTATTGCCGTTTAATGTAACTTTTAATGTATGTATGCTAAAATTCATTTGCCAATCAATCGTGTCTCCAACGTTCACAGTGAAGGGAGCAGAAGGCGAGTAGACAAACCCATTACTGCCGAAGACGGCCATAATGACGTGCGTCGTTGCTTTGGCACTTCCGGCAACGACAAGGAATAAGATGAGAAAAATCGGGTATGAACGTTTCATAGGTTCTCCAAAGTGTGTGAATAAACTCAGTGTGTCAAAGATAATCATTTTCCACTCGCGGCGGGTGGAACGGCTGTAAACGCGCCGGTCATGCCTTCGTCCACGTGTTTATCGCATTGGTATTCGTAGGAGCCGGCAACGGTGACGACGTACTGATAGCTCTTGCCGGAATGAATATGCGTAATGGCTGCCGCGCCTTTCGGAGCTTTTGTGAGTGTGAGCGGGTGCTCCGAAAAATTACCGCTCCAGACGATCGTATCTCCGACCGAAACCTTGAGCGATTCCGGGGCATAGCCATCGCCGAGCGACCCGCCGAAGGTGATGACGTGCCTCGTCGCATGCGCCGCGCCAAACGCAAGAACAATAAAAGCGAACACGGTTACAATTCTGACCACAACGGTTGGGATTTTCAGCATAAAACTCCTTTTGGTGATTATAATGATTGACACATCGGCGCGATGCGGAATTACAAGCTCAGCAATATGGGATCTGTGGCGATCTAGGGGCGCAGACGACCGGCGATTATTACGTTCGCGTTGAACGTGGCACCCTGTGGAGCTTGCGATCGCGAGGTAAACCCGAACGATTCGAGTTGTGTTGAGGCCCGGCTGCGGATAAAATCATTGGCCGGAGTGGCGAAATTGGCAGACGCGCGAGACTTAGGATCTCGTATCGCAAGATGTGCAGGTTCAAGTCCTGTCTCCGGCACGATCGCACGGTAGCGCATGCTTCCGCTTGCGCTCACGAATCATAAGCACACGTATCATCGGCACGAGCGAAAGCACGTGCTCCACTATTGGAATGACTTCTACCATACACGAGAAGAGCCAGGTCGCCCGCGAGCTGGAAATCAAGGTCGACGAGGCCGAACTTCAGGCGGCTTTCGACGAAGCGTATAGGACCATGCGGCCGCGGCTGAACCTGCCGGGATTTCGGCCGGGCAAGGCCCCTATCGGGCTTGTCAAAAAAATGCATGGCGACGCCATCGAGGGCGACGCGCTCGAAAAACTCGCGCAGGAAAAGTTCCGCGAAGCCGCGGAGGAGTATAAGATCGAGCCGCTCGGCTCGCCGGTCATGACCGACCTGCATCGCCATCCGGGCGAAGGCGCCCATTTCCGGATCATGTACGAGGTCCAGCCGCCGATCGAGATCAGGGATTTTTCCGGCATGGAGATCGAACAGAAAAAGATCGAGATCACCGAGCGGGACGTGACCGAGCGGATCGAACGCCTTCGTTTCGGCCTCGCCGAGCGCGAACCGGTTGCGAAGGTCGAAGACATCCATACGATCGTCAAGATCCAGATGGCGGAGCTCGATGTCGCCGAGGACCGCGAACCGGGGAAGTCCGAAGAGACGGAAATTTACCTGGGCGATCCGGAGATCATTCCGGAATTACAAAAAGCGTTGATCGGAACGGAAGTCGGCGGCAAAACCGTCATCGAACTGCCGCACCGCCATCGCGAGCCGGGAACGGACTTGATGAAGGAAGAGATTGGCCGGGTCGAAGTAACGGTCGTCGAAGCGCAGAAGGTCACGCTGCCGGCGGTGGACGAAGCCTTCGTGAAAAAAGTCTCGGAAGATAAGTTGTCGACCGAAGAAGAACTTCGGAACGAAATCAAGACGGGCCTCGAACAATCGGCCGCCAAGCGAATGGAGGAGGACCTGGAAGAAAAGATCGTGACGAAACTGCTCGAAATGCATCCCTTCGAAGTGCCGCGCACGATCGCGAACGCGATCATCGGCCAGATGATGGAAGAGCGCGAGCAGGAGAACGTCCGCCGCGGGTTCCCGGCGAACTACGGCATCGACGAAAAGGAATTTCGAGAGCGCAATTTCCCGATCGCGGAAGCGCGTGGGAAGTGGGTGCTGCTGCGCGATAAATTGCTCGAGCATTTCGCCATCGAAGCGACCGATGAGGACCTCGAAAAACTGGCCGAAGAAGAGTCCGCGAAGTACGGCCTTCCGAAAGAGAACCTGCTCAAGTATTATCATAAGCACGATACCGTTCGCAACCGCATCGTGAGCGATAAACTTTCGGCAAAGCTGAAAGAGAGCGTAAAGCTGAAGGAGAGCGTAAAGCTGAAGGAGAGCGTGAAGATCGTCTGAACCGATTAGTGTAGAGCTCTCCGCGGGTGATGTAATGGCCTGGGCATACGTGGAATAATGCCGGCGGAGAGCCCAATTTTGACAGGCTTTTCAGTTCTGCCCTGCCAAACTGGCTACATCGTTCGGGCGGGGCCGTGAATTTTTGCCGTTCTCACCTTTGTTTTCCATTGGCACAATAATCTCTACCGTATTGCGTCAACACTTTTTGCGATTCGTAATTTGAAATTCGTGATTCCTCATTTTTGAAATTCGTAATTCTCACTGAAGATGCCGATCCTCGATAGTTCACCCTCGATATTCCAACCGCACATGGCTCTCGTTCCTATGGTCGTCGAGCAGACGCCGCGCGGCGAACGGGCCTTCGATATTTATTCGCGCTTGCTCAAAGAGCGTATCGTCTTTATCGGCACGCCGATCGACGATAACGTCTCCTCGCTCCTCATTGCGCAGCTCCTTTTTCTCGAGTCCGAGGACCCGGACCGCGACATCAATATCTACATTAATTCCCCCGGCGGTTCCGTCTCGGCCGGGCTCGCTGTGTACGACACGATGCAGTACATCAAGCCGGACTGCGCCACGATCTGCCTCGGCATGGCAGCATCGATGGCGTCGCTCCTGCTCGCGGGCGGCGCGGCCGGAAAGCGGACCTCGCTGCCGCACTCGCGCATCATGATCCACCAGCCGCTCGGCGGCACGCAGGGCCAGGCGACCGACATCGAAATATACACCCGCGAGATGCTCCGCATCCGCGAGGAACTCTACCGGATCTATTCCTACCACACCGGCAAGTCCGTCGAGCAGATCGCCAAGGACGCCGAGCGCGATAACTACATGTCGCCCGAACAGGCGAAGGAATACCGGCTCATCGACAACATCATGACGAAGTCGATGATGAAAGAACTCGGTCACGGTTCCCAGATGCCGCTCACCGGCGCCGTCCAGACGCTCGGCGAAAAGATCGACTCCGGCCAGGCACCGGCGCCCGAACAAAAGCCAAGCGAAGAGAACAAGGAGAAATAAAGGGTGTAACAAAACCGAAAAACCGAAGTTGTTTCAGAGCGCCGGCCGCGAGGTTCCGGCGCTCTGCTGTCTTTGAAAGAATGTGCCACGGCCAATTGAATCGTCTTTTTCGAGGAGGTGTAGGCGCGCGGGAGTTGAGGCGTGGTGTATTGATCTTTTAAGGTCGGAGAGAGAACTTGTCTTATATTTACAAATAAATCCGGAGCGAACGATGAAGATGATTCGAGTGCTTTTCTTTTTAATCCTTCCATTTTCCGCGAGCGCGCAGTCGATTGTGCTCGGCGCCGTCAGGACCACCTATTGTGCGGGCCAGTTGGATACAATGTTCGTCCCGTATCAAGCGAGTGGGACGTTCGCCAATGGCAACTATTTTATGGCGCGGGTTTCCGATGCAAACGGTTCGTTTGATAATTTCACGCTCATCGGGAAGAGCACATCGATGAATGGCGTCATTCCCATACTCCAATTTTCTTCCGGGATGCGCGTGCAGATTACCTCGGTAAGCCCGTTTGTTGTTTCGGATACGAGTGGTGCCGTCACGATCCTGGAACATCCCACGCCACCGATCTGGGACTATCGTCGTGCGAGCGGAAATTATTATGGGAACTCGCAGGTGGGAGACCCTTATAATATTTCCCCGCTCGAAGGCTCGAACCTGTACAGCCCCTGCGCCGGACTCGTGGGGGACACCCTGACGTTTGCGACGCCTCCATGGGATATTCTCGGATCGGCGAGCTATCAATTCCAATTTCCGTCCGATGCCGTGCGTTTGCATTCGTTCGATAGCAGTGCCACCGTGATATTTACGACGCCGGGTTATAAGACGGTGACGCTCTCGATGTCGGGTCCGAATATCTGTGAGGGAGGGTCGTCCTGGCATTTTTATATTCCTTCCGCTCATCCGACGATCCCGAAGAACGCGAGGATTATTACGGCTTCCATGGGACAAATTACCGGCGGTCCATCCGATTCAGAGGTGTGGGTGCAGACCGGTGGCTCGTTTGTCACTCCGTTCCTTCACTGTACGATCTATGTCGAGCCGGGTGGATTTGCGAGCGGCGCACCCGGAGCTCCGCATCTAATCTATCATCGTCCGGACAGCGGGAATTTTTCCTGGGAGCGCCAGGCAGAAATTTTCGTCCACGATTCTGATGCGGGAATTGCCATCGACACTTTTTTCGTTCCCGGCCTGACGTTCGATTATTCCCAAGTCTTATCCAGTGGCGTCAACAACGCCATCTCCTCTTCGTTGCTGCGCATGCATGTATCGGGCGATCATCTTTTGGCTGTTTCCGACGTGGGACCGATTGACATGCGTGTAGTGAACCTCCTCGGTGCGGACGTTCTTGTGCAGAGTGGCGTGAATTCGCTCGATCTCGATCTCACCTCGCTCCCGGCCGGCGTCTATTTCGCGGAGGTGCAGGCGGGCGGTGCGCGGGAGGTGAGGCGGATCGCGGTGGTGCACTGACCCTGCATCCCTCGGCCCGCTTTGAAACCCGGAAAGGAAAAATCGATGGGAAGGGAAAATCGGGAGGCGAGAATCCTTCAAAACAGTCATAATTCGTCACTTTTTCCCTGTTCCTGCCCGGTATGTTTCTCTATTGCTGCCCTGCCTGTGATTCTTCTCCTTCGGCTGTGTTAAGAAAATGATGTCGATCGCATCGTTCGCTCTGAAGAGGGCCCGGACAGGTGGCGCGCGCCCGAAGGTTGCGGCTGGCGCCAGCATGCTGTTCCATGCGGCAAAAGCGGCGCTCGAAAAAGTCGAGACGGTAACGGCCGCCGGATTCGGAACGGCTCGATCGACAAATGGTACGCCCGGAACGAACGGTTCGTCAGGAACGAATGGCACGACGTCACCGGGCACGGGTCCGCGGGGCGCCGGTCGGCAGGAAGAAGACGAGCGGGGCGTTCCGCACACGATCAACATGGTCCGTCCGCCGAAAGAAGTTCCGGACCATGAGCTGCTTCAACGGTTTCAACAGGGCGACGAGGAGGGATATGTGGAACTTTACCTTCGCCGCCAGGCCGAAGTGTTCACGTTCGCGCTCCGGCTCGCCGCGGGCGACCGCGACTTTGCGAGCGATCTCTTTCAGGAGACCTTTATCAAGGTCTACCGCAAAGCGCATACGTTCCGCGAGGGAACGAATGTTCTCGGCTGGCTCTATACGATCGTCAAGACGACCTACCTGAACCACAAGCGCCGGCGGCCGCTCGTGGGGCTGGAAGATGCCGCCTCGGAACTCGCTTCGACGGACCGGACGCTCGCGCCGGAGTTCCGCGAAGAGCAATCGACGCTCCGCGAACGGGTCGAGGCCGCGGTCGGCAGCCTCCCGATCGAGATCAGGGAACCGTTCGTCCTGCGGGAGTTCGACGGCCTTTCGTATCAGGAGATCTCGGACCAATTATCGATCACGCTCGGCGCGGTCCGTCAACGAATTTATCGCGCGAAGCTCGCGATGCGGGAACAATTATCGGACCTGGTCGAAGAAGGTCCGGCGGACGTACTGGATCCGGCACAGGGAACGGACCCGCCGCGCACGGCACGTCCAACGAGGAACGACGATGGCAACGCTTGAAGAACATATTCTGGCTTATCTGGACGACTCGCTTACGGAAGGCGAGCGGGAGGCGCTTACCCGGCAGTTCGCCCAAGGGGACGCGCCGGCCCGCCGGCTCGTGAACGCGCACCTTCGGCTCGAGGAGCTGTACGGTCTCGTCGCCAGGCCGATCGGCGCGCCGCTGGCCGTCCAGCGGAAGCTCGCGCTTGAAGTTCCCATTCTCGCCGCGAAGCTCCCGTATCTTGCCACGCCCGAAAAACGCCGCCGCTGGGCGGTCCTCGCCTGGTTCTCGTCGCTGCGCTCGTGGAAAGCGAACGCAATGCTCCTCGTACTCGCCGCGCTGCTTGCGAGCGGAGTGTGGTATGCCGTTCATCATGCCGCTTCGGGAACTTCTGTGAATGGCCCCGCGAACAGCACGGTTCCTTCCAATTCGGGATCTCCCGGCCCTTCGACTTCTGGAACTCCTGGTCTTTTGAATTCTTCCGGGCCGGCTTCCGCGTCGAGCGGAACCGCAGCTGATCACGGTGGCCAGAACCCCGGTGCCTCCGCGCGTTCGGCGGTCCGTAATCCTTCCAACGCTCACGCGGCGCGTTCCGCCATGCGGAGCACGCGGGCAGCGGCAAACGGATCGAATGCGAATGCCGGGCCGCCGAGTAGTGGGAACCCGAATAATGGGAACGCGAACACTGGGAACCTGAATATCGCTAATCGTCCCAACGCCGGCACGGCACGGCGGGGCCTTGCGGACCGGAATCCTGCGGACCGGAGTTCGGCAAAGAATCAAAGTTCGACGAAAGATCAAAGTCCGGCGAAAGATCAAAGTCCGGCGAATAGAAATTCGGAACATAGCACTCCGCAGGCAGCGAACGGGCCGGTGCCCGTCGTGCCGCTCGCCCAGCGGGACGTCCCGGCCGAAACCTCAATCGAAACTCCGGCCGCAGTCGTCCAGCCGAATTCCGGTAACGCGAATGCCGCGAGCCGGAATGCACCCGAGGAGGACCTCCGTCCCCTCGTGTTGAAGCCGCTCGATATTACTTCCCCGGCGGTTGCCGGCGTACGCGCGCGGGCGGCAATAAAAATTCCCATCGAAGAAGAGGAGACGCGATCGTACACGCCCCTGCGGATCGTTGTCAGCGAGAATGACCGCCTGCTCCGGTTTAGCCCGCAGGCGAATGCTTCGAACTACGCGCTCGGCGTTCCCAACGGCATGTGGTCCGCGTCGTTATTCGTTCCCAGCGTGGAAGCCGGGATCGACTATGAAGTAAGCCCATGGATTGCCGTCGGCGTCCGTGGCGGGGACTGGCGCTTTGTCCAGCAGGAATCGGTGAGCCATTCCGAAGTCCTGGGATATATTACCCGGACCGTGACCGAGACCGTCCTCCAGGACCCGTTCGAGCGATGGGGCTGCCTTTCCGCGACCGTGACGCCAAACCCGGCTTCCCGGCTTCAGGCGGACCTTACCGTCGGGGTCGGCAGTGTATTCCTGACCGGGTTCTCTCCGATGCT
>Ga0070741_10014025_pt1 | contig 13975 bp, 12 predicted proteins | sample Coa_R1_4_FD_66440 | JGI IMG/M metagenome (GOLD analysis project Ga0070741, IMG submission 66440) | Surface soil microbial communities from Centralia Pennsylvania, which are recovering from an underground coalmine fire - Coalmine... | ecosystem: Environmental > Terrestrial > Soil > Unclassified ... | reverse complement strand
TGCTTATCTGCTGCCTGCGGCATGGCCAGCTCACTGCCCGCTGGCCCAAAGTGAGAGGGCTTGCGCAACGCCTGATCGATCTCAGCGCGGACTTCCGACTCGATCCGGCCGCGATCGATCTCGACGAGAGCATGCCGCCCAGGCCACCCGGTGCGCCATCGTTCGTCTATGCCCTGCCCGAATGGACCGCCGAACAGCTTGCGAATACGCGCTACGCCGCCGTTCCCGGTTGCATGGCCCACGCGGCGCTGCTGGCTATCATTCCGCTAGTAAAGGCAGGCTTGGTGCGGATGGACATGGTGGTCGACGCCAAGACGGGCTCCTCCGGTGGAGGACGCGAGGCGGATCGGAGCTCACACCACGCGGAGCGCGCCTCTGCCCTGCGCTGCTACCGGCCAGTGGGTCACCGTCACACTGACGAACTGGAAAGTGCCGTCGAGCGCATCGCTGGTATGCGGCCGATCATTCACTTCAGCGCCACGGCAGTTCCGAGCGTACGTGGCGTCCTCGCGACGGTGCATTGTTTTCCCATCAGGCCGTTCGAGGAGATGGAGCCGCGGCGCCTGCTCGCAACCGCCTACCGCAACAAGCCTTTCGTTCGCCTGATCAGACCCAACACCAGCATCTGGCCATTCCCCGCGCCGGGACCGCTGCTGGGAACGAACGAATGCCAGCTCGCCGTAGCCGTCGACACCCGGCGGCGCCGGATCGTAATCAATGCAGCACTCGACAATCTGGTGAAAGGTGCCGCCGGCACCGCTGTGCACGCAATGAATCTGATGCTCGGCCAGCCCGAAACTGCGGGGCTCGAGCTGCAAGGCTTGCATCCAATCTGACAAACAGAGATCACCATGAGCGCGAGTAGCGAGATGGATCGAAGCGACTTGTCACCGGGACAGAAATTCGCTGCCGCCTGCGCCGCTCGGGGAACGCAGGCTCGCGTCGATTTCCAGACAACGATCACGGACCTGTTTCCCGCATTCAAACGACGGCCGCGGATTGCTGTCAGAGCATTGTTCAAGGTTGCCAGAGCAACTCAGGATCCGGTGCCCTACTGGTTCGAGACCCAGCCACAATCTGCACCCGCCGTGCCGGTTGATGACATTCAATTGCGACCGGAGGCGGCGTTTGAATTCCATTTCGGCAAGACAAAGCTGCAACCGACGACGGCCTGGATACAGATCCCTCTCCCCTTGCTCGACGAGCCCGATGGGCTCGCAGCATTTATTGACTATCGACTCCTCGTGCGTCTGTGCACGGCGGAGAACCAGGCGCTTGCGAGAGGACGCGGAGGAGATCGGGTCCTTGGGTTGCTCCAGACGCCCGGCATCATCCGCGTACCGGCGCTGAAGGATCCAATCTCTTCGCTGCTCGCCGCGTGTGATCGTGTGGAGCAGATGGGGGGATCTGCCGACGGCATCCTGATAAACCCGGCTGACTACTATCGCTACCTCGTCGGGCACGGCAGTCTGCTCTCCGACCTCGCAAGCATGGGCGTGCGGTTTGCCCGGGCGAGGATGGTCGATGCCGGCACTTGCATCGTTGGCGATTTCACCGCGGCCGCAACCATCGTCGACAGCGGCCGCTCAGTGATTTGTTTCGCAGAGCCGCCACCGGGTACCTTCCCGCGCGAAGGCTTGGCCGTCTGCGGAGAAATTTACGAGGCGCTCTGCGTCCACCTGCCCACGCACTTCTTCATCGTTTCCTTGGTGCCATGATCGGTGAAGCACCTCTACCCGCGCCGCCGATCACCGTCCTGTACATCACCGGGTGGTGCCGCAACGGGAGCACGCTCATTGGCAACATCCTCAACGAGGTAAGCGGTGTCTTCCACGCAGGCGAGCTTTATTTCCTGTGGAAAAATGCGTTCGGCAACGGCTCCAACAGCTCGTGCGGCTGCGGAGAGGACCTGACGCGCTGTCCCGTCTGGTCGAAGGTCATCGCTGCGGAGTTAGCATCGGGGCATCGCGCCGAGATTCACGCGCGCCAGATCGTACAGCGGCAGTTCGCAACCGTCCGGACACGGCATACTTGGCGCGTGCTGAAGCAGGGAATGCACTCGGGGGCACTTCGCGAGTACGTCGCCATGATGTCACGAACGTACAGTGCGATTGCGAACGTGACGAGGCGCCGCATCATCGTCGACAGCAGCAAACTGCCGGTCGAGGCGGCCCTGCTCCCTCACGTGCAAGGCATCTCGCCGCTCTACCTGCATCTCATGCGGGATCCGCGCGCCGTCGCCCACTCCTGGACCAAGACGAAACAGTACGTCGTGCCAATGTCGGCCCTGCGCAGCGCTGCATACTGGCTCGGGTTTCATCTCGCCTCCGATGCGATCGTGCGGTGCAACCCCGGCCGCTCGATCTTCCTTCGATATGAGGACTTCATTGCAGAGCCAGCCCACTGGGTGGGCAAGCTGCTCGAGCTCGTCGGAGCGGATCCGTCGGCAAATCCGGTGCGCGGCCGCAATGTAATGCTGGGCGGCAATCACACTGTTACCGGCAACCCCGATCGCTTCTGCAAGGGACCAACGCTCATCCGGGCTGACGACTGTGCATGGCAAACGGAGCTCTCCACCGCAGAGATAGAGATCACACAGGCGCTGTCGTTTCCGTTGATGAGACAACGCGGCTATCACGCCTTCAGAAGGAACATCCATGGACCTGGGACTGGCGGGTAGGGCGGCGCTCGTTGCGGGTGGCTCCAGCGGGCTGGGGTTGGCCATCGCCGAGGAACTGGCGAAAGAAGGCGCGCACGTGGCAATCGGTGCACGCGATCCGCAGCGGCTCGCCCTGGCGGAGCGACGCCTGAAATCGGTCGCTCGCGGTCAGGTGCATGCGACCAGCGTCGATGTGCTCGATGCCAAGGCCGTCAGCCATTGGGTCGAGGACACAGCGGCCCGCATGGGAGGCCCTCACGTAGTTGTGACGAACAGCGGCGGGCCTCCGCCTGGCCCCGCAACGACATTCGCACTCGAGCAGTACAAGCAGGCCGTCGACGCGGTCTTGTTTCCCGCCATATGCCTGGCACTAGCGGTGCTCCCTTATATGAAGAGAGCCGGATGGGGACGCCTGCTGTTCATCACGTCCGAGACAGTTTGCCGCCCCGTCGCACGCTTCGCTCTTTCCGGGACCTGTCGTCTTGGAATCGTTGGATTCGCGCAGGCGCTGGTCCAGGAGCTCGGAGACTCTGGAATCACCGTCAACGTGCTCGCGCCTGGTTATCACCGCACGCCGCCGGTGGAGCGGACTGCGGGACCGCACGTGGAAAGCGGGCTGGTTGCGATGGCGGAACATATTCCGCTGCGACGAGTGGGGCGCCCCGAAGAACTGGCCGCCGCCGCCGCCTTTCTCGCAAGTGAACGCGCTTCCTTCATCACCGGGACGGTGCAGCTCGTCGACGGTGGTGCGAGCGTCATCGGATGAGCGCCCCAACACAGCAGCTCGGTGCATCACCGATCGTGGTCAAGATCGGCGGCGCCGCAGGCGTGGAGATCGACGCTACCTGTGAAGACATCGCGGAGCTTACGAGGTGCGGCGTGCGGATCGTGGTAGTAAACGGGGGATCTTACGCGGGCGAGACACTGCTGAAGGCGCACGGCCTGGAGCGTCCCGAGGCGCGTCTTGCCTCCGGAAACATCGTCCGGCTCACCAGTGCTACCGTGCTGCGCGTTCTTACGATGGCGTGGGTTGGAGACGTGAACAAGCGCATCGTCGAGGCGCTGCTCGTTCGCGGCGTCTCTGCGCTCGGACTGTGCGGCGCGGACGGACGGGTGCTGCTCGCCCGGCGGCGAGCCCCGCTAAAAATCATCGACGCAGTTCGCACGCGGATTGTACGAGATCACCTTGCTGGGGAAGTCACAAGTGTGAACAAGCAACTCCTGAAGTCGCTTCACGATCAGGGCCATGTCCCGGTGCTCTGCCCGCCCGCCGTCACGGAGGACGGCTGCTTGGTGAATGTCGAAGCGGATCACGTTGCAGCATCAGTCGCCGCCTCGCTCGGCACACAAACGCTGGTATTCCTGTCGAACGTGCCGGGACTGCTCGAACACCCGAAAGATCCGTCGACGCTGGTGCGGCAGAGCAATGACGTGACGCATTGCATGCGTTTCGCGACCGGCCGCATGCGATACAAGCTCGACGCCACGCGGCGAGCTCTGCAAAGCGGAGTGCTCACAGTCCACATCAGCTCCTCACGAGTGCCCCGTCCGGTCTTCTCCGCGCTTGCCGGGCAGGCGGGCACGAAATTCACTCGGTAAGAGGCGGCAGATGTATAGGCGCGAGCCGACGATCGAGCTCCTGCACTGGATGGTGGAGCAATACAGCCCCAGCCACCACGAGCATGCCTTCGCTCGGTTGCTGGCAGAGCGACTCGGGCGCCGGGGCTGGCGCGCACGCATCGACGAGGTAGGAAACATCATCGCGAGCCTGGGCGAGGGTCCACCGTGCATCGCCCTGCTCGGGCATATCGACACGGTCCCCGGAGAGATCGCCGTACGCGTTGAGGGTGGACGGCTTTTCGGACGCGGCGCCGTCGACGCAAAGGGGGCCATCTGCGCCTTCGTCGAGGCGGCCGAGTTGCTCGAGGAGCACGAACGTGCCGGAAAACAGTTCTTGCTGCTCGGCTGCGTGGAAGAAGAAGTGCCGCTCACGCGCGGAGCGTTCCACGTCCGCGAGCATCATCGGCCAGACTTCGTCATCAACGGCGAGCCGAGCGGGGCCCACGCTATCACGATCGGGTACAAGGGAATCCTGCGCGTCGAGCTCGAAAGCCGCGGAGACCGGCGCCACACCGCGAGCAACCAGTACAGCGCTCCGGCCGAGCACATCGTTCAGTCATGGAACGCGCTGCGAAAGCACTGCGACGACTGGAACCTCGAGCGTTCGCTCTTTGAGCAGAGCATCCCCTCGCTGGCCACGTTCCTCACCGGCTCGTCAGATGTCGAGGAGTGGGCCGTCGCCAACGTGACCATCCGCATCGGCCCTGCCAGTAATTGCGACCGACTCCTGACCCTCCTGTCCACCCCCCCTGTCAACGCAAGGACCATCTCGCGCAAGAACGCTGTCAAGACAAATGGAATGGACCGGCTAACCTGGGCCTTCAAACAATCCATTCGCGCACGGGGCGCGCGGCCTAAGCTGCGGTTGAAGACGGGCACATCCGACTGGAACACCGTGGCTGAGAAGTGGCAGGTGCCCACAATTGCGTACGGCCCAGGTGACTCTGCCCTGGACCACACTCCCCACGAGCACATCCACCTTGACGAATACGAGGAGGCTGTCGCGGTGCTCGCGCGCGTGCTCGCACTGCTTCCCTCGGCATGAGCATGGGGTGTAATCCCGCAGGCAGGGTAACCTAACTCATGAGGACCAACGCCAACAATGCGGCAAGCGACGCTATCGCCTACTTTTTATGTAACAAGCTCTTATCCCTGCCCTGTGAGCGCCGGCAGGGATATTAGCAGTCGCTACGCCTTGCGGAACACCAATAGGAAGCGATCCGTCTTGCCCAGCCCCGGCGGCGTCCACGAAACCAACTCACGCTTGTCGTCCGGGCGGCGCAGGATGTCGCTCTTGGCGACGAGCTTGAAACCGCGCTTCTCGAAGTCGCGCACAGTGTAGGCCTCGTCGATCCGATGCAGCTTCCCTGCATCCACGCTGCCCGTGCCGGCCTTCGCGGAATGATCCTCGATCAGCAGGATACCGCCCGGCTTCAGCACCCGGGTGAGCTGATCGAGAACCTTGCCGGCATCCATCTTGGGCCAGGGATCCTTGGGGTCGGTGTTGACCCAATAGAGGTCGTGATAGACCTTGATCAGAATGAGCGCATCGAGCGAGTGATCGGGGAGGTCGAGGTGCTCCAGGTCCGCCACGCGATGCTCGACGTTGGGCAGCCTGTTGCCCTCCAACCGCTTCGCCCAACCTCCCTGGGCATAGTTTTCGTAGGCATCGTTGTTGAGCAGCAGTACGTGTCCCTTCGGACCTACGACGTAGCTCAGGAGCTCGCTGTAGTAGCCGTCGGCAGCGAGGACGTCCGCGACTTGCATCCCCGGCTTGATACCGGAAAGGCGTAACACTTCGGCCGGGTGCTCGTTCTCGTCCCGCTTCAAGTCGGCCTCGGGGCGCCCCGGATGTTGTACGGCGGCGGCGTAGATGTTGGGAGCGGACCAACTGGTGGCGGGGCTCGTCAGTTCAAAAGCGACCACGAACGCCGCAGAGACGAGGACGACACAGATCCTGGACGGAATCGAAGTCATTGGTATTTTCCCCATCCGAGCGCACCTGAGGAAGAGCTGGCCCATAGGCCTTCCGGGCTGGCCATTCCTGAGGGCACCTTAGATTAAGAAATGCGGCCGTGACAATTGAAACCCCCGTGCCGTGGTAGCACTTGGACAACAACGCCGCCACAGACTCCGCGGGGTGACCCTCAAGCACTTTCCGCCGGGAGACGAGCGGCAGCGCTGGCTCACCTAGCTGAGCCGAATGCTCCCTCCTCCGCCGAAACTCTCCTCGCCTCATCAGGACTCCTCACCTCAGATGCTGATGACGTACCGCCTTATGCGCACTAATCCTAACACCCGACTTGCACGATGCGCCAGTGAGTTGACTTAGGAATTGCGGTGTCTTTCGAAGTTGCCAAACAGCTATCCGCCTGCCCCACCTGTAGGGCACGCGTGACGCACTGCAGGAAGAGCACTATCTCGCTGAGGCATTCAACGCCGTCCTCAATTCTCGTGCGCGCCGGCAAGCGCGAAGAGGCCGAGCACACGCGAGACTCCTCGTGCGCTTTCCCGAAGCCGACGACGGCTACGAGAGCATTCAGACTTGAAGGTTCATCCCAATGTGCTCGAAAAAAGTCAACCCCGGCTAACGTTGGATGATGGATCGGATTACTCTGCGGCTTATCCGCAGGGTAATAAAACACCAGACGAGCACATTCTTCACGGTTCTTCGCCCACCCAAAATTCATGGCAAACGTTATGTCGACGACCTCAAACGCCGGTGTTGTGAGCCAAAGGTGAAAGGGCATGTCTCCCTGCTGCCCTCAAGGGGCGACCGGCGCGCACATCTCCTGACCGTAGCGCTGGATCGTCTTGCGATCCACGCCCGTCATTCGCTCGATCCCGCGCTGGCTCCTGCCGGCGGCAAGCAGCGTTTGGACCGTGATCCGTAGGTGCGGCTACAAGACGTTCACTCCTCGCCCCCGTTACCTTGTTCGTGACCCCAGGTAATCTGGGGTTGGCCAGCCAAGCCCGGCATGACTCCTGCCCCCAGTCGCCCATGATCCGGGGGGTGTTGTCACCGGGTCTGGCGGGCAACTGATAATCGCTGATAGGGGCTGGACCCGGTTTTTTCCGAGGTCGCCTGTAACGTGGATGCCGAGATCAGTTGCCATGGTTTTGCTGGCCTAGCGTTGTAAATCTTCCGGAGATGGCATGACCGATATTGAGCAGCATGACAGCGTCCAGGTCTTCGTCGGTCTGGACGTAGGCAAGGGAGCGCATCATGGCGTTGCACTGGATCGCAAGGGAAAACGTCTTCTGGACAGCGCCTTGCCCAACGACGAAGCGAAATTGAGAGCGCTGATCGGCAAGCTCAAAGAGCGCGGTCCGATTCTGCTGGTTGTAGATCAACCGGCCACAATCGGCGCGCTCCCGGTCGCGGTAGCGCGCGACGAGGGTGTGTTGGTGGCATATCTGCCGGGGCTTGCGATGCGGCGTATTGCCGACTTGTATGCCGGTGAAGCCAAAACCGATGCCCGCGACGCTTACATCATCGCTGAGGCTGCCCGTAGCCTGCCGCACACGCTTCGCTCGCTGAAGTTGGCCGACAGCCAGGTCGCAGAGCTCACGATGTTGTGCGGCTTTGACGAGGATCTGGCCGGCCAAATCACGCAAGTCAGCAATCGTATCCGTGGTTTGCTGACGCAGCTCCATCCGGCCCTCGAGCGCGTGATCGGCCCACACCTGGATCACCCAGCCATGCTCGATCTGCTCGAGCGCTATCCTTCGCCCGCGCAACTGGCGGCTCTGACTCAGAAACAGTTGGCTAATCGCCTCGTCAAACTCGCTCCGCGCATGGGCAAGACCTGGGCCACGCAGATCCTCCAGGCGCTGTCCGAGCAGACTGTCGTGGTCCTGGGCACTCAGGCTGCCAGCATCGTCCTGCCGCGCCTGGCGCAGCAGCTGGCGGCCCTTCGTATCCAACGCGACGAAGTAGCCAAAGAGGTTGAGCGCCTGGTGCTTGCTCACTCTCTTCATCCGGTCCTGACCAGCATGCCGGGAGTCGGCGTCAGGACCGCAGCCAGACTCCTGATCGATGTGGTGAGCCGCGTCTTCGCTTCTGCGGGCCATCTGGCCGCCTACGCAGGGCTGGCACCGGTTACGCGCCGCTCCGGCTCTCAAACGGGCGATGTTCCTGTCGGCCTTCGCAGCGCTGCGCGATCCGATCTCCAGGGCCTATTACGACCGCAAGATAGGCCAGGGGAAGCGTCACAACCAGGCCCTCATCGCCCTCGCACGGCGTCGCTGTGACGTCCTGTTCGCTATGCTGCGTGATGGCACCTTGTACTGCCCTCCGTCGCACACAAAACCGTTGACAACCACATAGGGGCACCCCCCAACAAAAGGGGGGCAGCGTAACGTCCCGCCGGAAATCGATCCTCGGCGCCGACCGGCTCCCGATCAGCTCAGGAGTGGAGGAATTTCAAGCGGCCCCAGACGGAGGACGTTGGGCGGACGCCGGGGCCGAGTCCATCCGCTCTTGTCCGGCAGCGATGCTAGTCAAATATACCTCTCGCCTAAACGCAAATACCTGCCACTATTATAGGAGGTACTGGCAATCGCAACTGCACGCCAAACGCTCATTGGCATGGAGGTCCCCAGCCCCGAAGGCGCGGGTCACGCAGATCAGGCGCTGGCGAAATCGTCATAGACGCGTTAGTCGCGCACCGCGATGGCATGCCCGCGGCGTCATCCAGGGAAGGCCGTGCGGACGGCTGCGTCTTTCGAGCCCTGTGGTCCTGAATTCCTACGCAAAAAAAAGGCTTCGACGTGTCGGTCGGCTGCACAGTGCCTGAGTGCCTGCGATCGTTCACGGTCTTCTCATAAAAACGCCACCGAACTACACGCTGAGTCAAGCCCTTGGCAATCCCTACTTCGGGTGCGCCAGTCACAGAAATTCAGACATCTGTCGATCGTCTGCGTCTTGGAGATTGACGCAACCTCACCAACGGAAAGCCACCTTGCTTTCTATATGCTAACGAAGGGCATCTTTGGGACGGTCTGAAATAGGGGCTCACAGCGCACAGCAGTTGGTGTCGGATTCCACTCCGCGTTGCACCCATGACATTTAGCTCTTACCAATTCATTTTGATATTCGTGCCGGTGACCATCGCAGGATTTTGGTTCACTGCGCGGTCGGCTGACCGCAGATGGGCGATGGGCTGGCTGATCTTAACTTCCCTGGTCTTTTGCGCCTGTGCCGGTGTGAAGACTCTAGCAGTCATCGTAACCAGCGTCGCGGGCAACTATCTGTGCGCACGCCTAATGTTGAGCGGCAACTCAAAATGTCTGCGGCTGAGGGCGGCCGTTTTTAGTGTCGGGGTCTGCCTGAATATCATGCTCCTGGTGTATTTCAAGCGGGAAGCCGCAATTCTAACTTTTTCCAACCTAGTTCTGGGAACTCGCTTCGATCTTGCCCGGATCGTGTTCCCTTTGGGCGTATCGTTCCTGACGTTTCAGATGATCGGGTTCCTCGCCGACATCTACCGTAGGCGTCTGAAAGAGGTCCGGTGCCTGGACTATCTCCTTTTCTCCTTCTTCTTCCCCCGGGTTGTCGCGGGGCCGATCGTCCGCTACGGGGAGCTTGCACCTCAGTTCGCCAGGTTCACCTCGCGGACCCTCCGAGAACACGCGCCAGTCGCGATCTGCTTGTTTTCGATCGGACTTTTCAAGAAGGCATTCATTGCCGACGGACTCGCGCCGTTCGTGACGCAGGCCTTCGACCTGATGCCCGCCGACGAGGCACCTAGTGCCATTACCGCATGGTTCGCGAGCCTCGCCTTCAGCTTACAGATCTACTTCGATTTCTCTGGTTATACGGACATGGCACTCGGCGTCGCACGGCTATTCGGTGTGCGTCTCCCGATGAACTTCAACTCACCGTATAAGGCGAAGAGCATTGTAGAATTTTGGAGCCGTTCCCACATCACCCTGACGCTATTTCTGACGGAGTATGTATTTTCTCCGCTCATGAAGTACCTGCTTCAGTTTCGCCTCTCAAAGGCACTGCTTACACGCGCTCCGAATCAATTCAAACACCTTCTTATGACAGTCATGATTTGTCCAGCAATTTTCGTCACAACAGAAGTGTCCGGACTCTGGCATGGAATCAGTTGGCCATTCATCTGCTGGGGAACACTGCACGGGGTGTACCTGGCCGTCAACCAGATATGGCGCGCACTTCGCCCGCTAGTCTGGTCGGACCGGAGAAGCTACGAGCGGGTCATGAACCCAGCGGGACTGGTGTTGACTTTGGCATGTTCTACCGTCGCGCTAGTTTTCTATCGCGCGAACTCTGTCGGCTCCGCCCTGTCGATGTTGAGTGGCATGGCCGGACTTAACGGATTCCTCCCAACCGAATGGGCGTTGCTCAATCGGCTTGGAATTGACACTTGGTCCATATTGGACTTCCAGAGCATAAGAGAGTTTTCCTGGATCATCGTGCTTTTTCTTGTGGTGACGCTGATGCCAAACTCAATGGAGATCCTCAAGGGATTCCAACCGGCTTTGAATTTTCATGTGAATCCGGTCCCATCGACAGTCTCCATGGCCCGGTCAGCCGGACAGGAAGCGATTACCAGCCCCACAAATGCATCTCCCGATTGGGGTGCGATTCGGTTCATTCAACGGTTCATGCGGGAAGGGATACGCCTGAATCGCGTTACCGCGAGTCTCATCGCACTGGCATGCGCGTTGGGGATACTAGCTCTCAACGATGGCGGCAACTTTATCTACGCGCGGTTTTAAGAATAGCCATGGATGCGCACACGAAGTACTTCATTTCTACTTGGGCCGTCACCCTTGGCGCGATCGTAGCCCTCGCGGTGATATTCAATGTTGTCGTGGATCCATATCGGTTACTCGGCTGGAACCTTCTTGAGCCAGCCAGCGGCGTGGACGCACGGCTGTTCAAAGCCTACGAGGTCATGCACGCGGCACCGAATGCCTTGATCCTCGGAAGTTCGAGTGTCGAATTGGGCATAGATGCGAATCACCCCGCCTGGCCGCACTCCGACCGCCCTATTTATAATCTGGGAATACCCGCTGCGACTCTGTATCTCTGCTACCGCTATCTGCAACACGTGTTATTCAGCCGACCACTGAAGCTGGTTGTCCTGGGATTGGACTTCGAGAGCTTCACCGACCTTCAGAGGAACGATTCGATTGAGCCCGAAGTGGAATCGCGCCTTACAGTAAATCGAGACGGAAGCATCAACCAGGAGCAAGGACGGGCCCATGCCCGAGATCTCCTACGCGGCATCTCTCTCACCGAATTAATCGACAGCACCGCAACGGTAGTGGACGGGATCACTGACGACCCCAACTTTGATGCCAGCGGAGACTTCGTATTCAACCGAAGTGGATTAGGCGAACTCTCCAGCCAGGGTGCCATGCGGACTTTTTTTATGTTGGATGTGTACATCATACAAAAAGCTCATCGTCTGTCACGCGCCGGCGTACGCGTTGATCCACAGGTCCTGCTCATACTGCGTGACATCCTCCACCTGTGTGACTCTCACGGTACCCAAGTGATTCTCTTTATCAATCCAGTGCACGCGGACCTGCTGGAGATATGGGATTCGGAGGGCTTATGGACGGCATTCGAAGACTGGAAGCGCCAGATCACTGCCCTGACCCACGAATATTCGCAAGCGCACGTTCACAGCCGGATCTCGCTATGGGATTTCAGCGGATATCACTCATACGCAACCGAGGGCGTGCGTCGGGACAGCCGCCTGCTCGAGGGGTATTTCGACCCCTACCATTACACCCGAACGGTCGGGGACGTCATAGTTCGGCAGATATTCGGCCAAAGCGGACCGCATCTAGGGACTGAGTTGACTCCCAAGAATATAGAAGCTCATCTTGCTTTCATCCGCGAACAGCAACAGGAGTATCGTAATCGGCAGCCGCTCGATGTACAGCGGGCGCGTCTTTTGTACGAAGGCATAGTTTCTTCTAAAAACAATGATAAGGCCAGACACTGAGCCCCTTCTTCCAACCTACCACCAAAGAGATGACACTGAAGTGGGAATGTCATCCCTCCCGGCGCAAGTCGTCTCATCTGTCAATGCGACTCATCGTAACCGTGTAGTCATGGCCGCATAGGCAGTCACAAGCCTTCGATGGAAGATGTGTCCACTACGGGATAGGTGGGCACTAACGTAAGTGCCCACATGGAGAGCAAGTGGACACTTCGGCAGAGCATGTTGTAGGAGCTGATACGGGCGTTGCGGGGATACGCACCCGCAAGCGGCGCTCGGTCCAAGAGAAGCTCCTGATCGTTCGTGAGACACTGCAATCGGGAGCCTCCGTAGCGGTGATCGCGCGTCGCCATGGGGTTAATACCAATCGCAGAGTGGGGTCGGCGAATACGGCCGCCAGCTACCGTTGGGTCAGGCCAACATTCTCGCGTGCTTTGGCTAGCACCGTGGCCACGGCGCGAGCGTGCTTTGATTTTCTGAGCAGCCAGCGATAGGCTCGTCATGCGGGCATTATGGGTAGCCGGCCTCGCCTAAGTCGACGCAGCCTCACTCGATCTGCGTAGATGATGCGAAAACCGGATGAAACCGCGAGTCGCTTTGATCGAGTTCTCCATCTTCAACCAGTATTCCCTTCTTTCCGGGTATCCACATGCATATGGAGCGGCTGATCCCGCCGTCGCCAACGCTTTTGAGTTCGTGTATTGCCAGAAGGAAGTGGGACAACTCGATTACCCAACAGCTCTACTCGACGTGCGAGGCCTCAAGGCGGACATCGTCTGCGTCAGTGCTATGTGGAACTTTGGCGTCGTCTGCCGCCTAGTAAGTGATCCGGCTATTGCTTGAAAAACATCAACATTCAGAAGGATCTGAAAATGGACACGAGTCAACCTCCTCGAGCGGTCGCGCCGATGCTCTTGGCCATCCCTCGCAATGGCAGGCTGTTCATCATCCGCTACGCCCGTTGCACAAAAGAGCGAATGTCCGACCTCAGCCATCGCCACGTTGCAGGAGATCATGCTCGCGGAAGTCGATCCATCTGCCAACGCCCTCTGGGATGCTGTGGAATATATATCAACGCCCGAAGGCCCGCGGAACCATCACCCGCGCACCGAAGAAGAATGGCAGACACTGCGTCTCAGCGCCGTCGTCCTGGCCGAAGCGACCAATCTGCTCGCGACCCCTCACCGGCGTGTTAGTGACACAAACGCTTCTCCCGGAGCCGAGAAACTCAACATGGTGGAGATTCAACAGCGTGTGGATTTTGGGCGCGAAAGCTTTGATCAGCTCGCTACCGTTTTGAGATCGGCATCGTTTCCCGCTTTGGCAGCAATTAAGACGAGGAATCCCGAGGCCCTAATGGATGCCGGCGCAGCGATTGATGCAGCGTGCGAAGCCTGTCACCGCGCATACTGGTACCCTGATGAAAGACAAATAGCCTTGAACAAGGTCAACGTCCGATCCGTGACACGCCTCAGCACAATCAATCCAGGCGTTTGCCCTTCCTTTCCATGTCACATGACGCTTACCGCTGTTGCACGAAGTTGTCTTCGTCGTGAGATCCGCGTCCGGTCGTGCATACAAAATTATGCGCGTCATCGGTGCGTCCCTTACCAGTCCACCGGCCGACACTCGGATAGGGGCACAGTGGACGAGTGCGCATCACATGCTCCCCATCATCGTCTCGATACTTCGTGGCCACAATCTTCTC
>Ga0070741_10014024_pt1 | contig 13975 bp, 12 predicted proteins | sample Coa_R1_4_FD_66440 | JGI IMG/M metagenome (GOLD analysis project Ga0070741, IMG submission 66440) | Surface soil microbial communities from Centralia Pennsylvania, which are recovering from an underground coalmine fire - Coalmine... | ecosystem: Environmental > Terrestrial > Soil > Unclassified ... | reverse complement strand
CTTTGGCCCCGGCTTCCTGGCCAACGGCTCCTTCCAGATGCAGTACTGGGCGCCCACGGGCCAGACCTACATCCTGCAGTCCAGCACGAATTTGGTGCATTGGACGCCCGTCAGCACCAACGTGCCCGCCTTCGCCCCCTTCACTCTGGTGGATCCGGCCTTGGCTCCCAGCCCCTACCGCTTCTACCGGGTCGTCGCGCCGTGAAGACGCGCGCCAATGCCATGCCTAAGTCATCGGAAGCGGAGCGCAAAGTTCCCCACTTCACAGAGCGGTCATGCGCCGTTCTCAAGTCGTCCCGCCGGGTGAAAATCTGGCTTTGGCTTAATTTGCTGGCGCTCGTTATGTTCGCCGCCCTCGTGCCGGCGGCGATGGCGCAAGTCAATGAAGACGCATCCACCAATCGCACTGACAACAATGCCAGCCTGCCGGCCAAGGATTCTCCAACTCCAGCCCAGCAGGCCCGGGCTTTCGAGCAGGCGACAGAAAAAATCCGGACGGATTGTGTGCAGGGACGGAGAATCATTTGCGGCCGGATCGTCAAAATTCTTCCCGACGGCCTGGTCGTGGATAGTGGTTACACGAACCTCATGCGGCCGCCTTTGAACAAATCCTGGCTTGTTCCCGGCACGGTGCAGGCGACGCGCGAAACCGATTTGATTGAAGGCAAGGAGCCAGGATGCATCTGTGTTGGATTGGTGTTTCTCACGCCCGTTCCCAAATCACGCACGGCCCAACCCAAGCTTTATGATTACGTTGTTATCCAGGGCTACCCGGCGGGCGAGTACACTTACAAGTCGGTCGGGACCATCCAGCGAACCATTCGCCGTTTTTCCGCCAACCTGCCGGCTGCGGTCAGGCTGAATCGCGCCGCTGCGGGAATTCAACCGCCGGAGCCTCCCCATAAATAAATCAGGAGCCTGCTGACGCCAGCAAGACGGTATGGGGTGGGAACCCCATGGCAGCGGAAACAGCCCTCATTAGAGTCAACGTTCTATGGCGAGAGGGATCAAAACCCGGCCGCGGCTTGCGGAGGTGGTGACGTGCATTCTCAAATTCGCAGACGGGCAGGAGGTGTCGGGCAAAATCCGACAGGGAGACTGGTCGGAAGATTTTCCCATCGTGTATGAGGGCGCCGTGGACCGACTGGGCATCATGCATCCGCGCGGAAGGATCGAGGACCTTATTTTTCTTTTTGAACTGGGGGCGAAGACGACGGGGGCAACGCTGATTGTGTGCCGAAGCGGGGATGTGGCTTAAGGGAATCCCACGCCTACGGCATCATATGGCCTCTGGTCGCTGGTATCTTTCCCAGGTGATAGACCAAAAATCCATGGAGGAACTGGCGCAGTTGCGTGGTTTGCCGATCGCTCAACTTCACGCGCGACAATGCCGGCCAATCACTCACCAGGAAGATGCGCAGGAGTTGTTTCAGGTCCGGGCCCAAACGGTCCTTTTCAAAATCCGGCTGCAGCCCCAATTCGCTGAGCATCTTGACCTCGAACGCAAACAGGGTTTGCGGCCGGGGCGGATGAGCGGGCAAATGTTTCAAGAAACCGGCCATCAGCGAAAAAATTTCGGGCAGCGGCGTTTCCAACTCGGTGGTTTGTTCGATGAGCGCGGCGGCGTAGGAAGCCTGCCGGAGATATCCCAAATCCTCACGCAAGGCCGCGTGGGTTTCCTTCAAACTCACTTCGCGCAAAGCGTGCAACTCGGAGCGGCGGCTGCGTTGCAGGCTGAAATCGGCCCGGTAAAAGAGATCGAGCTTGCCGGCGAAGGGCGATTTGGGGCGGCGCGCTCCTTTGGCGACGGTAGCCAACCGCCCCAAGTCGGGCGTGAGCCAATGGACGATCAGGCTGGTCTCGGTGAGCGGACGGGTGCGAAGGATGATGCCGGTGGAATTTTCAATCATGCCGGAGGGCCTCGAGTATGTCCCTCGCGGCGGGGCTGTAAGCAGGCGCGATGGAGCCGAGGCTGATGATGAACTTGAGGCCGTCCGCGACGGACATCTCGAGCCTGGTGACCTCATCTTCCGGCAGGAGCATGAGGAAGCCGGAGGTGGGATTGGGCGTGGTGGGAATGAAAACACAAACCATTTTCCCGCCCGCCTTGTGGCCGATTTCTCCGTTCGCTTCGCCGGTGAGAAAACCAATCGAGCGCATGCCCGCCCGGGGGAACTCGACCATGACCACGGTCTTGAAGGAGTTTTTGTTGCCGGACGTGAAGGCTTCGTTGACCTGCTTGGTGGTGCCGTAGATTTTGTTGAGCACCGGCACGCGCAAGAGCGACATATCCACGGATTGAATCAGTTTTTTGCCCAGGTAATTGCGGGCGAGCAAGCCCACGACCGAAACCAAAACCAGCGCCAACAGCAGTGCCACCACACTCCAATACCAATGGACTTTTCCCACCACGTCTCCGTTCATCTCGTGCGTGATCCGCTTGGGGATGAAGATCAGGAGCGTGTCGGTGATGTTGGAGATGGTAAAGAATAGCCAAAAAACAACCGCTATCGACACGATGGCCGGCAGCACGACCGCCAGCCCCGTGAAGAAGTTGGCGCGCCACTGGACAAAAGGTTCTTTGTTCACGCGTCCAATCTAGGTTTACGTCCGAGTTTCCTCAAGTCAAACCGCCGCGCCAGAGTCCGCACCAAAGCATTCTCCTTGAGCTTCATTTTCCGGCGGGCAGCGGCGCGCCGGTCGTCGTAGCCTTTCAGATGGAGGATTCCATGAACAAGGTAGCGCGCCAATTCCAACTGCCAGGAAGTCCGGAATCGAGCCGCCTGAATCAGCGCTTCGTCCACACACACAAAGATTTCCCCCGTCATTGGGCAAAGCGGCTCCCCGTAATCCAGGGTAATAACGTCCGTTGAACCAGCGTGGTCCAAGTAGGTTCGATTTACCTCCGCCATCTCTTTCGCGCTGACGATGTGCACGGTTAATTCGTAATCCTCCGTGGGGATGAGTTTGGCCAGCAGGTCTTTGATCAAGCGGCGAAGCAAGCGCAGGTTAACCACGCGAGTGCGCTGGCGATTGAAGACGACGAGGTCTCCAGTCACACGCCTCCTGCCCCATTTGTAATCTTACTCTCAATCATAATCACTCCGCGGCAACCGACGCAGGAAGGCTCTAAAGCATTCAGAGAAAAACTAGAGATCTTCACACCGGCTGCCACGTTTTCCTGAATCAATTGAAGCTCACCCCGCTTTGCCACGATGCTCTTCGTAGGCAGCAATGATGCGCTGCACCAGCGGGTGGCGGACCACATCGCGGCGCGTGAATTCGACGATGGCAATTCCCTCGGTCTCGCGCAACGCGCGATGAGCTTCCACGAGTCCCGAATGCCGGTTCGAAGGCAGGTCGATCTGGGTTTCGTCACCGGTGATGACTGCCTTGGAGTTAAAGCCGAGCCGGGTGAGAAACATGAACATTTGTTCTGTGGTCGCGTTCTGGGCTTCATCGAGAACGATGAAGGCATGGTTCAACGTCCGCCCGCGCATGTAGGCCAGCGGGGCCACTTCAATGACGTTTCGTTCCATGTGCTTTTGGATTTCGTCCGCCGGCAGCATGTCCTGCAACGCGTCCTGAAGCGGGCGCAAATAAGGCGTAATCTTCTCATACAAATCGCCCGGCAAAAAGCCGAGGGCCTCGCCGGCTTCCACGGCGGGCCGGGTGAGAATGATGCGCGAAACCTTCTCTTCCTTCAACGCGGACACGGCCATCGCCATCGCAAGATAAGTCTTGCCGGTGCCGGCCGGTCCGATGCCGAAGGTCACATCGTGATGGCGGATGGCATCGACATATTTCTTTTGGCCGACCGTCTTGGGGGTGACGCTGGCCTTCTTGGCGGAAGTCTGGATGCGGTCGGAAAGGATGTCCTTCAACGCGGCCGTGCCTTCCTGGGACACGATGGCCAAGGCCTGAGTGAACTCGCGATTGCGAACCGGCGAGCCGGACTTGATCGAGTTTTCAAGCAGGAGGAACAGTTGCTTGGCGCGATCGATGGCTTCGGGTTCGCCGTCCAACTTAATCCACCCCTCCCGCGAAGTGGTTTTGACGCCCAACTGCACCTCGAGTGCCTGGAGGTTGCGCAGGTCGTTGTTGAAAAGCTGCTGCGCGAGACGGGCGTTTTCGAAATGGAGCGTTTCAGTCATTTGTTCCAGCCTCCGACTGGCGGCGCAGGGCAGCGCGAAGTTTCGCGGCCAATTCGTTCAACGCCTCAGGCAAAACGGTCGCTCCGGCTATGATGGGCATGAAGTTCGTATCCCCAGCCCAGCGGGGAACCACATGGATATGCAAATGCGGCTCGATGCCCGCCCCGGCGGCTTTGCCCAGATTGATGCCGATGTTGAAACCGTCCGGCTTCATGACCTGGGTCAGCGCGTCCTGGCAGCGGCGAACCAATTTCATCAGGTCGAGCAATTCCGGGTCGGTCAGGCCATGCAAATCCGGCACTTGTTTGTAAGGCACCACCATGAGATGGCCGCCCGTGTAAGGGTGCGTGTTCAGAAGCGCATAGCACGTGCGTTCGCGCGCGATGACGAAATTAGCTTCGTCGTCGCTCGACTGGGCAATCTTCGCGAAAATCGAGACATCCGACGCCGGCGGTTTGGGCGCCAGGATGTATTGAATCCGCCAGGGTGCGTAGAGCGATTCCATCAAGGGATACTAATGAGGTGACCCCGGAAAGTCAAAAAGCTACTCATGTCGGATAAAGTGAGTGCTAGCGTGCGGCTTCAACAATGCCTTCAAACCCTGCCATTGGCCGAAAGCGCTCCGTACCACCACGGAAAGCCGAAGCTTTTCGGCTCACCAAGAGGCTCTCAACAAAAGTGGTTGACACACGGGGCACGCGCGGTTTACAAAGAGAACGTATCCTCTGCGGTACTCCTAGAAAGGTTCTCTCCATATCTCAGAAAGCTTTGCGCCTTGGGTTCGGCTCACCGGCCTGAATTGGGCATGCGATTCAGCCGATCCATTCAGGCAGAAACTATGTCGTATGATTTGAACTAATCGAACCTCAACATGAGTACCAATACCATTTGCTGCTTAAACACAATCCAGTTCGAGTCGCCCACGGGTCCCGTGGGCGTGATTATGCTGAGCCTTGACGTTGCCCATCCAGTCACGGCGGAGTCCTTCATCCGAGAAGTCGCGGGCAAATTCAAGCTCCAGCGGCTTTCCAATCCGATCCGGACTGAAGCCCTGCTGGTCACCATCGCGGGCGATCTGACGCCTGGCCGCTTTGCGAAGCGCTGGCGTGAACTCGCGGCGGAAGATCCAAACCTCGCCTTCATCATGTCGCAGATGTCCCGCGCCGAGGTGGCCCAAGCCGGGCAACCCTGCGCCGTGGTTTCGCTGCTGCCGGAAGCAACTCCGGCAATTTCCGAGTCAAAGACCATCGCCCGGCCGCGCGCTCAGAAACGGCCGATGCCGCGTCCGGATTCAGCATCCAGAATTGCAGGACTTTTCGCTGGTTCTGTTCCCGCCTGACTGACCCGGCCATCTGAAGATCACAAGCATGTTAGACAATCATTCTCAGACCTTGGTGATGCCGCCAGCATGTGAAAAATCTGGAGGAGCACCGCTGATGGAGAACGCCACTGAGGCCCTTTTTTCGCGGGACGATTGCGGTCACACTTTCGGCAGGTACGACGAACGCGGAACAGTGCCAGCCGCGCACTCCCGCCCCAGACAACGCAAATCCGATGAAGCTTTCCCTCCTTCAAATGCGCCGGACGCGTATTTGATGGCGCTGTCCATCGCGGCGGGATTCGTGCTGCTGCTGCTGGCGCTGTTGCTGCTCCCGTAGCCGGCGCTTTTTAACGACCGGCCATGGCCCGATTTGCGGCCAGCTTGCCGCGCATCACGTAAACCAGGGCCTTTACCGCCAATTCCATAAACACGAAGGGCTTGGCAATCAGATCATTCCCGCCGCTAATCGTGGAGTTGGCCCGACTCTCGAAATCGGTCAGACTGGTCACGAAAACAACCGGCGTCTTCTTGTGCAGATGCAAAGCGCGGAGTTTCGTGCAGAGTTCAAACCCATTCATGACCGGCATGTCCACGTCCAGAAAGATCAGGTCGAAAGCCCGCCCGCCCAGCAGGTCCAGGGCAGCCACCGGATCTTCCATTTTGAGGGACTGAAGCTTGGCTTTTTCCAATGCGTAAACGACGGCGCGCTGCGAGATCGTTTCGTCATCGACGACCAGCACACTCCCTTGCAGCGGCGGTTGTGGAATTTCCGGGTCGGGCAGATTTTCAGGCATGAACAACATGCCCAGAAAGTCCACGGCGGAAGCCACCGTTCGCAGTGTGGAAGCGTTGATGTTTCTGGGCTTTTCGTACAGCTCTTTCAACAAAGCTTCCAGAGCGTCCGCCATTTGCGCGATTCGCACGGCGCCGGTGATGCCGCCGTTGGCGGTCAAGGCATGGATTCTCCGGTATAATTCCTGGAGTTGCTTCACGCGGGCGGCTTCATCGGCACTTTTGGTCAGAGCCTGCAACAGTGTTCGCAACGCCACCAAAGTACTCGGCAGGCTTTCCACAAAGGACTGGCGCAATCCCGCCTGGAACGTGACATCGGTTTCTTCCTCAGGCTCAGGGCTGACTGGCTGAGGCGCCTCTTCAGGCTTTGAAATCGCGGCCGGCGCGGCGGGCAAAAGGCTGCGGACAACGTCCAGAATCTGTTTGGGTGTGCAGTTGGCTTTGGAAAGACATTTGGTGGCACCGGCTTTCCAGGCGTCCTGCACAATGTTGGTCAGGTAGGTATTGGAGAAAACCACGACCGGTAATTGTTTCAAATCCGGCTGCGCGCGAATTTTCTTCAGCACATCCACGCCCGACATCTTGGGCAGCATCAGATCCAGCAGGACCAGGTCGGGCTGCTGCTGGCTGAGCACTTCAATCCCGGTCTCGCCGTCATGGGCGATTTCGACCTGATAGTGGTCAACGGTGAATCGGTTGCGGTAAATGTTGGCGACGATTTGGTCGTCCTCGATGATCAGAATTTTCTTCATGGTCAGGATTTCGCGAGCGGTTCGGCGGCTGGCTGCGAGGCCAAATAGTCGTTCAGGAATTGTTGGATGCGCTCAAATTCCCGGCTCGCCTTTTGCGCGAATTCCGGGGCGCTGGGGAGCAGGCCCTCATCGCCCTGGCGCTCCAGTTCACGCAATAGAGGGCCGATGGCCGTCATGCCGCAAGTCGAACTGGCGCCGGCACAACTATGCGCCAGACGCCGCACCTCTTCCGCCGCCTTGGCTTCAACGGCGGCGCACAGTTGCTCGATTTGCCGAGAAGTCTGTTGCAGATAAAGCTCGGCCAGCTCACGCAGATTGTCCGGATTACCATTGGCGAAGTCCAACAGGCGTTCCATGTCAACCGGCGGCGGCAGGTTTGCCGGTTCAGATGCGGCGGGTTCAACCTCTGTCGCCGCCTCGGCTGGCCGGGCTGGTTCGGCAACCGCGGCGCGGGATCCCCATCGTTCCAGGATACGGCGCACGTCGTCGGGCCGCACCGGCTTAGCAATGTAATCGTCCATTCCCGCGGCCAGGCATTTCTCGCGGTCACCCTGCATCGCATTGGCCGTCATGGCCACGATGGAAATATTCTGTTTAAAATTCCCGTTCGTTTCCGGGTTCTTCTGCCGTTCCCGAATCTGGCGGGTCGCCTCCAGTCCATCCATCTCCGGCATCTGAACGTCCATGAAAATCATGTCGTACGGCTGCCGTTCGAGAGCTTTCAAACATTCCAATCCGTTGGCGGCGACATCCGCCTGGTAGCCCATTTGTTGCAGGAGCCGCAAGGCGACTTTTTGATTGATGATATTGTCGTCGCAAAGCAACGTGCGCAGCGGAAGCCGGCTGGCCAGCGAGGGGTCGAGTTTGCTCGCGGTGGATTTTCGCGGCGCCGGTTTGGCCTTCGCGCCCGAGATCACCCGAACAAGGACTTCATGCAGTTGGGCGGGCTTGATCGGCTTGGTCAGGCAACTGGCAAAGGCAACGCTGGTAAAAGCCGCATTGTCCGAGCGGATTCCCATGGACGTCAACAACACCAACGGGAGCATCATCGTGCCGGGCAACTGGCGGATTTGTTTCGCCAGCATCAACCCGTCCATGTCCGGCATTTGCATGTCGAGAATGGCGATGTCGAACGTCTCGCCGTTGCGCATCCATTCCAGCGCCTGCGCGCCACTCTGCGCGCTCCGCGGGATCATGCCCCATTTGCTCGTTTGCAAGGTGAGGATGCGGCGGTTGGTCGGATTGTCATCGACGATCAACAACCGTAGATCCGTCAATTGTGGTTGCGGACCCAGCAAGGCAAATTGCGGGGTGGCCGCGGCGGGCTGGAAAGGCAGCAGGAAGTGAAACATTGACCCCTTCTGCGGGGTGCTCTCGACCCACATCCGGCCTCCCATAAACTCGACCAGGCGCTTGCTGATCGCCAAGCCCAGCCCGGTGCCGCCGTACTGTCGCGTGGTGGAAGCATCGGCCTGGCTGAATGATTTGAACAGCCGGTCGATGCGCGAGGGATGAATGCCGATGCCCGTATCGCGGACCGAAAAATGCAGTTGCGGCGGCAGCGTCGCGTTTTGGCCATCCACCGAAGTGTCCGCGGGGACCGACTCCAGCCTGACTTGCACCACGACTTCGCCGTCAGTGGTGAATTTAATGCCGTTACTGATGAGGTTGACGAGCACCTGGCGCAAGCGCGTCACATCTCCCTGGATGTGGGTCGGAATGTCATCATCCATCTGGTAAGCCAGATCGAGTTCCTTTTCCGAGGCCTTGGCCGCGAGCAAATCCAAGGCATCCTCAATGCACAATCGCAAATCAAAAGGCCGGTTTTCCAATTCCAGCTTGCCCGATTCGATTTTCGAGAAATCGAGAATGTCATTGATGATCGTAAGCAGGGATTCGCTGCTGGAGTAAATGGTCTCGACGTAGCTGCGCTGCTCGTTGTTGAGCGAAGTCTCGAGGAGTAAACCGGTCATGGCAATGACGCCATTCATGGGCGTCCGAATTTCATGGCTCATGTTGGCCAGGAATTCGGCTTTCGCGCGGGCGGCGGTTTCGGCAGCAACGCGCGCGGCTTCCAGGTCGCGATTCGTCTGGGTCAATTGGTCCTGGAGATGTTTGGTGCGAAGGGCGGCACAGAGGCGGGCGCGCAGTTCCGCCGCTTCGAAAGGCTTGGTGAGATAATCGACCGCGCCGAGTTCGAATCCGCGCAACTTGTCGCTCGTGCTGTTCCAGGCGGTCAACACAATGACCGGGATGGGCCGTTCGAGCGGATGCTGCTTGAGCTGGCGAAGGACTTCGAAGCCATTCAACCCCGGCAAGCCGAGATCCAGCAGCATCAGGTCGAAAGGCTGCTCCCGCGCCATCGCCAGGGCCTGCTCCGCATTGGCGGCGTTGGCGAGCGCAATGTTGTCTTCGTGCAGAAGCGCGGACAGCACCTCGTGCATCTTCGGATCATCTTCAACCAGCAGTACTTTCGATGCGGGCAACTTCATAGAATTTCGGTCGGTTCCACACTGGACACAGCCAGAATCCGGTAACCGACTCATGCATGAAGCACATTCAACACCAACTGGGCCAATGGCGGGTTGGAATTTTCATTTAGCGATGGATAGCGTCGCGATGCAATGCTATCGGGGCTCTTTCTGGCGCAACGTGTTGGCTCGCACGGCCCCAAAAACAGTAGCAACACCCCTTTGACCCGGATTCGGCCATAATTGACACATTTCAGGACAGCAGTTTTTGCTGATTGGACGAGATTGTCAATTCCGGAATGTGTAGCGGGCGGAAACAGGACGCAGGCGCGGTCGCCGACTGGATGAGGAAAGGCAGGCTGATGATCAGACAGGCTCCGTGGGTCCAAAGAAGCCCGCGATATTCCGCCGGGCAAGTGGCCCCGCTCTCTCCAGACTTGGAAGCGCGCCCCTATCCGGCAACCAGAAAAATGGGGGCGTGCCGCCCGTGCCGCCCCAGGAGGTTGGGAGTTTCAGAGCATTTCCCCGGCCTGCCAATGATTACAGTGTTTTTCAGTTTTATTTTGACAATATTCCATGAGCATGAGATAAGAAGGGCGCTGGCTGTGTTGCCAGTCTTTGGCCGACTGCGAGGCGGCCCGATTGGTTCTTTGACATTTGAGGACAAACCCAAGGTTCCAAGCTCCAAATCTCGAGCCTGGGCAAAGCCGGGTTGATCAGAACAGGCCCAGCTTCGCCCGCCCCAATGGCTTCCCAGGCCCGCCACGAGTCAACTTCCCGACAAGGACGAGCGCCTTCGACCAAGGCCGGGCAAAGGACTGCCCACCCAGCCGAGGTAGGCGAATTAAACCAAATTAAAGTAAATTAAACCTCCTTTTTTCAGAGAAAGGGGCGTGAAAAGCGGGTTTTGAACCTTGAAATTGACACAAGTGGCTATTAATCAAATGGTTGAGACGGAATCGCCCTCGAACATGCCGAAACAAGGAAAACATAGTAAAACAAGCCAAAACAAAGTGGAACAAAGTGCTTTAAAGCTGACAGAACGGCGGCTTTGTGCCAATTAAGAGGCCAGCAACCAATCACACAAATGTGCCATGAGTAATCACGAATTGCAGTGGTGTCGAGTCGGCCGATGTGCGCGGCTTGCTCTTTCGGTCCTCTTTGCGGCAATGGTATTCCTGAATCAGCCGGCTGCCGCAGCGCCGGCAGCACCCGTTGCGCACGAGCGGTTGCTAATGGATTTTGGATGGAAGTTCCACCTCGGCAACGAATGGGGCGCAGCCATCAATCTGTCGAAGGCCGGCACGGGCAGCGGCCCGGCGAGCGCGAGTTTCGGAGACGCAAGCTGGCGCACTGTCAACCTGCCCCACGACTGGGTGGTTGAGTTGCCGTTCGATGCCAACGCGGACGAGGCGCACGGCTTCAAGCCGGTGGGCCGCGGCTTTCCGCAAAACAGTGTGGCGTGGTATCGCCGCAGCTTCGATTTGCCAGCGGCGGATGCGGGCAAGCGGCTTTGGCTGGAGTTCGACGGCGTGTATCGCGATTGCACCGTGTTCGTCAACGGCTGGCTCGTGGGCCATCACGAGAGCGGCTACAGCGGCTTCCGCTACGACATCACGGACGTGGCCAATTGCGGCGGCCACAACACCGTGGCCGTCAAGGTGGACGCGTCCGAGTTCGAGGGCTGGTTCTACGAGGGCGCGGGCATTTACCGGCATGTCTGGTTGACGAAAACCGCGCCACTGGCAGTGGCACCCGACGGCACGTTCGTCTACAGCCGTTTCAAGAACAATGTGCCGGAAGGTCCCGCCGAGATTCATCTGCAAGCGCGGCTCCTGAATTCGCGGAACGCTCCGGCCAAGGTCGTGGTGAAGTGGGAAATCATCGCGCCCGATGGCAAGACGGCGGCAACTGCAAAGGCATCCGCCGAACTCGCGGACCGCCCGCAACCCGAGCTTCAACAGACCGCGCGGATTTCGACGCCGGTTTTGTGGTCGCCGGAATCGCCGCGACTTTACCGGCTGATCACCATCCTCGAAAGCAACGGGGCGATGGTTGACCGGACCGAAACTGAATTTGGGATTCGCACCGTGGCGTTCGATGTCGAGCAGGGCTTCCTGCTCAATGGCAAACCGTATGTGTTGAAAGGAACCTGCAATCACCAGGACCACGCCGGCGTGGGTTCCGCGCTGCCCGATCGCCTCCAGTATTTCCGCATCGCCCGCCTGAAGGAAATGGGCGACAACGCCTATCGAACCTCGCACAATCCGCCGACTCCGGAATTGCTCGAAGCCTGCGATCATCTCGGGATGCTCGTGATGGATGAAAATCGCTTGCTGGGCAGTGATGCGATGAATCTGGATCGGCTCGAGGGATTGATCCGCCGCGACCGCAATCATCCCAGCGTGGCGATCTGGTCGATTGCAAACGAGGAATTTAACACGCAAGGGACGCCCGCCGGAAAGCGTACCGCTGAAACCATGCAAAGCCTGGTTAAACGGCTTGATGCAACCCGGCCGGTGACTTATGCCGCGCCGGTCGGCAACGACTTTTCCGGGATCAACGAGGTCATCGAAGTGCGCGGTTGGAATTACCACGTCGGTCGGGACATGGACGCCTACCACAAGGCGCACCCCAAGCAGCCGAATGTTGGCACCGAACAGGCCAGCACGGTGAGCACGCGCGGCATCTACGCCAACGACCGGAAGCGCGGCTACGTGAGCGCTTACGACGAGAACGCGCCTCCCTGGGCGCATACGGCCGAGACATGGTGGAGCTATTTCGCGGTGCGCCCTTGGCTGTCGGGCGGATTTGTGTGGACAGGCTTCGATTACCGTGGAGAGCCCACGCCCTACAGTTGGCCGTGCATCAATTCGCATTTCGGGGTTTTCGACACCTGCGGCTTCCCTAAGGATAATTTCTGGTATTACCAGTCGTGGTGGACGGATCGTCCGGTCCTGCACCTGCTGCCGCACTGGAACTGGCCAGGGAAGGAGGGCCAGGAGATCGACGTGCGCGCGTTGAGCAACTGTGAAGAAGTCGAGCTGTTCCTGAATGGCGAAAGCCTGGGCCGCAAGCCGATGAAGAAAAACTCGCACCTGGCCTGGAAGGTGAAATACGCACCCGGCGCTCTCTCGGCGAAAGGCTACCAATCGGGCCAGCTTGTCGCCGAGGAGAAGATCGAAACGACCGGCGAGCCCGCCGCACTTTGCCTCACGCCTGATCGCGCAACCATCAATGCGGATGGCGAGGACCTCAGCATCATCACGGTGGCCGTGCAGGACGAGCATGGCCGGGTTGTGCCGGTGGCGTCGAACCTCATCCGGTTTGAGTTGTCAGGGCCGGCACGGATTGTGGGCGTGGGCAACGGTGACCCAAGTTGTCACGAGCCGGACCAGTTCGTGTCCAACTGGCCCATCCACACTACGAATGTCGGTGGCTGGCGTTGGAAGCCGGTGCCTGACCCGCAAAAAGCGGGCCTGCCGGAACTTGCCCGCGAGTTCGACGACTCCACCTGGAAGACCGCCAATACGCAGTCGGAAGCCGGCCCGTTGACCGAACGGCAGCATGGCGTTTTTCGCGCCCGGTTACAGGTGAGCGAGCGGGAACTCTCCGCCGAGTCGGTGCAACTCGGTTTCGGAATGATCGACGAAGACGGTTTTGTCTATATCAACGGCGAGAAAGCCGGCGAATCGCATGATTGGCGGGTCGCGCCGACATTCGACGTTAAGCGGTTCCTGCGCCCGGGCGAGAACACGATTGCCGTGGCGGTGGCTAATTATACGGGTGCGGGCGGGATCAACAAAGGCGTGACCTTGCAGACCCAGGAAAAGCCGGTGATGCCCGAATGGCGGCGCAGCGTCTTCAACGGACTCGCGCAGATTCTGGTGCAATCCTCCAAAACAGGCGGGGAAATCAAGTTGACCGCATCCACCGACGGACTGCGGCCCGTCACGCAAATTATTCGTTCGCAGGATTCTCCGGCCCGCCCCTCACTGCCTTGATGAGTGAAGCAAATCCTTCGCTTCCACAGATAGCGGAACGAATCGTTCATGAACTACGCGTTGCCGCCGCCGCCCGCAATCACATAGTTGCCTTGCTGCGCGTCGTATTGCACCGATGGTGGTGACGGCAGCCGAGCCTGTGTGTTTATGCCCCGGAAGATGATTGGACCCACACTGGACATGGGCGGGGTTTCCGGTAAACCCGCCCGGGCGAAAAGCTGGGCCAACTTCAAACCCTCAGTGCCCGTTGCCGGGGGGAGAAAAGGGGCTCCACCACAGGTAAGTGCGGCCTCCCGGCCCCGGCCCCGTCCCGGCCGGAATGTTTGAATCCCCCTGGAATTGCTGTTTGGTGATGAACTGGCTGTTTCCCGCAACCGCCAGAATGTTTCCGCCCCGGGGATTGTGCAGCAAGCCCACGCCCTCGCTCGCATTGGGAAAGTTGGCCGCATCATTGTATTCAAACGCGCCGGGATTGCCCGGC
>Ga0070741_10014023_pt1 | contig 13976 bp, 8 predicted proteins | sample Coa_R1_4_FD_66440 | JGI IMG/M metagenome (GOLD analysis project Ga0070741, IMG submission 66440) | Surface soil microbial communities from Centralia Pennsylvania, which are recovering from an underground coalmine fire - Coalmine... | ecosystem: Environmental > Terrestrial > Soil > Unclassified ... | reverse complement strand
GCCCCTGTTACTGTTATGGTTAGATCTGAGCTGGATTGCGCCGCTGTGCTGGGAAAATCCAGTGTTGCAGTGGCCGTCAGCGTTTTGGCTAATGTATAGGTAACGGCACTCTCCGCCACAAACAGGTTAGTTCCATCGTTCCATAGGTCCCCGTTGACCGGCGAGGTAGGAGCAGTACCACCTGGAATATTGAGGGGAGCTCTGGCTGTCACAGAGGCTGCTGTCACAATCTTTCCTGCTACTATTTCAATTGCGCGAAAATCAGTGGCCGCTGTCAATGTTGGGTTAACATACAGGCCCCTGGTCACTCCATTGGCCCCACCGGTTTGGTTGATAGTGGGTACCAATTCCAAACTATGGTAAGAGCCTGTTCCGGACCCAGGAGCGTAGGTACCAGTCAAACGAGTGTTAACAGTGGTTCCTGAAGTTGAACTGGCACTGGCATGGGTAATTGTCCAGGCAGGGTTAGCATTGCTAAGTGCAGCAGTTTCATTAAAGGTGAAAGTATTATTCACGGAGAACTGGGCCACAGTTACCGTAGATGTCCCCAAACTAATCCCTCCACTTGGGATCGCCAACCCAGCTGAGTTGAATATCGCTGGCATGGCATCTGAATTCACCGTTATTACTGTTGTATAGGCTGCACCCGCTATGGATTTCTGCAGCAACCATTGGCCTGTGGGAGCGGCTGTACCCTGAACTGGTAATACGTACTCCTGGAATTTGACAGATTGAGAAGCTGCTGTCGCGTTGGTTTTCCATCCCTGTCCTTCCAGGACAATTGCAGGTGATATTTGCTGGGCACCTGCTGCCGCAGCTGTTGTATTATTTACCGAAATCCCCTTGGTAGCATCCTGGGTAGTGCCGAGGTTCTGTGCCTGTACGTTGAAAAAGTTAGTAGCAGGAGTTGCAAAGGTAATAGGATTCCCAGTAAAGGTAGGACCATTATTAAGTACCAAGGTACTCCCGGACCCTGTAGTAGTAGCAGCACTTATAGCTGTACCATTCCCTTGTAAGAAGCCATTGACAGAAGTGCTTAGGGTGAGAGTTGGGGTAGTGCCCCCGCTAGAAGAACCGGCAAACCCATTAGCGCTGGCAATGGAGACAGAGGTGAGATAGCTACCCGCAGGCTGATAGTCGGTTCCTGGGACCGCCGTAGAAACAGCAGCTGTTCCATTTCCTTTTAATAGGCCAGAGAGTGTGTTCGTTCCTGTCCCCCCATTAGCAACTGCCACAACCCCTGTCACATTAGAGGCTGTTCCTGTAGTATTCTGGTTCAAGATAGGAAAATCCGGGGCAGTCGCAATGGACAAGACTCCTGTACCTATTGTGCTTTTTAGAATACCTGTGGCTAGACTCGCTGTGCCTGGAGCATAATCAACTCCTGACGAAGCAGCAGCAATAGCAGTACCATTCCCTTTCAATAACCCGGTTACCGTCGTAGAGAGCGTGATTGCAGGTGTCGTGGTGGGGGTAGCTACTGTGCCTGCCAGCCCATTGGCCGTTACCACGCTAACAGAGGTAACCGACCCACTTCCTCCTCCCCCTTGTGCTTCCAGGTAACACAGATGCTTGTGAATCAATTCGAATTCTCGATTCACCTTTGTCTGTGTCAGGATATTGGGGTCCCAGGTATAGGAGCAAATATTAGGCATTTACTAAGTCATAATAAGGCTGAAGCTGAGACCTGTTCCAGGGGGTGATTACTCGGTCCCCATGATCTTGGCTGAAGTTGCGGTAGTTGTCAAAGTTCTTGGGATCTCCGGCGTTTCCAGAGGTCTTAAATGTCGGGATATTAGTGTCTCCCCAGTTGTATATGAGTGTAGCTGGCCCATTCTCATCCACAAAGATATTTCCTCCATAGACCAGGGGGTTGACCCACTGAAGATGCTGGTCAGACGTTGTTTCACTGTAGCCATACTTCTTAATATGTTCATAATCAACGAAGATCGATGGCTCTAGGGTATTAGCCATTAAGGTAACTCCACCAGCATGTCGAAAGTAGGATTTGGCAGGCTTATAAGCTAACTTTGATCCTCTTTTAAACCCTTTTACGCCTTCTGATATATGGTTGGGCAAAAAAAGATCATCGTCATCATTATGATATATTATCTCTGTGTCCTCAGGTACATATTGTAGTACATCATTGTATATAGATCCTAGATTATTATACCTCTCTCCTGTCTTACTATCCAAGTGCATATTAAATAGGAATATTTCCTTTCCTGGAGGAAGAGATAGGTTTGGATCTAAATTAAGGGAGATATTGGAGTTATTATAAATGAGAAGAGCAGATTCCCCAGTATAATCCTGCTGAATGTACATACCCACAGATCTCTCCAAGAGTGTATGACGACCGCACGTAGCTAAAATTGCTGTTACTTTCATGGTTTTATTGCTTGTTTACAAGCAAATGTACATAGAATAAATCGAAGATACCTATCCAGATAGTCCCTAACAATGTGAGGTCTAGGAGAGGGGATGGGAGGAGGCAATGATAAAGAACTGCGGAGGAAGCTAGGCACAGGATCATGAGGGATTTGCTAAGGTGCCAGGCATCTATAGGATACCCGAACACATGAGGGGCGTATTGCCAGCTCACACCCTTGGCCCAGAATTTAGGGTTCCACTTTTTGAAGACACTGTTGGTAAAATGTCCTACGTCGAGCGTATCCATCACAGCGTTGAAGAAAGCTGCCAGACCAAACAAGATAAAGGATAGCATTGATTATCAATTAGTTAATAACCTAAGTATTCTCCTCTAGCTGCCTCTTCCACGGTAGTATTAGCTGCTACATTAGTAGGACGGGAGAAAATAGCAATGCCCAACGCAAACACAAAGGCTACTATCCATAGTAGCTCTATCCCACCCAGGTCCTTGTTGTTCTTCTGCTCGAACCACCGGATACCCAGGAATCCCCCAATTCCTAGGATCAGCGTACCAATGATCCATTCCCAGTAGGAAGCGGTGCCTGCACAATGAGCAAACGCCTGTGCGAGACTGATTGTTTTGTCCATGTTATTGATTTGTAGGAGTAATTCCTCTTTTGGCAAACTTCTCTACCGCTATCCCTGTATACCCGTAGGCAACTAGAAAGGATAACAGTTGCAAGATATTGTCGGATACTGTTCTACCTGTAAAGAGGTTAATGATTACAATAAGAGCAAATAAGAAACTAAAGAGAGCAGTCTGTACTCTTTTGAAGGAGAAATCACCATCATTGTCACAGAACACCTCTCCCCAAAAGGTCTTTTTCATATTAGGTATATAAAGGGATCTTGTAAGTGGTGCCGCCAATTACTATTGACAGCCAATTGTTGGGAGTACCCAGGAAGTTGGTGGCTGAGGTACCATAGAAATTGGCAATCGTCGTTCCGGCAGTAGTAGCAGGAGCAGATGCACCGGATAGACCAGTTAAAACTACTTCTCTGGTGCTACCCGACCTGGTAAAATACAGCTGGTTGGAGCTATATTCCATGACCCCCGTCTCTGGGGTAGTGAGCAATAAGCTGCTATCGAATTTCAACTGCCCACTTCCTGCTACCGCCTGCCCAGGTCCCAGGTGCATGAGCGCCGTTGGGCTGGTATTGTGAATACCCACTACCCCGCCGAAGTAATTTTTCTGCACGCCTGCAATGTAGACCCCCCAATTGTTGGTTGCTTTAGTCTGCGGTTCTGCATAGAAAGCATAATGGTTGGTAACATTCGGTGTAACATTGGGTACTCGCTGTACAGAATTTAGTTCCTTAGAGAAGAAATCGTACCCATTTGTCAGTGTGCCTGCTTGCACGTTCATAGCAGAGAAGAACCCATACATCAATGGTAAAGCTCCTCCTCCTGGTGCCATCTCGAATATGGGAATTGCGCTAAATCCAGAAATATATGCTGCTCCCGCAGGTGTTATAGGAGACAATGAATAACAATATCCGGTGGAATACATCCCTGAATAACCCGCAAACCCATTGAATAGCTGTACTGCTGAGGTATCTTCAATCAACGTGCCGTACTCCCCAGAACTGATGTTAATAGGTCGTTGTTCGGAAGTTATCCCGCAATGATTGGTATATTGGGTTAGGATGTCTCCATTTACATAGATGGATTGCATCTGGGCGGTTTGCGTCACCAACATATTCGTAGGTGAAAACCGTGTAGCGGTAGGTGTACCGACTGAAAGTAGCCCACTTCCTGTTAATTCCAGAGTCTTACCTGCTAGTGGGATCTCTCGATTAGAAGTCAGGGCTGCCGGACTTCCTACTGCTCCTACATCCTGCCCCAGGACAACGTTGGTTCCGCTCAGTGAAGCCCCGTTGACTGCCCCCTGAACCGGAAGGCTAGATAATGACCCATCTCCTCTTATATATTGACCAGTGGTTCCGGCTCCTGTGACGCTAAATGTCCCAGATGAAGTAATAGGACCACCACTGACTGTAAATGCCGAAGGCATCGTAAGCCCAACAGAAGTGACTGAGCCTGCTGCGTTGAATGTCAGGCCGGGATAGGTGCCGGTGATGGTCATGTTGGTACCAGCAATGGGGGCAAATTGGGCGGGGAGGGTGGCGAGATCACCGGCCCCTGTCACATATTGACTGGAATTGCCCGTCCAGGATAAGGCAAAGGTGCCGGTAGTAGTCACTGGTGAACCAGCAACCGAAAGAGCCGTTCCTGTTGTAGATAGCCCTACACTGGTAACCGTGCCTCCCGAACTTTGGTTGGCCAGCTTATTGATGACGGATGTAAGCGTATCCCCGGTATGAATACCTGCATTGGCAATATTAGCCCCACTGTAATAAACACACTGATCTGCCAGGTTAAACAAACAAGGCACAGCAGGATTACAGCAAGTAGGGCAACTATTTCCCGGTATGGATGTAGGCATGAAAAAAGGAGGGTCTAAGAGGGTACAAATTTACTTTAAAGTAGTGGGAATCACGGGTCTTGGAGGTAGGCTGTTCGAGCTTTTGCGCTTAATATAGCTATCGACTGCTCCCGTTTTGACCAGAGATCCGTATGCCGTAGTCCTTGGCAAAATCCGCATTGAAAACAGCGATATAGGTAGCCAGTTCCTTGGTAATGGGTAGGATCTTGAAGACATAGCGGGACACCTTCACTTTCTCAGCCTGCTGGTCATCTCCTGCAATCTCATAATAGAGCTTGGTGACGGCTGCTTTCATAAGTCTTTCGATATCCACGAACACCCCGACCGCTGGGAAGGTAGACCCATTGACAATATCGGTGAACGAGGAAGGATTGTAGAAAAAGTTGACTTCATCCTGGAGCTTGTCGATACCCCGGGTCACCCACTTGTACATACCTTTCTTCTCCGGATCATCGTCTTTGGGAGGTCTGGCGGCTCGGGCAGCAAATAAAATACCCATTAACCCTAGTCCTAGGAGCAGTTCTTTCATCTCTGCCCTTACTCCTTTGATGTACATATCCACAAACTCTGCCTCGTTCATGGTGAATTCTTCCCCCTGTTCGGCAAAATAGGCTTGTTTTTCAGCATACAGCTTCTTGGCCAGTGCTACCAGGCCACTATGCCCACCCCCCAGGTCCTTTTTAAGGTTGGCAACAGTGCCGGTCACATAGGCTCCTACTGCCCGAACCAACATGCGCACCCTTCCCCATTCATACTGCTGGGACCCGGGATTGTATTTTAGGGACTGCCCTCTTACGTCTACCATCCGGGGTATCCAGTTTTTGAACATGAAGAAGGATTGCATAATCACACTTCGCTTGTAAAGGGACAAATCCTCTCTGCTGGTGTTACCCAACGCATCTTTGATAAATTCCAGGATCTGCCGACGGAAATTGACTACCTGGTCCCCTTGTCTATCGATGCCTGGGATGGAGATATGATCATCCTGGATCTGCACATAATTGATCAGTGCTTCGGGGGACTTCTTGAGTTCCTCTACCCGTTTTTCAATGCGTTCGTCCAGGGATTTGGCATCCTGCTTGGAGCCACTGTATTTATTCTCATACCCCAGTTCCTTGCGGGCATACTCCCGAATGTTCACGATTTTGCCATCCTTTACCATGGCATTCATGATAAAAGCGGTGGCGATCACCTGGTTGACGTGTTCATCCGACCAGCGTTGCATAAAGAAGAGCCGGTCAGAAGAGAGCCATTTAACCATGCCACTGAGGGAGAGCTTTTTGATCTCCTCGTTAGTCTTGTCTTCCAGAAAGGGGTGGAAATACCCCAGGAGTCCCGCCAGCTTTTTGTTCTCCTCTGAGGCCCACCACCGGGCAGAGGTCATCTTAAGCTCGGCTTCGGAGACATCCATCTTATCGAAGTACTTACCCTGGTTGATGAACGTATTGATGGTACCTCCAAAGAGGTTGGCAGCTGCTGTGAATACGTTGACTCCCAACGTCTTAGTCATGAAATACCGGTTGACAGCCGCCAGTCCATTGGCCCCGGAGAGGTTGATGGTACCGATGGTCTTGGCATCCAGGACTTCCTTGCCGAATAGCTTGTTCACCTTTTCAGCCAGTACGTTCAGGGGTATCTGCAAAGCGAAATCTGACTCATTGGAAGTACCTTTGTTGTAATAAACAGCGTCAATGTGCTCCTTGATGTACCGGGCATTCTTCTCATTGTCAATGATAATAGGAGAGCCATCGGTATCCCGGACCAATTTACCCGACCGAGTGGTCTGCAAGCCTCCTTTCTCCATATCCCTCCCCTGACCCTGCTCGGTATAGGCGAGCATCCTGGCCAATCCTTCGGATTCTGTCTTTAGTTTAAAGCGGGTGATCTCCCGCTCCCAGAGCGCCATGACTTTGAAGATATCCATGGACTTCTGCGAGTAATCCATAAAATAGTTGCCATCTGCATCTTTTACCCATTCTCCCAGATCGCGCACATAGCTGGCATGAATCTCGTCAATGGGTTTACCGGTAATAGGATCAATACGGGCATATTCACTCTCATCGGTACTGCCTCTGAATTGGAACAATCCTTTGAACTCCCCTTGAGAGAGTTTCTCCAACCTATTCTTTCTCACATTGGGGAACCAGGACCAGCCATTGTGCTCTTCAATCATGCCTGCTTCCAAGGATTCCTTGAGCCGTTCTCGCCAGTAATTGTAGAGGTCCAGGAGGGCTCCATTTCCAGGTTTCTTAAGTTCTTGATACTCAGTGGATTCCCATTTGGGGAGGGGAAAGTCCTTTAGCCGGTAGTTAAAGGCGCTAAAAGCACTCCCCAGGCTGATATCAAAGGTTCGCTGGAACTCACTGATTTGTTGCTGTATACGTTTCTCATTTTCGTTGTCATCTTCTGCCAGCCGGGCATCTTTGTAACTCTCCTGGACTTGCGCATAGGCTTCGTCATACCACTTCTTATAGGCTTCTCGGTCAATGTTGTCCAGAATCCATTGAGAATCAGACCTTTCCTGCGCCTCCCGGATCTGTTTATAAAAGTCCTTGCTGTATTGCTGGATAAAGCGCCCATTCCATTTACCGTCCTTATCAATTTGTAAGATCTTCCTGTAGAGGTCTTCGGTAGTTTTCCCTTTCATCCACTCTTTCACCTGGTCTTCCAGCTTGACCAGGTGATCCAGCCGGTCGTTGAACTCCAGGTGGAAACGGTTGTTGATGTTATTCACCAGCTCCCACAAAATGGCTCCTGCTTTAATCGAGCTCTGGGAGAGGGAGCGAATCATCCTACGATACCAAGTGAGTTGTTTCTCTGGATCAAACTCATCCCGGATACCGAATTTGGCTGCCAGCTTCTTGGTGCGGAACTTGACCGAGAGGTCCCAGAAATTAGAGAGGACGTCCTGGGCATCGTCGGAGATTTCCCGGGCTTTCTGTAGGTTCTCTTTGTCCTGCTCGGTCCCATCCGTAAATACTTCCTTCAGTACCCGGTACAAGTCTGCATAAATCTCTACCTGGTCTTTCTCATCCAGTATTTCCGAGGCTATCTTATTGAGCTGATCCAGGGTAGCACTGGTAGGATCGGTTTTCTCAAAGACCTCCTGGAGGCGGTTCAGCCTATCTTGCTGTCTGCGTACAATGAGCTTTCCGGACGTGAGGATACCATCTGCTTTCCCCTGTACCTGTAGCTTACGAATGGAAGCCAGCAGCGTAGCAATACGGTTGTTTTTCTCAGATCTTTTATCTGGAGACACCCTCTCATCACTCAGCTTCTGCACCAGCCCCCGGAGCCTGCGAATCAGTTTATCTACCCGATCGCTACCCGATCCTTCGCTGGTCGTGGGAATGGGTAGCAAGGTATCATCGCTAATGAGTTTTACATTGGTACTCCCAATGGTCACTCTCTCCGGTTTGTACCCGCTATTGGGATCTCCTGGAACATTGAAAGTATAGTTTACCTTGATGGGAAGTGCCCGGGTATAGCGAAACTGGTTGCGGTTGACGCCGTAGCCACGTTGTAAAATGCCTCTAAGTGCCTCGATTTCAACATTATAGGATTCCTGCTTGTATTGAGGTATGTCTGCTGCATCATAGCGCAACCCCGGCACCTTGAACTGCAAGATGTCTATTTTCCCATCGGGCTGAATGGCCACCAGGTCTGCTTGTCCTGCCTTGGTACCGTCGTACAAGGTAATGTTAGGAAAGAACTTGGTTCCAGCGGGATATGTATTTAGTCTTTCTCTAATATGTTCTTCTATGGTATTGTAAATGGTATTGTCAAACGGGTCTACAGCAGACGGGTTAGTATGTGGTTCCTCCTGAATACGGAGTAAATTGTCGTCACTGATGTACCTATTAAGAATATCTTTAATATCAGTGTGCATCTTATCTGCTGTCTCGTCCTGTGCATCTTTAAACGCCTGGTTGTACACCTGGGGTTCCCTTCCCCGGAACCGGGTCTTAAGGTACTCTCCCACATCTTCCATCACTGTTCTCCTTACTTTGGCACCATTGACCTCAAAGCCATCTTTTACTTTGGCCACGTTGGTATTGTTTGTCCGCAGCTTCGTAAAGATCTCCTGTTCCTTTTGGAGGTAGATAGCTCCTGGATGGTCGGAGATATCGTCTACGTTACCCAGGTCCTCGGTGCCTGCCAGGATGTTTGCTGCTGTCTCCTGGAAGGGGTTAAAACCTGCCTTTCCAAAGAGTCCTTTGAGGAACTCTAGGATCTTGCTCCACCAGTGGGTGACCTGGGCCAGGAAACCAGGGTTCTCAGTGGTACCTTCGTTTTTCTCAATGATGGTTTGGGCCAGCACTTTTGCAATGGTCTCTTTCTTCAGCTTTACAATATCGGGCTTTCCCTCTTCGGTCTGATAGTCTTTGATATCTTTGTAGTCCTGGATAACCTGCTTGAACAGATTGTAATCGCCAATCCTGGCCATCATTTCCTTGAAAAGCGCAGGGTTCTTTTGCTGGATGAGCTCGACCGCAATGTGCATGGCCTCTTCAGGAAGAGCCACATCATGCCACCCCTGAGAAATCAGGATTAGTCCTTCCATAGGCGCTGCCAGACCCGTAGCTCCTATCTTTTTCCCATTGACTACTATTTTCTCTACCTCTTGTACGTTGGCTCCTATCCTATCCAGGAACTCCTTGACCTTCTTCAGGGTAGCAGGAGAGGCCGCAGAAGGCTGGGTCTTGCCCATTATTTGTTTAAAAGATCCATTGTATGGCCCTCGGATTACCCGATCCAAAGCGGCAGGCCCGGGTTCTCCATTGCTATCAACCCCTCCCCTGATGTTCAGTCTGGGGTCTGTCCAATCCCCGAACCACTTTTTAAAAGCCGGAGAATACAGCTGCTTATACAACGCCAGCGCCAATTCTCGTTGATTGGTGATCGGCATAATATGCTTTCCTTCCCAGGAACTAAACCGTTTGCGTAACTCTCTGATCTTTCCTTCGTTCTGGCTGCTTCTGTTGTTGTACAGATCATTTACCTTACCCAATAAGTACTCATATGCAAGTGATTTCTTACCATTTGCTGCCTTTACAGAGAGTACATCTCCTACCTTATCCCGAAAGATTTGACAAGCCATTATTGTTTCCCTTTTTCCATTTTGTTGAATTCTTCGATGGCTTTATCCAGCGCATCAATTTTCACGTCCAGTCCATGTCCTTCTACCACTTCTGCTACTTCCTCAATCTGCTTTTTGCAGTCCTCCAGGCTATTTCCTACCGCAACAATTGCACCAACTTCAGGTAATCCGTGGAGGTTCAGGGTATAATACTTACCATCTATTTTTAATACATTTCGCAGCTTTATCTTTTCCCTCACCTCCTCGGGGAAATGAACAGCTTGGTGAGTATTGAGCATGAAATCAGCATGGATCAGTGCTTCCATCCCAAATTTGGCAGTGGGCACAGGATCAATGATCTTTCCTTGTCCCAGGTTCCAGATAATGTCTCCGATGTTGGCATAGATCTCCTGGTATACCTCATTAGGGGGGGACCCCAGGCGACAACAAGGGTCAATGGAATAATGCTTGCCATCCTTGGTAGTGCGTACCTCGGTAGAGAAAAAGCCCCGATAGCCATATTCCCGGAGCAAGGGAGCCATTTGTTGGTTCACCTCCCGGACCCCTTCTGATAGGTCGCTGTACCGAAAGAACTTCCCTGCAAAAGCCGCATCTTTGATCTCTGTTCCTGCGAAAGCATAGTTGGGGTATTTTCCATCCACCGTATATCCATCAAACCCTTCTTCTACCACCGCCTCAATATTGTCTTCTACAATGAACTCAGCAATCTGCCCCATGGGTCCCATGTCTGCTTGGATCTTGTCCAGCATGGGACGACTGAGTTCATAGCGCTTGTGGTGGAAAGTTTCAAAGGTCTTGCGAAACTTACTGATCTTAATCCACTTATTCTCTTTGTCTTTCAAGTAATTATGCAGATTGTCAATCCCTACCACCCGCTGCATGGGTTGTACATCCATTCCTATCCTGCGAAAGTATTGCTTGGTATCCCATCTCTCCAGCTCCAGCTCCTCTCCTTTCATACTACCGGCGACAGACATGCCCTTGTCCAGTAAAAACTGTTGCATATCACCATCATACACATCAGGGAAAAATACCATATCTACCTTATCCAGGTAATCATAGAGGTTCTCTACCCGCTCAAAGGGTTTGCCATCGAAGGTATCCAATTGCTTACCATTCTTCCACTCGGTTCCAATGACTGCTTTTGCCATTCCCGGATAGGCGTCTTTCCATTCTACGTAGTAGTAGACCTTTTTAAAGAAATCCGAGAGTTTCAGGCAGAATTCAAAGAACAAGCCATTGTCTACGCAGAGGATAGTTTTGTCTTTCAGGTTCATGTTAGATCTTTAGGGAGTTATTATAGGAGTGCCAGTCAATACCTAGTTCGTGGGCTATCTGGCGTTCAATGTTCTCGGCAAAGCGGTGCTCTCTACCGTAGATGCAATCTGGTTCATTGCCTGGTTCATCGGCCTTGGGTTCAGGGAGGGCTTCCCACTTGATGTCATAATCAGTGATTTCACTCTCGCGGATTCCCCGCTCACGGGTTAGCCAGAACTCTATTAGCTCATGCAGAGCTACCAGGAATTCGTGGTCATCACTAATTTGGTCTGTTATGGTTATAACTATCTCATTATCAAACTCTCGATAGTCACCACATGTAGGATAACGTTGATCCTCGGGAGGTACGGTTACAATCCTTATGGGCTTCATTATTCTTTGGTTTTGACACTGAATTTGGGGTTACACTCTTCGATATTCTCCTCTGGCTCCAGGGAGGGGTTAGTGGGGGTAGGTTCTGTAGGAGGAGTATCATCATTGTCTGGGGTGGAGTTGCCTTCTTCATCCTCATCAGGCCCATTGTCTTCAAAACGGTCAGCTGCTGCTCGGATGGCTTGATCAGCAGCATTGGTCTTATATCCTGACTTCTCTAGGGCATACAGAAGTGTCTCATTATCAATTTCCTCTACTTTCCTATTGGTAGGTAGGATGGATTGGTTGGTACCAATTGGGTATTCCTGGACATTGTTCCCATCCCCCCAGGCATTTATTTCCTTGTACAGGACATTCTTAGGGAAATCCTCCATGGTCAAGGGGGCTGTGCCATTAGCCGTCTGGATATCCACCCGGGTAAACAAGCGCACCAGAGGTACAGCATAGCGTTCATTAGTAGCAGGACTAAAGGTCTCCCGGATCTTGATGTATTTCCGGCCCCGGTATTGCCAGCCGGGTACATTTAGCAACCCAGCTGGGTTTTCCTTGTTGGTCAGTTGTTTCAGCAAGTTCAGCACCTTTCCCTTTTCCCCTACGAAGAAGGGATATTCATAGTAGAAGGGATCAAAGTCAAACGGATAATGGGGCTTGACCAGGGGAACCAGCTTGTCATTGGCCCAGTTGACCCGGTAGAAGACGCCATTCTCATAGAAACCTTCCAGGCGCATGTTCTTCAGTGCATCCCGGGTGAATTCCGAGTAGGTCTTGTTGGGAACCAGGTGCGCCAGTGAGGTAGATGTTTTCTTGGAACCCGACTGTAGGATGGCCGTGAGTACCAGGTTCTTGAAGATTTGACCTACTGTTCTATCATCACTAGGGTTATCGTTAATGCGCACCACCGTATTGTCGTTCTCCAGTTCCCGGAAGGCATCTGTCCATACGTTGGAAGTATAGGTATCGTAATCTCGCTCCCCGAGCTGTACGAGGGATGGCCAATCTCTGCGTTTGTCGATCAGTACAGTCAGCGCTTGCAAGAAAGGATTGTTCCCCAGCCGTACATCTTTCATCTCCTTCATGGCCTGGATGTACCGGGCAGTTGGACGATCTCCCATTAGCAAGCTCGACAGATAGCTTCCCAATGGCTTTCCTTTCACGATAGCTCCTGTTTGCACACTATAATCCACCATGGCCAGTTCAGCTGCCAGCATGAGGACGTTTCTGTCGTACTGGGTGAGTTTGGGTTGGTTGAAAAGATCGAAGGCAATGTCATCCAGCACACTCCCTGCTGCACCCGACTGTACATTGATCAGGGAACGAAGTCCTTCATTGAGATCCAGCGTAGCCTGTTTCATCTCTCCAATGAAGGTATTTTCCATTACCTTGCCCACAGGAGATACCATGGAAACCGTGTTGAGCTGGTTGTTCGCCTTCATAAACTTCAAGGTCTTCAGGCGAATGTCGTTGGGATCATTCAGCCGCGCAGTGTCCCAGTTATACCCCTGGTAGTAATGGAAGACATCCCAAGCCAGCGAATTGTACTTCTGGAAATCATCCAACATCATGAGCTGGCGGGTCTGCTGCTCGTAGGTAAGGGTTTTGGCCTTGATCATGGCCTCCATTTCCGCCTTGGTATACTGCTCGGGCTTGTTCGCAATACGGTCCTGGTCCTTATCCATACCACCGTATTCTGCGTACACAAGGTTATTCAGTTTCCACTGCGGTTCCTGTTGCACCTGGCTATTGATCTGGGACACGGAGTCGTGGATGGCCTTCAGTTTCAGGAAGCGCTGAATGGCAGGCTGGTTGATGAAAAGCTCTGCCCATTCGGCAGGGGCTCCCATCCTACGGATGACCAGGTAGGTAGCCAGGGTGTCGCTATTGATCCCCATTTCAGCCAGGAATTTATCTTTGGCCACATCTACCCCCCCGTCGGTGGTTTGAGAATTGACATTGGAGATCAGTTGATCTGATCCCTTAATGGTCAGCCCACTCAAGGAGATCTTTCCATTGATGGTGTTGTGGGGGAAACGTGCCTTGATCTTAGGATCTTCTACTACCAGGCCGCCATCTAAGTTCTGCGCCACTGCATGAGCGGTCTGGGAGACAGCCGAGGTACCGACTACCCCTTTGGACATGAGATAAGCATGGCGCTCCTGCATCATGAAGGTGCTATCCAGGAGTTTTCCATAAGGTCCCATCTCATCTTCTGTGGTACCTTCTCGCTCGGCAATAAGCTTTTTGATGTAGTTTCTTGTTGCTTTTAATTGCGAAGCATCGTTGGGAGCAATGAGACGGGAATAGTTCTCAGGGCTGGAGATAAGGGATTCGATTGCATCAAAATACTCATT
>Ga0070741_10014022_pt1 | contig 13976 bp, 15 predicted proteins | sample Coa_R1_4_FD_66440 | JGI IMG/M metagenome (GOLD analysis project Ga0070741, IMG submission 66440) | Surface soil microbial communities from Centralia Pennsylvania, which are recovering from an underground coalmine fire - Coalmine... | ecosystem: Environmental > Terrestrial > Soil > Unclassified ... | reverse complement strand
CCGTGCGTTGCCAATCCGACCTCCTGAACGTGGAGCCGCGCGAATGTAGCACGGGTCGTCGAACCGGACAACGGCGCTCGGGCTCACCAGTCCGGTTCGAGGGGACGCCCGTAGTCGTCCTCCAGGCGAAGGGTGTCGTCCTCCGTTGTGTAGCCGTAGGCGATCTCCAGCACCCGGCCCCGCGCGGTGCTCCGATTCGAGATCCGGTGGGTCGTCTCCGCCGACACCATGAACTCCTCCCCCGGCTGAGCCTCCACCACGCGGTTGCCGATCTGGAGCGTGAGCCCGGGGTCCAGCACGACCCACATCTCGTCCCGCATCTGGTGGTAGTGGACGCTGGTCTCCTGCCCGGGATCGACGGAGATCACCCGGACGGAGGACGGTTGATTGAGCGCGTAGGTCGTCACCCGGCCCCAGGGCTTGTCGATGATCACTGGAGGTCACCGTTCCACCGCTTCGCGAGTGAGGCCATCTCGAGCGCCGCCATCGCGGCATCCCATCCCTTGTTCCCGTGAGCGCCCCCCGCCCGATCCAGGGCCTGCTCCAGCGTGTCCGTGGTGAGCACGCCGAAGATCACCGGGACCCCGGTGTCCTCGGCGGCCCGCCGGATGCCGGTTGCCGCCTGGTGGGCCACGTGATCGAAGTGGGCCGTCTCCCCGCGAATCACGGCCCCGAGGCAGACGACCGCATCGAACTCGCGGGTGCCGGCCAGCCGCCGTGCGACAAAGGGAAGCTCGAACGCGCCGGGAACCCAGACGAGCTCGAGGTCGTCCTCCCGCACGCCCTGGGCGCGGAGGCAGTCGAGGGCTCCGTCGACGAGCTTGCGGACGACGAGCTCGTTGAACCGTGACGCCGCCACCGCGATCCGCCTGCCACCGGCGCCCGGCTCGCTCACGACAGGCCCTCCCCCGTCGCCACCTCCTCGGCCTCCAGGTGGTCGAGGAGGTGGCCGAGTTTCTCCCGCTTGGTTCGCAGGTACCCGATGTTCTCGGCCCGCGGCGCCGTCTCGAGCGGAACCCGCTCGACGATCGAGAGCCCGTAGCCCTCGAGGCCGGCGCGCTTGGCCGGGTTGTTCGTGAGCAGGCGCATCGACCGCACCCCGAGGTCCACCAGGATCTGCGCACCGATGCCGTAGTCGCGTGGATCCGCCGGAAACCCGAGCTCCTCGTTGGCCTGCACCGTGTCGAGCCCCTGCTCCTGCAGCCGGTACGCGCGAAGCTTGTGCGTGAGCCCGATCGCCCGGCCCTCGTGCCCGCGGATGTAGAGGATGACGCCCCGTCCCTCGGCTCCGATCGTGCGAAGCGCAGCGTCGAGCTGGTCGCCGCAGTCGCACCGGAGCGAGCCGAAGACGTCGCCGGTCAGGCACTCCGAGTGCACGCGGACGAGGATCCGCTCGCCGTCGCCCACGTCCCCGAGCACCAGGGCCACGTGCGTGCGACCGTCCACCTCGCTGTCGTAGGCGTAGGCCCGGAACTCACCGTGCCGGGTCGGGATGCGAGCCTCCGCCACCCGGCGCACGAGCTGCTCTCGCCGCCGGCGGTACTGAATGAGGTCCGCGATCGAGATGACCTTGAGCCCGTGGACGAGCGCGACTCGCTCGAGCTCGGGCAGCCGGGCCATCGTCCCGTCCTCGTGCATGATCTCGCAGATCACTCCGGCCGGATACAGCCCGGCCAGGGTGGCGAGGTCCACCGCCGCCTCCGTGTGGCCGGCGCGCTTGAGCACCCCGCCCTCCTGCGCGCGCAGGGGAAAGACGTGGCCGGGCATCTGGATGTCCTCGGGCCTGGTGCGCGGATCGGTCACGGCCCTGATGGTTGCCGCGCGGTCGTGGGCACTCGTTCCGGTCGTCGTGCCGATCCGCGCATCGATCGAGACCGCGAACGCCGTCTCGTGGTGACCCTGCGCGTTGCGGCTCACCATCAGCGGGATCTGAAGCTCGTCCAGCCGGCGGCCCGCGACGGGCATGCAGATGATGCCGCGGCCGTGCGTGGCCATGAAGTTCACCGCCTCGGGGGTGACCTTCTCGGCCGCCATCACGAAGTCGCCCTCGTTCTCCCGGTCGGCGTCGTCGACGACGATGACGATCCTGCCCGCCCGGATCTCCTCGATCGCCTCCTCGATCGAGCAGAACACCGAGCTCGTCGGCACCCGCTGGGTCTCGCTCACTGGTTCGTCCTTCCGTTTGGGGCATCCGGTCGCGCCGGGATGGCGCGCTCCATGAGCCGTTCCACGTATTTCGCAACCACATCCACCTCGAGGTTGACGGAGTCGCCCGATCGCACGGCGCCGAGCGTGGTCGCCTCGAGCGTGTGCGGGATCAGCGCGACGGAGAACGCCTCGCCGTCCAGGGCGGCGATCGTCAGGCTGACGCCGTCCACCGCGACCGACCCCTTCTCGACCAGATACCGCAGGAGATCGGCCGGGGCGCGCACCGTGAGCCACGCCCCGCCGGCGCCGTCCCGCTCGATCGAGGACACCTCGCCCACGCCGTCGACGTGACCCTGGACGAGGTGACCGCCCAGGCGCGACGACAGGGTGACGGGGCGCTCGAGGTTGACCGGCGCGCCCGGACGAAGCCGCGACAGGGCCGTGCGCCCCCTGGTCTCCTCCGACACGTCGAACGCCAGGGTGCCCTCGGTGCGCTCGACGACCGTCAGGCACACGCCGTTCACGGCCACCGAGGCCCCGACGTCGGAGTCGGCGAGGACCGTGCGGCACGCCAGCACGATCCGGTTGGAACGAACCTCGCGGACCTCGCCGCGCTCCTCAACGATCCCGGTGAACATCCGCTTCCACCCTCAGGTCGTCCCCCACCCGGTCCACGGACGCGATCGAGAGCGGGAGCGCCCCCCCGATCGGGAAGAACCCCCGCCCCCCGAGGATTCCCGGCGCCGCGTCGCCGCCGATGAGCTTGGGGGCGAGGTACACCACGACCGCGTCGACGACGCCGTCCTCCACGGCCGACCAGGCGAGCGTCGGGCCGCCCTCGAGGAGCGCGCTCTGCACGTCCCGCTTGCCGAGGTCCGCGAACAACCGCGCGAGGGGGACCCGATCCCCCTCCGGCTCGTACAGGGCCACCTCGGCTCCCCGGTCTCGCCACGCCCGGCGCCGGTCCGGGGGCGCGAGCTCCGTGGTCGCGACGAGCGTGGGGGCGGACGAGTCGAACAGGTCCCCGGTCTCGGGCACGCGCCCTCGAGCGTCGACCAGCACGCGAAGCGGCGGGCGCCCGCGGTAGGAGGGGTCGCGAACCGTGAGCGAGGGATCGTCGGCGAGCGCGGTGCCGGCGCCAACGACGATGGCGTCGGCCGCGGCGCGAAGCCGGTGCACGTCTCGTCGGGCCGGCTCGCCGGTGATCCACCGCGAGGACCCGTCGCGGGCGGCGACCTTGCCGTCCAGGCTCGCCGCCATCTTCCAGATCACGAAGGGGAGGCCGGTCCGCACGTGCTTCGCGTAGGCGCGCAGCTGGCGTTCGGCGAGATCGGCCAGCACCCCACGGCGAACCTCGATCCCCGAGGCCTCCAGGGCCGCGAAGCCCCGGCCGTCGACGATGGGGTTCGGATCGCCGGCCGCAGCGACCACGCGCGCGACGCCGGCCTCGACGATAGCCCGGGTGCACGGCGGGGTCCTGCCGAAGTGGTCGCAGGGCTCGAGCGTCGTGTACAAGGTGGCGCCCCGCGCGCCCTCACCCGCCTCGCGCAGGGCGACGATCTCGGCGTGGGGCGTCCCCGGGCCCTCGTGGAAGCCCTCGCCCAGGATCCGGTCGCCGGCCACCACGACGGCGCCCACCACGGGGTTCGGGGAAGCGAGCCCCCGCCCTCGCTCCGCGAGCGCTAGGGCCCGCTCCATGAACGCTTCGTCGGACACCGCACACCACCCCTCGCGGGGCTGGGTGCGGGAGGGGGCACAGGGGGGCGGCAGCTCACGCCGCTGCCGTCGCCGCCCGTCCTCTCCCATCCCGACTCTCACGGTCGGTCCCGGAATCGCACCGGGTCCACCCCTGGATGGCGCCCAGGGGGTCGCGGACTCTCACCGCCGGTGGGGACTTGCACCCCGCCCCGAAGACGAGCTTCTGACAGCCCAGTATACGGGTGCCGACAGAGGAGGAACAGATCCCGGCGCCCGGCTCAGCCGGCCGAGCGGCGGTCGATCGCGTACGACGAGCCGGAGTCGCGCTTGGCGAACTGCTTCATCTCGGTTGCGACGGCCACCGCCTCGCCGTAGTGCGCGAAGTCTCGCCTCGCGGTGGTCGCCACCCCGATCGAGATGGCCACGAGCGGCAGCCGCTGAAGGACGCCCTTGCGGTCCTCGACCTCCACGTACCCTCGGGCCAGGTCCTGATCCTCGTAGAACTCGTGGACGTGCGCGTCGAACCGCTCGACGATGCGCCTGGCGACGTCTTCGGCAACCTCCGGGGGAACCATGGCGACGAAGTCGTCGCCGCCGACGTGCCCGACGAACCCGTCGGAGCCGGCGAACTCGACGACGGCGTCCTGGATGATCCGAGCCGTCGCCTGGATGAGCCGGTCCCCTCGGACGAAGCCCTTCTGGTCGTTGTAGGCCTTGAAGTTGTCGAGGTCGCAATACAGCACGGCGAACGGGCGGGCCTCACGCACCATCCGTTCGATCTCCTCCTGGATGCGGATGTTTCCGGGCAGGCCGGTGAGCGGCGAGAGATTGCGCATCTCCTTGGCTCGACGGAGCGTGCCCTTGACGCGCGCCAGGAGCTCGATCGGGTCGAAGGGTTTGATGATGTAGTCGTCCGCACCCGCCGTCAGCCCGAGCACCTTGTCGGTCGACAGCGCCTTCGCGGTGAGCATGATGATGGACGTGTTGGCCGTCTGGGGATTCCGGCGCAACCGTTGCGCGACCTCGAAGCCGTCGATCCTCGGCATCATCACATCGAGCAACACGAGGTCCGGACGCATCTCCGAGGCGCGCGCGAGCGCCTCCTCCCCGTCCCCCGCGACGGCGACCTCGTAGCCCGCAGAGCGAAGGTTCACCTCGACGAAGCGAGCGATGTCGGGGTCGTCGTCGACCACGAGGATCGTCTCGGGCATCAGGCCCCGCCCTTCACGACCGCGGCGAGCTCTCGCACCGCCCGATCCGGGTCGTCCGCTCCGAAGATGGCCGACCCGACGACGACCACGGAGGCACCCGCCTCGACGCAACGGCTCGCTTCGTCGGCGCCGATGCCGCCCTCCACCTCCACCTCGACCGGGAGCCCGCGGCGGTCCGCAGCCGTTCGGATGGCCTCGACCCTCGGGAGGGCGCCGGGGTCGAACACGCCCGGTCGCTCCGGGCGCGAGCAGACGACCGTGATGCGGTCCACCTCCTCGAGATGAGGTTCGATCGCGGTGAGGGGGGTCTCGAGGCCGAACGAGACCCCGACGCCCATTCCCTCTCCTCTGGCCTTGCGAATCGCGGGCGTGAGGTCGGAGCGGACTTCGACGGCGAACGAGACGACGTCGGCACCCGCTTCGCCCAGCTCGTCGAGGAGCCCCTCGGGGGACTCCACCAGAAGGTGCCCGTGCAGGGGCCGGTCGGTGGTCCGCCTGAGCGACGCGACCACGACCGGTCCGATCGTGAGCGGCGGCAAGAGATGGGCGTCCATCACGTCGACATGAAACTCGTCGGCATGCGCCTGCACCAGCTTTACCTGGTCGGCCAGACGCGCGAGATCGGCGGCGAGGACAGACGCGGACAGGCTCGGCACCAGCCGATTCTAGCCGTGCCGAGCCCGCGACCGGCGAAAGGCGGCGACGAACATCGCGTCGGTGCCGTGGCGGTGCGGCCAGAGCCGCACGCGGCGGGCGGGACCGTCCGGGCCGTCGATCGCCTCCGGGACGAGATCGGGGCGCGCGCGGAGCAGCGCGTCGCACACGTCGTCGGTCTCGGCCCTCGGGAACGTGCAGACCGAGTACACCAGCCGCCCGCCCCGGGCCAGTAGGTCGGCCGAGGCCGCGACAATCTCGAGCTGCCGACGGCCGAGGGCCGGCAGGTCCTGCTCGCGGGGACGCCACAGGAGCTCGGGACGCCGCCGCGCAGCCCCGAGGCCGGAGCAGGGAGCGTCGACGAGCACCCTCACGAAGTCGCCCCGCACCGCCGGGCGCCGGCCGTCCTGCACCAGGACGTGCGCGCACACGCCCAGCCGGTCGGCCTGCGCGCGAACGAGCGCCGCCCTGGTGGGCGAGACGTCCGCTGCCACCGCAACCCCGCCCGGCGAGACCAGGCACGCGAGGTGCCCGGCCTTCCCGCCCGGACCCGCGCACACGTCGAGCACGCGCTCGCCGGGCCGAGCGCCCAGGGCGCTCACCACGAACGCCGACGCCTGATCCTGGACCGCGAACCAGCCGAGGTCGAAGCCGGGCAGCTCAGATGGCGAGCCGCCCGTGAGCACCAGCGACTCGGGATGCACCGTCCCGGGGGTGGTCCGAATTCCCGCGCGTTCGAGCGCCGCGCGCAGCTCCTCGACGCTCGTGCGGCAGGTGTTGGTCCGAACGGTGAGGGGGCCGGGCTCGGCGAGCGCGGCCGCCGCTGCCTCGGCCTCGGGTCCGAGCTGTTCGCGAAGCTCGCGCACCGCCCACGGGGCGAGGCCCGTCCGGGCGGACACATCGGCGTCGCTCGAGCCGGCAGGAACGGCCGCGGGCTCCGCCGCGATCCGTCGCAGGACCGCGTTCACGAATCCGCGCTCCCGCGGGCTCGCAAGGGCGACCGTCTCGGAGACCGCCGCGTGGCGGGGGATCCGGGTGTACCGAAGCTGGTAGGCACCCAGTCTGAGCACGGCAAGCGCCGCCGGGCTCGCCCGCTCGATCGGGCGATCGAGGTGCGAGGCGATCTCGAGGTCGAGCGGCAGGAGTCGGCGGAGCGTCCCGTAGGCGAGCTCGGTGGCGAGGGCGCGGTCCGCGCTCGACAGGTCCGACCGGTCGAGCGCGGACCGCAGCGCGAGATTCGAGTACCCGCCGTGCTCGACCACCCGGCGGATCACCCGGAGCGCCACCGATCGAGCGGAGGTCGTGCCGTGCCCGGGTTCGCCCCGCCGCCGCGCCGCGGCGGGCCGGTGCCGCGCCGCGGCGGGCCGGTGCCGCTCCGCGCGAGGGTTCCGGCCGCCGCTCACGAGAGTCGCTCGCCCACGACGGGCCGATGACCCCGCACGAACTCGGCCGCGGTCATCCGCCGCCGCCCCGCGGGGGCGAGCTCGATCGGCCGGAGGTCCCCTTCGCCGGTCGCGATCGAGAAGCCCGCGCGGTCGACCTCGCTCACCGTGCCGGGCTCGACGCCGGCGGAGCCCCCCACGGCCTCGGCGCGGAGCACCTTGAGGCGGCCGCCGCGGAAGGTCGCGACGGCGCCGGGCTCGGGGGCAAGGGCGCGAACGCGGTTCACGAGCTCGCGAGCGGGCCGGGACCAGTCGAGCCGCCGATCCTCGGGCCGGAGCTTCGGGGCGACGGTCGCCGCGCGATGATCCTGGGGAACCGGCGACGCCCGGCCCGAAGCGATCAGGTCGAGCGTCTCGACGAGCACGTCCGCCCCGAGCTCGGCGAGCCTGGCGCCGAGGGAGCCCGCATCGTCCTCCGGCAGCACCGGGGTCGGACGCTGGAGCAGGATGGGGCCGGTGTCCAGGCCGGCCTCCATCACCATCGTGGTCACTCCGGTCTCCGGCAGGTCGAGCAGCAGCGCCGCCTGCACCGGAGCGGCTCCACGGAGCGCCGGAAGCAGCGAGAAGTGCAGGTTCACGGGCAGCAGCCTGGGCAGGGCGAGCACCTGGGGCGGGAGGATCTCACCGTAGGCGACCACCACGAGCACGTCGGGACGCGAGGCCGCGAGCGTTCGGAGTCCGGGGTCCGTGCGCACGGTCTCGACCTCGGCGAGTGGAAGACCGAGGTCCCGGGCCGCACGCGCGACGGGAGTCGGGGTCAGCCGGTTGCCGCGGCCGGCCGGCTTCGGAACGCGGGTGACGACGAGCGCCACCGAATGACGCGACGCGGCGATCGCTCCAAGCGACGGGACGGACCAGGCGTCGTTGCCGAGAAAGGCGATTCGAAGGCGCCGGGGCACGTCCCGGAGGATAGTGCTCAGAGCTGTCGCGAGCCCTCCTGGGCCTGTCGGAGCTCGTGCTCCCGGAGCATGCGCATGACCTGCCGGCGACCCTCGTCGTCCAGACGATCGATGTAGAGCACGCCGTGCGTGTGATCGGTCTCGTGCTGGAAGATCCGCGCGAGCAGCCCCTCCGCTCGGACCTCGATCGGCTCGCCCCGGAGGTCCTGTCCCCGCAGACGTACCCGGAGCGCCCGCGCCGTGGGGTAGAACGGGCCCGGGATCGACAGACACCCCTCGTCCCGAACCTCGTGCCGCTCGAGCTCCGAAAGCTCGGGGTTGGCCACGAACCCTCGATGGCCCTCCCCGTCGTCGTAGACGAAGAAGCGCAGCGAGATCCCGACCTGCGGCGCGGCGAGACCGACGCCGGGCGCCGCGTACATGGTCTCGAACATGTCGTCGACGATGCGCGCAAGCGACCGGTCGAAGCGCTCCACGTCGCGGGCGCGCTCCCGGAGTACCGGATCGCCAAGCTTGCGGATCGGAAGAACGGCCACTCCTCGGCTCCTCACAGGTGGGGTTCCGCCTCGACGCGGCTCACGATTCCTCGCTCCGCGAGCGCGCGCACGGCACGACCGAACTCCGCGACGCCTGCCCGGTCGAGCGCGACCAAGCATACCGATTCGTCTCCGAGCCCCGAGACGAGCAGCGTGCCCGGACGGAGCGCCCGGAGCTCGTCCTCCAGTCCAGGCACCCCCCGCACGCGAAACACCGGCGCGCCCGGGGGGAACCCGGCCTCCGCCCGGCGGGTGGCCTCGGCCCGGTGGAACCGCTCGGGGCGCCCCGTGACCAGTGCCTGCACGGCCGGATCGTTCGGGTGCCTGGTCTGCACGATCACGCGACCGTTGGGACGCGCCCAGGCGGCGGCCTCCATCCACGACGCGAGCGCGCGCTCCCTCGCGGAGAGCCCGGGCCGACGGGAGGCAACGTCCGCGTCCAGAACCGCCACGAGATCCAGCCCGACGGGGCCGAAGTCCTTCACGGCCTCGATGCCGCCCACCAGGATCTCCGCCGGACCGGGCGGCCGCGGGCCTCTCCCGCGGCCGATCCTGCGGACCGGGACGCGGGCGATGCGCCCCGCCCACTCCTCCACCCGCTCGGCTCCGCCCCGCACGACTCCGAAGTCCGAGGCCCCGCAGCCCGCACACCGGCCGTCGGAGCCGCAGACCGTGCAGCGAACCCGCCCCTCCTCGGCCCGCAGGAGACCGCCGCACGCCGCGCACGCCGCCGGCTCGCCGCACGCGCGGCACACGCGGGCGACCCCGTATCCGGGGACCGGCGAGAAGAGGAACCCCCGGCGCGCGCCCTTGAGCGCCGAGACAAGCCTCGGCGCCCTCCCCTCGGGCCCGGGACGAACGACCTCAACCGGGGGCCACCGCCGCTCGTGCGGCTCTACCAGGACGTGTGGCATCGCGGTCGTCTCGACCGACGGAAGGAGCGCGGACGCCACGCACGCGGCTCCGAGAATCCGTGCGCGCTCGAGCGCCACGTCCCGCACGTGGTAGTAGGGGGCCCGCTCCTCCCTGTGGAGCGCGTGGCTCTCGCGACAGACGTACACGAGGCCGAGACGGGGCACCGGCGCGAACACCGCCGGCCGCGTCCCGATCACGCAGGCGTACCGGCCTGCACGGATCTCGAGCCACGTCCGGTACCGCTCGTTCCGGCCTCCGCCGAGGAGCATCCCGACCGCGTCCCCGAACGCCTCGCGAAGGGCGATCGCCGTCGCAGGGAGGGGATCGGCCTCCGGGACGAGCACGAGCGCACCGCGCCCCTGCTGGAGCGCGGCACCGACGCACTCCAGGGCCACCGCCACCTCGTCCTCCGGCGCGGGCCGCAGCACGAACGTCCCCCCCGATCCGCAGAGGGCCTCGAGCAGCGACCTCCCGTTGCGGTACCGGACGAGCGGGCCGGGCGGAGCGGAGGGCACGAGACGAGCGAGTCCGGTGGGGTCGGTGGGGGGGGCGGGCGGAGCGGAGGGCACGAGACGAGCGAGGCGAGTCGAGTCAGCGGAGCGGCCTCCGCGAAGCCCGCCCCCCCCACCCAGCAACTCCCTCTCGACCGAGGCGACGCGCGGCGGGTGCGACCGCGCGATCACCGCGGCGAGCGGGGCCACGTACCGCTCGCTCACCCACCGCAGGAGCTCGAGGGTCGGCCCGTCGAAGAACCGGACCGGCGACGCGAGCGCTCGCACGCTCAGCATGCGGGCCGGGACCTCCTCCGCGGGGCCGAGCACCCACGCGCGGACCTGCCGTCCGTGGAACGGCACCCGGACGAGCGACCCCACGCCCGCCTCGAGCTCGGCGGGCAGCTCGTAGGTGAAGGGCCGGTCGAGCGACAGCACCGGCCGGTCGACGCAGACGTCGACGGGACCCGAGAGCACGGCGGCGGGCGCCGTGCCGGTGGAGCTACTCGAACGCGCGGCGGAGCTCGTCGGCGCGGTCGGTCGCCTCCCAGGGGAACTCCTTGCGGCCGAAATGGCCGTAAGCCGCCGTGTCCTCGTAGATCGGCCGCTGCAGGTCGAGGGCGCGGATGATCGCCGCCGGGCGGAAGTCGAACGCCTCCCACACGAGGTCGACGATCCGGACGGGATCGACCTGCTCGGTGCCGAACGTGTCGACGGCGAGCGAGACCGGGTGCGCGGCCCCGATCGCATACGCCACCTGGATCTGCAGGCGGTCGGCGACCCCGGCGGCGACGAGGTTCTTCGCGACGTAGCGCGCCATGTAGGCGCCGGAGCGATCCACTTTGGTCGGGTCCTTGCCCGAGAAACACCCGCCGCCGTGGGGAGCCATGCCCCCGTACGTGTCGACCACGATCTTGCGTCCGGTGAGGCCCGTGTCGGCCTTGGGTCCGCCGATCTCGAACCTCCCGGTGGGGTTCACGAGCAGGCGGACACCCTCGGCTTCGATGGGAAACTCGCGGAGCACGGGCTCGATCACCTCGGCCTGGACGTCCGGAGCGAGCAGCGTCTCGACGTCCACCTCCTCGCGGTGCTGGGCCGACACGAGAACGGTGTCGACCCGCACCGGGGCGCCGCCCCGGTACTCGACGGTCACCTGCGCCTTGCCGTCGGGCCGGAGGTAGGGGATGACCCCGGCCTTGCGCACGTCGGCGAGGCGCTTGGTGAGCCGGTGCGCCATCGCGATCGGGAGCGGCATGAGCTCGTCCGTCTCGCGACAGGCGTACCCGAACATCATGCCCTGATCGCCGGCCCCCAGAGTGTCGAACACGTCCTCGGAGTGGCCCTCCCTGTGCTCGAGCGCGTCGTCCACGCCGCGCGCGATGTCGGGCGACTGCTCCTGGATGGCCGTCACGACGCCGCAGGTGCCGCCGTCGAGCCCGAACTTCGCATCGGTGTAGCCGATCTCGCTCACGGTGCGACGAACCACCGAGGGGATGTCCACGTACTCGGAGGTCGTGATCTCGCCGGCGACGATCACGATCCCCGTCGTGACCAGCGTCTCGCACGCCACCCGGCCCTGACGGTCCACCGCGAGGATGGCGTCGAGCACGGCGTCGGAGATCTGGTCGGCCAGCTTGTCCGGGTGCCCCTCCGTGACCGACTCGGAGGAAAACAGGTAGGCGTGGGTCATGACCGCGCGAGTATAGCCCGCGCCGTCGACGGGTCCGTCAGCGCGCGAGCAGCGCGGCGAGCCGGTCGCAGAGTGCCGCGGCCAGCTCGTGCTTGGTCCAGTCCCGCAGCGGGGAATCCCGGCCCGTCGCCGAGAGGATCGCCGCGTGGTTCGTGTCGCTCCCGAACCCGGTTCCCGATCGTCCGACCTCGTTCACGACGAGCAGATCGAGCCCCTTCGCCTCGAGCTTGGCGCGGCCCGCCGCCTCGAGGTCGTCCGTCTCCGCGGCGAACCCCACGAGGATCCGCCCGCCTCCGGCCGCCCCCAGCTCGGACAGGATGTCGGGCGTGGGAACCAGGCGGACCTCCGGGGGGCCCGCCTCCTTCTTGAGCTTGGTCCCCGCCACGCGCTCGGGGCGGAAGTCGGCGACCGCCGCAGCCATGACCACTGCGTCCGCGCCCTCGGCCGCCGCGAGCACCGCGGCGCGCATCTCCTCGGCCGTCGTCACGCGGACCAGGCGCGGTCCCTCGGGGGGCTCGACGGTTCCGGGGCCGACCACCAGCGTCACGTCGGCGCCCCGGTCCCACGCCTCCCGAGCGACCGCGAACCCCATCTTCCCCGTCGATCGGTTTCCGAGGAAGCGGACCGGGTCGATCGGCTCCCAGGTCGGTCCGGCCGTGACGACTACGCGCCGGCCGGCGAGGTCACGACCGTGCGCGAGGCTGTCCTCGATCGCCGCGAGGATCTCCTCCCCCTCCGCGAGCCGGCCCATCCCCTCGTCTCCGTGCGCGAGCGGCCCCGTCGCCGGTCCGACGATCCGCACTCCCCGACCGGCCAGGGCCGACAGGTTCGCCTGCGTTGCGGCGTGCTCCCACATGCCGGTGTGCATCGCCGGGGCGACGACGACCGGGCACCGGGCCTCGAGCAGCGTGGAGGTGAGGAGGTCGTCGGCGATGCCGGTCGCGAGCTTGGCGAGCACGTTGGCAGTCGCCGGCGCCACGACCGCCACCTCGGCCTCGTGAGCGAGGCGGACGTGGAGCACGGACCCCGGCTCGTCCCACAGGTCGGTGAAGACCCTCCGCCCGCTGAGGGCGGCGAACGTGTCCGGGCCCACGAACCGGGTCGCGGCCTCCGTCATCACGACCTGGACCTCGGCCCCCGCGCCGGTCAGCAAGCGCGTCAGGAAACAGGCCTTGTACGCGGCGACGCCGCCGGTGACGCCGAGCAGCACCCGGCGTCCCGCGAGCGGGCTACTTGATCCCAACCCCCTCGGGTCGATCGGCCAGGATCTTGCCCTCGGCGATCTCCTCGAGGGCGATCGACAGCGGCTTGTTCTTGAGGCCACCGGTCTCGACGAGCGGCGGCACGAACTCGCCGCGGCCCTCGCCGAGCTGGTTGTAGTAGGAGTTGATCTCTCGCGCGCGCTTGGCGGCGAGGATGACCAGCGTGTACTTGGAGTCGACCTCCGCGAGCAGGTCGTCGATCTTCGGCTCGATCATGGGTGCGTTGGTCCTTCGGTCGGGGTTCGGAACCCCTGGATTATAGCCTCCACCTCGGCGGCCGCCCGGTCCACGCGGTCGTTCACGATCACGTGGTCGAACCAGTCGCGCTCGCGCATCTCCGCCTGCGCGGTCGCGAGGCGCAGGTGCAGGCGGTCCTCGTTCTCGGTGCCGCGCGACCGCAGGCGCCGCTCGAGCTCCTCCATCGAGGGGGGCGCGAGGAACACCAGGACGGCGTCGGGCACGCGCTCCCGGACCTGCCTGGCCCCCTGCACGTCGATCTCCAGGATGACGTCACGTCCGTCTGCGAGAGCTCGCTCCACCGGTTCGGCCGGCGTTCCCGAGCGGTGGCCGACCACGTGCGCCCACTCCAGCAGCGCCCCGGAGGCGACGAGCTCGTCGAAGCGCCGGTCGGTGACGAACAGGTAGTCGACCCCGTCCCGCTCGGAGGGACGGGGTCGACGGGTGGTGACGGAGACCGAGAGCCGGATCTCGGGATGGCGCTCGAGGACCCGCCGAACGACGGTCCCCTTGCCGACCCCCGAGGGGCCGGAGATCACGAAGAGCGTCCCTCGCCGGCTCAGCGAGGCGCTACTTCTTGGAGAACTCGGCGAGCAGGGAGTCGCGCTGCTTGGCACCGAGTCCGCGGATCCGACGGCTCGCGGAGATGTCCAGCTTCTCCATGATCTTCCGTGCCCGGACCTTCCCCACCCCGGGCAGGGACTCGAGGACGGTGGACACCTTCATCTTGCCGACGGTGTCGTCGTCCTGCTTGGACAGCACGTCCTTCAGCGTGCGCTTTCCGGACTTCAGC
>Ga0070741_10014021_pt1 | contig 13976 bp, 10 predicted proteins | sample Coa_R1_4_FD_66440 | JGI IMG/M metagenome (GOLD analysis project Ga0070741, IMG submission 66440) | Surface soil microbial communities from Centralia Pennsylvania, which are recovering from an underground coalmine fire - Coalmine... | ecosystem: Environmental > Terrestrial > Soil > Unclassified ... | reverse complement strand
TCCGCAAGCCGAACGGCATTTTCCCGCACCCCTGGTTCCGGGTCGGCGAGCGCCTTCTCCAGCACGGCGTCATCAAGCCGGCCCAATCCCTCAAGCGTCCACAGCGCGTGGAGGCGTCCCACGGCAGACTGGCTTTCGTTAAACAGCTTCACCAAGTCGGGCGCCGCGCCGGCAGGTTTGCGATCGACCAGCAGCCTCTGCGCCGTCCGCCTCCACCACACGTTCGGATTTGCCAGTTGCTTGACCAACTCCTGGTCTGAGGCCGAGCCCAGCCGGATATTCTTCGGAAGCTCCAGGCCGGAATCCGGCACGATCCGATAGATCCGCCCGCGATCGATTCCCTTGATCAGATCCGGCGAGTGATGCTCCCTCGTCGACATCCATTCCGGATGCTCGATGGCCAGCCGGTAAAAGTCCATCAGGTAAAGCGCACCATCCGGCCCGACCGTGAAGTTCACAGGCCGGAACCAGGCATCGGTCGAGGCAAGAAATTCAACATTCGGCCGGTCGCGGCGCGCCGTGAACGTCGCCCCGGCCTCCGATACCAGGTCTCTATGCACCAGGTTGTGGGCAGGCTCAGCTACGAAAAACGCGCCCCGGTAGAAGGTGAGACCGCAGGCTGAGGTGAACTGTCCTACATCGCTAAGCAGCTCAAATCGCGGATTGGCCGTGATGGGAAATACCTTCGCGGCCGCGCCGTGATCGGAGATGTTCTGCATCGCAGACGCGACGGGTAGATCGGGGTTACGCCGCAGATACTGCCCGGCGATCACCTCCTGCCGTATATGGTCGCTGTTGTTGAGCGTGAAATGGTGTCCCCATTCGTCGAAGGCCTGACCGAACTGCGAGGTTCCTGAGAGGGCTTCAAGCTGGAAGGAGTCCGGCCGGAAGCGTACGTTGTGGTCGTGGTCGGTGAGGCGCACCTGCGGCTTATCCACGTAGCGGATATCGGAGCCGCGATCGCCGAACTGTTCTTTAAAGATAATTGCCGTGGCCGCCCGCTCGTGCGCCAGGTAGATCCAGTTGTCCAGACCATAGACGGGATTGTTGACCGTGTGCTGCGGATTGGTGATCGCGAAACCGGTCAGCACCACGCGCTTGACGTCCGCCTTGCCATCGCCGTTGGTGTCCTCCAGGTAGACAACGTCGGGCGTGTCGGTGACCAGAATGCCCTTCTTCCAGCGCATGACGCCGGTGGGCATCACCAGGTTTTCGGCAAATATCGTGCTGCGATCCGGAATGCCATCACCATTGGTGTCCTCCAGCAGCTTAACGCGGCCGATGCGGCCTTCGGTGTTCAACGGGTAGCCGCGATCTTCGACAACATAGATTCTGCCGTTCTCGTCAAACTCCATCGCCGCGGGCGACACTACGTCGGGCTCGCTCGCGAAGACCTCGATTCGGTAGCCCGGTTCGATCCGGAACGTGCCCAGTGCATCCTTAGGTCCGTATGGCGGGCCGGACTTTCGGCATGCGGCCAGCACCACGGCCGCGGCGCACAACAACGCTTTTCTCATCGAAACTCCAGAATGGTATTGGGCTGAACCGTGACGTAAAGCGTATCACCGTCACGGCGGAAATATTGTTCGTTCCACCGATCCGTTGGGCCTGCTTTCCGTCCAAGTAAACGCTCGCGGCCGGCGAAAACCCGCTTGACGCCCGGGGCGGCAAATTCCAGCGTCAGACTCATGTTGTAGATCCGCGGATCCAGATCGTTATAGACGGCGAACCGCGCCTTCGCGCCGGCCGGAGCAAGCGGCCGCACCTCGGTGCGCTCGCTCACCGTGTGATATCCGTAGAGCGGACCCATCGGCACATACCAAACGTCGGCCCTTCCGCCGATATGCGCCAGGTGCTGCTCGTAAAACCCCTCCGGCCCGAGGTCGAGCCACTGCGGATGCGACATCAGGTTGTAGATCCCGCCCTGCCGGTGTACTTCGTCGAACTTGGCATTCAGCTCGACGACATCGGTGCGGCCGGACTTGGCGATGCCGCCCTTCCTCTGCGCCACCTGCGTATATCCGGCGTTGTAGGGGTTGCTGTCCCAAGTTTGCACGTTCGGAACCAGGTGGCCGTCTTCCGCTTCGCGCGGATAGTTGCGAGCCACCAGGTAACCGGCGCGCCGGATTCGGTCCTGAATGAAATCAAAGCCCGCGCAGAGCCCGCAAGGGTAGCACCACGACCAGACGTACGGCTGGCCGGCGTTCCGCAGGATGTCGTCGCGCGAGCCCCCGATCTCGCTTTCGCTGTAGGCATCTTTGCAAAAGTCCGCTGCGCCCGGCCACTGACAGCGATGCGTGCGCGAGTGCGAGCCGATTTCATGGCCATTGGCCACCGCCTGCCGCAGACGAGGCCATAACTCGGAAATCGGACCACGCTCCGTGCTGACGAAAATCGTGGCCTTAATGCCGTGGCGGTCCATGGCATCAATCGAGGCCGGGACGAAGCGCGTGGAATCATCGATCGTGTGGGTAACTACAGCCCGGCTGTGATTCAGATACCGGCTTTTGCCCACGAAGCGGATCGCGTCCCGCTCGCTTGCCGTGCGCAGATCCTTCTCATGGACGTGAAGACGGCTGAGCGGGTCTCCGCCGATGACTCCCACAGGAGCAGCGCCCGTCGCGCAGGCGCTCGGGATGCCGGCCAGCACGGCGCCCGCGAAAAGAATTCGCAGCATGATAGTACGCTCATATTACAACCCATGCAGATCCGCATCCTCAATGTGGAACTGAGCTACGAAGACTGGCCCTATCGGACGCCCTACATGTTCGGCGGCCGCAGCGTCGATCGGGCGACCCTGCTGAACGTGCGCTGCGAAATCGCCGCGGCTGATGGACGGACATGCAGCGGGTTCGGCTCCATGAGCCTGGGCAACATGTGGGCGTTTCCGTCCCGCGCACTTTCTTACGATCAGACGCTCGCCGCGATGAAGGCGCTCGCTGCCCGGATTCGCTCAATTACCGTCGGGTGCGGCCTGGGCGGCCACCCAATTGAGCTGAATATCGCGCTGGAGCCTGAATATCTGCGCGCGGCGGCCGAAGTTTCGCGCGAGCTCGCCCTGGCCGAACCGATCCCGAAGCTATGCACGATGGTGGTGGCCAGCCCCTTTGATCTGGCGCTTCATGATGCCTACGGCAAAGCGCACGGCCTGAGCAGCTATGCCGCTTTGGGCCAGGAACTCCTCAGGCCCGATCTCTCGCGTGCTCTATTGCCGCATATTTGCTCTACGCCCCGCCGGCGGATCTTCGTGTATCATTCCGTCGGCGCTTCCGATCCCCTCTTCGACTCGGACGTGCAGACTCCCGTGGGAGACGGGCTGCCCGAAACGTTAGGCGGATGGATCCGGCGCGACGGCATCTCGCATATCAAGATCAAGCTAAACGGCAATGATCTCGCGGCCGATCTCGATCGCGTCGTGGCCATTGACCGCGCCTCGGCCGAAGCACAGGCCGGGCTCGGCATCTCGAGCTGGTTCTATTGCCTGGATTTTAACGAGCAGTGCCCCGATGGAGATTACCTGCTGGAGTTTCTGTATAAACTTCGCGAACGGAGGCCGGCCGCATTCGATCGCATTCAATACATCGAGCAGCCGACCGCCCGCGATCTTGCCGCCAGCCGCTCAAACCGGATGCACGAAGCGGCGAGGCTTCGGCCCGTGGTCATCGACGAATCTCTAACCGATCTTGAGACGCTGGAGCGCGCGCGTGAGCTAGGCTACACCGGCGTTGCGCTCAAAGCGTGCAAGCAGCTCAGCCAGGCGCTGCTTATGGCCGCGGCCGCGCGCGAACGCGGCATGTTCCTCTGCGTTCAGGACCTGACGTGTCCCGGCGCCGCCTTTATTGCATCAGCGGGCCTGGCCGCGCACGCCCGCGGCGTCACCGCGATGGAAGCCAACGCGCGGCAATACGTACCTCGGGCCAACCAGCCTTGGGAAAGCCGCTTCCCCGGACTCTTCCGGGTTTCGCGCGGCGCCATTGAGACCGCCGCATTGACCGGCCCAGGTCTCGGCTTCTGAGCGTGTTTCGTTTTGCATCCAGGTTGCAGACAGGATCCCTTTTACGTCAGGCGTTGAGGTATTAGCGGTTTATCTATTGACACTCAGTTGCAGCTTGCACTAACCTGATTCTGCGCTGGCTTGGGATTTTGCGAGTCAGTCGCAACAGAATCGCAGCGCCAAGTCCGGGCGCCACACTCTTGGCGGAGCAGCGCCCGGGCCCGGCAGATCGACAACCCCGAGAGGTTGGGACCACCCGCATTGTAGGTTGCCAGCCTCCGGCATTTCAACAGGAGGCGGTATCCCATCGTGGCCGGCAATCGCCGCCGCGGCTTCGCGCTGCGCGGCTGGTTCTTTCAGGTTCATCTCTGGACCGGCATCGGCGCCGGCCTGTATGTCCTTGCGATGAGTCTGAGCGGGAGCGCGCTGGTCTTCCGCGAAGAGCTGGAAGCCCTCTATCCCGGCAAGGCGCGCACTGTACGCGTAAGAGGCGATCGGGCGCCGCTCGAAGAAGTACGAAAGACGGTCGCGCGGCGGTTTCCTGGCTACAAGGTCGCATGGATTCGGGAGCCGGAACGTCCGGACCAGGCTTACGACGTCTGGTTTGAGAAGGGCGAGGATGCGCGCCTGGCGCTCGTGGATCCATATGACGCGCGGTTCCTCGGCGAAGTCGGAGCAACCAGCACGCTCTGGACGTTTCTTCAACACCTGCATTTTTATCTTTTCGCCGGCAGAACCGGCCTCCTCATCAACGGCGCCGGAGGGCTGCTTTTGGGGCTGTTGTGTGTTACGGGACTGGTCATCTGGTGGCCCGGGAGAACGAACTGGGCGCGCGCTCTGACAGTGAATTGGAGCGGCGGCTGGAAGCGGCTGAACTGGGATCTGCACAGCGCCGGAGGCGCATGGACCATTGCATTCGTAGCAGTTTGGGCTCTCACGGGAGCATATTTCGGGTTTCCACAGCCGTTCGTCAGGGTCATTGACGCGTTTCTTCCGATGAGCTCGGAGGTGCCCTCGCCTGCCGGTCCGGCCGACGGGCGGGGGCAGTTCCCTGTCGATTCCCTGGTGGAGCGAGCGCTCGCCGCTGTTCCAGGACACTGGCCCACGTTGATCGGCCTTCCGCATCACGAGGGCGAAAACCTGGCCGTGGTCTACCTGCTTCCGCAGGAATCGCACGACAGGCTGAAGACCACGTACGTGTACTTGAATCCGTTCACGGCCGAGATCCTGGACATCCGGCGTCCCGAAAACAGCAGGCCTGGAGACCGCATTCTGTCCTGGCTGGCACGGCTGCATTTCGGCGATTTCGGCGGGTGGCCGGTCAAGACCGTCTGGGCGGTCCTGGGGCTGACGCCGGCGTTGTTGTTCGTAACAGGCTTTTTGATGTGGTGGAACCGCGTGCTCAGCAAGCGTTGGCGCCGCTGGCGCGCACGCGTAGTGATCGGCGAAAAAGCCGGAGGAGTGCAATGATCAGACGATTCTTCGAAGCTCTATTCATCCATGCGGCGTTCTGCTGCGCTTTACCGATTTCGATGGCCAGTGCGCAAACGTCGGCGGCCATTTCCGGCCGTGTGCTGGATTCCACCGGCGGCGCGCTTCCGGGGGCCTTGCTGAAGATCACGGGACCATCGGGACAGACGAGAGAAACAGCCGCCGGTCCGGACGGCTCGTTTCGAATCGAAGGACTGGAACCCGGCGCTTACCGCTTGGGCGCGAGCAGCCGAGGACTTTCCGAGGAGGCCCGGGATCTCCTTCTCTCCGCCGGGCAGGTTCTGACTCTGACGATTACACTGCGCCCTTCCGTGCTGCCTCAATCGGTGGAAGTCGTGGCCTCTGTTGAGTCCGTCTCCGGCACGGTGACAAAAATGGACGTTCCGCTGCTCGAAACGCCCCAAGCCATCACAGTCATCCCACGCACGCAGATCGAGCAACAGTCGCCGCTCAGCTTCCAGGAAGCGCTCCGCTATGCGGCAGGGGTCTCTACGGATTCTTACGGATTCGACGGCCGCGGAGACTGGGCGGTGATCCGCGGGAGTGAAGAGTGGGGGCAATATCTTAACGGTCTGAAAATGCTGTTCGGTTATTACAATAACGTTCGGCCCGATCCCTATACCCTTGAGCGCATCGAAGTGATGCGGGGGCCGTCTTCGGTGCTGTTCGGTCAAAGCGGATTCGGCGGCGTGGTGAATCTGGTATCGAAGCGGCCGCTTGCCGAACATCATTCGGAAATCCAGGTGCAGCTCGGAAGTTACCGCCGCAGGCAGATAGCGCTCGATCTGACCGGCCCGATGGACGGGCGGGGCAGGTGGCTCTACCGCCTAGTGGGCCTGGCGCGCGACAGCAATACCCAGGTGGACCATGTTCCGGACAACCGCCTGCTGGTTGCTCCCTCTCTGACATGGCGGCCGCGAGCGGGCACGTCGTTCACCGTCCTGACGAATTTTCAGCAGGACAGATCCGGTTCATCGCTCGGCTTTTTTCCGTGGCAAGGTACGCTGCTGCCGAATCCGATGGGGCAGATTCCAACCAATACATTCATCAGCGAGCCGGGCTTTGACGAATATCGCACGGGGCAGGCTGCCATCGGCTACCTGTTCCAGCATCAACTCAACAACCGGTGGACCATTCGGCAGAACTTGAATTACTCCGACAGCAAGGCCAGCTATCAATCGTTGTGGAGCAGTTTCAATCCAAGACCCGTATTGAATCCCGATAATCGGACAATTAATCGCGATATCTATGTCAGCAAGCCGCGGGCGAGGAGCCCCGTGGTCGATACGCAGGCGGAAACGCGCTTCGCCACCGGAGCCCTGCGCCATAATATGCTGTTCGGCGTGGATTATCAGAAGGCCGTGATCAATCAGCGGTGGGGCATGGATCAGGCGCCGCCCATTGATGTGTTCGCGCCGCACTACGGCAACTACACCGTTCCGCCGCTCACGACTTATCCGGAGGAGCGGCAGGACCAGCTCGGCATGTACGCGCAGGATCATATGCAGTTTCGAGAACACTGGTCGGCGATGCTGAGCATTCGCCGGGATCGCGCAAACTCGAAATTGCAGGATGATCCGGCGAGCAGGAACCGGGACACCGCAGTTACCGGGCGAGCCGGAGTGGTCTATCAACCCCATTCGGGTCTGGCGCCATATTTCAGCTATTCGCAGTCCTTTCAGCCTCTGGCGGGAGCCGATATTTACAACCGGCCGTATAAGCCGGTGCGCGCGCGGCAGTGGGAGATGGGCGCGAAGTACCAGCCGGGCGCAGGGCAAAACCTGATCACGGCGGCAGCTTTTCACATTAACGAGCAGAACCGCCTGACGCCGGACTCGCAAAATCCTCTGAACAGCATTCAGATTGGCGAGGCCAGGGTCCGCGGTTTTGAGCTCGAGAGCCGCACGCAGCCTTTCCAGCGCCTGAGCGTCATCGCAAACTATACGTTTCTGGATGCTCGGGTGTCGCGGAGCAATGGTTCCGATTTAGGCAAGCGGCTTCCTATTGTGCCCAGGCATTTCGCATCGCTTTGGGGCGTGCAAAGCTTCCGTACGCCGCGCCTGGCGGGAACGCTCAGCGTCGGCGGCGGAATCCGCTATACCGGCTCCTCCTTTGACGGCGGCGACATGCTGCGAACTCCAGCTTACACTCTGTACGACCTGATGTTCGCCTATGAGCGCCCGGCGTGGAGGATCTCGCTGAACGCGGCGAACGTGACCGACAAAGTTTACATCGCATCGTGTCTGGCCCGGGGCGACTGCTTCTACGGCTTCAGACGGGCGATCACGGCGACGATCCGGTTTCGATATTAGTGCGGCAAGAGAGCCCGTTGCGCGTGTGATACAATTCGGGGCCAGTGGGCACCGCCGCCTCCACGGTTTCCCGGGTCAACATCCGTCGCGCTCAGACCACTGTCGTAATTTTGATGACGTGTCTAAGCGCGATGAGCTATTTCGATCGCACTCTCCTCTCGATTGCCGGTCCCACCATCATGAGGGAGCATGGCATCTCGGAGACCCAGATGGGGACGGTGTACTCCGCATTCCTGCTCACCTATGCCGTGCTCATGAGCCCCTGGGGAGTGTTGGTGGATCGTTTCGGGCCGCGCCTCGTGCTATCAGTAACGGGCTGGGCGGGAGCGCTGCTGACAGGCTTCACGGCTCTCTGCGCGAGTCTTCCTCAATTTTTGCTGGTTCGACTGGGCTTTGGAGTGGCTGCGTCTCCAATCTATCCCGCTTGCACGCGCATGACGGCGAACTGGGTGCCGCCCAACCAGACGGCGGGCGCACAAGCCTGGATTGTCAGCGGGGCCGGACTGGGCGCGGCGTTGTCACCAGTCGCCTTTTCGGCGCTGATGTTTCGCTACGGCTGGAGGGCCGCTACCTGGATCGCCGCTCTGGCCACTGCGGTCTTATATACCGTATGGCACTTTCAGGTGAGAGATCATCCGTCTGGAGTCTCTGAGGGGAAGAGCGCCGAGTCCCGCGAAGGTCTCGCCCGGACGTATCGCTTTTTGCTGGGGAATCGCAATCTGGTGCTGCTGGCGCTCAGCTACTTCTGTCTCGATTATTTCGAATACATTTTCTACTACTGGATCTATTACTATTTTGGCGAGATCCGGCATATGGGGAGGAACGAAAGCGCAGGCTATGTGAGCGTCCTGATGGTGGCGATGGTAGTGATGACACCGGTGGGCGGCTGGGCATGCGATCGCTTGACCTCGACTCTGGGCCGCAAATGGGGACGCCGCCTCGTTCCGATCGTCACGATGACGCTCAGCGCGATTCTGCTGTTTCTGGGCGCCAGCGGAGTCGGAACGGTCGCTACCGTTACGCTGCTTGCACTCGCGCTGGGATTTTGCTCGAGCGCCGAAGGAGCTTTTTGGGCTTCCACCATCGACGCCGGCGGGCGGCACACGGGCGCTGCCGCAGGATTCATGAACAGCACCGGCAATCTGGGTGGTATTCTCGCGCCGGTACTTACACCTCTTATCGCCGGACGCATGGGTTGGCAATGGGGCCTTTACTTTGGCAGCCTTGTCGTGACGCTGGGTGTACTCGCCTGGTTCTTTATCGACGTGACCGAGCCGGTTCCCGCAGAGGCGCCCAGCCCTGTTTGAGCCGGAGCGCGCGTGGGCCGGGTTGAGGCGCTGTTCGTCAGAATTCTCGGCTTTATCTACCTGGCTGCGTTCGGCTCGTTGGCAGTGCAGGTAACCGGGCTGATCGGCTCCAATGGTATTTCGCCTGCGCGCGATTTTCTGGCCTCCATGCGCCAGGCACTGGGGCCCGCCGCCTATTGGTATGAGCCTTCCGTGCTATGGCTCAACTCCTCCGACCGCGCGATTCTGCTCGTCTGTGTCGCAGGAGTCGTCGCTTCCCTGCTCGTCATTGCGGGAGTAGTCATCCGCCCCGCTCTGGTACTTCTGCTCCTGTTGTACCTGTCGCTCTCCACGGCCGGTCAGGATTTCCTCTCCTATCAATGGGACGTGCTGCTTCTCGAAACCGGGTTCCTCGCCATCTTTCTGGCCGGCAGCCCCACGCGGATTTTGCTGTTCCGCTGGCTCCTGTTTCGGCTCATGTTTCTTTCCGGAGCCGTGAAGCTGCTAAGCCGCGACGCCGCCTGGCGAAATCTGACCGCGCTCCACTATCACTACGAGACGCAACCGCTGCCGACACCGCCTGCCTGGTATTTCTACCAGCTTCCGATGGGTTTCCAGAAGGCGTCGACATTTGTGGTGCTCGCCGTCGAGTTGGCAGTACCGTGTCTCTTCTTCGCACCGCGGCGCCTCCGATTCTGGGCCGCCTGGATCACGGTCGGCCTCCAGGTCCTCATCCTGCTCACCGGAAACTATGCCTTTTTCAATCTGCTTGCGATCGCTCTTTGCCTGTTCCTGTTCGACGACGCGGCTCTCGGGCGCCTGCTGCCGAAATGGAATCCGAAGCCCCTCGTTCGCCGTGCCCCGATGCCGGCTATCTCAGCGGCGCTGGCCGGCTTCGTTTTGCTCGTGAGCGGTCTTGAGATGGTCGAGACGTTTTCTCTCCCGGTGCCCGGCCCTGCTCGGGCGCTCCTCCGGCTCGTCTCGCCGCTGCGCATCGTGAATTCATATGGGCTATTTGCCGTGATGACCACCAGCAGGCCCGAGATCATCGTCGAAGGTTCGAATGACGGAGCGAACTGGGCGCGCTACGAGTTCCGCTACAAGCCCGGCCGGCTCGACCGCGCGCCTCCGTGGGTTGCTCCGCATCAGCCGCGGCTCGATTGGCAGATGTGGTTCGCCGCTCTGAGCGATTATCGGCAGAACCCCTGGTTCAGCAGTTTCCTTCTGCGCCTTTTGCAGGGTTCCGAGCCTGTTCTAAGGCTGCTCGAACACAATCCATTCCCTGATCGAGCCCCGCGCTACATTCGCGCGCTTCTGTTCGACTACGAGTTCACCGGCCTCGGCTCGGGCGGCGCGTGGTGGAAACAGAAACCAAAAGGTTTCTATTTCCCGGCTGCAAGCCTTCGGACCCAGCAATAAGCAGTTTGGAATCAAAAACTTACATCGGTGGAAACCGTTTCGTTGACAAGGTACAATGGTTACGTACCCCCAGGAAGTGCAAGATGCGTTCAATTCGAAATTTTTGGCCCTGGGAATTCCAGGAACTGGAGATCTACGAGAACCCTTCATGGGACTTGCCGGGATTGCGCCACCCGAAGCCGCAGGCAAGGCGCAAACAAGTTCCGAAACCGGCCAAAGGCCAGGCGCGCCATTAAGCCTTCGGGGCCTTGTTAGTGACCTTTAGGTTTTTCTCATCCCAGTAGAGAACTCGCCCTTCACGATAGGACTGCACGGCCATTGAGATCGTGACTTGAGCGTGGAAAGCGGTTTCCACATCCAGCACAGGCTTTTGCCGGGTTCGCATGCAATCGAGAAAGTTCTGGATGTGCGCTTCCATCGCGTTCTTCTCGTCAACCGGGATGCGGGCCTCGGCATCGCCAAATTTGCTTTTGTAGGCCTCGGTGATTACCTTCCGCTCCGGGATCAGTGTGATGTGGTCTGTCTTTCCTTCGAACATGCCGTGGTCGACCATGATGATGGTGCCTTCATGTCCGCGAATCAAGCCGGGGATGTGCCTGGAGTTGGCCATTGATGAACTCAGCACGAGCGAATGGCCCTCGGCAAAATCCGCCAGCAGGTTAAACGTGTCCGGTACCTCCCGCTCGTCTTTAAACACATAGATGCCGCCGCCTGCCATCACCCGCTGCGGAAACTGCGGCTTGGGCCAGCAGATGTTCAAAGGCGCAACCACGTGGAAGAAGAGATCGGTCGCGATACCTCCGGAGTAGTCCCAGTATTTGCGGAAACGGAAAAACCGGTCGGCATTGTATGGCCGTTTGGGCGCCGGCCCGAGCCACATCTTCCAGTCAATATAGTTCTCACCTTTTCCGTCCGGACCGGCCTCGGCATCGATCGGCCAGTTCCACTCCCCTTCGGTCGAGTTCCGATGATAGGAGCCCTGGCTCATGAGCATATGCCCGATAGCTCCGTCCGCAATGTATTTCTTAGCTTTGTGCCATTGGTCCGCCGACGTGGTTTGCGAGCCGACCTGGAGCACGCGCTTCGCCTCGCGCACCGTTTGAACCAGTTGTTTAGCCTCCTCGATCGTGTGACACATCGGCTTTTCGAGGTACACATCTTTGCCCCGGTCCATGGCCTCCAGCGCCACCCGGGCGTGCCAGTGGTCCGGAGTAGCGACGACAACCGCATCCACATCGCCGCGGTTGATCACTTCTCGATAATCCAGGTACCCATCGCACTTGAATCGCTCTGCCGCCTGTCTTTTGCGCTTCTCGTAAACATCGCAAACAGCCACGATCGTGCAGGCATTGGTCTTCTCGCCGAAGGCGGAAAACTGACGAGCTAAATAGGCGCCGCGCCCGCCCACACCGATGACTCCGAGATTGATCCGGTCGTTGGCGCCGATGACTCGGCCGCTTACTGCCTTGCTGGGCCTGGCCAACAAACTCCCAGCCGCTTGCAGTGTTGCTCCCGCGGCAGCCGCCTTCTTGATAAAATCCCGGCGCTTGACCGACATGTGCGTCTCAGACATCGTCTCTCCAAACCTCCGACGGTAATCACCACCAGTCTACTTCGAAAGCGATTGTGGATGTGCGAAACTCACGGGCGCGTAAACATTTCCTGGTTCCAATCGTAACGTGAATTTTTGTTCCTATCTTCACAGAATGTATGTCTTTGAATTTCAAGCTAAACAGCGGTGGTGACAGAATTGCTGACCGCCACGGAGAGGGCAGACCATGAAACGTACCGTTTTGATCACTTGCGCCCTGACGGGTGGGATCATCGCGTCGGGATGCGCGACCAAGAAATACGTTCGGAACACGACCGCGCCGATTCAGGCGAAGGTGGATCAGGTGGGGGAGCAGACAACCAAGAATGGTCAGGCGATCGAGCAGACTCGCACGGACCTGAAGGGAGTTGACGAGAAAGCGCAGAGTGGAATCAGCGCCGCGCAGGAGCGCGCGATGACCGCCGACACACACGCGGGCGAGGCCATGAAGCAGGCCACGGAGGCATCCAATAAGGCCGCGCAAGGCATCGAGATGGCCGGCAAGAACAGCCAGGAGTTGAATGGTCTCCGGCAGGTGGTTTCCAATCTCGACGACTACAAATTGGCGTCCGAGATTTCTATCCCCTTCAAATTTGATAAGTACACACTGACCGACGATGACAAGAAGCAGCTTGACGACCTAGCGGCGAATACCCGCAAGTCCAAACGGTACTTCATCGCAGTGGAGGGGTTCACGGATCGCATCGGCACCAATGAATATAATCAGCAACTCAGCCGTCGACGCGCCGACTCCGTTGTGCAGTATCTGGTAACGAAGCATGACATCCCTCTGTACCGGATCCACATGATCGGGCTCGGCGAGCAGAAGCCGGTAGCTGAGGGTCGGACACGAGCCGACCGGGCCAAGAATCGCCGGGTCGAGGTAAAGGTATTCAGCGCGGACCAGACGGCCGCGATGTCGCAATTGCAGAAGTAACTCTCAACTGCTTCTCTCGCTGGGATGTCCGGCGCGAGCCGTTTGCACTACCGGAGCGCGCCGGAATGCCTGCCACCAGGCATAGAGGCAGAAAAGACTTGAGAAGACCAGCACCAGGTTGCCAAAGGCCACGGTGTTCCTCGAAAGGTGTCGAAGCGACTGACCGATGGCGGCGCCGGTGAATTGGACGCCCAGCGCTCCGGTAACCAGAAGCAGAAGACGATCCTTTTTCCGCGCCGCGATCAGTAGCAACCACAATGCCAGGTCCAGAATCACCGAGCAGAAACTCATGTCGCGGCTTACTAATGTCATCCACGCATTGAGCCGCAAATCCGGTCTGTAATGCAATAAGAAAGAAGCAATTGGGACGACCAATGCTACTGCGAACACGAAAAGCCGGATAGGGCGGCGTTTAGTTGAAGCCTCCGACGCCTGATGGATGAGATCCAGCACCAGGCAGAAGATCAGGATCTGCGAAATGATCTCATCAATCCAGTAAAGGTTCCTGAAAAGCAATCGAAAGTGAGTTCCCGACGCGGTTTTCGCGGCGACTTCCACCACCGTAGTGAGGAACAGGGTAGTGCAATAGGCGAAAACAAATGGAAATCGTCTATAAAGTCCCCGCGATAATGCGCCAATGACGAGTAATTCAAGGATTACTCCAATCACCCAAGATAGATACTGGAGAAACTCCATTTAGCTCCGAATAGAACAACTCTATACCGGGCGGAGCTCCAGCACAAATGGGGGCCTAAGCCTGCTCCCAGGGATCGGGCGGGAAGGTCGGTCCATGCGCAACTTTGTTCTCCCACGGATCGGGCGGGAAGGTCGGCCCATGCGCAACTTTGTTCTCCCACGGATCGGGCGGGAAGGTCGGCCCATGCGCTATCTTGTTCTCCCACGGATCGGGCGGGAAGGTCGGCCCATGCGCTATCTTGTTCTCCCA
>Ga0070741_10014020_pt1 | contig 13978 bp, 15 predicted proteins | sample Coa_R1_4_FD_66440 | JGI IMG/M metagenome (GOLD analysis project Ga0070741, IMG submission 66440) | Surface soil microbial communities from Centralia Pennsylvania, which are recovering from an underground coalmine fire - Coalmine... | ecosystem: Environmental > Terrestrial > Soil > Unclassified ... | reverse complement strand
GCGCTCCATTCGGATCGTCGATGAATACCTGCCAGATTCCGGTGTTGACCTGCCGTCGCGTCAGGGCGCGGATACCGGCACGCTCCAGTCGCGCAAGGGTGCCGCGCAGATCCCGAGCCGAGAATGCCACGTGGTCGATCACGCCCGACTTGAGCTCGTCGTGAGGCCGGCCGCCGGAGATGTGCACGATCGGCGAATCGCCCTGGTAGAGCCAGGCGCCCGGAAAATCGAAACCGGGACGATCGCCCTCGCGCAGGCCGAGCACGTCGCAGTAGAACGCGACGGTCCTGGGCACGTCGTCGGTGAGCACATTGAAGTGATTCATGCCGGTGATTGCCATCGATGCCTCCAGTTGCGGTGAGCGCGGATTTCGAAGCCAGTTTACTGCAGCGCGTCGGCCATGAACGCGCGCAGGAGCTCGGTGGCGGCGGGCCCGTGCGGATCGAAGAACTTCACGGCGGGGTCGCCGCCGCTCCAGGCGTGACCGAGGCCCTCGACCAGGACGAGACGGGCAATGAGGCGTGAGTCCTCGTGCCAGTCGCGTGTCGTCACCCGCCGTCCTTCGGCAGTCGACGCGACATCCTCGCGCAGTGGCGCAGGCAGCGGTGCGGGGGCCGCCTCGACGCCAGGATAGCGCGCGAATGCCAGCGCCTGCCGGATGATCTCCGTCGCGTGCATGGGCGCGACGACGTCGTCCTGCATGCCTTGCACTGCGATCACGGGCACGGCGTGGGCGCGTGTGCCCCCCTGCTCGCGCGCCGCGCGTGCGATCGCGACGATGTCGGTGTCCGGGCCGCGCTGGAGCACGTCGAGCGCCGTCATCGGCGAGCTGGCGGCACCCGCGGCAATGCCGGAATGCAGGAACGCCCCGGCGACGAGACCCGAGTTGCGGATCGTCAGTGCGGCGACAAGACCCGCACCGGAAGAGAGCCCGGCCGCGAACACGCGCTTGCGATGCACGCGATAGCGCCTGCGCACGGCGCGAATCTGCGCGGCGAGGATGGCCGTCTCGCCAGCACCCGCACTGGTGCGGCGATCGAACCAGTTCCAGCAGCCCCACGCATTGGCGCGCGGATTCTGCTTCGGCAGCAGCACGAGGCAGTCGAGCGCATCGGCGAGTCGAGTGATGCGCGATCCCGTGGCGATGTCTTCCGCCGTCTGCCGGCAGCCGTGCACGAGCACGAGCAGCGCTCGCCGGCGAAAGCGCCAGCGCGTGTCCCCCGCGGGCACATAGATGAGGTAATCCCGGCGCGGCCAGATCCACGGCGCGACGAGCAGCAGGCCGCGCCAGGAGAACTTGGATCCTTGTTCGAAACGGCCCGGCCGGGGCGGCGCGCGGCGGAAGATCCGCGCGAGCCGTTCGCGCAGGCGAGTCCACAATAAGGCAAGCCGCGAAGGCATGGGCTTAGGTGCGCGCTCGCAGCACGGGGTTGCTGTCGTGCATCGAGGGCTCGCCGATCATCCGAACGGAACGCTCCCCCCGCGTTCCGTCAAATCAGCACGATGTCGTACTGCTCCTGCGTATAGATCGACTCGACCTGCAGCGAGATGGGCTTGCCGATGAAGTCGCCCAGGTGGGCGAGGCTTTGCGATTCCTCGTCGAGAAAGAGATCGATCACCGACTGCGACGCGAGAATGCGGAACTCGCGCGCATTGAACTGCCGCGCCTCGCGCAGGATCTCGCGCAGGATCTCGTAGCAGATCGTTTGCGCGGTCTTGAGCTCGCCGCGGCCGGTGCAGGTGGGACAGGGCTCGCACAGCACGTGGGCAAGCGATTCGCGCGTGCGCTTGCGCGTCATCTCGACTAAGCCGAGCTGGGTGAAGCCGTTCACCGTGAGACGGGTGCGGTCCTTCTCGAGCGCGCGGTTGAGCTCGGCGAGCACGGCGGTGCGATGCTCCGGCTGCTCCATGTCGATGAAATCGATGATGATGATGCCGCCCAGGTTGCGCAGCCGCAGCTGCCGCGCGATCACCTGCGCCGCCTCGAGATTGGTCTTGAAGATCGTGTCGTCGAAGCTGCGGCCGCCGACGAACCCGCCGGTATTGACGTCGATGGTCGTCATCGCCTCGGTCTGGTCGATGATGAGATAGCCGCCCGACTTCAAATCCACGCGGCGCGCGAGCGCCTTCTCGATCTCGTCCTCGACGCCGTTCAAATCGAACAGCGGCCGCTCGCCGGCATAGTGCTCGATGCGCTCGAGCAGCGCCGGCGTGTACTCGCGCGCGAACTCGAGCATCTTGATGTAGGTCTCGCGCGAGTCGACCAGCACGCGCGTGGTCTCCTCGGTCGCCATGTCGCGCAGCACGCGTTGCGCGAGCGACAGGTCCTGATACAGCAGTGCGGGTGCGGGCACTTCGCGCGCGCGCTGGTTCAGATCGCGCCAGAGCTTGGTCAGGTACTCGATGTCGCCCTGCATCTCGCGCGTGGTCGCGGTCTCCGCCATGGTGCGGATGATGAAGCCGCCGCTCAATCCTTCGGGGAGGAGCTGCTGCAAACGCTCGCGCAGGACCTCGCGCTCGGCCTCGTCCTCGATGCGCTGCGAGATGCCGATGTGTGAATCCTGCGGCAGGAACACGAGCAGCCGCCCGGCGAGGCTCACCTGGGTCGACAGCCGCGCGCCCTTGGTGCCGATGGGATCCTTGATCACCTGCACGAGAAGGGACTGACCTTCGTGCAGGATCTTCTCGATGGGACGGCTGTCGGCGCCGCCGTGCCCGTTCTGGCGATGCTCCCAGATGTCGGCGATGTGCAGGAACGCCGCGCGCTCGAGGCCGATCTCGATGAACGCGCTTTGCATGCCGGGCAGCACGCGCGCGACCCGTCCGAGATAGATGTTGCCGACGAGGCCGCGTGCGCTGGAGCGCTCCATGTGGAGCTCCTGCACCACGGCCTGCTCGAGCATCGCGACGCGCGTTTCCTGCGGCGTCACGTTGATGAGGATCTCGTGGCTCGTGCGCGGCTCGGTGCGCGCACTGAAATCGGGCTGTGTCGCGATGAACGTCAGATCATCGCGGCCGGCGTTCATAGCACTGGGAAGCCGATGCGGGCGAGGAGCTCCGCCGTTTCATAGAGTGGCAGCCCCATCACCCCCGAGTAGCTGCCTTCGATGCGACTCACGAATGCGCCCGCGCGGCCCTGGATCGCATAGGCTCCGGCCTTGTCGAAGGGCTCGCCCGTGGCGACGTAGCGGTCGATCTCATCGGTCGTCAACGCGCGAAACGCGACGTCCGAGCGCGAGACTTCGACCAGCAGCTCTTCCTGCCAGCGCAGCGCCACCGCCGTGAGCACCTGGTGGGTTCGCCCGGCGAGGCGCGACAGCATCCGCGCGGCATCGACCGCATCCTGCGGCTTCCCGAAGATGGTGCCGTCCAGTGCCACCTCGGTGTCGGCCGCGAGCACCGGGTGCTGCGGCAGCACGCGTCGCTGCACCTGCTGCCAGCCCACGGCCGCCTTGGCGCGGGCGATGCGCTCCACGTAATGGTGCGGCGGCTCGGCGTCGAGGGCGCCCTCCACCACGTCGGCGGGACGGCCGGCGGCCTCGCGAAAGCGCAGCTCGTCGAAGCGCACCCCGATCTGGCGCAAAAGCTCCTGCCGGCGCGGGCTGCGCGAGGCGAGATAGACGAACGCCTGCGCCGTCACGCCGGTGCCTCACTCGCGATGGTAGGGATGTCCGGCGAGCAGCGTGCCGGCACGATAGAGCTGCTCGACGAGCAGGATGCGCACGAGTGCATGAGGCAATGTTAGCGCGGAAAGCGCGACCACGGCGGAAGCCTCGCGCTTGAGGGCCGGATCCAGGCCGTCGGCGCTGCCGATGACGAACGCGAGGTCGTCGCCGGCAGTGGCGTGGCGGGAGAGCGCATCGGCAAGCGCCCGGGTGGTCCAGGGTACCCCACGCTCATCCAGCGCGATCATGCGCGCGTCGCGGCAGGCGGCGCGTGCCCGCTGGGCCTCCGCGGCGAGCATGTGCGCGACCGGCCTGCCGCGGTCTCGCGGCTCGGGCTTCAACTCGATGAGCTCGAGGCCCCATTCGCGCGGCAGGCGCCGCGCGTATTCGTCCCAGCCGGCGCTGACCCAGGCGGGGAGGCGCTGCCCGAAGGCGATGACCCGAAGCTTCAGGCGGCGGCGCGGTCCTGCGGGCGCAACCGTCTTGCCGGCGGCGCCCACAGCTCCTCGAGGTTGTAATAGGCGCGCACCGCGGGCTGCATGACGTGCACGACGATCTCGCCGGCGTCGACCAGCACCCATTCGCCGCCGTCCTCGCCCTCGACGCCGACGATCGTGGCGCCGGCTTCCTTGAGCTTGTCGCGCACGTGCGCAGCCAATGCCTTGGTCTGTCGGGCGGATTCGGCACTGGCGATCACGAGGGTGTCGTACAGGCTGGTGAGCTTGCGGACATCGAGGATCACGATGTCGCGGGCTTTGATGTCTTCGAGGGCGTCGACGGCTACGTTCTGCAGGGTCTTAAGAGGCATCCGAAGAAGGTCGATACAGGTGATTGCGTCCAATATAGGCTAAAACGGCGGGCGGCAGCAAACCTCGAACCTGGGCGACGTCGCCGCGCGCGAGTGCCGCGCGAATTCCCGATGCGGAGATCGCATGCGGGGTGATCAACTGCTCGTAGATGGCGCCCCCGGCGAGCTTTTCAAGATCGCGCGGCTCGGTCGTGACGCGTTGCTGCCACTCCGTCGCGAGCGGTGCCTCGAGTGCCGCGGCGAGGTCCAATCCCGGTCTTGCCACCACGATCAAATGCGCGAGCTCGAACAGCTCGCGCCAGCGATGCCAGGATGGCAGTCCCAGAAACGCATCGGCGCCCACGATCAGCGCCAAGGGTTGGAACGGACGCTCCCCGCGGAGTTCCTCCAGGGTCACGATCGTGTAGCTGCGGCCGGGCCGCGCGATCTCTCGCGCGTCGAGCCCGAGGCCCGGGTAGTCCGCGAGTGCAAGCTCGACCATCGCGAGCCGGTGCAGCGCCGGCGCGACCGGGGCTGCCCGATGCGGGGGATCCCCTGCCGGCACGAGCAGCACTTCCGGCAGTTGCAGGGCTGTCCCCACCTCGCGCGCGAGCTCGAGGTGGCCGTAATGGACGGGATCGAAGGTGCCGCCGAGCACCGCGACGGGCCGTTGCGCGAGCGCCTGTCGCCGCATGCTTCAGAAGCTCGAGCCGGGCTGGCGCAGGAAGACTTCCTCTTCGGGCGTCGAGGCGCGGCCGAGAATCGCATTGCGATGTGGAAAGCGCCCGAAGCGCTCGATGATGACGGTGTGGCGGCGTGCCCAATCGAGCGGCGAGGCGAGGCCGGTCTCCTCGGCAAGACGCGAGAAGAGCTCGATCGACCGGCGCTGCACCGCCACGTCTTCGGAGTGCTGGAACGGCATGTACAGGAACCAGCGCTCCACCGCGATGAGCGCGTGATCATCGTCGCGTGCGATGGCGTGCTGCGAGGTCGCGAGCGCCTGCGCATCGCCGGCGAACGCACGCGGCGTGCCGCGAAACACGTTGCGCGTGAACTGATCCAGCACGATGACCCGGGCGAGGCTCCCGCGCGGCGATGCGCACCAATCCTGGTATCCGCCCGCGAGCGCGACGTCGATCGCCTCGCCGAAGCGCGCCCGGATCTCGGCATCGAAGGCATCGTCCTTGCGAAACCATTCCGGCCGCTCCACGCCGGTCTGCGGGCCGAACCAGAACGAAAGGATCGTCTCGTACATGGCTTGCTATAGTGCCATGTCCGCCGGTGGCTTCTTCATGATCATTTCCAAGCGCAACATCTTCCTGCTCTCCTGCTGCCAGGGGCTGCTCCTCATCAACAACGCCGGCCTGATCGCGATGAATGCGCTGATCGGCTACGGGCTGGTGTCGAACAAGGCCTTTGCGAGCCTCGGCGCGACCACCTACGTGCTCGGCTCGGCGGTCGCGACGATGCCCGCGTCGCTGTGGATGGCGCGCGTCGGGCGCCGCCGCGGCTTCATGACCGGTTCCACCCTCGGCATGCTGGGCAGCCTGCTCGCGGTGGTCGCGCTGTGGCTCGGAAGCTTCGCGCTCTTCTGCGTGGCGACGGCGGTGATCGGGGTCTACACCGCCTTCGGCGCCCAGTACCGGTTCGCGGCCGCGGAGATCTCGCCGCCAGTGTTCAAGGCGAAGGCGATCTCGCTGGTGCTCGCCGGCGGCATCGTGGGCGGGGTCATCGGGCCCGAGCTTTCGCGCGTGGCCCGCAACTGGTTTGCGATGCCTTTCCTGGGCTCGTTCGCGATGCTTTCGCTCATCGCGATCGCTGCGCTTTTCGTGCAGTCGCGCGTGGAGCTGCCGAAGCCCGTCCCCGGCGACCATCCGCACGGCGGTCGTCCGCTGTCGGAGATCGTGCGCCAGCCCGTGTTCGTGGTGGCGGCGATGTCGGCCGCGCTCGGCTACGGCCTCATGAACCTGCTCATGACGGCGACGCCGCTCGCCATGAGCTTCTGCAGCCACCCGTACAGCGCCGCGGCCATGGTCATCGAATGGCACGTGGTCGGCATGTTCGCGCCCGGCTTCTTCACCGGCGGCCTCATCGCGCGCTTCGGCGTGCTCCGGGTGATCATCGCCGGCACGCTGCTCATGGTGGGCTGCGTGTTCGTCGCCCTCGCCGGCAACACCGTGGTGCATTTCATCGCCGCGCTGATGCTGCTCGGCGTGGGATGGAACTTCATGTACACCGGCGGCACCACCCTGCTCACCGAGGCCTATCACCCCGTGGAGAAGGCGAAGACGCAGGGCGCGAACGAGATCATCGTGTTCACCGTGATGGGCGTTTCGTCGTTCTCGTCGGGGGCGCTCGTGTCCTCGGCCGGATGGGAGCGGATGAATGCCGCCGCGCTGCCGGTGCTCGCCGTCGTTGCGATCGGCGCGTTCTGGCTCATGTGGCTGCGGGGGCAGTCACGGCCGGTGCAGGCATGATGCTTCGGGCCGGCGCGGCCCGATGCGTGGTGTCGAGCGCTCAGGTCCGGATCTGACCCGATCCGAACACGACCCACTTGCGGCTGGTAAGTCCTTCCAGGCCGACCGGGCCGCGAGCGTGCAGCTTGTTGGTCGAGATGCCGATCTCCGCGCCCAGGCCGAACTCGAAGCCGTCGGCGAAGCGCGTGGAGGCATTGATCATCACCGAGCTCGAATCGACCTCGCGGATGAAGCGCATCGCGTTGCCATGATTCCCCGTGACGATGGCATCGGTGTGCTGCGAGCCATAGCGCGCGATGTGGAGGATCGCCTCGTCGAGATCGTCCACGACACGCACGGCCAGAATGGGCGCCAGGTACTCGGTGTACCAGTCGTCCTCGGTCGCCGCCTTCATCTCCGGCACGATGGCGCGCGCCCGCTCGTCGCCGCGCAACTCGACGCCCTTGCCGACATAGATCCGCGAGAGGGGCGGCAGCACGCGCGGGGCGATCGCTGCATGCACGAGCAGCGTCTCCATGGTGTTGCAGGGCGAGTAGCGCTGCGTCTTGGCGTTGTCGGCGATGCGAATGGCCATGTCGAGGTCGGCCGATTCGTCGATGAACACGTGGCACACCCCATCGAGGTGCTTCAGCACGGGCACCTTGGCTTCGCGCGCGACGCGCTCGATCAGGCTCTTGCCGCCGCGCGGCACGATCACGTCGACATGCTTCTCCATGGCGACGAGATGACCCACCGCGGCGCGATCGGTCGTGGCGATGAGCTGCACCGCCGTTTCGGGCAAGCCGGCCTGGCGCAGGCCTTCGTGAATGCTGCCCGCGATCGCGTGATTGCTGCGAATGGCTTCCGAGCCGCCGCGCAGGATCGTCGCATTGCCGGATTTGAGGCACAGCCCGGCCGCATCCGCGGTCACGTTCGGACGTGATTCGTAGATGATCCCGACCACGCCCAGCGGCACGCGCATGAGGCCGACCTGGATGCCGGAGGGCCGGTAGCGAAGCTCGCTCATCTCGCCGACCGGATCGGGCAGCGCCGCGATCTCCTCGAGCCCGCGCGCCATGGCTTCGATCGCGCGGGACGAAAGCGTCAGGCGGTCGACGAAGGCCGGATCCTGGCCGGCCGCGCGCGCGGCCTGCACGTCCTCGACATTCGCTGCCGCGAGACGGCCTTCGTCGCGGCGGATCGCGGTCGCGATCGCGAGCAGCGCCGCGTTCTTCTGCGCCGTCGTCGCGCGGGCGAGCTCGCGCGCCGCCACGCGGGCCGATTCGCCCACGCCCTGCATGTACGCGCCGATGTCGACGGGCTTGTTCATCGCGCCATTCTACGACGGCCGGTCAGGCCCGTCGCGGGGTCAGCACCTCGACGCCTTCGCTGCCGCCGACGAGGATCACGTCGGCGCCGCGCCGCGCGAAAAGACCTACGGTCACGACGCCCGCAATCGCATTGATGCGCGATTCCAGCGCCAGCGGATCGGCGATGGCGAGCCCGTGCACGTCCAGGATCACATTGCCGTTGTCGGTCGTGAAATTCATGCGCCATTCGGGGTGACCGCCGAGCAGCACGAGCTCGCGCGCGACGTAGCTGCGCGCCATCGGAATCACTTCGACCGGAAGCGGAAACGTGCCGAGCCTTGGCACCACCTTCGAGGTGTCGACGATGCACACGAACTTGCGCGCCACCGCGGCGACGATCTTCTCCCGCGTGAGCGCGCCGCCGCCGCCCTTGATCATCGCGCCTTGCGGCGTGACCTCGTCGGCGCCGTCGATGTACACGGGAATGTCGGCGACGTCGTTGAGCTCCTCGACGGGAATGCCGTGCGACTTGAGGCGCTCCGCCGTCTTGACCGAGCTCGCGACCGTGCCGCGTATGCGCGACTTGAGCGTTGCGAGCTCGTCGATGAAAAAGTTCGCGGTCGAGCCGCTGCCCACGCCGATGATGGCGTCGTACTCGACATACTTGATCGCCGCGCGGGCGACTGCCTGCTTCTGCTCGTCCTGCGTGCGCGCCATGGCTCCGATCCTCTTGCTTGCAGGAGCGCAAGCATACTCGCCCGGCGGCAGTGCCATGCGCTAGAGTGGCCCGCCAAGCGGAGAAGCCATGTCGACGCGCCTCATCCTGTCTGCGCCCCTGTGGTCGCGCCTTGCCACCACGGCATTCATCGTGCTGCTGGTCCCGTACTACTGGACGCACGAGGGCTGGCGCAATTTCTTCTGGCTCTCCGATGTCTCGCTGTTCGTGACGGTGTTCGCGCTCTGGCTCAGGAGCCCGTTGCTCAACAGCATGATGGCGGTGGGCGTGCTGCCGTTCGAGATCTACTGGAATCTCACGTTCTTCACGCGCCTTTTCACCGGGATCGAGATCGGCGAGATTCCCGACTACATGTTCGACGCGAACCTGCCGCTGTTGCTGCGCGTCATCTCGCTCTTTCACGTGCTGCTGCCGGTGATCTGGATCCTGCTGCTGTTGCGCTGGGGCTACGATCGACGCGCGCTGCGCCTGCAGACGTTTGCACTCTGGATCGTGGTGTGGCTGACCTACGCGTTCACGGCCCCTGATCTCAACATCAACTGGGTGTACCTGCCGTACAAGCTGCGGCTGTCCTGGCTGCCCGAGGACGCGTGGCTTCTCGCGTATGTGGTGCTGGTGCCGCTGCTCGTCTACTGGCCTCTCGATCGGCTCTATTCCCGCGCGTTCGCGCCGGCGCGATGACTCTCACCAGCGCACGCTCCACGCATTGACGCTGTTCTGATACACCTGCAGCTCGAGCTGCCCGTTCCAGCGCTGGACCTGGTCGGCCGTTCCGCATTGCAGCTCGACCTGAGCGGTCATCGGGTAGAAGCCTTGCGGGATCTGCGGTGTCTTCTCCATCGCACCGCGCTTCAACAGCCTGAACCCGCGCACCTTGGGCTTATCGCAGGTCTGGCCGAGCTTGACCTGCACCGGACCGCTCGCCTGCTCGATGGTGCTCGTGAACACGTTCTGCACGGCAGCGTCGGGTGGCCCGTCCGCCGCAAGACAGAGGCTGCTGCCAAGGCCAAGAACGATGATGCAGATTCGCAATGACGGCATGATCGCAGTCTCCTCGGCAGCTCAGCGCTCCGCGGTGCGCAGACCTTCCGGGCTGCCGTTCACCTTGATCTCGCCGACCGTCTTGAGAGCGTTGCCGTCGAAGCTCAGCACGAAGAGCGCCTTGTCGACCATGCTTTGGGTGAGCAGGGTCTTGCCGTCGCGGCTCCATACCACGCCCTGGTTCCATTTGCCGACGCGCAGCTCGGCCGCTTTGGTGAGATTCGTTCCGTTCACGCCGAAAATCGCGACGAGGCCGTGCTCGTTGTAGAAGGGATGCGTCGGTGGGCGCGCCGAGCCGTCCTGCGCCGTGAGCGCAATGTAGTTGCCGTCGTTGGAGAAAGCGAGACCCTCGACGATCTGTCCCACGTCCAGCGTGTGCACGATGCGGGGCGCCTTGCCCCTGAGATCGATCACGTTGATGGTGTCGATGTCTCCGGTATTGCCGCCCTGGCTGCCGACCACGGCGATGTCGCCCTTAGGGCTCACCTGGATGGCATACGGCTGGTAGCTGCCCGTCATCGTTTGCTTCGTGTCCGTGACGTTGTTGCCATCGATCGCGAGCACCGAGATCTTGTGATCGCCGTAGCGCGAGACGAGCGCCATCTTTCCATCCGGCGTGAAGGCAACGCTGCTCGGCACGGACGTCGCGGTTCCGACCGCGACCTTGCCTGCCGGGGCCACCGTCTTGCCGGCGATCGTGAAGATGGACACGCTGCCGTCGTTGCGATTGGCGACCAGCGCGAGCGTTCCGGCGCGATTGATCGACGTGCCGGACGCGCCCGGCGCGGCTTCGAGCGTCGCGATGACCGCCGGTGGATTCGCCTTGAGGTCGATGACCGTGACTCGGTTGTCCGGCACGAGCTTCTTGGGATCATTGGGATCGATCCTGAGGCTCGCCGCGACCAGCGCGATGGATTCGTCGGGCGCGATCGCCACGTTCTGCGGCGGGCCCGCGACGCTCGAGGGTGCCTTCACTTCGCCCAGCACTTTCGGCGGCGAAGCGCCAAGATCGAGGATGGTGACGGTGTCGTCGGCGACCGGACTCGGGATGCTGTTGACGCCGTTGACCAGAACCGCCTTGCCGTCATTGGACGAGACGGCGATCTGGGCCGAGGCGAGCGGCGTCATGACGGCGAACATCGGAAGTGCCACGACAACAGCGTGCAGACGTGACATGCGCATTCTCATGTTGCTGCCTCCCTGGCCAGTTCACTTGCCGCGAAGCGCGGCCGTCCTATTTCTTCCTTGCCGGCGGCAGGTCCGTGCACACGCCTTCGAACACTTCGGCGGCAAGGCCGACGGATTCGGACAAAGTCGGATGCGGGTGGATGGTGCGGCCGATATCCACGGCATCGGCGCCCATCTCGACGGCGAGCGCGATCTCGCTGATGAGATCGCCCGCATTGGTGCCGACAATGCCGCCGCCGATCACGCGATGCGTCTCGCCATCGAAAATGAGCTTGGTGAAGCCCTCGTCCCGGCCGTTGGCGATCGCGCGGCCCGACGCTGCCCACGGGAACATCGCCCGCTCGATCTTGCGCCCCGACGCCTTGGCTTCGTCCTCGGTGACACCGACCCACGCCACTTCGGGATCGGTGTACGCAACCGACGGGATCGCGCGCGCGTCGAAATGCGATTTCTGTCCGGCCGCCGCTTCCGCCGCCACATGGCCTTCGTGCACCGCCTTATGCGCGAGCATGGGCTGCCCGACGATGTCGCCGATCGCGAAAATGTGCGGCACGTTGGTGCGCATCTGGCTGTCCACGGCGATGAAGCCGCGATCGCTGGCATTCACGCCGGCCTTGTCGGCGCCGATCTTCTTGCCGTTTGGGCTGCGTCCCACTGCGACCAGCACGAGATCGTAGGTTTGCGCTTCCTGCGGCGCCTGCTCGCCTTCGAAGCGCACGCGGATGCCCTGCGGCGTCGCCTCCGCGCCGGTGGTCTTGGTCTTGAGCATGACGCGATCGAAGCGCGGCTTGTTCATCTTCTCCCAGACGCGCACGAGATCGCGATCGGCGCCGAGCATGAGCCCATCGAGCATCTCGACCACGTCGATGCGTGTCCCGATGGACGAATACACCGTCGCCATTTCGAGGCCGATGATGCCGCCCCCCACGACCAGCATGCGCTCGGGCACGGCGGTGATCTCGAGTGCGCCGGTCGAGTCGACGATGCGTGGATCCTCGGGGAAGAAGGGCAGCCGCACGGCTTGCGAGCCTGCCCCGATGATGGCCTTGTCGAACCGCACGATCTTCTTGCCGCCCGTCTTTTCCTGCCCCGGCCCTTGCGTGAGCTCGACTTCGAGATGATGTGCATCGACGAAGGCGCCGTAGCCGCGCACGACCTCCACCTTGCGCGCCTTCGCCATTCCGGCCAGGCCTCCGGTGAGCTTGCCCACGACCTTGTCCTTCCACGCGCGCAACTTCTCGGGATCGACCTTGGCGTCGCCGAACGCAACGCCGTGTGCCGCCAGCGCCTTGGCTTCATCCATGACGAACGCGATGTGCAGCAGCGCCTTCGACGGAATGCAGCCGACGTTGAGACACACGCCGCCCAAGGTGGCATAGCGCTCGACCAGCACCGTTTTCATGCCGAGATCGGCCGCGCGGAACGCCGCGCTGTAACCACCGGGTCCGGCGCCGAGCACGAGCATCTCGCAATCGATGTCCGCCTTGCCGGAAAAGGAGGCCGCGGCCGTCGGTGTGGGCCCGCTCGCCGGCGTAGCGGACGCCTGGGCGCTCGGCGCCGCACCTGCCGGCGCCGCTTGCTTCGGTGGCGCTGCGCCGGCACTCGTGCCCGCCACGGCCGGTTCGAGCAACAGGATGAGACTGCCTTCGCTCACCTTGTCGCCGGCCTTGACCTTGAGCTCGCGCACGGTGCCGCTCGCGGGCGCGGGCACGTCCATGGTTGCCTTCTCGGATTCGAGCGTGACGAGCGAGTCCTCGGCATTGACGACGTCACCGGGCTTCACCAGCACTTCGATCACCGGCACATCCTTGAAATCGCCGATGTCGGGCACTTTCACTTCGATGGCTTGCGTCACGTTCGCCTCGTTGTTGTTCGCATTCGCGTCATTGCACGAGCGGGGTGGGCGTGCCGGACGTGATCCAGCGCCGGATGGCCTCGCTCGTCGCCTTTTCGCGCCCGAGATAACCGTGGGCCGATTGCGGCTCGCAGGCATCGCTCTTCGGCGGATCGCCGCCTTCGACGGTGGTGAGCGCAAACCGCGAGGCCAGGCGCTCGACACCGCCGTACGGGCTCGATCGGCAGGCATCGTCGCGGTGATGCACGAGCAGCACCGGCACGCGCAGCGAGCTCCAGTCGAAGCGCGAGAGATTCGGTCCCGTGCGATCGGCCACGGTCACGGTGGAGCTCAGCACGATACCGGCGAAAAGCGCGGGCTGCCGTGCCCCGAGCGTTGCCGCGGACGTGGTGCCGCGGCTCGTGCCCATCGCGTAGACCTTGCTTTCCGGATAGCGCTTGAGGAGGTCGGCGATGACGGCGCCGACATCCTGCGCATGCGCGTCGCTCATCCGGAACGCGTCATCCATCCCGTTCGGAAGCTGGTCCGAAGGCGCGTCGATCAACGCATCGGCCATGTCGGCATTGGCGAATTCATCGCGCACCCGAACCAGGAAGTTCGCCCCCGGCCCGAAGCGGAGCGCGCCTTTCGCGCTGCGCTCGGCGAGATTGATCACGCCGCGTCCGCCGACGAACGAGACCACGATGATCCGCGGCTTTGCCGAAGGCGCGCTCACGAGCAGGTAGCTGACGGTCACCCCGGGCCGGGTTGGAATGCTGATGACCTCTTCCGCCGCAAGCGCAGGAAGCATGAATGCGGCGAGAAGGCACGCCGCAAGCCATCTCACAGCAGGGCTCTCCGCATGTCGCTCAGCAGTTGCGCGAAATAGGTCGTGAACCGCGCGCCGGCAGCGCCATCGATGACACGATGATCGTAGGAAAGCGAAAGCGGCAGCATGAGC